>Ga0170475_100278392_pt1 | contig 10141 bp, 7 predicted proteins | sample Soicark_Litter_5_FD_111474 | JGI IMG/M metagenome (GOLD analysis project Ga0170475, IMG submission 111474) | Avena fatua rhizosphere microbial communities from Hopland, California, USA. Combined Assembly of 48 SPs | reverse complement strand
GCCTGCTGTAATTTGTTCCCTCTGCGCGTCGTACTACGTCGTCGCGAACGTGCTGGCCGCCGCACCCCGGCCCGCGACGCCCTTGCCCGCCGCGACGAAGTCGCTGACCTCGGCGTACGCGACCGGCTGGGTCGTCGGGCTGACCGTGAGCGCGGAGCCGATCCACAGCACGTCCGCGTCGTCCAGCGTGACCGCGGCGGACTGCAGCGTGGCCCCGCTGACCAGCGTCAGCTGCTCGGGCGCGAAGCCCAGCGCCGACAGCGTGAGCCGGTCGTCCTGCGTGCCGGTGTACGCGACCTGCAGCTCGTCGAGCGGCTTGACGTCAGCCCCCGTGAGCTCGGTCCCGCTCGTCGTGCGGAACGCGACGCCGTACTCGTCGGCCACCTCCTGCGCGGCCGCGTACGTGGCCGTGTCGTTGCCGAGCACCACGGTGCCGGTGCCGACGAGGCTCGCCGGCACGTCGTCGACGAGCAGCGCGTTCAGGCCCGCGAAGTCGTCCACGCCGTCCAGCTCGAACGTGAGGTAGCCGCCCGCGCCGGGCAGCCCGCCCGTGGGCGTCGCACCGCTCACCGCGACGGTCGGGACCGGGAGCTCGGCGTCGGTGGTCGAGCCGACCGGCGTCACCGTGGCGCCCCACAGGTAGCCGTGGCTCCACGCCGAGATGTCGTACATCGACGGCACCCAGGACGAGATGTCGGAGCCGGCGGCGAGCAGGGCGTTCGCGAGCCCGCGCAGCGGCTGGTGCATGTCCACGACGTACGAGCCCGCGGGGTGGGTGACCCCGTCGGACGTGAACGCGGCGGTCGCCCGCGAGACCTCGATGCCGTGCGTCACCAGGAAGTCGACCAGGTGCGCCGCGTCGGAGTCCGACCGCTGGCCGTCGCCGACCGGGATCACGTAGCCGCGCGGGAACCGCGCACCCGTGAGGAGGTCGTGACCGTTGGCGTCGCCCTGGTCCCAGAGCTCGACCCACTGCGTCGGTCCGTCGATCGTGGCCGCGTCGAGGCCCACCTCGAGCGTGCGCAGCGGCTCACCCGCGGCCCCGCGGCGGAAGATCTCGATCTGGTTGGCGAGGATCGCGTCACCGTTCTCGACCACGTAGTCCATCGTCGAGTCGATCACCTGGAAGCCCACCGCGGTGTCGACCGCCGAGTTGGCCTTGTTGGTCTCGGGGTTCGACACGCGGCCCAGCGGCAGCTCGGCCGTATAGGAGATCGCCCCCTGGTAGGCCACGTACTGCGCGGTGAACACGGGCGGCCAGTCGTCCCAGCCGTCCGGGGTGTCCCGGAACGGGATGATGATGCCGCTCGTGTCCGTCTTCGTCGTGCTCGTCGCGCCCGTCACCGAGTCCCGGTAGGTGTTGCCCGGGATCTCGGCGGCCACGACGTCCTGCTCGATCTGCAGCGCCGCCGCGTAGGCGTGCCCGATGAACAGGTCGTAGTCGTAGTTCTCACCGTGCGGCGGGCCGCACGGCTCGATCTGCAGCACGCCGGTGTACCCGTGCAGGTCGATGAAGAAGATCGGCTGGATGAACGCCGTCAGGTCGCGCACGATCCGCGTCTCGGCCGCCTGGTTGGTGACGAAGTCGCGGTTGAGGTCGAGGTTCTGGCCGTTCGCGCGCGTGCCGACGATGCGCCCGTCCGGGTTGTTCGACACCGTGAAGTAGAGGCGGTAGTGCTCCAGCAGGTCCTGCACGTACGGGGTGTTCTCGTTCTCCACGAGCCACTCGATGTAGTTCAGGCTCGCGTCCGTGCCCTCCCACTCGTTGCCGTGGATGTTGCCGTTGAACCAGATGGGGCGCTTGTAGTCGGCCTGCAGCTCCTCGTCGTCGGCGGCCGCCGCGGCGTCGTGCTTGACCTCGTCGCGCCACCGCGCCTGCTGCGCGGTCTCCTGCGCGGTCTCGGGGGCCGTGACGGTGACGAGGTGGATGTCCCACCCGTTCGCGGACTCGCCCACGACCTGCGCCGAGACGACGTCCGTCTCGGCCATGAAGCCGTTGAGCGTGGGGGCGATCTCGTCGTACGGGAGGGCGCCGCGCGCGATCGACGCGTCGGCGGGGTTGTCGGGCACCGTCTCCAGGACGGGCTGGAAGGGATAGCTGGCCGGGAAGTCGATCGCCGATCCCGCCACCGAGGTGCTCAGGGGCACGGCCTGCGGTGGTGCTGCCTGCGACGGTGGGACCACCAGCATCGTCAGGACCAGGGCCGCACCCGTGGTGGCGGCGTGACGCGCTCGAGCTGACACGTGCGCCCGTTCAGTCGGTCGTGAACTGTTGCGCCGACCTCCCCCATCTGCACGGAATGTGCAGCATGGCCGACCCGTGCACACGAATCGTGCGCGGCGGCAAGCTAGGCGCGCGGCATGACCCGGGCGTCACACCCGGGTTTCCGCCGCGTGACGGCTCACGAGCGGTCGAACATGTCCGTCAGGACGATCGCGCTCACGGTGTGGTCGATGTGGGGGGCCTCGCGGATGCGCTCGATCGCGGCCTCGAGCCGCGCGATCGTCGGCGCGACCATGTGCACGATCGCGTCCGCGTCACCCGAGACCGTCCCCGCGCGACGCACCTCGGGGATGTCCTCCAGGATCCGCCGCAGCGACGCGGTCGCGACGTTCCCGGTGCAGAAGATCTCGACGTACGCCTGGATCTCGGTGTCGGCGGCCGGCCGGCCGCCGCGGATCGTGAAGCCCTGCAGGGCGCCCTGCGCGAGCAGACGGTCGACGCGCCGCTTCACCGCGGACGCCGAGAGCCCGACCTCCTCGCCGATCCGGCCGTAGGGCGCGCGGCCGTCCGCGCGCAGCAGGTCGATGATGCGAGCGTCCGTCCCGTCCATCCGCCCGAGCGTACGCACGACGAGCGCGCCGTGGTGCCGCATCCGCGCGCGGGAGGGGTCGCGATCTCCCGGCGGGCTGCGCGCCACGCACCGATCGTGCGGGGGCCACGGCTGACCGCGCGGGGTGGACGGGTGGCACGCGCACCTCCACGCGCGCGCACCACCCGCCCGGGACCGGGCCCGCAGCGCAGGCGTGCGGGCCCGGCCGGCTTCAGCTCCGCCAGGTGTCGGCCACGCTCAGGGTCCCGCCGGACGGGACGGTGAGCGTCCGGTTGACCCCGCTCTCCCAGGTGACCGATCCCGAGGCGTCCTTGCGCACGTACTTGTACTGGACGGCCGATCCCGCGGGGAGCGAGACGGTCGCGCGCCAGACCGGGTAGGTCGCCGCCGACAGCGGCACGGCCCGGGCCGGGTCCCACCCGCCGAGCGCGGGCACGTCACCGACGACGAAGATGTTCTGACCCCAGACGGTCGTCGCGCTGACCCCGAACGCGACCGCGGCCGCCGAGCTCGTCGGACTCGGCGTGGGGCTCGTCGTCGGGCTGGGCGACGTCGTCGTGCCGGGCCGCGCCCCCACGTGGAGCGCGACAGCGCCGTCGGCCGGGACCGTGAACGTCGCCGCGCCGCCCGCACCCACCGTCACGGTGGTGCCCGAGCACGTGGCGCCCGCACCACCGCTGATCACGTCGCAGTACTGCCCGGCCGGCAGGCTCGTCGTGAACGTCCGGGTCAGCGGGCTGCCCGTCCGGTTGAGCGCGACGTAGCCCTTGTCGCCCCGACCGAACGCGAGGCGGTCTCCGTCGGCCCACCATCCCACGAGTCCGGTGCCCGCGACCGCGTTGCGGAAACCGACCATGTGCGCGGTCTCGTTCCACCGGTGCGCGCACGTGAACGTGCCCTGGCCGCACCGCGCGTCGTCGACCTCGCCGTTCGCACTCTGCGGCGCGCCCGCGTCGTTGTTCGAGAACGCGTAGCCCGAGTACACCGTCGGCCAGCCGTACGGGTGTGCCAGCATGAAGACGTTCGCGAGCCGGTACGCGCTGCCGTTCTTGTAGGACAGCGTCTCGCCGTTGCGCTCGGTGTCGTGGTTGTCCACGAACACGCCCGCCTTGTCCGACGGGAGCAGCCACGACGCGGAGTCGAGGCCGCCGAGCGACGCCAGGCCGCCGCCGCTGAACGCGCTCTTGAGATGACGCGCGTAGGAGAACTCGTGCGAGTCGCCCACGCCCAGGTACTCCCCCGGCTGGATCGGCTCACCCGGGGCGCCGATGACCTCCTGCACGACGTACACGCTCTGGTCCGTGAGCCGCGCCCGGATCGCCGCCAGGTCGGCCGCGGCGATGTGCTTGGCCGCGTCCACCCGGAACCCGCGCACCCCGAGCGAGATCAGGTCGTTGAGGTAGTCGGCGATCTCCTGGCGCACGTAGTCGCTGCCCGTGTCGAGGTCCTGCAGCCCCACCAGTCGGCAGCTCTGCACCTGGTACCGGTCGGCATAGCTCGCGATGTTCGTCCGGCACGCATGGAAGTCCTGCGGGCCGTACCCGCCCGCCGGGCCGGGGTAGCGCTCCTCGCTGAACGGCGTGCCCGCCCAGCCCGTTCCCGAGGTCTGGCCCGACATGTGGTTGATCACCACGTCCGCGATGACCTGCACACCTGCCGCGCGGCACGTGTCGACCATCGCGCGGTCCTCCGCGCGCGTGCCGAGCTTGGACTCGATGCGGTAGCTGACGGGCTGGTAGGAGGTCCACCACTGCCCGCCGAGCACCGGGCGCTCCTGCGGCGGGGAGGTCTGGACCCACGCGTACCCGTCGGGCCCCAGGTGGTCGGTGCACTCGGCCGCGATCGAGTTCCACGTCCACTGGAAGAGGTTGACGCCGACGGTGCGACTGCCCGCGGGTGCCGCGCTCGCCGACGGCGCGACCGCGCTCAGGACGCCGGCGAGCGCGAGCCCGCCGACGACCAGCGCGGCCAGTGCGCGCAGCCGGCGACGCGCGCGGTCGGGCGCTCCCGCCGTGGGGTTCGGGTGCGAGGTGGTGCGCACGTGCTCTCCTCTGGTCGGGCCCGACGTCGTCGTCGGACCGGTCCCGGCCGTCGCCTCGTCGCGACGACCGTGCGCCGGCGGACCGGCTCACACGGGGGGCGCCACGCCCGGGAGGGCGAGGAGGAGGTGGGCCGGGCGACGGCCTGCGGAGCCGTCGCCCGGGTGCGCGTCCCCCGGTGCTGCAAGAGTGCCGCAACATCGACAGCAACTTGCTGCAAACGGACAGTAGGGGCGACGCCGCGCGGCGTCAACACCTCGTCCGCGGCGGCTCAGCGCACGCGTGCCCGTGGCAGCGCGTCGACCACGACCGCCTTCACGTTGTCCCCCGCACCCGCGGCCACCGCCGCGGCGACCAGGCGGTCGGCCGCGGCCTGCGGGTCGTGCGCCGCCTTGAGCTCGGCCTCGATGCGCGCGTCGGGCAACGTGTCGGTCAGGCCGTCGGTGCAGGCGAGCATGCGGTCGCCCGGGCTGATCGCCATCACGAACAGGTCCGGCTCGACCGTGGTGGCCCCGCCCCCGAGCGCGCGCGTGACCACGTGCCGCCACGGGTGGTGCGCCGCGTCGTCGGGTGGCACCAGGCCGCCGGCGACGAGCTCGGCGACCTCCGAGTGGTCCACCGTGACCTGCTCGAGCACGGCTCCCGCCATGCGGTACGTCCGCGAGTCCCCGACGTTGAGCACCACCCAGCACGGCACACCCTCGTGCACGCACGCGACCACTCCGGTCAACGTCGTCCCCGGGCGTCGCGACGACTCGGACGGGACGGCCCGCACCGCCTCGTGCGCCGCGACGACAGCCGCACGGACGCGGTCCGGCCCGGGAGCGGTCCCCGCCAGCGGTCGCAGCGTCGCGACCGCGGCCGCGCTCGCGACCTCACCCGCGTCGTGCCCGCCCATGCCGTCCGCGACCACGAACACGTCGCGGTCGGCCAGCAGCGCGTCCTCGTTCTCCGCGCGTCCGCCGGGCGAGGTCGCGGCGCCCCAGCGCAGCCGTGGCACGCGCGCGCTCATCCCGGTCCCCGCCGGGCGGACCTCCCGGCCCCCGCCGTGACCAGCCGCCACGCCAACGCGCCGAACGCGATCACGGCCGCTCCCGCGAGCGCCCACCAGACCGCCTGGGCGCGCACCGGTGCGAGCGGGTCGGCCTCGTGCGCGACGACGATCGGCGCCGGGGTCGGTGTCGCGCGCGGGGCCTCGGGGAACGCCGGGCTGGTCGGCCCCACCGCGGAGCCGTCGTCGACGAACGCGAGCGCCTCGTCGGGCCGGATCACGCCCCAGCCGGTCTCGTCGGTCCGGACGTCCGCGCCCGCGCGGGCCGCGGTGACCTCGAGGCGGTGCTTCCACTGCGCCGGCGTCTCGTCCGGGAAGCGCTCCGCGAGCAGCGCCGCCGCCGCGCTCGCGTACGCGGTCGCATAGCTCGACGAGGGCGCCGTGTCCCCGAGCACGCAGTCGCCGCCGCCGGGCCTCGGTGCGAGCACCGACGCGCCCGGCGCGGCCACGTCGACCTGCGGGCCGTGGATCGAGGCGGTGGTGGGCTGCAGGTCCGCGTCGACGGCCGCGACGCCGAGCACCTCGGGGTACGCGGCCGGGTAGCGGACGTGGTCCTCCTTGTTCTCGGCCGTGTCGCGGTTGCCCGCGCTCGCCACGACCAGCGCTCCGGCTGCCGTCGCGGCGCGCACGGCGTCGCGCAGCGCGGGCGTGTCCACGTTGGTGGACTGCGAGACGTTGATGATCTGCGCTCCGTGCCCGGCCGCCCAGCGGATCCCCTCGGCGATGCGCTGCGCGGACGGTCCCGTGCCCGCATCCGCCGCCTGCGCGTCGTCGGCGACGAACACGCGCACGGGCAGGATGTCGGCCTGCTTCGCGAGCCCCACGAGGCCCGAGCCCTCGATCTTGCGGGCCGCGATGATGCCCGCCAGCGCGGTCCCGTGCCCCCACACGTCGGTGGTCCCGGGTGCACCACCCGCGCCGCCCACCAGGTCCGTGCCCGGGCGCACCGCGCGCGTCAGGTGCGGGTTGCGCGTGTCGACGCCCGAGTCGACGACCGCGACCAGGACGCCCACCCCCGTCGCGGTCTGCCAGGCACGTTGCGCGGACAGGCTCCTCTCCGCGGGCGCGCGGTCCCGGATGGGCGTCGCGGGCTGCTCCAGGCACGGGCTCGCCGCGACCGCCGGCCCGGCCGGCACGCCCGTCAGCACGGCACCGCCCAGCAGCCCACCCGCCACGAGCAGCGCCAGCGGGGCCCGGCGGCGCCCGCGGGCGCTCACGGGGTCCCGGCGGTCGGGGTCGCCGACGCCGCCACCTCGGCCGGGAAGGCTGCCTCGGGTGTCAGCTCCGGCCCCGGCGCGAACAGCTCGGCCCACGCGGGCGGGACGCTGACCACGTCGTCCTCGGTGTAGCCGAGCCGCAGCAGCGTGTCGGACGTCGCGCCCGGCAGCCCGAACCGTCGGCCGGTCTCGTCGAGCAGCCCGTAGGCACCCGCCGCACCCTCCTGCGTGCGTGCGACGAAGACCGCCCCGCCTCCTGGCACCACGTCCACGCCCGCGGCCGCGGGCGGCTCGGCCGAGACCAGCGACACGCCGGGCGCCGTCCCCGTGCTCAGCACCGCGCACGGCGCACGCTCGGCCGGCATCGGCTCGACCAGCTCCTGCGGCCAGTCGTCGGCGCCGAGCGGGTCCGCGGACGCGGCCCCGCGGATGTCCGCTGGCGCGACCTCGACCTGGGCTCCCAGCGCGCCGGAGCCGAGCGCGTACAGGGCCCCGGCGAACTCGCTCAGGCTCGCGAGCGCGCCGTCCTCCAGCACCACGAAGGTCCGACTGGTCACGCCGACGGCGCCGACGCGCACGACCGTCCCGACCTCGAGCCCGTCCAGCCCCGCACCCGGCGGAGCTGGGCTGCCCGCGCCCTCGACCTCCAGCGGGGCCAGGTCGCTGCCCGCGGGGAACAGGTTGAGCCAGGCCGCCCTCGCCTCCACCGGGGTCGCGGTGTCGAGCTGCAGCGACCGCAGCACCGCGGGCGCGTCCGTGGCGGGCACGTGGTGCCGCACGCCGTCCGCGACCACGTACGTCTCGCCCGCGACCTGGACGACCACGGCCTGGGCCGCCTCGGTCTCCAGAGGGACGCCGACGTGCGTGGCGATCCCGTCCTCGGCGACGCACGCCGTCCAGCCCGTGCCCACGAGCGCGCTCTGCGCGGGCGGCGAGTCGGGCGCACCCTCGATGCCGACCGTGCGCCCGCGCGGCGCGTCCGCGATGACGTCGGGCGAGACGACGATGACGTCGAACGAGCCCGCCTCGATCGCCAGGCGCGCGCTCGTCGTGTTGAGCACCGGGTACAGCGTGCCGCCCTGTGACACGTACCGCGCTCCGGAGTCCTTGACGACGACCAGCCGGTCGTCCTGCCAGTCGTTCGGCTTGGGCTGCAGCAGCCCCCAGCCCACCGAGCCGATCACGACGAGCACGCTCAGCACCACGCCCGCGACCACGCCGCGCATCGGCTTGGTGGGCTCGAGCTCCTGGCCGCCCGGGGCCCCGCTGACGAACGCGGTCAGCAGGCGGCGGCGGGAGAACGCCTGCGCCTCGACGAGGTCACGCTTGGTCGCCATCGAGCGCGGGCCGCGTCAGACCAGCCCGGCTGCGGCCACGCCGAGCGGCAGCAGGACGGCGAGGCCGGTCATCTCGAGCACGTCACCCGCGCGCGCCAGGCCCACGCGGCGACGCGGCGCGACGAGCCCCAGCGCGACGAGCGCCGCCACCGCGACGCCTGCCGCGACGACGAGCCCGGTCCGCCAGGTGGGGTGGACCAGCGCGGCGACGACGAGCGTCAGCGCCAGCCCCGCGACCCCGAGCGCGACCACGACGAAGACGTCGGCACGCGCGTACGACTGCCGGGTCGCGAGCAGCACGCCCACCCAGCCCACGACGACCAGGAGCGTCGCGGGGACGCCGGACGCGACGAGCGTCGGTGTCGCGACGATCGTCAGCAGCCCGACGCACACCCGCAGCGAGAGCTGGACGCGGTAGCCCGTGTCCAGCTGGCGCTGCACGCGGTCGGCGTCGACCGCGACGGGGTCGAGCAGGATCTCCGCGTCGCTGCGCGGCGAGACCACACGCAGCGGCGTGGTCGCCAGCGCGAGCCACGGAACCCCGATGCTCGCGGTCAGCACCACGGCGACGAGCACCGCGAGCACGTGCGCGGGTTCGGCCGGCGCGAGCTCGACCGTCGCCCCCACGACGCCGAGCGCGAGACCCAGCGCCCCCGGGCCCACCGCGACCTCGCGCGCGTCCGGCAGCGCCGCGGCGGCGAGCACCGCGGCCACCGCGAGCCCCGCGCCGGCCGCAGCCGCGGGCCACCCCCAGGACGGTGCGGTCTCACCGAGGGTGAGCCCCGCGACCGCGCCCAGCAGACCGCCGGACAGGACCAGCACGCGTGCCGCGGCCGCATCGCGCCCGACCCGGGCGACGACCGCACCGGCCACCACCGCGAGCAACGCACCGACGGCCGCGACCACGGGCGGCAGCGGCTCGTCGGACGCCGCGCCGAGCAGCAGCAGACCCGTCGCGGCGAGCAGCGCGGCCGCTCCCCACGCCGCACCCAGCGCGCTGTCGTGCGGCGTCCAGGGGCGGAACCGGGTCTCGACCGCGTCCGCGACGGCCTCGACGACGTCGTCGTACACACGCGGCTCCGGGCGCGCGGCACCGACCTCGAGCGTCAGCACCTCGCCGTCCTCGACACCCGAGGCCAGGAGGCTGCGCGCCGGGTCGAGCGGCACGCCCGCCGCGGTGACCAGGTGGTACCCGCCGTAGACCGACCCCGCGTCGAGCACCCCCAGCGCGCGGGCGAGGCCCGGGACGATCTCGACGACCGCGACGTTGCCCGGTGCGCCCAGGTCGATCCGCCGGTCGGCGCTCGACACGGAGATCCGCAGCAGGGTGCCGACCGGGGTCGGCGTGCTCGGATCGGTCATCGGCGTCCTCGGCTGGCTCGTCGGCTGGTCGTCGGTCACGTCGTGCCCGCACGATCGCCCGTGGTCGGGGTGCGCAGGACGTCGGTCAGCATAGTCACGCCCGATCGGGCGGTGCGTCCCGACCTGCGGCGTCCGCCGATCGGGGGAGAGTGGCCCCGGATGGGGCCCAGGACGGTTGCCCGGCAGGACGAAGCCCCACCCCGTCGGTTATGGTTCCGTCGGTTTCGCGGCGTTTCGCCGGGACTGGCGCGTCCCGTCCGGGGCGGGTGAGGCATCGGCCCGCACGGGTCGGGCACGGGGG
>Ga0170475_108245926_pt1 | contig 10142 bp, 10 predicted proteins | sample Soicark_Litter_5_FD_111474 | JGI IMG/M metagenome (GOLD analysis project Ga0170475, IMG submission 111474) | Avena fatua rhizosphere microbial communities from Hopland, California, USA. Combined Assembly of 48 SPs | reverse complement strand
CGAGCTGGTGCGGCGGCTGCGCGCGTCGGGCGACCGGTCCGCACCGGTCGAGCCGGACGAGTCCGCCGGGGCGCAGGGCGCCGACACGGCACCCGGGACGCGCGGAACAGCCGACCCCGCCGATGCGTTGGCCCTGCTGCGTGAGGCGGCTGCCGACCGCGCGGACGTGTGGGTCGAGCTCGTGGGCCCGAGCGGCCGGCCCGAACGCCGGCTGCTGCGTCCCCTGAGCCTCGAGGGCGGGCGGCTGCGTGCCGCCGACCTGGCCCGCGAGGCCGAGCTGACCGTCGTCGTGCACCGCATCGTCTCCGTCGAACGCGCCGACGACCCCCGTCCTGAGGAGAGCCCGTGACCGGACCGCTCATCGTCCAGAGCGACAAGACGCTGCTGCTCGAGGTCGACCACGACCAGGCCGACGCGTGCCGGCGCGCGATCGCGCCGTTCGCCGAGCTCGAGCGCGCCCCCGAGCACGTCCACACCTACCGGCTCACGCCGCTGGGCCTGTGGAACGCGCGCGCGGCGGGTCACGACGCCGAGCAGGTGGTCGACGTGCTGCTCGAGTACTCGCGCTACCCCGTGCCGCACGCGCTGCTCGTCGACGTCGCGGAGACCATGGCGCGCTACGGCCGGCTGCAGCTGGTCCAGGACCCGGTGCACGGACTGGTGCTGCACGCGCTCGACGCGGCCGTGCTGGCCGAGGTCATGCGCTCCAAGCGCACCGCGGGCCTGCTCGGCGCGCGGATCGACGCGCACGACGTCGTCGTGCACCCCTCGGAGCGCGGTCACCTCAAGCAGGTCCTGCTCAAGCTCGGCTGGCCCGCGGAGGACCTCGCCGGCTACGTGGACGGCGAGGCGCACCCGATCACGCTGGACCAGGACGGCTGGACCATGCGGCCGTACCAGCAGCAGGCGGTCGACGGGTTCTTCCACGGCGGGTCCGGCGTGGTGGTCCTGCCGTGCGGCGCGGGCAAGACGATCGTCGGGGCTGGGGCCATGGCCAAGTCGTCCACGACGACGCTGATCCTGGTGACGAACACGGTCTCGGCGCGGCAGTGGCGCGACGAGCTGGTGCGGCGCACGTCGCTGACCGAGGACGAGATCGGCGAGTACTCGGGTGCGCGCAAGGAGATCCGCCCGGTCACGATCGCCACGTACCAGGTGCTCACCACCAAGCGGCAGGGCGTCTACACGCACCTCGAGCTGCTGGACGCGCGCGACTGGGGCCTGGTGGTCTACGACGAGGTGCACCTGCTGCCCGCACCCATCTTCCGGATGACCGCGGACCTGCAGGCGCGCCGCCGCCTGGGGCTGACCGCCACGCTGGTGCGCGAGGACGGCCGCGAGGACGAGGTGTTCTCCCTGATCGGGCCCAAGCGGTTCGACGCACCGTGGAAGGACATCGAGGCGCAGGGCTACATCGCGCCCGCGGAGTGCATCGAGGTGCGCCTGACGCTGCCGGACGCCGACCGCATGGCGTACGCGACCGCCGAGCCCGAGGAGAAGTACCGGCTCGCGGCCACCGCGAGCGGCAAGAACCGCGTGGTCGAGCAGCTGGTCGCGCAGCACGAGGGTGAGCCGACGCTCGTCATCGGCCAGTACCTGGACCAGCTGCACGAGCTCGCCGAGCACATCGGCGCGGACCTCATCACGGGCGAGACCACGGTGCGGGAGCGTCAGCGGCTGTTCGACGCGTTCCGCAGCGGCGAGATCTCCAAGCTCGTCGTCTCGAAGGTCGCGAACTTCTCGATCGACCTGCCCGAGGCGTCCGTAGCCATCCAGGTCTCGGGTTCGTTCGGGTCACGGCAGGAGGAGGCGCAGCGCCTCGGGCGCATCATGCGGCCCAAGGCCTCGGGCCGCACCGCGCACTTCTACACCGTGGTCGCGCGGGACACCGTGGACCAGGAGTTCGCGGCGCACCGCCAGCGGTTCCTGGCCGAGCAGGGCTACGCGTACTCGATCCTCGACTCCGACGACCTCTCGGCGGCCTGAGCGTCAGGCGGGGCGCACCGGGTACCACCGCGCCCCGAACCGGCGTGTGAGCGTGCGGCCCTCGATCTCGGCGCGCTCGTCCAGGTGGTGCAGCACCGCCCAGCCTGCGCGGCGGGCGTGCGCGTCGTCGTCGGCCTGGTAGCGGACCGTGACCCGCGCGCGGCCGCGCACCACCTCGACGTCGGACGCCTCGACCACGACGAGCGTGCGGGCGAACGCCACGGCGTCCGGCAGCAGGTCGGGCGCGGCCGTGCCGGGCCGGAGCAGCCCGACGAACGCGCGGACGCGGTAGGACGGCACTCAGCACCCGCTCCGCGGGACAGGGGTCGGGGCACGCACGCCCGTACCGTAACCGCCCCGCCACGGCTCGTTCGCCCGTCCGACGAGGACGCGTCGCCGCCGCGTGGCAGGCTGGCCGGATGCCTGCCCTCCCGACGCCGCAACCAGGCCCGGGGGCTGCCGGCCCCGCGCTGCGCCGCGCGCTGGGCGTGCGGGACGCGGTCGTCGTCGGGCTGGGCGCGATGCTCGGTGCGGGCGTGTTCGCGGCGTTCGCCCCGGCCGCGCGGGCCGCGGGCACAGGGCTGCTGATCGGCCTCGCGCTCGCGGCAGCGGTCGCGTACGCCAACGCGACGTCGACCGCACAGCTCGCCGCCGAGCTGCCCACGTCGGGCGGCGCGTACGCGTTCGGCCGCGCGCGGTTGGGCCCCTGGTGGGGGTACGTGGCCGGGTGGGGGTTCGTCGTCGGGAAGACCTCGAGCTGTGCCGCGATGGCGCTCACGTTCGCGGCGTACGTGGCCCCGGCCGGGTGGGAGCGGCCCGTCGCGGCGGCCGCGGTGGTGCTGCTCGTCGTCGTCGCGGACCGCGGGGTCACGCGGACCGCGCTCGTCGCGGCCGGGCTGCTGCTGGTCGTGCTCGTGGTCCTCGGCGTGGTGGTCGCCGCGGGCGCGACCGGTGGCACGTGGCCACCGCCGGGGTCGTCGGCCGGCACGACGAGCGTGCGCGGCGTGCTCGAGTCCGCGGGTCTGCTGTTCTTCGCGTTCGCGGGCTACGCGCGCATCGCGACGCTCGGCGAGGAGGTCCGGGAGCCGGCCCGCACCATCCCGCGCGCGATCCCCCTGGCGCTCGCGATCGCCGTCGCGCTCTACGCGCTCGTCGGCGTCACGGTGCTCGCGGTGCTCGGCCCGGACGGCGCCGCCACCTCGAGCGCCCCGCTGTCCGACGCGGTCGACACGGTGGGTTGGGCCTGGGCAGTGCCGGTGGTGGGCGTGGGGGCCGCGGCGGCGTCGCTCGGCGCGCTGCTCGCGCTGGTCGCGGGCATCGGGCGGACCGCGCTGGCCATGGCCCGCGAGGGCGACCTGCCGCGCGGTCTCGCGGCGGTCGACGCGCGGCACCGCGTGCCCGCGCGCGCCCAGCGTGTGCTCGGCGTCGTGGTCGTGGCGCTCGTGCTGACGGTCGACCTGCGGGGCGCGATCGGCTTCTCGTCGTTCGGCGTGCTCACGTACTACCTGATCGCGAACCTCGCGGCGTGGCGCCAGCCGCGCGAGCACCGTCGCTGGCCCCGCGCGCTGCAGGCCGGTGGCGCGGCGGGGTGCGTGCTGCTCGCGCTCACGCTGCCGACCGCGGCCGTGGTGGGCGGCGTCGCGGTGCTCGCCGTCGGCGTGCTGGTGCGCCTGGTCCGGCTGCGCGTCGCGGCCTGAGGCGTGCGGCGAGCGGTCAGGCGGTGACGCGCTCGCGGGCCACCTGGCGCACGTGCGCCAGGAACGACTCGGCGAGCACCGCACCCGTGGCGGTCACCTCGGCCTCGCGCGCCGTGTAGTCCGCCAGGATCGCGGCGGTGTCCACGGTGCCGTCCCACTGCGCCCAGTCCCGCAGCGTCGTCGTCGAGGCCTCGGGGTGGAACTGCACGCCCCACGCCGAACCGACGCGGAACGCCTGGTACGGGTACTGGTTGGAGGACGCGAGCCACACCGCGCCGCGGGGCAGGTCCACCACCGCGTCGGAGTGCAGCGTGGGCTGCGCCGTGACCTTGCGGTCGGCAGGGCCGGGCAGGCCGGCCACGAGCGGCCCGACGAGCGCGTCGGACGCGGCCTCCGGACGCCACCAGATGTCCACCACGCCGGCCTCGGGCCCGGGAGGCGCCGCCACCTGCACGCGCCCGCCGGTCGCCACGGCCAGCAGCTGCGCACCCAGGCACACGCCGAGCGTCGGCACACCCGTACGCGCGGCGTCCGCCATCAGGGTGCGCAGCGCGGGCAGCCACGGCGCGGCCTCGTCGTCGTAGGCGCTCATGTGGCCGCCGAGGACCACGAGCCCGTCGCCCACCTGCTCGAGCGAGGGCACGGCGTCGCCGAGATCGGCGCGCAGCACGGTCACGTGCGCGTCGCTCCACCAGCCGGCGAAGCGGTCCAGGGGGACGTCGGGCGAGCTCTGCACCACGGTGAGTCGAACGGTCACGCCTCCCGACGCTACCGCCACCAGGACGCGTGTCCGAAACCCGCTGCTCATCGCCCTGCGCGGCACTCCAGCCCCGTTCCGGTTCACCCGGAACGTCCGGGTCGGTCCCGCGCCGACCCCCGCAGGCCCGCGGCCGGTCCCCAGCGACTTCTCAGGCAACGCCCAGCCGAGGGGAGCAGGATCGAGCCATGAGCACGCACGCCACCGAGCCGCAGGCCCGCCTCCTGGTCGTCGACGACGAACCGAACATCCGCGAGCTGCTCGCCACGAGCCTGCGGTTCGCGGGATTCGAGGTGCACGCTGCGGCGGACGGCGGCTCGGCGCTGCGCCTGGCGCGTGACGTCCAGCCGGACCTGCTGGTGCTCGACGTGATGCTCCCGGACATGGACGGCTTCACCGTGACGCGGCGGCTGCGGGAGAAGGGCCAGCACATGCCCGTGCTGTTCCTCACCGCGCGCGACGACACCGCGGACAAGGTGCAGGGCCTGACCGTGGGCGGCGACGACTACGTGACGAAGCCGTTCAGCCTCGAGGAGGTCGTGGCGCGCATCCGCGCGATCCTGCGCCGGACCAGCCCCGACGACGAGGGCGACAACGTGCTGCGCTACGCCGACCTCGAGCTGGACGACGACTCGCACGAGGTGCACCGCGCCGGCCAGGAGATCGACCTGTCCCCCACCGAGTTCAAGCTGCTGCGCTACCTCATGCTCAACGCGGGACGCGTGCTGTCCAAGAGCCAGATCCTGGACCACGTGTGGCAGTACGACTGGGGCGGCGACGCGAACATCGTCGAGTCCTACATCTCCTACCTGCGCCGCAAGGTCGACTCGCTGACCGGTCCGGACGGCGAGCGGCTGCCGCCCCTGATCCACACCAAGCGCGGCGTGGGCTACCTGCTGCGCGAGATGTCGTGACCCGGCCCGACCCCGGGCCCGTCCCCCCGCCGCCGGTCGAGGCCGAGCCGGTCGCCCCCGGTGAGCCGTCGCGCACGGTGCTGAGGCGCTGGTGGTCGGGCGTCCCGCTCGTCGGGCGGCTCGTGTCGATCTCGGCCGTGCTGCTGGCGCTGGGGCTGCTGTTGACCGGCATCACCGCGACCACGCTGCTGCAGCGCAATCTCGTCCAGCAGGTCGACGACAAGCTGCGCACCGAGGGCGTCCAGCTCGCGAACGCGTCCCTCAACAACAACTGGGACGCCCAGGGCCCGCCCACGGACTACTACGGGCTGCTCATCAAGGACGGTGAGCCGTACACGATGTTCGCCCCGCGCGCGGATGCGCTCGCGGACCGGGGGACGCCCTCCCTGCCCTCGCTCACGTACCGGCAGGCCGAGGCGCGACGCGGTCAGCAGTTCACGGTCTCGTCGGACACGGGCGAGCACTGGCGAGCGGTGGCGTACCCGGTCGAGTCGACCGACTGGGTGGTGCTCATCGCGCTGCCGCTCTCGGACGTCTCGGAGACCGTCGAGCAGATGGTGCTGGTCCTCGCGCTCTCGGGTGCGGTGATCCTGCTGGCCGCGCTGTTCGTCGGCCGGTGGGCGGTGCGCCGTTCGCTGCGGCCCCTCACGCACATCGAGCACACGGCCGCCGCGTTCGCCGCGGGCGACTTCTCGCAGCGCGTGCCGGCTGCGCCCGCGAGCACCGAGGTCGGCCGGCTGGGTGAGGCGCTCAACGGCATGCTCGCGCAGATCGAGCAGGCGTTCGCGGTGCGCACCGCGTCGGAGGCGCGCATGCGGCGGTTCGTCGCGGACGCGTCGCACGAGCTGCGCACGCCGCTCGCCGCGATCCGCGGGTACGGCGAGCTGTACCGGATGGGCGCGCTCACCAGCAAGGACCAGGTCGACGACACGATGCGGCGCATCGAGTCGTCCGCGACCCGCATGGGCAGCCTCGTCGAGGACCTGCTGTCGCTCGCGCGGCTCGACGAGCGCCGCCCGCTGCGGCACGACGCGGTGGACCTCACCGTGGTCGCGGCGGACGCGGTCAGCGACCTGCGTGCGCTCGACCCGACGCGCACCGCGCGCATCGTGCCGCTCGTGCCGGGCGGCCCGACGGGACCCGTCGTCGTCGACGGCGACGAGGCCCGCCTGCGGCAGGTCGTCGCCAACCTCGTCGGGAACGTCGTGCAGCACACCCCTCCGGGGACAGCGGTCGAGATCGCGGTCGGCCTGCACGGCGGGCGCGACGCGCGGCCCGTCGGGGTGGTGGAGGTGCGCGACCACGGCCCCGGCATCGACCCCGAGCACGCCGCGCGCGTGTTCGAGCGGTTCTACCGCGTGGACGCCTCGCGCGGGCGCGACTCGGGCGGCGCGGGCCTGGGCATGGCCATCGTCGCCGCGATCGTGACCGCGCACGACGGGCACGTCGCGCTCGCGCAGACGCCCGGCGGTGGCACCACGGTCCGCGTGGAGGTGCCGGTCACACCGACGAAGCCGCCGTCGCCCGGCGTGTCGTAGCGGCACGCCGGGTGCGGGCGGCCGGACCCGGGACCGACGGGTGACGGCCGCGCGGGCAGGGCTACGATGACCCGTCCCTGTCGCCGTCGTGAGGTTTCTCCATGGGCGTCCATGACGCGCCTGCGTGGCTGCTGCCCGCCTTCGTCCGCAACGTCGTCGGAGCCGGGGCCACGGCCTCACCCGAGGAGATCCGCGCCGCGGGCGACCGCCTGCTCGAGCGCTGGTCCTCCCCGGGCCGTGAGTTCCACAACGTCAAGCACCTGGTGGACGTGCTGGTCCGGGTCGACGAGCTCGACGAGGAGAGCCACGAGCCGCACCTGGTGCGCCTGGCCGCCTGGTACCACGGGGCGATCTTCGACTCCGCGGACCGGAAGGCGTACGCCAACAAGGGCGGCGAGGACGAGGCCGCGAGCGCACGCGTCGCGTTCGACGAGCTGCTCGCGCTCGGCGTCCCGCAGGAGAACGCCCAGCGGGTGCACGAGCTGGTCAACGCGCTGGTGCGGCACAGCCCGGACTCGGCGGACCCGGACTGCGCGGTGCTGTGCGACGCGGACCTGGCCGTCCTGGCCACCGAGCCGCAGCGGTACAAGGCGTACCTCAAGGACGTGCGGGCGGAGTACGCGCACCTGCCCACCGAGGACTACGTGCGTGCGCGCGTCCGGATCCTGCACAAGCTCCTCGCACGCAAGTCGCTGTTCTCCTCCCCGCTGGGTGCGGCGTGGGAGGAGCCCGCACGGCAGAACGTCTCGGCCGAGCTGCAGCGCCTCGAGAAGGAGCTCGCGTGCCTCGACTCCGCACGCGCGGCCGCGCAGGCGGCCTCGGACCAGCCCGCGGCGGGTCCGGCGCAGCCGTGATCCTGCTCGACCCTCCGCTGTGGCCGCGCCACGGGCGGATGTGGTCGCACCTGGTCAGCGACTCCTCGCTGGCCGAGCTGCACGCGTTCGCTGCGCGCACCGGCATCCCGGAGCGCGCGTTCGACCTGGACCACTACGACGTGCCCGACCGCATGCACGACGAGCTCGTCGCGGCCGGCGCCGTGCCGGTGGACTCACGCGAGCTGATCCGCCGCCTGCGTGCGAGCGGGCTGCGCGTCCCCGCGCGGGAACGACGCGCCTAGGCTGCGCTCATGCACCTGCGCGCGCTCGACCAGTCCGCGAAGCTCAGGGACGTCCTGTACGAGATCCGGGGCGCGACCCTCACGGAGGCCGCGCGCCTCGAGGCCGAGGGCCACGCGGTGCTCAAGCTCAACACGGGCAACCCGGCCGCGTTCGGGTTCGAGGCGCCGCACCAGATCGTCCGGGACGTCATCGCCGCGATCCCGACCGCGCACGGGTACAGCGAGTCGCAGGGCATCCTGTCCGCGCGGCGCGCGGTGGTCACGCGGTACGAGACCGAGCCCGGCTTCCCGCAGTTCGACGTCGAGGACGTGTTCCTGGGCAACGGCGTCTCCGAGCTCATCACCATGGTCATGCAGGCGCTGCTCGACGAGGGCGACGAGGTGCTCATCCCCGCACCGGACTACCCGCTGTGGACCGCGATGACCTCGCTCTCCGACGGCAAGCCGGTCCACTACCGGTGCGACGAGTCCACCGGGTGGCAGCCCGACCTCGAGCACCTCGAGTCGCTGATCACCGCGCGCACCAAGGCGCTCGTCGTGATCAACCCCAACAACCCGACCGGGGCGGTCTACTCGCGCGAGACCCTGGCGGCGCTCGCGGACATCGCCCGCCGGCACTCGCTGCTGCTGCTGGCCGACGAGATCTACGACCGCATCCTGTTCGACGACGCGGTGCACGTCCCGCTCGCGTCGATCGCGCCCGACCTGCTGTGCCTGACGTTCAACGGGCTGTCCAAGACGTACCGCGTCGCGGGGTACCGGTCCGGGTGGATGGTCGTCACGGGCCCCCGCGAGCACGCCAAGGGCTTCCTCGAGGGCATCCAGCTGCTCGCGTCCACGCGCCTGTGCGCGAACGTGCCCGCGCAGCACGCGCTGCAGGCCGCGCTGGGCGGCGTGCAGTCCATCGAGGCGCTCGTGGCACCCGGCGGCCGCCTGCACGAGCAGCGCGACATCGCGTGGCGCGGCCTGACCTCGATCCCCGGTGTCACGTGCGTGCGCCCGTCCGGAGCGCTGTACCTGTTCCCGCGCCTGGACCCCGAGGTGCACCAGATCCACGACGACGCGCGCCTGGTCTACGACCTGCTGGTGAGCGAGCACATCCTGCTGGTGCAGGGCACGGGGTTCAACTGGCCCGACCCGGACCACCTGCGCATCGTCACGCTGCCCGAGGCTCGCGTCCTGGCCGAGGCGGTCGAGCGGCTCGGCAACTTCCTCGCGTCGTACCGCCAGTGACCTGACGGGCCGTCGGCGTCAGGACGCGGCGAACCGGGCGTGGACGGTCGACTCGACCGTGATGTCCTCGGGCTTGAGCTCGAGCCCGCCGCCGTCGGCCTCCTTGGCCGCGCCGCGCGTCATCGCGATGCCCGCCTCGGCGGGCACGGGCCGGCTCTGGTCGCCCAGCATGCCCGGCTCGGCGAGCGCGACCGCGCGCACGTCGCTCAGCCCGAGCGCACCGGCGTAGACGCGGGCGCGCGCCACGGCGTCGGCCACCGCACGCTCGCGCGCGTCCACGACGAGGCGGCGGCGCGTCAGATCGGTCAGCGCCCACCGCACGCCGTGCACGGTGACGCCGTCGAGCGCGGCGACCTGCTCCACCCAGTCGGCCAGCCGTGCGAGGTCGGAGAACTTGACCTCGAGCTGCACGCTCGCGTGGTGCACCATCGCCAGCTGCTTGCCCTGGTTGTTCCACGGCCGCTGCCCCCACACGCTCAGCCGCTGCGAGGACCACCACGTGACGGGCCCGGCGGACGGGTCGTGCAGCGCACGGACCTGCTCGACCAGGCGCGCGTGGGCCTGCGTCGTGCGGCGCACCACGTCGTCCCGGCCGGGTTCCTCGAACCCGACCGCGAGCGTGACGGTGCCGCGCTCCGCGGGGTGGTGGTGCGTGAATCGGCCTTCGACGGTGACGACGGTCTCCTGCACACGCCGAGGCTAGCTGTACTGACGCGCCGCGCACGACGAACGGGCCGGTCGCCCGAAGGTGACCGGCCCGTCCTGGGTCGTGCTGCCGGGTGCGTCAGCGCCCGGCGGGTGGAGCGGGGTGACTCAGAAGCCGCCGCCGAAGTCCTCGCCACCGCCGGCGGGGGCCGCGGGGGCCTTCTCCGGCTTGTCGGCCACGACGGCCTCGGTGGT
>Ga0170475_104461541_pt1 | contig 10145 bp, 10 predicted proteins | sample Soicark_Litter_5_FD_111474 | JGI IMG/M metagenome (GOLD analysis project Ga0170475, IMG submission 111474) | Avena fatua rhizosphere microbial communities from Hopland, California, USA. Combined Assembly of 48 SPs | reverse complement strand
GGTAAAAAAGAAAAGTTGATAAGCTGCATGAATCCGACGTTGACGAGAACCAAAGAGGCCAATCATTAAAAATAAAGGGATTAAAACACTTTCAAAATATATATAAAAAAATACTAGATCATGTGCACAAAAGAAATTAATTAAAAGAAATTGTAATAAAAAAAGTAACATTATCGCAAAATCACGATCAATTTCTTTTTGTGTTTCGGTCTGTTTGATTTCGAAAATATAATTATAAATTATACAACTTTGAAGAATAAAGCTTGAGAGGAAAATAAATAAACTTGCTACAGGATCACAAACAAACGTATAAGATGTGTTAAAAATTAAAGTTATAGTTTTTTCATCTATTAAAAAATTAGTTGAAAAAGCATTTGTTTCAAAACTTTGATCTAATCCATTAGAAATATAGAAATGATATGATGGAAACCAAAGACTATCAGAGTATAAAGAACTGGCGGTATCTCGATCGGGTGGTAACATACCGTCGTTTGGATGTCCTGGTCTTGCATATTTAATCCCAATTATATAAAGATTATTAATACAAACAATTATAGACAGTAAAGTTTGTATTAAAGAAGAAGTGATAGTAAAATACATTTTAAACTTGATTGCATTTTGGAATATTATATGTATTAAAATGGATGCAAGAGGTAATAGAATTAAAATTAAAAACATATAATTGTGTATTAAATTAAAAGCAATCCGCGTAAGAGGATCAACTAAAAATAATCCAGGCAAAATTATAAATAAAAGTTCAAGCGCACTGATAATTTTCATTTTATGAAATAAAATATTTTATTTTAAAAGAAATGCTATTAAGGAATTCGAAACTAAGAAGTCTGTTAAATATATTAAATTATATAATATTATTATATATAATATAAGATGGCTCAAGATCAAAATAATATTGAAGTGGATAAAAAATATCTTTATTCATAAGATAATTACCTTTTTGGGTAGCTATATATGGCATATTATACAAATTATACTCTACATTTCTTGTTAAATAATAGGTGAGCAAAGTAATATATACAGGCAAAATAAAGTCTTCAATTATCTCTAGAATGTCAAATTTAAGAGATATAGGAGAAAGTAAACCTAAAATTAAATAATAAAGAGATATATTTAAAAAATGAAAAGTATATACATCAAGATTATACGTTGCAGTAATAGAAAAAATTAGAATTTGTAAAATAATAAATGTTATATATATCATAAAAAGATTTAAAAAGTTAAAAATATTACGATAATCTTTAATAAATATTAAACTATAATATTTAAAGCGCTTTAAAGTTAATAAGAAAGGAGTAAAAATAAAAGGGACAAACTCAAAAAAAATAAGAGTGGATACATCAAAAAACCAATCTAACAAGTAACGAAAAGGGGATGTAAAATGCTGTAACATGATACCTTGCTGATAAAAAACAAAAGGTAAAGTTAATTGAAAAGTACTTAATTGATTTAAATAATAAGTACTTAATTTTATAGCAAAAGTTGACAATAAGATTACTTTTTTATAACAAAAACCAGAGATTATAATAAAAGGAGACAGAAAGTTATATAAAACATTACGCATTTTTTATTTAAACTTTTTCTTTTTCTTTATATTTTGAAACATTTTTTCAAAATAAAACCAAGGATCATGATACAAAGCTTGTAACTTTCCATACATTAAATCCATTGTTCTTAAAATAGGGATTATATTTAAAGACGTTTTTAAATAATTTAAATGATTCAGAATTTTTTGATATTTTCTTTGAAAAATTTCGATAATATATAAAATTCGATTTAATATAGAAGACCGCACTAAAATGATAATCTTAAGCAAAATATTTTTAAGGAAAAAACCTTGGAATGTTGAAAAAAATTGGATATCCCAAATACCGGGAAATGTTTCCGGTATATTTTTAGTTTGTTGTTTTTGTCCAAAAAAGTTTTCTTCTCTCCCTATAAATGAAGTATATAATTCCGAATTACGAAGAATTGGCATATTTAGAATTTCAAATTCCTTATTATGGACAAAATCTAAGAATTCAGATTCATAATTGAACCCTTCAGTCAAACTTTTATCACTTAACCATCCACGTTTTCGAGACAGAGAAAAAAATTTGGTTAAATTAGCATTTACTTGAAAAAATATTATATCATTATTATCAGCAAAAATTGATTTATGTACCTCATCTTCGTAAGCAGTATCTTTATCCAAAGAATAAAAAGGACGAAAATCAATTCGAATTGATTTTACCGATGAAAGAGTATGACGATATATTTTATAAGAAAAATAAGTATAATCTAAAGGTATAACAGTTGTTTTCGGAACTGGATTAAGTCCAAGGTGTATATCTTTAGGATCATAATAATCGCCGTCAAAATATTCTGCAAAGTCCAAAAGTTTTTGAACACGAAAATCATTTCCACGTAAGTTTTCATTAGGACGAACAGGTTCTAAGTCAGATTCAAATTCGATTGTTGGCAAATCAGGATTATGTAAAGTTTTTTTAAAAAAAAACTTTAGCTTGAAAAAACATGGTTAATTGATCTCTGCTGGGGAAAAAATAAAAGATTTTAATAATTAAATGCAACCAATAGAGGTACATAAGAGGAATTTGAATTTTCTTTTTTAACTTATCCATTTTTATTTTTAAAAAGATATTTTCTTATAAAAATATAACAAATTATAGATATTAAAAGAGCGTGTATTGTTTTAGGATTAAAATCAAAATAATAAGATGACACTATAAAACTTAAACCCATTAGAATATAAGCTATATAATGAGGTAAATAACCTACATGAAGATTATGCGTCGAGGTAATACATGATTTTAAAATTTTTGCTAAACCTAAAGGACCTAACAATTCAAAAAAACCACGATCTAAAATTTCAAATGTAACACGATGTCCTAAAAAAAGAGCCAATCGTGCTATAAAAAAATTAAAAATTGGATCAAAAAACCATTTATAATTTAAAAAAAAATAAATAGATCGAACAGGTTTAGAAAAGAAAGAAGATAGAAAATTAGGTTTTAAATAATAAAAATAAAATCCTAGAACACAAGCTAAAAATGATAAAATTACAGGAATTAATTTGATATCAAAAGCAATAAACTCAATATCATTTTTAAAATGTTGTGGATGGATAAATAGAGAATTACTCCAAAAATTTGTTCCGGTACCAACAAATATATCATATGCAAAGAAACCAATTGAAATTGTAGCAACATATAAAATAATCATTGCAGTAGCCATATAATAAGGTGCATCATGGACCTGTTTTAGAGATTCCCGGAATGCGTTTGGTTTCTGTAAAAAAGTTAAAATTATAAGACGTATTGAATATAAAGAAGTAAAAAAGGCAGCTAGTATTCCTAAAATATAAGAAAAATAACCTATTGAATTATAAGATGTATATGCAATTTCTAAAATTCCCTCTTTGGAATAAAAACCAGTTAAAAACGGCAAACCCATTAAAGATAATGACCCAAAAAGTATACTAACGTAAGAAAGTGGAAGAAGGTTTAATAGGCCTCCCATTTTGCGTAAATCTTGTTCATCCGATAAAGCATGAATAACAGAACCAGCGCTTAAGAAAAGCAATGCTTTAAAAAAAGCATGATTAAAAAGATGAAACATAGCGAAATCGTATCCCGAACAACCACAAGCAAATAACATATAACCTAATTGACTACAAGTGGAATAAGCAATAACACGCTTTATATCGTTTTGACAAAGAGCTGTTGTAGCTGCAAAAAAAGCAGTTAAAGATCCGAGAAACGTAGCAATAGTTAGAGTTAAATTCGAAAATTCTAAAAGGGGTGAACATCTGACAAACAAGAAAATACCTGCTGTTACCATTGTAGCAGCATGGATTAAAGCAGAAACAGGTGATGGACCTTCCATAGCATCAGGTAACCAAGTATGAAGTCCAAGCTGAGCAGATTTAGCGACGGCACCACACAAAAGAAAAAGACAAGCAAAATCAAATAAAGTAATGGATGAAAACAAAAAAGGATAAATTGGTTTAATGAATGGAGCCACAGCAAACATTGTTGAATAATCTAATGTGTGAAAAGTGTAAAAGAAAAATGCCATTGAAACCATTAAAAATACATCACCAATTTTGTTAATAACAACCGCTTTAATTGCTGCTTTATTCGCAGCAATGCGTGTATGCCAAAAATTAATTAAAAGATAAGATGAAAGACCAACACCTTCCCAACCCATAAACATTAAAATAAAATTACCGCTTGTTACAAGAATAAGCATAAAAAAAGTAAATAATGAAAGATACGAAAGGAAAAGAGGTAATTCAGGATCATTTGACATATAATCAAGTGAATAAATATGGACTAAAAATGAAATAAACGTTACAACACACAACATAACAAAAGTAAGGGCATCAAAAAGAAAAAGAAATTCAACATTTCCAATTCCAAAGGAAACCATTTGCCAATATTTAAAAATATTGTAATCCGTTTGAAAGATAATTAAAAGCATATTATAGAAAAAATAGCTGAAAAACCGACAGACCCAACACTAATGAATGCTGCAATACGAATAGATAATATAGATAAATGTGTGATTATAAAAATAAATGCTAAAAATGGTAAAAATATAATTAATAATTCCATCATTTTTTAAATTTATGATTTTAATGAATTTATAATAGAAATATGAATATCTCCTCGTAACCGATAAAAAGTTAATAAAATTGCTAATCCTATAACTGACTCAGCACCAGCAACTGTAAGTATAAGAAGAGCAAAAATTTGACCTATGATATCATTCAAAAATAAGGAAAATATTATAAAAGCCAAGCTTGCTGATAAAAGTAATAATTCAAGTGATATGAGTATAGAAATTAGATGCGAAGCAATTAAAATACCCCAAATAGAAATAATGAAAATAGAGAAAACTAATGAAATTAGCTGTTGAAAATCAACCATTGTTATTTTATAATTCTTTCATATTTTTCATTTTTAAAAGTGTTTCAAGTGATGTAAATTGTTTTTCAGAAATTAAGCTCGCATCATCAGGGGCAGCTTGATACATCATTTCTCGAAAAGGTAATGCCTTAATTACAACTGGCATAAAACCATGATTAACTCCACATAATTCACTACATTGACCATAAAAAACACCTTCACGCTTTATATAAATAATAACCTGATTTAATCGACCAGGGACAGCATCAACTTTAATACCTAAAGACGGAACAGCCCAACTGTGTAAAACATCCAAAGAAGTTATTATTATACGGATATAAGCTTCCATGGGAACTATCATAGGTTCATCGACCTCTAGTAGGCGGAATTCTCCTGGTTTAAGTTCACTTTCAAAAACTAAATTACTATCAAAACTTGCTTCATTTTCTTGAATATCATAAGACCAATACCATTGATGACCTATTGCTTTAAAATGAAAGAATGGAGAGATTGGTTCTTCCATACTATAAAGAAGAGAAAATGAAGGTATTGCTATTAATAATAAAATAATACTTGGAGTAATTGTCCAAAATAATTCAAGGCGTGGTCCATGTGTTACTTAATACCTTTATTTAAATCCCATCGATTAGTCCAACAAATACGAGGATGCCATGGATAATGAATTTTATAATAAAATTCTTTTAATATTTGATAAAACATCCAAATAACAAGAACAAGAATTAAAATTAGATAAAAGCAAATATAATTATGCAGATCTATTAAACCCTCCATAAATGGAGTTGCGGGATCAGGGAATCCAATTGGTAAAGTAAGTAAATTCGTCATTAGCACTTTAACGAATAATACGCAATGTGGATGTAATCGATCGCATATTTTGTTCTAAAATTACTTGACGACGAATACTTTGGGAATGAAATAATGTTAATAATATTGCACCCACCATAGCAACTAATAGGATAAACCCGGAAACTATAAAGGTAAAGCTCCATAGGTAAATAAATAAGTTCCAATTACATTAAGATTGGAAGGAGAGTCATAAATTAGAGGTTGAAAATTAAGACTAAATGTGATTGTATTAAAAAACGATGAAGATGTGAAAGTTGCTATTTCAATAGTTAATAAAATTCCCAACATTGGTAAGAAAACTAAAGATGAGTTTTTAGAAACTTGAGTTGGGTATATATTTAGCATCATAACAACGAAAAGAAAAAGAACAGCAATTGCTCCAATGTAAACAACAATATATACAAATGCTAAAAATTCAACTTTTAAAATAAGCAATATTGCTGATATATTTATAAACACACTAACAAGAAGAAGTACGGAATGAACAGGATTGTAAACGTTCACGACCAAGATAGCTGAAAACAAAGTTAAAAATTTTAAAAAAATAAAATATTTTATCTCTAACATAAATTTAAAATTAGAATTATTTTTTCGACCAATATATTGGTATATTATGCGTCTTTCTTCTTTTTTTTAAAATTCTTGCATAACGTCTTTCAAAGTATTCATCTCCATTAAACTTATGAAACATAGCAAGTTTCCAAAAAGGTATTGTAGGATAAGGATGGTGGCCGAGTATAACATATTTATTAAATTCACGCAAACAATTTCTTTCTGCCGTTGTTTCTGCTTCAATTACTGTTTCGTACAGCCAAAAAAAAAAAATATAATGCTTCCCATGCTTCAATATTTTCATCTATTAACCATCTTTCATATTTTTCATTTATGAAAAAATATTTAAAATAAACTTTAATCAAGAAATTTTTACTCATGAATAAATAAATAAATAAATTTTTTTCTAAAATGAAAATATTAAAAAGTATCTTATCTTTAAGATAAAATTTACGCGGCATAAAATTAGTTTGATCGGTTTGTATAGTTAATGGTATCTCTTCGCTTTCATCATCATCATAATATTCTTCATCTTCGAGATCCTCATCATCATCATCATCGATTTCATTATCACTGCATTCATCCATATTTAAAATTAATTCATTGTCATTAGTATCAATATTATTATTTTCATCTCCCTCAGAAAGATTTTCATCTTCTTCATCTTCGTCTAAATCATCTTCAAAATCATAAATATAGGGTTCATCTTCATCATTTTCATCTTCTTCAATATCCATTACATCACTTAAGCCAATTAAAATAAAGTCATCATCTTGTTCATCACCAAGCTCAGACCATTGTATAGCCGTCATGTGAAACCAATATGGAACAAGCGTAAAAGGAAACCGGCTTCGAGGTCCTGATGAATACGGTTGTTGAAATGCTGGACTAGTATCATATATAAAAGTATGGTCATAAAGTGGGTCATCGCCTCGCACCTTCATAAACTTCACCAGGTGATAAGCAATCTTCAAGATGACCTTCAGAATCCCCTTCTTCTAGAAATGTACCTGAAAAATTCTCTGCACATTCGAAATATAGAGAGTAAAAAGACAGATCATCTAAGTAGGCCTCAATATCTACATCATAAAGAGTATCATGCAACCATCCAGCTTTACTCCACCAATAATTTCGATCTTTATAAACACTCATTAATTCAACCAATTCAGTATAATCTTGAAACAAAGTATCATGAGGGTATTGCAAATTTTCTATAAAGTCATCAATAATAAAATCTTCATCTACATCTTCCATATCATCTTCAGAAAATATAGGCATTGATAAAATTTCATCTTCCGTTTCAGGCGAATCAAAATCATCATAATCAGAAAGTATTGACGGAAGAGCTGTGTAAAACGAAACAAGCGGAAATGAATGAATTTCCATAGTTAAGTAACGAGAAGAAAAATATTTAACAAAATTATGGTACTGATTATTTTTTATAAAATAGGAAATTTGAGAAATATCACCAAAAATTGAAAAATTTCTTGATGAAAATTCATTATCAAAAATATTTATCAATCTTAAATAAACAGGTAAATAAATAAAAAAAAGTAATAAAAAAATACAATCATAATAACATAAACAAAGGAAACATCCAATCCAATAAACCGGATGTAATAAAGAACGAGATGAAGCATTTTCTTCTACTATATCCTCAGCTTCGGCTAAATATTCATACTCAAAAAGAGGTGAATTCTTTTGTTGTTCTAAAAAATGAAAGAAAAAAAAATCAGTATTATTTGTTAAAAGTTCAAATGAGAGTGTTGAAAAACGATCTTGATAATATTCATATTGTAAAGGAACAAGACCCGAATCATATTGATGCCGCTCTTCCAAATCATGTAGATAATCATCATACCAAAGATGATAACCTTTATACCACCCTGCTGAAGTTAGATGAGGTACATCCCATATATATGTACTAAAGTTTACAAAATAATCACGCATAAGGGAAGATTTTAACATTAGGTATTGTTCATTATCTTTAATCATTATATTATTAGTTACAATTGGTTTCTTTATTTTTTTTTTTGAAATATACTTAAAATTGTTACGTTTGTTTTTTTTTTTGTTTTTAAATTTATAGATAAATAAAGCACACTTAGCAAAAAAACTAATTTGACTATAAGATCTCCGCATTTCCTGTTCAGAAAGAAATTCATTCAATACAAGCAAAGCATGTTCTCGTTCACGGCGAGCAAAAATAGGAATTAACATGACTAAAAAAAGATAATAGCGAAACAAAGGAAAAGCTGGATCTTGGATAATTAAGTCCCTTAAATAAGTACCCGTATTAGCTTTATAATTCGTTGCATTAAACCGAAACGAGAGTATGTTGTTTGTTTTAAATTTATATTTTGTAACACTTTTATTATTAAAAAAATAAAACTTCTGAATAGGCGTTATTGGAAAGCGATTATGAATCCGAATTAGATTAATAAACTGTTTTGAGATTGGATCACGAAAAATTAATTCGTCAGAAGAAGATTCCCATTGTCTACAAAAATTCATAAACGATCTGTTTGTTGGATAAGCTTTATCGTCAAAAATTGTACGTATATGATATTGGGCTGCATCAATATTAGCTTCACCGTACCACATTCGGACCGATTTTTGTGGATATTTAAATGATTTATAAAAATTAGGGAGTTCGGTTAAGTTTGATGGAGGAAAAATTAAAACTTTTAAGAAATTATCCCAAACTTCCGAAAAAGTATCCGGTTCAAGAGCCCAAAGATAAGAACTAGTATCTTTCGCTAAATAGGAAGATAAAGAAGGTGAAAGATCCTTATAGTCATGTTCAGTAGAAATTTCGTGAATATGATAAAAATAATAAGGAGGATAAAAGGATAATAGTTTTAATATATCATAACTAAAAAATTGAATCGATTTAAGACGATTATCCTCAACTAAATTACTCCACCATTTACGATATATTTGAAGTAAACTTCCTCCAGGAACATATATAGACTTTTCAATTTCAAATAATTTATTAAGCCGTTTTTGTGTTATTTTGTACATATTAAATTTTTCTTCAAGATATTTAGTTTCATTTAAGTTGGATTCTCTTATCCCATTAATTAATGGTCCAATCTCTGGATCGTATTCTTTTGTAACATCATGTGAAAATTCACCAGAAAAATTAATTAAATTATCATTTTTCGGGTAATATAAAACTGAAAACAATTCCCAGTATGAGTATTTTACATTCAAACGTCGACGAAAAATTGCCATGCTATAATACCCACTATCTAAATTAAACGATAAAAAGCCTAAAGTAAGGAATAAAAGGATAATAATATAAGATTCAACTAACATTAAAAAAATATAAAAATGACAAACAATGCTATATAAGATTACTTCCCAGTGGGCTCTAGATAGAAACATATAACGTCGAAAAAGTTTCCGTTGAAAATCATACGTCGGTTCCGGGTTTACAAAAAAATCAACATAAAGTAAGAAAAGAATTATTCCTAAAATTATAAATAGGATTGTTCCTAAAATTATAAATAATATAGAATAAAGAACGAAATTTAAGGGCAATATTATTGGTTTAGTGGCAGTTTTCATTTTTTTCTCTTTTTTTCATTTCTAAAATTCATTTCATTGAGAGATGGATTCGAACATCAACTCTTACGAGAGTGATTTACAATCCACCGCCTTAACCATTCGGCCATCTCCTAAATTAAATATCCTATTGTAGAACCACTGAATGTACCATCATCGTAGTAGGATAGTATTTACAGCTAATCTTTTTCGATAAAATCGAGATCGAAACGGGATCGATCAAAAAAAATT
>Ga0170475_134755041_pt1 | contig 10146 bp, 7 predicted proteins | sample Soicark_Litter_5_FD_111474 | JGI IMG/M metagenome (GOLD analysis project Ga0170475, IMG submission 111474) | Avena fatua rhizosphere microbial communities from Hopland, California, USA. Combined Assembly of 48 SPs | reverse complement strand
GAATTATGAATAAAATCCCTAGCACAACGCAGGATAAAAAAACGTGGCATTTTATTTCATTGAGGTCCGGGCAGTTTCGAGCCAGTACGATATACAGGCGCGAAAACTGGCTCGTGACATAATACATTTACCAACACATTCATTACCCTCTCTCGGTGTAATTGCTGCAAGCCAATCTCCTCTTAACCTTCGCACAGCCCAGCTTTACCAGATTACCGGAGTTCTCCAACCCGCTCAAATCGACCAGCTTACTCGACAGTTGCTGGTCGATCTGGTTATTCAGGAGGCGAGAATTTTCCGGGCAGCTTCTGCTGCTGATACCGCCCATGTGGTTGATGTCTTCTTCCACCCCGGTGTCACGGATACTCTGGCTGAAAGTGTCATTGCTGGCGCTCAACTCCTTGGGATTACTGGTATTGAACATGTGGAGACGGGACGACGCTACTTGCTGGACAGCCGCTTACATGCGCATGAGGCACGTTTCATTGCTGATACACTACTGTATAATCCGGTGATTCAGCAATATAGTCTACAAACTTTTGGTTCTCCTCCAGCCGGTGGATCTCCGTCCCTGGCGGAGTTTGTATATGAACCGCCAGACAAGACCAGCCCTGTTACTAAAGTCTCACTGATAGGGATGTCTGATAATGAATTATTGGAACTGAGTAGAAGCGGAATGCTGGCTCTGAATCGCGACGAGATGCGCACGATTCAGGAATATTTTCGCGAGCTTGGACGTGAGCCAACCGATGTTGAACTGGAAACGCTAGCTCAAACCTGGTCTGAGCACTGCTCGCATAAGACGTTCCGCGCAACTATTCGTTATCGCGAGCTTGATAACTCCGGCAATCTTCTGGCAGAAGAGACCATCGTTAATTTACTAAAACAGTATATTATGCGCGCAACTTCTGAGCTGGCTCATCCCTGGGTGATCTCGGCATTTAGCGATAATGCCGGGGTAATTACCTTTACAGAGACGCAGGATATCGCCTTTAAGGTTGAAACCCATAATCATCCTTCAGCGATTGAACCCTTTGGGGGTGCTAATACCGGCGTGGGCGGAGTAATTCGCGATGTGCTGGGAGTTTCGGCCTGGCCGATTGCCTGCACAGACGTGCTCTGTTTTGGTCCTCCTGATACCAGTGTGGAATCGTTGCCCGCTGGCGTACTTGCGCCGCGCCGTATCGCTGATGGGGTAGTCAACGGTGTACGGGACTATGGCAATAAAATGGGCATTCCTACGGTCAATGGAGCCATTCTGTATCATCCAGGCTATATCTATAATCCGCTGGTCTTTTGTGGTTGTCTCGGCCTGCTCCCTCATGGAAGCCATCCACGCGAGGTACAATCTGGCGACCTGGTAGTAGCTCTTGGCGGGCGCACCGGGCGCGATGGTATCCACGGCGCAACATTTTCATCCGGTGAAATGAGCAGCGAAATCAATGCTCAGGCCGGAAGCGCAGTCCAGATTGGCGCGCCGATCACAGAGAAGAAAATTGCCGATGTAATTATGCAGGCGCGGACGCTGGGTCTGTACAATGCAATTACTGATTGTGGCGCTGGTGGCTTCTCCTCAGCGGTTGGAGAGATGGGTGCAGAGATTGGTGTTCAGGTGGAGCTAGCCAAAGCACCTTTAAAGTATCAGGGACTGGCTCCCTGGGAAATCTGGCTCTCTGAAGCTCAGGAACGCATGATTCTGGCCGTGCCACCCGAAAAACTTGAAGCGCTGCTGGCGATTTGTGAAATTGAAGAGGTTGAGGCCAGCATTATTGGCACATTTACTGGGGATCAACGCCTGACTGTGACATACGAGGGCCAGGTTGTAGCTAATCTAGATATGGCGTTTCTCCACGATGGGCGACCTGAACGCACACTGGATGCTGTCTGGCAGCCTCCCAATCCCGACGCAGTTGTTGCCTATCTAACCCGGATGCAAGGCTCTGAAGTCCTGTCTGACACGCATATGGATGATGTCAACCAGGCTTTGCTGACGCTTTTGAGCCATCCAACGATTGCCTCAAAAGAGCGTATAGTGCGCCGTTATGACCACGAAGTTCAGGGAGCAACGATCCTCAAGCCACTGGTGGGCATGACTGGCAATGGTCCAGGGGATGCGGCTGTACTCCAGCCTATCCTGGATGAGCCAACCACTGCGGGGATTGTGCTCTCAAATGGCATTAATCCACTCTATGGCCTGGTAGATCCCTATCATATGGCAACGTGCGCAGTTGACGAGGCCCTGCGCAACTTGACTGCGGTAGGCGGCGATATCGAGCGCACAGCTATCCTGGATAACTTCTGCTGGGGCAACCCATCTGATCCTGTCCAATTAGGTAGCCTGGTACGAGCGGTCAAGGGCTGTTACGAGGCCTCGATAGGCTTTGGCACACCTTTTGTCTCTGGCAAAGACAGCCTCAATAATGAGTATCGCGCCCGTGGTTCACGACTACCAGTTATCCCAACGCTCTTAATTTCAGCGTTCGGGACGATTGATGATGCTGCGCGTACCGTTGATATGGCGCTGAAAGAGCCTGGCAATCTGATTTATCAGCTCGGAACTACCCACGATGAACTGGCCGGGTCGCATTATGCCTGGAGCCTGGACCGCAAGACGCTGGAGACGCGCTTTCCATCTACCAGCGTGCCAAAGGTGCATTTTGCGACTGCCCGCGCTACCATGAAAGCTCTGGGCATGGCCATTCGCGCCGGGCAAGTTCGGGCCTGCCACGATCTATCTGAGGGTGGGCTGGCTGTTGCAGCAGCTGAAATGGCGCTGGCAAGCCTGTCAGGTTTGGAGATCGATCTGAACTGTGTACCACATGCTATCTCGTCCAAAACCGAATTGGTGACCAGCTTGCTCTTTAGCGAATCAGCCTCGCGTTTCCTGGTTGAGGTTGCACCTGAACAAGGCGAGGCTTTTGAGAACTTCTTACATACACAGCAAGTCTCAAATTTTGCCCGCATTGGTGTAGTCACTACAGACGGCCAACTGAAATTTCGCCAGGGAGATCAGGTAACTCTTGATCTGTCTGTTTCCGCATTGCAAGCGGCCTGGAAAGGAGAAGAAGCATGACCTCGCCTCGCGCTTTAGTTCTGCGTGCTCCTGGCATTAATTGCGATCGTGAAACGGCTCGCGCCTGTCGCCAGGTGGGTTTTGAGACAGATCTTGTGCATATTAATCAACTGCTCAAAGAGCCGGAAAAGCTCTTGATGTATCATTTGTTGGTGCTTCCAGGTGGCTTCTCTTATGGGGATGATCTGGGCGCGGGAACGCTTCTGGGGAAAAATCTGCATGTTCATTTAGAGAACGAGCTTGAGCAGTTTATAGCCGAGGGCCGCCTGATCCTGGGCATATGCAATGGTTTCCAAACCCTTGTACGCGCTGGCTTGCTCCCTGGCGCGTTCTCCTCTACCCTCACAGACAACGCTTCCACAGAGTTTGAGTGCCGTTGGATCTCGCTTGCCCCTATGCCCGGACCCTGTATCTTTACCAGGGGAATTGAGCATCCCATTGAATTGCCAGTTGCGCATGGCGAAGGGCAGTTTGTGCTGAAAAATGCTCATGAGCTTGCCCAAATACAAGCAAACGGCCAGGCTGCGTTAGTGTATACTAGAAATACGCGGCAGGCCTCACCCTCGTCTGCCGCGTCCACCTTGGGAAACCAGGATGTAGCCTATCCAGCCAATCCCAATGGCTCGTTTGGCGATGTAGCCGGAGTCTGCAATCTCGCTGGCAATGTGCTGGGCCTGATGCCTCATCCAGAACGTTTTGTCAGCTCAATTCAGCACCCCCAGCGTCGTGCAATGAATAAGCAGGGTGATGGGGATGGATTGTTGATCTTTAAAAATGCCTATACATACGCTCAGGAGCAGTTCTTGTCTGCCACCTCATATGCCTTTAGTGGGGTGGATGTTGCTGCTGCGGAAAATGTTCTGGAGCAGATCAAGGATACCGTGCGAGCCACCCACGGACCAGAGGTGCGGGCTGGAATGGGAGCCTTTGCGGGAATTTTCTCAGCCTGCTCGTTACAAAAGATGCAGCAGCCTGCTCTTGTAGCCTCAACAGACGGAGTTGGCACAAAAACGCTGCTGGCCTCGCAGGCCGGGCGTTTTGAGACCATTGGGCATGATATCGTCCATCACTCGGTCAACGATCTGCTTACTCAGAAGGCTACACCGCTTTTCTTTATGGATTACGTTGCTACTGGTAAGCTGGCTCCACAGCAGATTGCCGAGATAGTTAAAAGTGTGGCGGTGGCCTGTAAGGGAGTTGGTTGTGCCTTGCTGGGCGGCGAAACAGCCGAGATGCCCGGCGTGTATCTTTCAGGTGCCTTCGATCTGGTTGGCACAATTGTGGGAACTGTGGACCTGGCAGAAGGCTGGCAAAATGGCGCAACTGTTTGCCCGGGCGATGTAATCCTTGGTCTGCCCTCCTCTGGTCTGCACACAAATGGTTATTCCCTGGTTCGTCGCGTCTTTGCGCCCTATCCCCTGGAAACAGTCTTTCCAGAAATTGGTGAGCCGCTAGCAGATGCGCTCCTGCGACCTCATCGCTGTTATCTTCACGAACTGCAAATGCTCCAGCAAAATGTTCTTATTAAGGGCATAGCGCACATCACAGGCGGCGGGTTTGCGGGCAATATTATACGCATCCTGCCCGCTCAAACCCGGGCAATTATCAATACCCTGGGCTGGGAAGTCCCACCTCTTTTCTCGCTAATCGCTCGCCTGGTCAAAATTGCCCGCGAAGAAATGTATAAAACCTTCAATATGGGCGTGGGCATGGTCTTGATTCTTTCACCAGAACAGGCCGAACAGGCTCAGCGCCTCCTTCCCGAACTGCTCTCAGTGGGTAAAATCATTGAGGGCAGTGGAGTAACATTACAAGGAGACATGTTATGATAGATCCACCAACTCCTGGCACCCTATTGGCAGAGGGCAAAACCAAGCGAATATATGCGCATCCAACCAACAGCGCCCTGGCTTATATGGTCAATAAAGACCAGATTACCGCAGGTGATGGCGAGCGGAGAAACGAGCTGCCTGGCAAATCACATTGGAGCACGATTACTATGGCGAATATTTATCGCTTGCTCAATACACAAGGCATTGCCACGCACCTTGTTGAGCAAATTGATGATGTAACGGTGCTAATCAAGCGTTGTGATATGCTACCTATCGAGCAAGTTCAGCGCCGAGTCGCGACTGGCTCATATCTCAAACGCAATCCCGCCTCCAAAGAGGGTGATCGTTTTGAGCCAGTCCTGGTCGAAACATTTCTTAAAGACGATGCCAACCACGATCCTCAGATCTGGGAAAAGGACATTATTGAGCGTGGAATGGCAACAAAAGCAGAGATTGACGCAATGGCAGAAGAGGGTCGCCGTCTCTTTGAGGTACTTGAGCGTGCCTGGGCCTCGGTTGATGTTATGCTAGTCGATCTAAAGATCGAATTCGGTCGCGATATCAATGGGCAACTGCTGGTTGCTGATGTTATTGACAACGATAGCTGGCGCATCTGGCCAGGTGGCGATAAAAACCAGATGCTTGATAAACAGATCTATCGCAATCTACAGGAAGTTACCGAGCAAGATTTACAGGTCCTTGGAGACCGCTATGCACTGGTCGCAGACCTGACGGGAAAGCTGAAGCTCGCTTAGCTCTCTGCTACAGAAAAGTTCAGAACAAAAGTATCATCCCTGGTTAGGCAAAGGAGCAAATATGGAGCGGCTACACGAAGCGTGTGGAGTTGTGGGCATCTACACAGGACAGGCTGCACAAAACAATGAGCAGATAGAGGTACGACGCTATCTCACCCTCGCTCTGACCGCCTTGCAGCACCGTGGTCAGGAAAGTGCGGGCATGGCAGTATACGATGGTCACAGTCATATCGCCAGCCGTATCGAAATGGGCAAAGTACGCGAAGTTTTCTCCGATTCTGCAATGGGATTGCCAGAGACCTGTTGCGGCATTGGCCATGTACGTTACTCAACTACGGGGTCCAGTTGTGTGGAAAACGCCGGACCGTTTGTTGTGGGTGGCTCACCTAAATCGATGGCAGTTGCTCACAACGGCGATCTGGTCAACGGCAAGGAACTACGTTCACTTTTCCCCCAGGAAACGCTCCAGTCTACGACTGATAGCGAGGTTATAGCGCTCCTTTTGCTCCATTCTGAAGGAGCTACCTTCCGTGACCGTGTGCTTGCAACGTTTCCACGACTGCGCGGCTCATACAGCCTGGTCATGCTTGCGGAGGGGAAGATCTATGCAATGCGCGACCCCTGGGGTATGCGCCCGCTGAGTATCGGACACATTGACAAACATACCTGGATTGTGGCCTCGGAGTCCTGTGCCTTCGAGAAACTTGGAGCGACTATCCTGCGTGAAGTTGAGCCAGGAGAGCTGATTACGATTGATGAAAATGGTATGCACGCTGAGCGCTTAATCCATATTCCTCGTCAATCTCTCTGTGTATTTGAGTATATTTATTTCTCAGATGCCACCAGCCAGCTCGATGGTCGCTATGTCTATGAAGTGCGCGAGGCCCTGGGACGTGAATTGGCCCTGGAGCACCCGGTTGAAGCAGATATGGTAGTTCCAGTGCCTGACTCATCAATTCCGGCAGCCCTGGGCTATGCCCAGGCTTCGCGTATTCCTTTCAGTCAGGCGATCATCAAAAATCGCTATAGCGATCGTACTTTTATCAAACCCGATCAGCGCTTGCGTACATTAGAGATTGATCTAAAGTATAATATGGTCAAGCCCAAGATTGAGGGCAAACGCCTGATCGTGGTGGAAGATTCAATTGTGCGCGGCAACACAATGAAACGTCTGGTCGCGGCTCTCCGCAAACAGGGAGTGAAAGAGATTCATCTGCGCTCGGCTTCACCGCCGTTGCGGCATCCCTGCTACTTTGGCATCAATATTCCTCAGCGTGAGGAGTTGATTGCGGCGGGGCGTACTGTTCAAGAAGTTGCTGATTATATTGGCGTGGACAGCCTTGGCTATCTAAGTGTGCCTGGACTTGGACGGGCAATTCATTCAGCTAACCACGCAACCGAACTGGATGACGCGACATCCCAGGAGTTTTTGCATAGCGAATTTTGTTATGGCTGTATGGAGACCCGGGGCTGGCCTTTCGATCCAGAGAAGGCCCGCACCAGTCGTCCTGTTGAATTTATTATGCCGCAACGAACCACAAGATAAACCAGATCAGGATATAGAGAGGACAATGGTAAAAGATGCGGGTACTGGTTATTGGTTCAGGAGCGCGTGAACACGCTCTGGTCTGGAAACTGGCTCAGAGTCCACGAGTTGCAAAAATCTATGCAGCTCCTGGAAATCCAGGCATATCTGAGCATGCCGAATGTGTTTCTATCGGAGTCACCCAGTTTACGGCATTGGCTAAACTGGCAGAGAAAGAACAGATTGATCTAACCGTAGTTGGTCCAGAAGTTCCCCTGGTTGGAGGCATCGTTGATATTTTCCGCCAGAGAGGCCTGGCGATCTTTGGCCCTGACTCTGCCGGAGCCGCCCTTGAGGGTAGCAAGGCCTTCGCGAAAGCGCTTATGGCTGAAGCAGGCATCCCCACGGCACAACACCGCAGCTTTACCGGGGCTGAACCTGCCCTTGCTTACCTGGAAGAACATGGCGCTCCAGTGGTGGTGAAGGCTGACGGCAATGCAGCAGGCAAAGGGGCAATTGTTGCTCTGGATCTGGCAACCGCTCGTTTTGCGATACGCCAGATGCTGGTAGAACATGTCTTTGGAGACGCGGGCCAACGGGTAGTTATCGAGGACTATCTACTTGGCGATGAGATCAGCGTTACCGCCGCCTGTCATGGGATACATTATTTACCCCTGGCTGTGACTCAGGATCACAAGCGTGCGCTTGACTACGACCAGGGACTGAATACTGGCGGCATGGGCGCTTATACCCCATTGCCATTTGTTGATGCAGAGACCGAAAAGCGCATTTATCGGGAGATTATCGCAGCTACCCTTCAGGCCATGCAGGCCAGGGGGATTCCTTTTACTGGCATGCTCTATACAAATATTATGTTGACTGAGCGTGGACCGATGGTGCTGGAACACAATACCCGCTTTGGCGATCCTGAGACACAGGCGATGATGCTGCTCATGCAAGAAGATTTGTTACATGTCTTGCAATTTGCAGAAACACTCCCGGTCAAAAAAGAGCAGATCTGGCACCCTGGCTACGCTGTCAGTCTGACTCTGGCATCCGGCGGCTATCCCGGCGTTTTTCAGAGTGGTCTGCCTATCAGTGGGATCGCACGGGCTAATAGTCAACCCAACGTCCACGTTTTTCACGCAGGTACAGCCATCACAGAGGGTCAACTGGTTACTGCTGGTGGGCGCGTGCTTAGTGTCACAGCTCGCGGCGCAACCCTACAGGAAGCTGTAGACCGTGCGTATGATGCAGCACACTACATCTCTTTTGAAGGCATGCAATATCGACGGGATATTGCACATCGCGGATTAAAAGTCACAAATAATGCATAGGATCTAGCAATTATGACACCTACTGTTATCCTTATCATGGGCAGCAAGAGTGATCTCTCGCATGCTCAGGCGATTACAAAAACGCTCAAAGCGCTGGATATTCCCAGCGTTTTGCGCGTCTGTTCGGCACATAAAGCGACCAGCAGGCTGCTGGACCTGCTAAGCGAGTATGAACAGAGCGGACCGCTCGTCTATATTACCATTGCTGGACGTTCTAACGCGCTTTCAGCAGTAGTAGACGCCAACACACGTTATCCAGTCATCTCGTGTCCACCCTATAGCGATCGCTTTGGCGGAGCGGATATCTTCTCGTCTTTGCGCCTGCCCTCAGGTATAGCCACACCAACGATCCTGGAACCGGAGGGTGCAGCTCTTATGGCTGCCAAGATCCTGGCTCTCGCGGACGAAGGGCTGGCAAGCCGGGTAAAAGAGTACAAACAGCGGGTAGCAGCCGAATTAAGTCAGGCTGACGCTGAGGTACAGCAGCTTTGAGCACGCAAAATTTTGAGCAGAATGTGCCTGAAGCAAGCACATCCAGCAAGGAGCTTCTGAATAAGAAGCTCCGCCTGGGTGTACTGATTTCTGGCTCTGGCAGCAACCTTCAGGCGATCATCGATGCCAGTGAAAGTGGCAACTTGCCTGGCGTGGAAATTGCCCTGGTTATCTGTAATATTGCCGGGGCAACAGGCATTGGGCGAGCGCTCAAGCACAAATTGCCAGTAATCTATCTACCCTGGCGCAAATTCCCGGTGAGCACTTCTCTGTACAAAATGACGCCCAATGAAGCTCAAGTAGCTGATCTGCTCCAGCTCTTTCATGTGGATCTCGTTGTGCTGGCCGGCTGGATGCGTATTCTCAGCTCGCCTTTTTTGGAGCATTTCACTCAGCGTGTGATCAATATCCATCCAGCACTGCTGCCACCTGGGGGTTCAGGCGACATCTATACCCTCTGCAACGGCACGCAGATCCCAGTTTTTCGCGGGATGCATACCGTCAAAATGGCTCTGGATGCTGGCATACAGACCACAGGTAGTACGGTTCACTATGTCACACCCATCGTAGATGCAGGTCCCGTTATCTGTCAGCAAGAGGTAGCGATAGAACCAACAGATACTGAAGAGAGCCTGCATGAACGCTTAAAAGTAGTTGAACACAGCCTGATAGTAGAGGCGATCCGCCTGCTGAGCCAGAGAGAAAATGGATAGGTAGGTAGCCCCGGCTATTGGATGCTTGTCGTCTGACCCGGCGAGAGTCTCTGGCGCTCATGCCGCAAGAGCCATTCTTTGCATTCCAGTCCTCCGGCGTAACCCGTTAAAGATGCATTGGCTCCGATGACGCGATGGCAGGGCAAGACAATTGCCACAGGATTGAGTGAATTTGCCGCTCCAACAGCCCGATATGCGGTTGGCCTGCCTAATTGTGCTGCTAACTCTCCATAGGTTGCCGTAGTTCCCACTGGAATGCTACGTAACGCTGACCAGACCTGCTGCTGAAAGGGTGTGCCTCCTGTATTTACAGGAATATCGTCCAGGCTGTGGTAGTCACCAGCAAGATACGCACGAACTCGACTACTAAAGCCGCAAGGATCTGTCACCGAGGTCAGATTGATAGATCCATAGCGTCG
>Ga0170475_101911500_pt1 | contig 10146 bp, 4 predicted proteins | sample Soicark_Litter_5_FD_111474 | JGI IMG/M metagenome (GOLD analysis project Ga0170475, IMG submission 111474) | Avena fatua rhizosphere microbial communities from Hopland, California, USA. Combined Assembly of 48 SPs | reverse complement strand
CTGGAAAATCGAACAATCGAAGGAATTGGTCCGGCTTGGGGCGACTGACCGCGCCGTAGAGCGTACGCCGGAAGTTCTTCTCATCGTGCAAAGGAACTGCCGGCCCCCCCCTTGTTTTGTCGAGCGCTCCCGAAACGAACAGCATGGAGTCACGCATAGATTCGACATCCATGCGTCGAACATTCGCGCGCCAGAAGAGTCTATTCTCCGGATCAATCTGAGCGTTCTCGGCCGAGTATTCGGAACTCAACGCATAGACGTTCGAAAGCATGATCTCCCGATGCATCTTCTTAACTGACCAGCCGTTTTGCACGAACCGGCTTGCCAGGTAATCAAGAAGGTCAGGATTAGCCGGCGGCTCTCCCAATTTCCCGAAATTGCTTGGAGTTCGAACAATTCCTGCGCCGAAGTGATGCAACCAAATACGGTTGACCATTACCCGCGCCGTCAATGGATTAGTAGCGTTTGCAATCGATTCGGCTAGTTCCAGTCGTCCGCTGCCTTGTTTAAAAGGAACCTGCTCACCGGGACTAAGAATCGCCAGGAACTGACGCGGCGCTTCTTCGCCTGGGTCGTCTTTGTTACCGCGAATGTAAACATGAAGGTTTTGCGCCTTCGCCTTGTCCTTAAGCACAGAGTACGCCGGATACTCTGCGGGAAGCGCGTTCTTCAATTTGTCGATGTTCCCGCGCAAATCGTCGAAATAGTCTTTCCAGACACTGCTCAAATAACTGCCGAGCTGATCATCGGAGAAGTAGAGTGGGCCGGGCTCTCTCTTTGGCTCGGTCTTAGGTTTAGCCCGAAGGTCCGAGAGGAGATAATACTTGTCGCGTTCAAGCGGAAGGGCGTTCGATACATCGCCCTCTTTTTGCTGAGCTTTCAACTTGGCATTCTTTTCCCGCAACTCCTCTTCTTCTTTACGGGTCGCGAGAAGCTGATTCTGGAACTTTGCAGCGAACTCGTGAACCTTCGTCTCGGCGCCCGAGTCGGTTAATAGCGCATCGAACTCGGCGAGATACTCATACTTCCGTTCCCGCGACGGTTGGAAGAAACGGATCCAGCCTTCGAGCACGCTCTTATCCAAATGTTGCATTGCCACCAGGTCTGCAACCCTTTTCTTCTCCGGTCCCAGGGCCCGCCACGATGCCACCACGTAGGCGGAAGTCTTCAATGCAAAGATGTCGAACAACTGCTCTCGTTGCGTGTCCAGAAATTTATTCAGCTTTGCCTTCTCATCGTCAAGCGCCTTCTTCTGCTTGTCATAAGCGGCGACAACGTCTGCGGGGGCGAGTGGGTATTTTCCTTCCTCCGTGGCTTCGAAAACTCCAAGCAGCGAATAGTAGTCCCGTGTCGGAATCGGGTCGAACTTATGGTTATGGCATTGCGCGCACGCCACCGTCAGACCCAGAAAGCCGCGAGTCGCAGCATCTACCCGCTCATCCCGAAACTCGGGCTTCGGACTTAGCGAGAAAAACCCTACGCCACCAGCGTACTTCGCGCGAACGTCTTCCGGCATCAGGTCACCCGCGATCTGCGCCTTCACGAATTGGTCATAGGGCATGTCTTCGTTAAACGCGCGCACAACCCAATCGCGATACTGAAACGCGTTCGGAAGGGGCCCATCGCCCTCCGCGGTTAGCTGCTTGTCCGAGTAACGTGCAACGTCAAGCCACAGCCTGCCCCACCGCTCACCGTATTGCGGCGACGCCAACAGCCGGTCGACCACTTTTGCAAACGCTTCGGGCGAAGAATCTTTCTCGAAAGCTTCGACTTCCTCCGGTGTGGGAGGGAGTCCAATCAGATCGATCGTCGCCCTTCTGATTAACGTACGCTTATCGGCGGCATCCACCGGCTTCACGCCCGCAGTTTCAAGCTTCGCCAACACAAAAGAATCAATTGGCGATTTAATCCAGGAGCGGTTCTTAACGGAAGGTGGAGCAGGCGCTCGCACTGGACGAAACGACCAGAATGCCCTCGCTTCCGGCGTGATGACGAACGGAGTGGATGCAGCTTTCGACCGTGCGGCTGCGTGGCCCCAAACGGCGCCACTTCGGACCCAGGTCTCAAGCGTGCCGATTTCTTCATCAGTCAATCTACCCGACGGCGGCATCTTGATCCGATCCTTGTAACGGATCGCCTGGATCAACTTGCTTTCGTCCGGTTTCCCCGGAACAAGAACAGGTCCATCTTTGCTGCCCCGTTTCATCCCGTCTTCGCTGTCCATCTGAAGACCGCCGGCTCTTGCGTCCGTATGACACGTGTAGCAGTTCTTGGCAAGCAACGGGCGCACCTTGGTCTCGAAAAACTCCTGGTCAGATTCACGCGACGGATAGGCGGGGCTCGCGATGACGCACATCAGGCAGGCAAGAGCTAGCCAACGGGTCACGCGGCGCGGTGACACACAGTCATTAGGCCACACCGATCATCAATTGTCAACAATTTTGTCGTCATAATCTGGTAGTCTGGACGTAGTCATGCCGCTCATCAAAAGCGCCATTTTGCTTTCTGGTCTTCTGGCGCAAACTGTTACGACGTTCGATGTGGCTGCCGATTTTTCTCTCGAGAAGAATCCGAATCGGGTTTGGCAGTACGGCTACTCGGCAACAAAGTCACTTGATCCAGCTGAGTTTCGGTTCGACAAACAAACTGAGATCGTTGGTGAGACTGGCTTTTACCATCCAGCCCAGAATAAGGGACCGGGACCCGGTTACTATCCCTATATCGCCTACAACCGCACCGATGAAACACAATACGGTTCACAGAAAGGCTGGGCGGTACGTGCGGGCCAAATCGCCATGGAAGCCAGCAATTCCGGCCAGTATAGCTTGATTCGTTTCGTAGCGCCCGCGAAAGGAACGTATCAGCTCACGGTTCGATTCGAGGGCATTCATTTCGGGCTCTCATCGACCGATGTGCATGTGCTACACAACACAACATCGCTCTTCGATGCCGAGATTCAGGGTTACGGTGGAGATCCAAAATTCCACAAGGTGGAGGGGGCAAACCCAGTTGCCGAATACACTGAGAAGGTCACGTTAGAGAAGAACGATATGATTACATTTGCCTGCGGCTATGGCAAAAACGAGACGCATTATGGTGACACAACCGGCCTCACGGCGCGAATTGTGTTGGAGCGCTCCCCTCTTTGATTTGCAGAATCCGATCTGCTGCCACGTCCTTGAAGGTATCCACTCGACCTGAGGGCCAGCGAATCTCCAATAGATCCACCTTGTTCGCCTTACCCAACCCGAAATGTAGGCGAAGATCGTTTTGCGAATAAAAGCTTCCACCGCTCCGAACCTCGTCGATCTGTCGCCGCGAACCGGTGACGCAACGCACGCGAGCGCCAATTGCACTCCGGTTTGACTTGGTCCCGACCAGTTTGATCTTAATCCAATGATTGTCTCGCGGCGCATCGCATCGCAATAGCTGCGGAGCTTCATTGATCGGGTTGACCAGCACATCAACGTCACCGTCGTTATCGTAGTCCCCGAACGCGCATCCGCGAGCGGAAGATAGAGAAGTGATCCCGGGCCCCGATGTCTTGGACACGTCCACGAACTTTCCTCCACCCGCATTGCGATAGACAATCTTTGGCTGTCGATAGCCGACCGGCCGTCCAAGTTGGTCGATCTCTGGATAAACGTGCCCGTTGACATAGAGTAGATCCGGCCAACTGTCGTTATCGATATCGAGAAAACCGCATCCCCAGCCGAGATAGAGGGAATTCAACCCGAGCCCAGCAGCTTTCGTGGCCTCTTCGAAGTAGCGTCCACCGTGATTGCGATACAAGTTCGGCAGGTCGTCGGAAAAGTTCGTCTTAAAAATGTCCAGCAAACCGTCTCCATCGAAGTCTCCGGCGCTCACCCCCATACCGGACTGCATCCGGCCGTCGACGTTCGTCGCCACACCGGCTTCCATACCCGCTTCGGTGAACGTTCCGTCACCGTTGTTCCAGAACAGATAGCTGGCGTCACTATCGTTCGCGACGTAGATATCCGGACGACCATCGTTGTCAAAGTCACCGGTCAACACCCCAAGCCCATAGCTGGGAGCCGCCTTCCCAATACCGCTTCGTTCGGTGACATCAGTGAAGACCCCATCACCGTTATTTCGAAAGAGATAATTCTTAGCCTTTGGCAGACCTCGGGGACCACAATTTACAGGTAAACCCTGGAAGACGCACGATCCGCTTCCCGGGAGAGGAGCAGTTTTGAACTCAAAATCAATGTAATTGGAGACAAAAAGGTCCAGCCACCCGTCACCATCATAGTCAAGAAAGGCGCACCCCGCGCCCCAGTGAACACCCGGCGTTGCCAGGCCCGCAGCACTCGTTACGTCGGTGAACGTGCCGTCCCCGTTGTTGCGGTAAAGCACGTTCTGCCCGTAGTAGCAGATGAATACATCATCGAAACCATCATTATTGAAGTCGCCGATACAAACGCCCTGCCCCCAACCTCTGCGCAAGAGCCCGGAACCGGCGCCGACATCTCGAAACGTGCCGTCGCGGTTGTTGTGCAGCAGTCTGGTTATGGGCGGAGCTGACTGTTCCTCGAGAGTCCGCCCATTCACAAGGAGGATATCGAGCCAACCGTCGTTGTCGTAGTCGAAGAATGCGGCGCCGCAGCCAGTGGTCTCGAGAATGTATTTATTCTGCTTTCGACCCCCATAAATGGTTGGCGAGTTCAGCCCGGCGGACTTGGCTACATCTTCGAAAGTCGTTGCGCCTAAGAGCGGATTCGCGAACGCGGAACCAAATATTGCGGCGATGGCTCGCCTACGGCTGACTAGCGAAGCTCCAACTGGCAGGGGCCCACCTCTCTTGCGCTAGCCAACTCCTCCCGAGCTTCCTCCACCCGGCCAAGTTGCTTCAGCGCGATAGCCAGTTCACATCTGGCTTGGGGATGAAAGGGACGCAGGCGAGCGGACTCGGCGAATTGTAATGCGGCGTTTTGCCACTGCAACTGCTTCCGGAGAGCGACCCCATAGTTGAAGAGAATCTCCGAATCCCGAGGATCCGCCTCGATTGCAGATCTGAAAGCCCGATCGGCTTCTTCCCACTTCCCTAGTGCGCTGAGGGCAATCGCCAGATAGTGATTCGCAGCGCCGAACGTCGGCTCAAGCGACAACGCCTGTCGAAGCGCTTCAATTGCCGAATCGACTCTGCCTTGTTTCAGCAGCTCAATTCCCCTGTTTGTGTGGAGAACGGCTTGGGAGTGCGCATCGGCAGCGGCCGCCAGTTTGCGAGATTCCTGAAACGCCGCATTCGCATCGGTGCGATTGCCAGTGCGCTGCAGGGCTCGGCCAAGCGATTGGTAAGCGGCGGAGTTGCTCGGATCCAACTGAACTGCCCGCCGCAACTCTTCTACCGCCGCGTCCGGTTTGGTCGCCATTAAGGCTACACCGTATTCCACTGCGTATTCGATATCGTTAGGCCGGAGTCGTCGAGCCGCTTCGTACTCCACCAGCGCCGCGGCGACGTCTCCCTTCTGACTGAGAGCCTCCGCCAGATGAAAATGACTGCGCGGGAAGTCGGGCGCTAGCTCCACAGCCTTCTTCAGTTCCGTGAGGGCTTCCTCTAGTTTGTCCGCGCGCTTCAGCGCAAAGCCCAGATCAGTCCTCACCTCGGCTGAATCAGGCCGAAGAGCACCTGCGCGCTTGTAATAACGCACGGCTTCGTTCAAGTCTCCTTTGTCCCGCATCGCCTGGCCCATGTTTTTCAGTGCGTCTAACGACTTGGGCGCCAATTCAAGCGCGCGCGTGAATTCTCGAATCGCGCCGGCCAAGTCACCTGACTTGTGGAGCACCACACCAAGATTACTGTGCGATTCCGCTGAAGATGGATCGGCGTCAACAGCGTGGCGAAACTCCGCGAGCGCTCGCTCCTGATCTCCCATTTGCGAAAATAGGAAGCCGAGTTGATTATGCGCTGAAGCCATTTTCGGCCGCTGCCGCAAAGCCGTTTGTAGTTCGCGGATCGCCTCCAAAGGTTCGCCGGTAGAGGTCAGAGCCATTGCAAGTGCCGCATGCGCTTCCGGAAACTCTGGACGCGCAGCAACGGCAGCACGCAGACGACCAATCGCAGATTCGGCTTGAGACTGGGCGAGAAAAGCACAGCCGAGATTATAGAGCGCCTCGGCATGGTCGGGATTCAATTTCAGCGCGACTTCGAACTCCGCAACGGATGCGATCAAGTTGCCGGATCGCGCCAGGGCGAATCCGTAATAGTTGTGCGCGTCGGGAGAGTTCGGCGCTTCTCCGACAGCCCGCCGAAGGACGCGGACCGCTTCCTCATACTGATGCTTCTCAAGCAACGAAATGCCGGAGTCGAGATCTCCGGCTCGTTCGAAGGCGACGCTGAGTCCAACGGTTGCAAACAGAGCAACCGATAAAACAATCCGCTTCACTGGTTCACCAGTATACGTGAGCTCCAAGTTGCTGGCGTCGCATGAAATGTGCCAAGCCAGTTATCCTGCCCGCGAGTGATGAATCGATCCCCGTAGAAGGATTCGCTAGGTTCGTTTGATTGAATGCGTTGAACACTTCCCAGCGCAGCTGCAGTCTGGCTCGTTCCGTAAATTGGAACGACTTAGCCAGTGACCAATCCGCTGCAGCGAAGCTGGGGCCCCGCAAGATGTTACGTCCGGAGTTGCCGAACTGGTATTGCCCTGGAATCGCAAAAGCCTTTGGATCGAACCATTGATTTCGGTCCGGGTTGGCGACGCTTCCATCGGCCAGCCGGTCGGGTCGAAGTGTGCAGCAGTCTGAGTTCAGGGATGCCGTGTTGTTCACCACGGGAGTAAAGGGCGTTCCTGACATCCAGCGCGTAATACCCGAGAATTGCCAGCCTCCAGTGATGAATCGAACTGGGCCTTTGCTCGACAGCAATGGTTTACCGGGGCCAAACGGCAGATCCCATACGTGACCAATCGCTAGTACCAATGCGCGGTCGCCATCTTGCAGCGCCCGGTCGGCGTTGTGGTCAAACGGATTGAAGGAATTGTGCGATCCGAAATCGTAAGACTTGCCCCAGGTGAGTGCGGCGTTAATCAGGAAACCTTGCGAGTAACGCTTTTCTCCTTGCAGCTGTAGACCTTGATATCCGCTACTGGTTTGGTTGCTCTGGTTGTACGCATTTACCAGATATCCGAATACCGCGTATGGTTTGCGTGAGCTGAACGGGCCGGGCCCAGGGTATGCTGCATTGTAATCGCGTCGGTAGAACATGTGACGCCCCGCATTGCCGACATAGGCGGCAGTGAAGCTGAAGTCGCGACCCAACTGATGTTGAATAGCGAAGTTCCACTGATCAATGGAGTGCGTGGGATTCTGACTATCCGTGCCAAATCCAGTGGAATCGAGAGGCGTAGGATACTGGCCGGGATTGCCGGCTTTCTCAAGGATGTCAAATCCGGAGACAAAGGCTGGCGGACCCACATCGAGTAGCATTGCCGGCGCATACGGATCATTTTGAACCAATTTCTGACGTGTTGCATTCGGCCAGTCGTTGGTAATGGCGCCGAAGTTCGCGCCAAAGAATCCGATCGAATAAGTCCGCGCATACGCAGCCCGAATCACGGTGCTTTCGCGAACTCTGTAAGCAATACCGACACGCGGTCCGAAGTCGGTGTAGTTGTTCTCAACATTGGCGGTAGAAGAAGTGTCGCCGTAGTCGCTAATAATCGTGTAAGCGTTTTTGAAGTTGAAATTGGCGATGCCGCCCGGCTGCGGAGACGTGGGATATCCGATGAAGTCATAACGCAGTCCGAGATTCAAAGTCAGCTTACGTGTCACACGCCACGTGTCCTGGAAATAGTAGGCTTGACGGTTCTGCTTCGCAAGCGGCAAGTCTCGAGCATAAATCACACGGGAGAATGTGCTCGCGCGACCCAGCAGAAAAGACGCCATGGACAATCCGGAGCCCGCGACAGTCGGAGAACCCGTCAAGGATTGCGCGAAACCATTGCCGTCGCATAAGCCGCTGTTGAAGCATCCAATATTGCCCTGCGAGCTTGTGTCTCTGCGATCCCGCCAGGTGAAGTTAATGTCAGCGCCGAACTTCATGGAATGGCCACCCTTCGTCCAAGTGACGATGCCCACGTAGTTGTAACCTCCGTAGTTATCCACCTGGTGAGCGTGATCGTTATTGCCGACATCAAACGCGCCTACCGGTCCGCCAATCCGGAATCCGGTCAAGCCGCCACAGGACGCGCAGGCATCATTCACTCCCGGGACGCCGATCGTTGTCGTGGTGGCGGAGTCCTGATCGATAGCGTCCTGCTTCCACTCTCGCTGCAACCAGCCGAAGCGGCCTTCGAATAACAGGTTGGGCCGGATCACGCGGTTGTAGTCAAAAGACAGACTGTTATTGGTGCCGGCGGCCACAAACCCGTTCGGCAATACTGCCGCTCCATACGCTGGAACAGAAGAAGTCTGGTCCTGACCAGATCGCGTGAAACGGACGAATAGTCGGTTTGCATCGTTGACGACGTAGTCTGCCCGGATCGTTCCGAGGTCTTGGTTAATCGGCTGCGTATTAGGGGCGAGAAAGTTAAGATCAGGGCCGGTTCCATTGTTTGGCAGCGGAACCATTGCCAGCAGTTTATTGGCAACCGGACTGATGCGACTAGCCGGAATCATATTGTTTGGAAACTGTGTCCGTCCTACGCCACCCGCTCCGCCTGTCAACGGATCGAAGATCGGATTTTGCGGGAGCGAGCTGAAATCACCCCGCCGGAACGGCTCGATTGGCACAGTAGCGAGAATATTGCCACCGGACCGCACGCGGACACCCTGATAGTGACCAAACAAAAACAACTTGTTCTTGATGACAGGCCCGCCCAGCGTTCCTCCATATTGGTTGAAAACAAAATGGCCAGGTCCGTTCGGCTCGGTGAACGAGTTGCGCGCAAACAATGAGTTAACCCGGTTATCCCAATTAGCGCTGCCATGAATCTGGTTCGTTCCCGAGCGCGTGGTCATCATCGCAACGGCTCCCGCGACTTGACCGAACTCGACATCGTAGTTGGTCGTACTGACAGTAAATTCCTGCATCGCTTCTACGCTCGGGACCAGCGAAGCGCCGCCGCCGACTCCCTCCGTATTGTCAACGCCATCAAGGAAAAAGTAATTCAGTTGAGCCCGCTGGCCGTTCGCCGAGAAGCTGAATTGGCCCGTGCCACCAGCACTAGGCAAGCCTTGTTGGTTCGGCCCTTCAATCACACCCGGCTGGAGTTTCGCGAGAGCGGTCGGGTTCCGGCCTAGCGTAGGCAAGGCTTCCATCGCCTGGGCGGTCACTGTACCGCCAAGGTTGACCTTGTCGTCTCGAACTAGCGGCGCCACTGCGTCCACGGTCACAGCCTCTTGCACGCTACCTAATTCGACCTGAATATCAAGCCGAACAACCGTCCCGATGCTAACTTCAACGTTTGTCTGGCGTACAGAACGGAAGCCCTTTGCATTGACCTCCACCTCGTACGTGCCGGCGATCAGGTTGCTCAATCGGTAATAGCCGGACTCGTTCGTCATCGCGGTCAGCCTTACGCCGGTCGCAGGGTTGGTCACGGCGACTGTAGCCTTCGGAACTGCCGCTCCCGAAGGATCTAGCACAGCGCCGGTGATACTTCCCGACACTGCCTGGCCGAACGCTTGAATGGAGAAGACTGTTGCAATTAGGGCCGCTTGGCCCCAGTGATTTCGTGGCATGACCGTCACCTCATCTCGTTGGCGGGTCGCAAAAGCCTGTGAATGTCAACAATGTTGCTGACAGATAGTCGGTTTATACTACTCCGCGCGTATAATGTCAACGAAAAAGTTGACGAATTAGGAAAGCAAAATAATTACCACCGGTCTGTGCGCCTCGTAAAATTCCACACGTGATCGAGTACAGGTTCAGCGCATGAGTAAGGGCCTCATTTGTAGATATAAGCCGCCAAGGCAATTGATCCGCGACGGCAATGTTGGTTGCGGCGATCATCCTTGTCCGCCCCACTCCGCGAACAATGCTTAGCCGTGTTCCCAACGGAGCGCTGACGACATTCTGGCGAGGAGTGTCCGAGACGATTGAGGAGTACTCTCATCGTTGATCCTTATTGCCGATGGCCTCGATTCAGAATCGCAACCGACTGACTTGAAGAATGGGTAGGG
>Ga0170475_103073569_pt1 | contig 10149 bp, 10 predicted proteins | sample Soicark_Litter_5_FD_111474 | JGI IMG/M metagenome (GOLD analysis project Ga0170475, IMG submission 111474) | Avena fatua rhizosphere microbial communities from Hopland, California, USA. Combined Assembly of 48 SPs | reverse complement strand
GCCGATGCGTACAACCAGAAGTTGTCCCTACGCCGCGCCGAAGCGGTAAAGGGCTACCTGGTATCCAAAGGCATTGACACGAACCGCGTCTACACTGAAGGCAAAGGCGAGTCGCAACCGGTCGCCGACAACAAGACTGCAGCCGGTCGCGCCAAGAACCGCCGCGTAGAAATCGAAGTCGTTGGCACGCGTACCAGGTAATTGACTTCATGCAATTCCAAAACCCCGCCTCGGCGGGGTTTTTTTATATCCGCTTTCAGCTATCATTCGTCCTATGAATGCCGATCCATTAGAACTGCAAAAATTCAGCGACCTCGCCCACCGTTGGTGGGATCCTACTTCCGAGTTCCGTCCTTTACATGAAATCAATCCGCTGCGACTGGAGTGGATCAATGCGCGCGCATCTCTCGCCGGCAAGACAGTAGCCGACATCGGCTGCGGCGGCGGCATCCTGGCCGAGTCGATGGCAAAAAAGGGCGCGAACGTCACCGGCATCGACCTATCCGAGAAGGCACTGAAGATCGCCGACCTGCATAGCCTGGAATCGGGCGTACAGGTGCGCTATGAGATGGTGTCCACTGAAGACTTGGCAGCGCGTGAGCCAGGGCGCTATGACGTCGTGACCTGCATGGAAATGCTGGAACACGTCCCTAACCCCGCCGCTGTCGTGCAAGCTTGCGCGACGCTGGTCAAGCCCGGCGTCCATGTGTTTTTCTCGACACTGAACCGCAATCCGAAATCGTATCTGTTCGCGGTCATCGGGGCCGAATATCTGCTGCGGCTGCTGCCGAAGGGCACGCATGACTATGCAAAGTTCATTACGCCCGCCGAGCTCTCGCAATTTATCCGCAATGCCGGCATGACGGTCGAAACACTGAAGGGCATGGGGTATAACCCGCTAACAAAAGTATATTCACTGAACCAGGATACCAGCGTCAACTATCTGGTTGCCTGTACACGCCCCACCTGAACTCATCTAGCTTGGCAAGTCTCGCAGTGACATTCTTGCTGCGAGGCCCGCTGGCAAGAGCGTCACACTACAATCCCTATGCACCTGACAATACCTCGCGCCATTTTGTTCGACCTCGATGGCACACTCGCCGATACCGCGCCCGATCTGGCAGGCGCCCTGAACAGGCTGCGTATTGCGCGCGGGTTGGTGCCGACACCTTACGAATTGCTGCGCCCGTTCGCATCGGCTGGCGCGCGCGGATTGATCGGCGCCGCATTTGGGCTCAAGCCGGGGGAAGACGGTTACGAAGATTTACGCGTCAACTTTCTCGACAATTATGCTGCAGCGCTTGCTGTGGAGAGCCGTTTGTTCGAGGACGTTCCGGCATTGCTTGCAAACTTGAACGAATGCGGTTTGGCGTGGGGCATCGTGACAAACAAGGCAGCGCGCTTCACCGACCCTTTGGTACAGCAGATTGGTTTGCATGAGGCAGGATGTGTGATCTCCGGCGACACGACTGCGCACGCGAAACCGCATCCGGCGCCATTGTTGGAAGCAGCGCGCCGCCTTGGATTGGCGCCCCAGGATTGCTGGTATGTGGGTGACGATTTGCGCGACATTCAGGCCGGCCGTGCCGCAGGCATGCTCACCATTGCCGCAGCGTGGGGCTATTGCGGTCATGCAGAACCGGTAACGTGGGATGCGGATGAACTAGTTAGTACGCCGCTGGATATCCTGCGTTTGATTCGGCGCGTACCAGATTTAGATTAGCGGATTTGGTACATTTTTACCTTCATGACATCTGGTCTGCCACATTTGCATCAAGGTAAAAAATCCGTTGTGAATATTCGTGCCGTTAACGGGGGGGGTTGGCATCTATTTTGCTAAAATCAACTGCCCACATATTTCGAAAGCAAATCCGCTACTTCGGCATCAATGCTAAAGAATTGCAATCCAACCTTATAACCATCGTTTGCGGTTTGCAGGCAATGCGACACTCGTGCGCTCACCGCAACATGATAAAGCTTGCAAGCAAAAAACATATCGAAACTGACATTCACTTGTTGCTCCACCGTTAATTGTTTCGCAATGCCGATGAGCGACATACCGTACTTTCCGATATCCATCGTACGCACCTTGACGGGTATCATGCCATCCACGCTCAATGTGGCTTGGAGTTTCAATTCGCGGCGTGGCGACTGTCTTTTTTCAATAGTCATGGATTTCTTATCTTGTTGGCAGGTGCAAAATGCTGATAAATCGCCTTTTTATTTTACCGGGCCACCGCGACCTTGTGGTCCGACCTAGCAGCCTGTCGGACTTAAGGAATCGAAGCGAAAAAATGCCTGAGCGAGGACAGATTTTGTCGATTTTTTGTGTCAATAGTGGTTCCTATTGACCAAAAAATCGGCGAAATATGGACCGCTCAGGCATTTTTGCAGCCGATTCTCTTAAGTCCGACAGGCTGCCAGCTAACTTGAATACTGTACCGACCTCGCCAATGATTCGGCGGTCGCCACATATATAGCGCATGGAAGTGCCATCAATAGATACGCCTGCCTGCTGTATTCATCCAATCACAATGCTTGTGCAGCGGCCAAACCTATAAGCAGTATCGCATATGGGAAAGCCACGGTTGGCTTCAGTGCGCTCGCAGCATACTCGACCAACAGTCCAACTGCCCCGGGACGAGCACACGACCAGTCCGAGTGAAGTTGAAACGCCACGCCTTCTATTTGCGCGCTCTGTTTTATCAGCGATTCGACTCGCAAAATCCGCGCCCCGAGTCGCGACTGATATGTTCTGAAAATGGCTTCCTGCACCCACAAGAGCAATATCACCGTGCCTGTCAGAAGCTCATACAGCGCCAGCGACAATCCGGCTGCGCACAGGACGATGGCCGTCAGTTTGATAAGCAATGCGCTTTTCTCGTACTGCTCGTAGTTGTTCTGCAGGGTACGCCACTCTTGGCCCAAGGCTGAGGATTCGGTTATTGACATCGTTTCTTTTTCGGCATGATTGAGATTACGACTGGAAGCATGATCTCAATTCCGGTTATTTAGGAAGAAAGAGATTTTGCCTACTTTATCCGGCTCAGTCGAGCAAAAGCGGCACAATGCGATCGCCAATACCTGCAAAGGACGAGCAACGCCGCAATGCGCCTCAAAGCGGCCCGCAGCGCCCGTACACGCATACGAAAACCGCTAAATGATTGCTGCCCGGGGCCTGTGTCCGCTGGACGCTGCACCGGCGTCCTGCGCAATCGCGTTACATTCTGCCAGATGCTCCGCAAGAATCGCCGCGACACCAATGAATGCCGGATAAGGCGCGGTAATGACAAAGGTGGGTATCTGCGCCAAATAATCGCTGAAGCGCCCCTTTCTTTCGAAACGCTCGCGGAACGGCGAGCGCGCGAAATAGTCACCGAGGCGCAGTACAATGCCGCCGCCGATATAAAGACCGCCGAAGCTGCCTAGTGTCACCGCGACATTGGCGGCGACCGTTCCCAGCATGGCGCAGAAGCACTCCAGCGCTGCCATGCAGAGGCTATCGGTACCGTCCAGCGCGCGCTGAACGATCTCGGGTCCCTGCAGCGTTGCGGCAGATTGATTGCTTGTATCCGCGGCCGCGAGCGCCTCGTAAATCAATTCGATACCGGGACCGGACACCAAACGTTCCGCCGATACATGCGCATATTTTTTCCAGCAATAGTTCAACACATCGAGTTCACGCTGATCGTTCGGGGAGAACGACACATGCCCACCTTCACTGGCGAGCGCAATCCAGCGCCCGTCGGACGGAATCAGTCCGCCGACGCCGAGCCCGGTGCCAGGCCCCACCAACCCGATCACTTTATCGCGCTGCACGATGCCACCGCCAATTTGCCTGCGCTGTTCTGGCGCCAAGTGCGGCAGCGCCATCGCGAGTGCCGTAAAGTCGTTGACAACCAACAGCGTGTCAAGATGCAAGCGGCTGCGTGTCGCCTCGATCGAAAATGCCCAACGATGGTTGGTCATCTTGACGTAATCCCCCTGCACCGGATTGGCGATCGCGACCGCCGCATGACGCAGATCGGGATTGCCGCATTCGACCAGATAAGCCTCGACCGCATCGGCGAACTCCGCATAGTCGGCGCAAGCCAACACGCGGATCATGTCGAACTGGCCGGATGCATGTTCCAATGCGAAGCGCGCATTGGTACGTCCCACGTCCGCTAACAAATGCAGATGCGGACCATTGGAATTGGCGCCATTTTGCGCGTCGCTAACGTTCGTGGTCATCGTTGCGTAATTAAGTAAGGATCACAAAATCAATTGACACGCCATCGGAGGGTGAGTTCCGCCCTGACACTGTCTGGCGTTCAGCGTGCTCGGTGACAAGGCAAGTCTCTGGCTCTTAAGAAACATTGCCGATGTGGCGACTCAATTCGTACGCATTCGTACGCCAATTTGATCCGCTGCGGAACAGTGCCCGCATGCAAGCGGGTGCGCACCGTGCATCCCGGATTACAAATTCACGAGTGCGTCAAATAGCGGCTTCGACGCATCGGCAATGCGATTTAAGCTTTGCTCGCGCAATTGCGCCAGATCCACCGGCGCAACATCGCGCAATCCGGCCCACTGCAATAGCGCGGTAAAAGCTTGCGGATGATCGAACAAGCCATGCAGATAAGTGCCTAAAATTTGATCGTCGGCCGAGCGTGCGCCTTCAGCGAAATCACCGATATGGAACACGGGACGGTCCAGCGCCGGCCCATGCGATATACCCATATGGATTTCGTAACCGGTGACTTCGGCATCGGCGAAAGCGCAGCGACCGCTGACTTGTACCAGCCGTTTTTCCTGCGTCAGCTCGGTATCGATGTCGAGCAGGCCGAGCGCCGGCAATACACCCGGGTCGCCTTCGACGCCATGCGGGTCGGCCACCGTACGTCCCAGCATTTGATAGCCACCGCACACGCCGATCACTTTGCCGCCATAGCGCAAATGTCTGGCCAGCGCATCCGGCCAGCCTTGCGCGATCAAGTGGGTCAAGTCCGCACGGGTATTTTTGCTGCCGGGCAAAATGATCAAATCGGCCGGCGGAATCGCGTGGCCCGGGCCAACGAAATGCAGGTCGATATCAGGATGCGCTCGCAATGCATCGAAATCCGTATGGTTGCTAATGCGTGGCAAGACCGGGACCACGACGCGGAATTTCCCGCTCACAGTTTGCGCCGGCTGAATCGCATCTTCCGCATCCAGGTGGAGTCCGTGCAGATATGGCAATACCGCAAGCACCGGTTTTCCGGTTTGCTGTTCAAGCCACTCCAGCCCCGGCTTGAGCAAACCGATATCACCACGAAAGCGATTGATCACGAAGCCGATGATGCGCTTGCGCTCGCTGTCGGAAAGACAGGACAAGGTACCGACGATATGCGCGAACACGCCGCCGCGATCGATATCGGCAATCAGGATCACCGGGCAATCGACCGCCTCCGCAAACCCCATGTTCGCAATGTCGCGCTCGCGCAAATTGATCTGGGCCGGACTGCCGGCGCCTTCGACGATGACCGCTTCATATTGCGCGCATAGACGCCGGTGCGATTCCAGAACCGCCGACATCGCAATCGTCTTGTACTGATGATAGTCGCGCGCGTTCATGTCGGCGCGTACCTTGCCGTGAATGATCACTTGCGCACCGGTGTCGCTCGATGGCTTCAACAGCACAGGGTTCATGTCGGTATGCGGTGCCAGCCCCGCTGCCTGCGCCTGCAACGCTTGCGCGCGGCCGATCTCGCCGCCGTCGGCGGTCACCGCGCTATTCAACGCCATGTTCTGCGGCTTGAACGGCGCCACCTTGACGCCTTCGCGCGCCAGCAAGCGGCAAAGCGCGGCAACGAGGGTGCTTTTGCCGGCATCGGAAGTCGTGCCTTGCACCATCAATGTGGAGAATGGAAATTTCATGTGCCGTTTCCCGTGTTGTGCAATGCGCGATGGGGGTCGTTGATATCGTTCTCCATTTCCCGGGGGACAGAGTGAGAAGAGCCGTAATTCGCTGTCGCGAATTACGGAAAGATCAATCATCAGAAATCATAGCGAGCAGAAACCTTCAGTTGACGTCCATCGTTGGGATAGATGCCGGATTGGCAGCGATAAGCATTGCTGAAATAGTGTTTGTTGGTCAGGTTGGTGCCCACAATGGCAAACTCCCATGCGCCTACCCGCTTGGCATAGCGGCCATCGAATGTCGTGTAAGCCGGAATCCGCGCCGGGCATGTATTGGTGAAGTCATCGCCATAGCGCTGCTCGCTTGCCCATTGCATGCCGATGTCGGCGCTTTGGCCGTTGGCAGGGAGCCAGCTCAGGCGCGCGGACACGACATTGTCGGGCACCATGACCATTTCTTTTCCTGCGTTGACGCCTTCGGTAAAACGCGCATTCACATGCTGCCATTGGGCAGACAAACGCCATGCGGCCGTTATACGGGTGGCGGCTTCGACTTCGACGCCCTGGCGTCTGGTTGGGTCGAGATTGACGTTGGCGCCGGGGTAGCCGAAGCTGTTGGGAACGGTGGGATCATAAAAGATCTCGTTGCGCAACTGGTGCCGAAACAGCCTGACCGTCAGTTCTTGAGCGGCATTGCGTATGTTGGCGCCCAACTCCAGGTCATGCGATGTTTGCGCGGTCAGCGGGACATTAGTGCTCGCGGTATAGCCGTTCTCATCGGCATTGGCGACGCGATAGCTCTGCCCTGCCTTGGCGAACAGATTGGTGACAGGCGTCACGGCATAACTGCCTTGCAATTCCCACGCGTTGAGCGATTGCGCTTTGCTATAGATCGCCATCGGATCAGCAGAATCCTTGTCGAAGATTTCGTGCCGCGCACCCGCTGCAATGCGCGCATTGCCCCATTTGATCTCGTCGCGGGCATAGACAGCCCTTGATTTCTGCGACGCATCGGCTTGCGAATAGCCACTCTCAGTGACACGATTCCAGCGTGCAAGATCCAAGCCCAACACCAATTCATTGATCATGCCATCGATATTGCTCAAATTGCGCATGCGCGGCGAAAACTGGGTTTGCTTGCTCGTATAAGTAGAGGCGGAGGTGCCAAAGCTGCCTAAGTCGTATAAGGCTTTGCTCGTCTTTTCGCGCTGCGACAGTTCAACCGCCGCCTCCCATGCGCCGAACTTGCGCTCAATAAACGCCGTGTAGCGGTCGGTGTCGATGGAAGCATAGTCGTTCGGCGTCAGCGTTTGGCGCGGGTTGTCCTCAAATTGCGCGAGCGACAAGGCGCCTGCAAGTCGCGAATCCTGGCGCGACAGATCGACACGAACGCCTGCGCGCCCCTCTTTGGCGATCCATTGCGCGCCGCCGCTGAAATTCTTCAGCTTGACTGCATTGTTGTCGCGATAATTATCGGCGTGTTGTGTACTCACGTTGGCGTCCAGCGCAACGCTGTCCCATCCTTTGGCGACCGATGCGCGCAATTCGCGATGGCCGTATTGGCCAATTTCAGCGGCGACCGAGCCGGACAACGCGTTCAAGCGCGGACGTTTGGTGATGATCTGAATGACACCGCCAGTCGCCCCCTCACCGTAGAGTACGCTGGCGCCGCCGCGCATGATTTCAATGCGCTCCACCGTGTCGATCGGTATGGATAAAAGCACTGCACTGCTCAACTCATTTTCCGACAGGCGCACGCCGTCCACCAGCACCACGAGATTCTGTGCGCTATTGGTCCCAAAGCCGCGCAAATCGAGATCAAAATCCTGTGTGCCGTAGAAACTTTGGCGGCCATAGACACCGCCGATTTTGCGAATGGCTTGATTGACGTTGTCCACGCCGGCATTGCGAATGTCGGCAGCCGTAATAACGGTCGCGCCGATCGGGGCCAGCGCAGGGTCGGTGGCAAAACGTGATGCGGTAACCATGATCGGCGCAAGCATCTTGTCCGAACTCGCTTGTGCAAACGCGGAAGAGGAAAATAGAACGGCAATGGCAAGCGCCATCGCAGGCGGCGTGGTCGTTATTGCGGCGTGCCGGGAAACGCGTGAGGTCATGATGTATTTTCAAAAGGAATGCAACCAGCCGACTTCCCCGTGGGCTGGATTGAACAGAAATGTGTGGACTGAATTACGGCAATCGAAGCGCGCGATGCCATCAGACGAGGCATGTGCGATTCACATTACGAAGGATATCGTCCGCAGCATTTCCACCTGTCATGGCCGGTATCCGGGCTGGCAAGTCAAACTGTCTGACCTTCCCATGCAAATGCACAGTGGTATCGAGAGACAGCCGGTCGCCGAGGGCGACGCTTGCGTACCGTTGCGGGGGCAGCACACGTTTGCTGAACAATCAGCCTCGTGTTTCCCGTTTAACTGCGCACATGAGCATGTACGCGGGCACCAAAACCCCGCGATTATAAGACTGACAGTATTTAGGGGCAACCAGGAGTGTTTGGCAAACAATTCCCGGTGCCGAAAATCAACCCCTTATTTACGCAATTTCGCCATCAGTCGATCGGTTTGCACGCTGGAGTCGTATTCGCGGAAACCTTTCAAATAAATCATTGCGCCGATGGTCGCAAGGAAAGCGAAATCTTCTTCTGAAATGCTGGATCGGATATGTGCCAGAAACTCTGCAAATGGAGACACTACATCCTCTATGGTCAGAACATGTTGCAGCTTGCCGGCCAAGTGGCTCATTACCGCTATAGCTTCTTCTTTTTCCATTATCGCCTCCAAGTAAAACCATTCTGGGCCGTGCATTTAGGAAATGAAATATCAGAAATGAAAAATATCTACACGAAAGTGCTTTAAATTAGTCAAACCGTCGCGAGTCCGCCACAGAATTGGTGACACAAAAACAAGTAGGCAAACGAGAGGGGGAGGCACTTCCCTGGGAACTCAAAACAATCGCTTTGTTTTGATGCCGACGCCGCAGTAGCGCAATTCACTTCATGGAAGTGTTTCTACAGGTCATCCAGAATGCGGTGCGCCAGTGCTTTGGCTTCGTCCAGCGCATCCTTGGGCGTATCCGATATCGTATCGACAATATGCTGAGACTCATCGCACACCGAGCCGCTTTTATGGGCGATCACGACAACGCCCTGGAATTTTCCATCGTCCAACGTCTGTATATCCACTTGGGCTATCCAATCTGCTTTGGTATATCTCACAGTCGCCATATAGCCTCCCTCGAAGTGAATAAAAATTCTCTCACAAAGACGCCATGCATGGGCGGTTCGTGCAAATGGAAATCGGGGGCTTGAAAGCGCGATGATGAAGATGCTGTCAACACGAAAATATCAGCGAAAAACCTGCGGCCCCAACACCAGCGGCGAGGCATTTTCACCGGACAGCACCAAGCGCCGGGCGACACTGTTGATGCGCGCTTCAAAAGCACCATAAATATTCATCAAGTCCATCGAGAAGCCATGCATTTGGCGCAGGTGGGCAAGTGCCTCCTTGGACACGACACATTCTCTGCGTACCGTACCAACCACCACTGTGAAGCTGACACCTTGGTCCGTTATGGGGGACTCCATCAAGCTTGTATCCATCAAAATCTCCAGAGCATTATTAGGCTGACAAGAAGGTGGTGAAGTGCGTGCTTATGGAAGGATGGTAGTGAGACGCAGGGTTGTCACATTGTTTAATATCAAAAGTTGATAGAGAAACATGAATGGCCATGACATCGCCCCCACGTTCAGACATGCAGGAAATACCTGATCAATCTCTGTCACACGGGTTCAATCAGATGCGGATCGTTGGTGCCAACCCGGCTCGCATCCTTGCTGACCGTGTACCACGCAAACATCTCCGTGGGCAGCATCATCGAACGCGCCAAGCGTTCCGCCTGCTCGACCGGCAACGCGGCATCGAGCCATAACTGCGCGTCATCGGCGCCAAATACAACTGGCCGCCTGTCGTGTACATCGACCATGCCGCCTTCCGCCGTCGCGGTGATGATGACAAAGCCCGATCCTTCGTGCAGCTCCTTGCCAGGTCGGAAATCCGTGAGCGCGGCCAAGAACATCGGACGATCGGTCTTCAAGCGGATGTACCATGGCTGCTTGTGGCGTGGCGCTCCCGTCCACTCATACCAACCGTCGGCTGGTACGATTGCACGGCCCGACTTCCATAGATGGCGAAAGAAAGCGCCACTTGCGGCTTTCTCTATCCGTGCATTAATTGCCATCGGAAGACCCTT
>Ga0170475_131472811_pt1 | contig 10153 bp, 3 predicted proteins | sample Soicark_Litter_5_FD_111474 | JGI IMG/M metagenome (GOLD analysis project Ga0170475, IMG submission 111474) | Avena fatua rhizosphere microbial communities from Hopland, California, USA. Combined Assembly of 48 SPs | reverse complement strand
CTGCTAACCAATTTCGCTAACGTGTACACCACGTTACGGGATTGACTAAGCAAGTTCGATTCGTACACTACCAAGTCGATACGCCCTCGACGATACGTCAGAGATAGCCGGTTCCACCGTCGATCTTTTTCGTGTTCGCTTCGTCGCCTCGACTTTCCTGTCACTCTTGTTCGTTGAGCTCGCCTCACGAATTCTGTGATCCTATCGACACAACTTCCAGTCATGTCGGTTCTTCGTCGCTCGACGCTGCTTCTCGCAGTGTTGTGCTTCGTTAGCGCCTACTGCGTCGTTGATGTGTCCGGCGCTGCCGCCGCCGCTGGTCCGCGTACCACCGCAGCCACTCGTCTCAAGAAGACATCAGCAGTCCCGACTGCGAAATCGACAGTTAACAATTCCGGACGACGACAGGAGGATGTAGAAGCACTTACTGTGTACATCTGCCCTGATGTCAACGGATTTCTTGCTTCAAAGACTGGATTCGGATCGTATGCTGCAAGTTATTGCGTCGGACTTGGTGGCTACAACGCTGCTCCGACTCAATCTCTTGGTGCTGACGGCGTCGGAAACGGCGGTGTCTGCTGTACCTGCCCGGAACGAACTTATGCACCATCGACTACATGTCTGTCGCCGAGTGGCATGTCAACTCAGCGATCGTACTGCTGTCAGTCATGTGCGGCGGCTTCTCCTCCCCCGAACGGCCAGTCTGGCAGTCTCACATCGGTTCTCAACGATATCTCGAGACCCGGCTCGATCTGTCCGTGTGCCGCGGGCTTTGGTGCTTGGGCTGCAGGTTCTGGTTGCTCCATTTGTGCAGTGAACACCTACAATCCGGGTCTGAACACTCGTACTGGTTCGACTCCGTGTACTGCCTGTGCAGCTGGATTGTTCGCCTCGGCGGGATCCAGTTCTTGCTCGACTCGTTCTTGCCCTGCTGGCCAGTATTTGCCCCTTGGTAAGGAAGCTGCCAGCGATTGCGTCAACTGTGATACCGGTGCTAGCTACAACACTCTCGGCGTTTCTCAACCGGGTAACGTGCAGAAGTGTCTCTGTAAGCCAGGTTATGGTTCATTCAACAATGGTGTCTGTACTGCCTGTTCGTCATCTCAATGGGCTAACAGTGCTCCGGATGCCATCTGCGCCGCGTGTAACCAAGTATCAGGTGTAACTGGAGGTGGAAATAGTTTGGCGATCCCCAACGTCTCCGTTGCTGGTCAGGCCTGTCAGTGTCCGGCTGGATATGGTTCACCAACCACTCTCGCTTCGCCGTACACTAAGTTTGCGGGTTATGTTGCGAACACTGCATACACCTGCCCGAAGTGTACCACCACCACTGATGGTGTTGGCAGCTTCGGTGCTGGTACGACTGTGGATAACCGTTGTATCGCTTGCGGTGTCGCTGGCTCAAACACTCAGAGTGCCGCTGGAGGTGATGGTTTGGCGACTTGCAAATGCGCTGCTGGTTATGGTGCTTTCACCTCGACCACTTCTGCTACGGGTTCTGTGTCGTATTCATGCACGATCTGTCCTGCCGGAAAGTTCGCTGTCGCTGGTTCGACTACATGCTCGGACTGTCTCGCGAATCAATATCAGCCAACTGCCGGTTCTTCCAGTTGTCTCGCATGCGCGAACCCGAGTGCTGATAAGACTTCCTGCGTTGGTACTACTGCCTGTCAAACGAACTATTACCGAAGCTCGACTACCACCAACTGCGAGAAGTGCCCGGCTGGTCGATCGAATTCCAATGCGGCCACCCAAACCGTAGCAGGCACTGCTGCGGCGTTGTGCGACGCCTGCGCAGCTGGTACCGCTTCGGCGGTTGATGGTTCGAGTTGCGACGCTTGCGTTGCTGGTACCTTTCAGACTGCGACTGGTAAAACTGGTTGTGACTTATGTGCTTCGAAGTCGACCAACGGATTCACTGGACAAACTACCTGCTTTGACTGTCTCAAGGGTTCGTTCGGTGCATCTGGTATCTGTAACACCTGCTCGGCTGGTAAGTATACCGCTTCTGCCGGTCTGACTATCTGTTCGGACTGTAATGCTGGTTCTTTTGCTGCCGCTGGTGCTAGTAGTTGCACTTCCTGTGCACAAGGTTTCGTCTCCACCGGCTTGGGCGCTTCTGTTTGTACCTCGTGTGCCGGAGGTAAATACGCTTCAATTGGCCGCACGCTCTGTGTTAACTGTCTCCAGGGTGAAGCGACCTCAGGTTATCCGACTCCGCGTGATGCGGCATTCGATGGTGCTTCTGCTTGTTATGCATGCGCGAAGGGAAAGTACAACACTGCCCCTGGTACTGTTTCCTGTACTCCATGCGCTGCCGGTAAATTCAGCACCATCGTAACCGAAGCATCTTGCGCGGATTGCAGTGCTGGTTCGTATTCGCTTGGAGGCGCATCAGTTTGTACCACGTGCGTTGCTGGTCGCGTGACCGTCGCCGGCGGCCAATCGACTTGTACTATCTGCGCTGCTGGTACCTATGAAGTTGGTCGCAGCGTCTGTACCAACTGCGAGGCTGGTCGATATTCTTCAGTCGTCGGTGGTACCGCTGCGTCGATTTGCAAGGATTGCGATGATAACTACTATATCAATCCTCTGATGGCAAGTGGCGGTGCGACAATGGCAACCGGTACCGGCACCGCCAAGTTCGCTTGTCTTGCATGCGATGGCGGTAAGGTCACTTACTCCAAGCCGGTACCGTCCGTTTGTTCCAACTGCGGTGCCAATTCCATCATTACCGGTGAGACTAGCTGTACTTTCTGTGCTGCTGGCCGATATTCCAGTATCCCGGTTGCGGATGCTACCGGCTGTCAAACTTGCGCAGCGGGTACTTTCCGTACTGAAACTAGCACCAGCGCTTGCGTTCAATGTGACGCAGGTAAATTTCAGGTTGCTGTCTCGATCACATCCCCGGCGACCTTTTCCGCGAACGACTGTACTAGCTGCGCGGCTGGTTATGTCAACCCGAGTCTTGGACAGACGGGTACTACCCCGACTGCTGCTCCTTGTACTGGATGCTTGAAGGGAACCTATGCTCGTTTGACCGATCAGACTTGCGCTGCATGTGCACTTGGTCGTTTCAGTGCTGATTTCGCTGCCGCCTGCGGTGCCTGTAATGCTGGTACCTATGCCAGCGCCACCGGCTCGACCATCTGTGCCACTTGCGGTGCTACTCAATACGCCCCGTCGGGTTCGAGTGGATGTATCGATTGTACCGTCGGTCTCGGTGCTGGTGCTTACCGTAAGTCGTCGATCGGTGAGACTGCCTCTGCTGCGTGTGACTTCTGCCCGGCTGGTACCACTCTTGTTGCTGGTGTATGCGTTGGATGTACCACTCCGTTCTTTGGTGCCGCTGGTGGTGCTGCAGCTTGTTCACTTTGTCCAGTCGGCTTCTACGCCAAGTCGGTCAGTGCGACTGTCACGATCGATGGATCATCATCGAACATCGCCGGTCAAGTATGCACACCTGCGCTGCAGGTTCATACAAAGCCGTCACCAACGCGGCGACTTGTTCCTCTTGTCCGAAGAGTTCGTATCAGACCGCGACTGGCCAGTCTGGCTGTACTCAGTGTGATGATGGTTATGAAATCACCTCTACCGGTGCCTCATCGAATACCTGCACCGGATGCGCGATTGGTTCGTGGTTGCGTAAGACCGCACTGTTTGACGGAGCCGATCACGTCTGCGCGGACAATGTATGTGCCTCTGCTTCGGGCAAGTATACCTCGGCTGTCGGTGCGACTGCTTGCTTGACCTGCTCGTTGGGCTCATACGTGGCCGCCGGTTCGACCTCATGTACTAACTGCGCTGCAGGCAAATATGGTACTGCTCTCGGAAACGCTGAATCCGTCTGTACCGGCTGTCTGTCGATCGCTACCGATGCATCTTCAACTGTCTTTTACTCCGTATCGGATGCCGGTGCATCAGCTTGTGTCAAGTGTAATCCGGGTTATGAGAAAATGGATGCGTCGGGCTCAGTGGCCTCATGTACCCCATGTGCAGCGGGTAAATACTCCAACACTGCCACTTCGATGTGCTTGAGCTGCGCAGCTGGTGCTTTCTCCACCGACACCGGTATGTCTGGCTGCGGTCTCTGTGCTACTGGTACTTATTCAACCACCACTGGTTTTTCATCGTCGATTTGTACCTCGTGCGAAGCTGGTCGCTATGCTGCCACCTCTGGTCTGAGTGGTTGCACCCTTTGCGGTCTCAACACGTACAGTACCACTGTTGCGGCGACTTCAAGTTCGGTGTGTCTCAGCTGCCCTGGTACATACTCTAGCGCTGGTTCTGGCAGCTCGTCTGCATGTGGTGCCTGCCCGTTTCATTCGTACCTCTCGAGCGGTGCCTGTCTTCCATGCGCTGCTGGCAAGTACACGACTAAGACCAATGCTGCCGGTGCCACGAGTTGTCTGGCATGTCCGGCCGGAACTGCCGCTTCTCGCGGTCCAGGCGAATTTGCCACGGTTTCTGGCGGTGGTTACGGTTGTGTCCCGTGTTTGGGTTCTCTGAACTTCGTTGCATACGTAGATGAATCTACCACCGAGGCCGTGCGTCTTTATGCTGCCACGACTGGTCTGACCGCATGTAGCCGTTGTGTTGGTGGACGATACCCCGATCAGGTCAGTTTGTTTGCGAATACTCCGGCTACTTCGAACGGTTATATCGGTGCGACGGCTTGTACCGATTGTAAGGCTGGTAAATATCACTCGAATTTCAACAGCGGTGTCGAAAGTCTTTCATGTATCAACTGTGATGCTGGTTACGTTTCGACTGCTGTTTCTGAGGGTTCCAGCAGTTGTACTGCATGTGCCCTCGGAAAGTATTCCTCAATCGCCGGTGCGTCGGTTTGTGTGAACTGTGCGACCGGAAAGTACATGGCTACTACCGACACCGCGCAGACCTCGGAGACGGCCTGTGTTACCTGCGAGAGCGGATATTATTCAAACGTCGTAGCATCTGGATCTTTCAGCTGTCTCCCGTGTGACCTGGGTAAATACTCCGTCAAGAACTCTCTTAGCCCGGCTTCGGGTTGTACATCGTGCGACGCTGGAAGATATGGTTCAGGCACGGGTCTCTCGACCTGCACGGACTGTTTGTCGGGTACCGATCAAACTGGCACTGGCCAAGCTACTTGTAATGCATGTGCAGCTGGTTCTTACTCCGTTTGCGGTTCGGGTGCTCAAACACTCTGTAACGGTTCACCAGTCAAGTGTACTTCATGCGAATCGGGAACCTTTTCCTCGGTCACTGGTCGTTCCGTGTGTTCGAACTGTCCCGCCGGTAAAACTCAATCCGCTACTGGTCAATCCAGTTGTTCTCCTTGCGGTTTGGGTACGGCGTCTAACTCTCTCGGTTTGACTGCAGCCGAATGTTTCAGCTGTGATGTCGGTCGATTTGCGAGTGTCACTGGTTTGACCAGCTGTGTCAACTGTGCTCTGGGTAAGGTACAGGGATCGACCGGTCAGAGTGGATGCGTTGATTGTGGTTTCATGGAGTATTCCAGTGCAGCTCAAGGTACTACTTGCTCCCCGTGCCCGACTGGTACTACTGATGTCAACTACGGAACTCCGGACTATGCGAACGCTGCTGCCACGACTACCTATCAACCGACCTTCCCGTTCAAGGCTGCTGCTCAGAGCGGTCTTTCGGCTTGTTTCGGTTGTCCTGTTGGAAAGTATCGTGACGGCTCAGTGTGCACGGCATGTGCAGCTGGTCGATTCGCTTCCACCACCGGGCTAACTGCTTGTACCGTATGTCCGATTGGTAAGATCGCTAAGGATGCCGGTATGGCTGGTTGCGTATCCTGCGCTGACGGTTATTATGCCTCGACTACGGGATTATCGGTATGTGCCGCATGCGATGTTGGTACCTACTCTGTCCACACCGGTGCCACCGCCTTCAAGCCTTCTGATTCGACTGGTGTTGATGTCGGTGTGTCGGTATGTACTGCCTGCGAAGCTGGAAAATTCCAAGGATCGACCGGTATGGGCAGTTGTCTGCCGTGCGTGAGTGGCCAGTTCGCTTCGGGCACTGGTCGCTCATTTTGCGATACTTGCGCTGCGGGCTCCTGGTCGGCTGAAACAGCCTCGGGTACTACGGGCTGTACACTTTGTCTCAAGGGTAAATACCAGTTGTCTCTCACTGCTGGTTCTCCGGCTCCGCAATTGACTTCCATCACTGGCTGTACCGATTGTGAGATCGGTAAGTATTCCGATGGTTTGACTTTGGCTCCTGGTACCTGCGTGCCATGTGCGACTGGTAGCTTCGCTTCGGGCATGGGTTCATCGGCATGTATCACATGTTCCACTCCCACTACTAGTGGCGGCTTCGGAACCGGTTACTATACCGCTACGACTGGATCGAGCACTTGCGTGCCGTGCCCGGCCGGTACTGGAGGCCCGGCTTGTGATGCATGCGTTGCGGGAAAATACCGTGATCCCCTGAGCAGCGCTGCCTTCCCTGCCTCTTCTGATTGCGCAGTGTGTCCGATTGGTCGTTTCTCCTCTGCTTCGAATGCCGCCCGCTGTGAATTGTGCCCAAGCGGCAAGTATTCGACGAGCAGCACTGGTGCCACCGGATGCTTCGCATGCGGTACTGGTACGGCGTATTACCTTACCTCTGCGGATGAACTTGCTTATGCCGATATCAGTAAGCTTAACGATGTCGGTCCGTTGACGAGCACCTGCCCTGCCTGCGTTGCCGGAAAGTATGCTGCGGCCACTCAACAGTCCGGCTGCACTGAATGCGAACAAGGAAAGTACAACGGTGGAACTTCTCAGATCGGATGTACTGCATGCAGCATCGGATCATATGCAATCCAGCGTGATGTTACCACTGTTGGCGGTGCGACTGCCGTTGGTGTTGCTTGCTCAAGCTGTCCAGTGGGTAAATACACTTCCACCGCTGCTCAAGCTCTTCTGACCGTCTGCGAGGCATGTGAAGTTGGTCGTTACCAATCTGGTCTGGGTGCGTCGACTGGTTGCGCCCTCTGCTCGGAGGGTAGCTACCGTGCATCAACTGGTGGATCGGCTGCAGCTGATTGTCTGCCATGTGACGCTGGATACATTAACACTAAGACCGGTCAGGCTGCTTGTACTCCGTGCGTCCTCGGAACCTACCAACCTGAAACTGGTGCTATCTACTGTCCGGTCTGCGATGCTGGTCGATATGGTACCACCACCGGTTTGTCGATCTGTGTCGCGTGCGAACTTGGAAAATACAACTCCTTCCAAAGTTCAACGAAGTGCTCGGCTTGTTTGGTTGGCGAATATGCCAGTACCACTGGTTCGACCGCCTGTAAGTCGTGCTCGGATCCGAGTGCCCCGAATGGTGGCAAGGGTACCTCCTACGCGACTGGTTCTTCTAGTTGCTTCGGATGCGCCGCGGGTAGATTCACTTACACTACAACTCTCGAGGCTGGTCAGACCGCTGGCTTCCCGACTATTTCGGGTACTGGCCAGTCTGGATGTCTCTACTGCGCAGCGGGGTCGTACAGTACGGCCACTGGTCTTGTGCTTGCCGATAATGCGAACGGTTTCTGTGGTAGTGCGTGCACAGGCGCTTTCTACTCTGGCACCGGTGCGACTGGATGTACCGCTTGTGCCACCAATACTCTCACGCCCCCTACTGGTAACAGTGTCTGCGCTGGTTGCGAGATTGGTCGTTATGGTACCGGCACTGTTGGCCAATGTGCCGACTGTCCGATTGGTTACGATACCGCGACTGAAGGTCTCGTTGGTAGCGGTTCATGCTCACCATGCCTGCAGGAAAATACGATGCTGATGCAGCAGGTGGTTCCTGTCAGTCGTGCGCGGTTAATTACTATCAGGCCGCTACTGGTATGAGTGGCTGTACCGCTTGTCCAGCTGGTCGTTCGACTGGCGGCTCGACTGGCCAGTCAGCATGTACGGGATGCGGTGATGGTATGTGGTCCTACGAGGCAGGTGACTGCCAAAGCTGTCCGACAGGAACCTACTTCAAGGCAACGGTCCAGGTTACGGCGAGCCCGCTTTCCTACGCTGGTGCCACTGGTACGAAAGGCCTCGGGGGTAATCCTGATGTTTCGCAGTGTACTCCGTGCCCAGCTGGCAAGTATTGCGCTTCCACTGCTTTGTCCGCGCCGACTGGATTGTGTGATGATACTATCGGTCCATTCGCAATCGCTCCGACCACCGGTCTTAGTGGATGTGTCACATGCTTGGCTGCGGGTTTTACCCTTCAGAACTTCTTGCCGACTGCTAATGTGAACGGTCGTACTGGATGTCAAGCGTGCGGTGTCAATACGAAGGTCGCAACCAGTGGAACAGGTCTCGGTGTGGCCTCATGCGTTGATTGCGGTGATGGTATGACATCCGACGGAACGGGTGCGTCGTGTACTAATTGCGGCGTTGGCTACTTCCGAGCAGCATCTGCTGGTACCAGTGTTGGATGTCAACAGTGTCTTCGTGATACCTACAACTCAGCTCCAGCTGCCTCGTCATGCGCTGGTGTATGCACGACTGGTTGGTTTCTCAACGGTCTTGGCAACACTGGCTCGTCCGGCTGTCAACAGTGCGGAGTGGGTCAATTCATCAACAAGGCGACCGCTACCTGGTCTTGCTCATCGTGCTCTACCTACGGAGCCTACGTTGCAGGGGCCGACCCTTCCTTGGATCATCCGGGTTACTATTCGTCTGAACTCCCGGCGGATGATGTATGCGCATCGTGCGATGCTGCGAACTTCTGGATTACCGCTGGTAACACGGGTTGTGAAGCTTGTGCAGCGAATACTGGTCGCCAGGGCGGTGTCTACACTACGGGCTGTGTCAGTGGTGCTGCGGGTCAGTACATTGATGCCGATGGTTTCTTCCGCGCGTGCCCAGCGAATACTTTTTCGACTGCGGTGGTATCTGGTATCACTGGCTGTACTTCATGCGGTACCAACGCAGAAGCACCGTGGATCTCCCAAACCGGTGCTGTCGGCGAGGTTGGCGCCACCTCATGTCGCTGCAAGGCTACTTTTACCCGCAAGGCTTCGCAGTTCACTGGTGGCTATGCCGCTGCGCATGGTGATGCCGCTGGCGATTTGTGCGCTAAGCACAATTGTCCGGAAGGTCATTACCGCAGCTCCGACAGTGTGACTGGTGCCGGAAAGTGCATTCCGTGCGCTATCGGTTACTTCTGTGATTCACTCACCGGATGTGACACTTGCACGCAATGCGCCGCTCACGCGACCACCGATATGGTTGGTGCTACTCAGTGCCGATGCATGAATACCGATTACATTTCACTCGGTGCCGGTGACGCTCCGGGTCCGATCCCGGTGATTGCAAGTGGTGCCGGTATCAACGATGGATCAGCTTGTATTCCGGCTTGTGCTCGCGGTGAATATCATGTCAAGATCGTTACTGGCAATGAACCGCGAACCTGCTCGCCGTGTCCGACTGGCTCCTTCTGTCCGTCGTACATGAAGTTCGGTTGCTCGGGTGCTGCTGCAGCTGATGCTTGTACTCCTTGCGCTGCAAACGCTGAAACCAAGGATAACACGAACCCTGCGCTCCCTGTAGACCTCACCGGACAGCAAGCTTGTAAGTGCAAGGCGGGTTACACTGATCTCGATGGTTCGGAGGACGGTTCAGGTTGTGTTCTCACTACTTGGGTGACTCGCCGATAATCGGCCCGTCGTATGAGTGGGGTCACGACTTCAATTTGGCCATCGCTCATCCGTCACGGGGGTGTCAGTGTTGAGTTCGGATTCGAATGGTCCACTCGTGAGTGTGATTGTGAAAGGACTATCGGTTTATCGATGGTCGCTTCCAATCAATTTACGATCGTCATTATTCGCATGCTCAGTATATGCCAACGAATGATGAGGTTAGCCGATGGTTTATTCTCATCGTCCGATCATCCTTCGATTTCTTTTTTCTCCACTCCCTCTCACCTTCGTGGTTGGTGTAGCCGCGTCTATTCATCATTTCATCGATGTCAACTCGTACATTGGTCGATTGATCGTCACCTCACTTCACCTCTCTCCACTCTTCTACATCATTCCTCACTCGTCATGTCCTAATCCTCTTCTCGCGTTAATAATCTACTCGGCTCGCTAGCCACGCAAATGCACGCGCAAGTCACGCTACTTCACGAGTACAGTTGCATGGTTCGATATAGCAGCGAG
>Ga0170475_109742604_pt1 | contig 10155 bp, 9 predicted proteins | sample Soicark_Litter_5_FD_111474 | JGI IMG/M metagenome (GOLD analysis project Ga0170475, IMG submission 111474) | Avena fatua rhizosphere microbial communities from Hopland, California, USA. Combined Assembly of 48 SPs | reverse complement strand
CGCGATCCTGACGATGCTTGTCGTAGCGGCAGGGTTGTTGTATATACAGTACCCATATGCGAATCACGTTCGACCCGGCCAAACGTGCCAGGACATTGGCCGAGCGTGGACTGGATTTCGCCGATGCTGAGTTCGTGTTCGCAGGTGTCACGCTTGAGGTCGAAGACATGCGTCGAAACTATGGCGAGCCGCGCATCATCTGCTACGGATATCTGGATAGACGCATGGTCGTGGTTGGGTACACGCCGCGTGGCGGTGACCGCCACGTTTTCAGTATGAGGAAAGCCAATGAACGTGAAAAAGCGCGCATCGCGCCGTTCCTTGAAGTCTGACCTTGCTCGTGTCGATGCGCACAGGATTAAGGCGAAAGAGTACGAGGAGCTCCCCGAGCTTACGGACGAGATGCTCGCTCGCGCGCGAGTCAACAAAGGCGGAAGACCGTTTTCGCCAAACCCTCGCAAACTGATTTCGCTACGACTGCCAGTCGATGTGATCGAGCGCTGGAAGGCCACGGGGCCGGGTTGGCAAACCCGCATGGCGGAGCGTTTGAGCAAGGTGCGGTGAAGGAGCGTTAACCACGCGAGCGGCGAAGACGTGGAACGCGCCTTGGCGCTCAGCCCGCCTTCCTCCGGCCGGTGCGTTCGGTGCGAACGCGCAAAAAGGCCAATCTGCCGGCTTGTTCGGCTCTCGGCAACCTTCCGGTCTGCAACTGACCGGACGCTACGCTTCTCGGATCACGAGCAGAAGGTTTGTACCAGCGTCTCAACCTAACTTCCGAGCCAACTATTTTAAAAAGGCATTGGTTGCCGCCGCGTTTTGAAGTTGGTTGCGGAATGTGTCGATCAGCACCATCACCTCATCATGCAGCTCAAGATAATCGTTTATGTCGATATCGAGCTCGTCGCCATGGGCGATGTGATTCCGGCGATCTACCAATGATGAATCAATGAGGTGAGATTTTGTTTCATAAGGGCTCATGTCCAACCCCAGAGCCCAGATTATTTCTCGAAGTACCGCGCTCGACAAATTCGATTGCGTATCAACGATTCCTTTGTGCGGGATCCTGAGCCGATCATCCAGCTTGCTAGAGAAGAACTCGACCAACTCTGCGCACGAAGAGGCCTTATGAGACTTAGATAATTCTGTTAGTTGGGATCGGAATTTTATAGCGATGAAATTTGGCTGCAGCTCGGACGCTTTCTTACCTTGATTGTTAACGAACTGCAAATAATAGGTTCCACATCGCTTCACGAATCCTTCCCAATGTGCGTAGAGAAGCGCGACGCCGGCTCTTATCAATGACGATCTGCGTGCGGGGTTTGGCCCGGCGCCCTGAACAGCAGCACGAAAGTCAGACAGCTCACGTCGCCGCCAAATCAGATCATCATCAATCTTCTGCAGTAGCTCGCCTCGAGTCCTCATTGCACTATTTCGAGAAAATACTCCTCCCTAATGGAAGAAGCCGAGGTACTCGACTAGAGGCCCTAATCCCGGATCCAGCCCAGTCAGTGTAGCCCTTGGTTGACCAGATCGACTTTACTTTATTGGCGATTTCCGAGACATCCACTAACGTGCCGTTACGAACGTTATAGGCGATGCCCAGCGCAACGACCTCAAACTGCGATAGTAGGAAGCCGCCTTCATGCCTTCGCTTCTTAACATTGAACCGCTTAAAGGCATTTTCCCCAACTGAGGAGGCCAAGATGTTAAACGTGTCTTTGAAAACTTTCTCACTCAGCTTGTAGGGAAACTTCTTGTCTCTAGCAAGTTCCATCATTTTGTCAGTCAGAAAAACCCCGACATCGCCAATGCTCTTGAGCTCGCCTTCGGAGAGGTTGTGCAAGACCATAAACCGGAGCACTACTTCGATATCGTACGCTTCCTCCAGCGGTCGATCACTAAGTGCGGTCACCTCCCTGAACGATGCGTGCTGTGACAGTTCCCGAAGCCATTCGTAGGTCCTCTTATTGAGCATTACGAGTAAACAATTTCGGACTTCTTGCGGACTCAACTCCGAGCCCCCCGTATTTAGCCGCTGAAACAGGTCGTACTTCGCGTTCTCGTCACTCTCTTTGAGGATGATGCTCACTGCAATTTTGGAGCGCTTCAAGGACAGCTGTGCTTCAGTAGGCAATGATTTGTCCGGGTCCTTGGGATCACTCCAGCGCAATCCTTCGAGGCTGGGGAGGTACTTGGTCGCCCGAAGAACCAGCGGCTCGATCAGCCTCCTGTTCTCATCTTTGAGTATTCCGAGCAATTGAAAGATCGTGGATAGCCGCTGCAGTCCATCAACCACGTCCCATACGCCGTCGGCTCTCTGACTGACGAATATGGGTGGGATTGGAATGCCCAAAAGGATAGATTCGATAAGGTTGGTCTTCTGCACCTCCGACCACCGGTAAAATCTCTGGAACTCCGGATGAATGTCGAGTTCCCCTTTTTCGTAAAGGCTGGTCCACTCACCAATGGACATTGCATATCCGTCAGTACGAATCTCACGCCGCCTGAGATCAATCTGCTTCAATAATGCCATCGTGCTTCCTCTTGAACTGGAATGTGAGACCGCGCCGGCTGTTAGTAGTTAATACAGTGCCAAGCCTCGCACACGCGCATGAAGTCATCATGCGCTGGCGGGCTAGTACAGAAGTTTGCAGTGCTATTCAAGTATTGCGCAACCTGCGGTAGCGGTCAGCAAGGCTGCCATCAGTCAAGCACCTCTCCCTGTATCCTGTAGCCATCTTCCGGGAAAGCGTGTGCTTGCCCTTGGCTTCCTGCTATCCGCGATTGACCCCGCGCCACCCGGGCGATAGAGTCGGAAGCACGGCAAACACAATGCGGAATTTCGGTTTCCGATGATGATCTGTCGCGCTGTCTCGCGACAGGTCGTCCCTGCCACAGCAGGGATATCATCGGCCAGAGAACCAGCGGAGGACTCGATGACAAATCTAGATCGCTGCTTCAACATCTTCGATCTGCGCGAGGCCGCGCAGCGCCGCCTGCCCAAAGGGATCTTCGAGTATGTCGACAAGGGCACCGAGGATCAGCTTTCGCTGGCGGAGAACCGCGAAGCGTTTCAGCGCATCAAGCTGCGCACGCGCTTTCTCAACGATTGGTCGAAGCGCGATCTCGGGACCGAGATCTTCGGCAAGCGTATCAACCTGCCGTTCGGCATCGCGCCCACCGGCAGCGCCGGACTGATGTGGTATCGGGGCGAGGTCGAACTGGCACGGGCCGCCGCCGCGGCGGGCATTCCTTTTACGCTTGCCACGGGCGCGCTGACCTCCATGGAAGAAGTCAACAGGGAAGTGCCGGACGCACGCAAGTGGTTCCAGCTCTACCCATGGGCGGATGAGGAGGGGTCCTACGAAATGATCACGCGTGCGCGCGATCTCGGCTGGGAAGCGCTCGTCGTCACGATCGACGCCGCGCCGGGCCGTGGACGCGAGCACAACGAGCGCAACGGCTACTCGTTCCCGTTCCGGCCGAACGTGACCGCAGCGGTGGACATGGCGCTGCATCCCGGATGGGTGTGGCGCGTGATGCGCAAGTACCTCATGAACGAAGGCATGCCCACGAACGCGAATTTTCCCGACCGTTACCGCCACACCATTCTCGATGGCAAGACGCGCACGCGTCCGAAGCCGTTCCAGGCGATGACCTGGGACCACATTCGTAAATTCCGCGACTTCTGGCCGCGCAAGCTCATCGTCAAAAGCATTCTGAGTGGCGATCAGGCACGGGCCGCCGTCGATGCGGGCGCTGATGGTGTCGTCGTCTCGAATCATGGTGGACGCGCCTTCGACAGCGCCGTAGCGACGATCGACATGCTTCCCGAAGTCGTGGACGCAGTCGGCGATCGCTGCACGGTCATACTCGACAGCGGCGTCAGGCGCGGCAGCGACATCGTGAAGGCGTTGGCGCTCGGTGCGAAGATGGTGCTCGTCGGCAGGGCGACCCTGTATGGCACAGCATGCGGCGGGCAGGCGGGCGCCGCGAGGGCGATCAAGATACTCTCCGACGAAATGGAGCGCGCCTTCGGCTACGTCGGTGCGCGCAGCGTTGCCGAAATCGGCCCGCACATCTTCGCGCATGGGGTTCCGGTGAATCTCGCCAGGGCCGCGTCGCGCGCGAGTGAAACGAGTCCTGTCTCGGATCTGCAGATCACAATGAGCAACTGGCGCGGTTCTGCTAGCAAAACAGTCGCAACGCCTTGAGCAAGAATCGATGAGGCCATGCTGAGGGTTCGCGCCCGCGCGTGACCAGTATCCGATGTACGCCTCGAGGCAGTTCGTTGAGGCAGACGAGGAGACTAACGATGAACGACGCAGATCAGGCGGTGTTGCTCAAACCCTCGGTCCAAAACGACGAAGCCCTTGTCCGGCAATGGCTCGGAGGGCTCGAGGCGGCTCTCCGCGATCGGAGCACGAGCGCAATCGCAGTGCTTTTTGCACCGGACAGCCATTGGCGTGATCTGCTGGCGTTCACCTGGTCGCTCACGCCCCATCGTGGCGCCGATCAGATCGCGGCAGCGATGGCGAAGCTGCAAGGTGTCACGCAGGCGCACGGATTCGCGATCGCGAAAAACCGTACTGCGCCACGGCGTATACGCAGGCTCGGCATCGACGTGATCGAGGCGCTCTTCGATTTCGAGACGGCCATCGGCCGTGGCAGTGGCGTTCTGCGATTGCTGGCAGATAAGCCGTCGCAGGCGTGGGTCTTCTCGACCTCACTCGAGGAATTAAAAGGCTTCGAGGAACGGACCGGCACGCGGCGACCGACGGGTACCGAGTATGCGCACAACTTCGGCGGCGACAACTGGCTGGACGAGCGCACGAAACGCCAGGCGTACCGCGACCGCGAGCCGACAGTGCTCGTCGTCGGCGCCGGCCAGGCGGGCCTGGGAATCGCAGCTCGGCTCGGACAGTTGGGCGTCGATACGCTCCTGGTGGACAAGCACCCGCGCATCGGTGACAACTGGCGCAAGCGCTACCACTCACTCGCGCTGCACAACCAGATCCAGGTGAACCACCTGCCCTACATGCCGTTTCCGCCGACCTGGCCGAAGTATGTACCGAAGGACATGCTCGCGAACTGGTTCGAGGCCTATGCGTGGGCGCTGCAACTCAACGTCTGGACCGGCACGGAGTTTACCGGCGCCACCTACGATGAAGCTGCACAATGCTGGAAGGCGGTGGTGCGCAAGGCTGACGGTTCCGAGCGCACGCTCACACCCCGCCACCTCATCTTCGCCAACGGCGTGAGCGGCCTCCCGCGTATTCCGTCCTGCCGGGACTGGACGCGTTCGCCGGAGAGGTCGTCCATTCGCACAGCTTCACGGAGGGCTCGCCCTGGCGCGGCAAGAACGTGCTGGTGCTCGGCACCGGCAACAGCGGTCACGACATCGCCCAGGAGCTGCACAGCCACGGCGCCAACACGACCCTTATCCAGCGCGGCTCGACCACGGTCGTGAGCGTCGATCCGAGCGCGAAGCTGAACTACGCGATCTACGACGAAGGGCCGCTGGAAGACTGCGACCTGCTTGCGAGCGCGAACACCTACCCGCTCGTCATACGCGGCTATCAGCTCGCGGTCGAACGGATGATGGAGTTCGACAAGGAGATGATCGCAGGACTCAAAGCGCGTGGTTTCAAGTACGACATCGGCGAGGACAAGACCGGGCATCAGATGAAGTATCGCCGGCGCGGCGGCGGCTACTACCTGGACGTGGGTTGCTCGGCATTGATCATCAGTGGAGCGATACGATTGCTCCAGTTCGATCAGATCGAACGCTTCGTGGCCGAAGGAGCACTGCTCAAGGACGGCTCGATCCGGCCGGCGGATCTCCTGGTGCTTGCCACGGGCTATCAGTCGCAGCAGGACCTCGTGCGCCGTCTCCTCGGCGATGACGTTGCCGACCGTGTCGGACAGATCTGGGGCTTCGGCGCGGACGGCGAGATGGCGAACATGTGGAAACGCACGCCGCAGGACGGACTGTGGTGCATCGCCGGCGGCCTCGGGCAATGCCGCATCTATTCGAAGTACCTCGCGCTGCAGATCAAGGCGATCGAGGAAGGTCTGCTACCGAGGGGACAGGCGGCGTTCGCCTGAACGCCGGGGACACGCTGCTCGGCAGCTTCGCTCACCATCTCTCTAAGCCTCGTACTCTCGGACTGAGTGCTGATTCACGCCGGAGAGTTACGTTGGCGGGAGCCCGCTGACGGCGGAGCAGTGCCTGCCGCGTAGCGGTAGGTGCGACCCGGAAGCGGGCTAAGGCACGCGCATTAGAACCGCGGTCTCTCGCACGCTTTCGCCGTCAGATCCCCGTAAACGGGGCCCCTCTTCCAGGCTTCAGCGTGCCCCACTGCTTCGCAGCCCCCGCTCACCGACACGGGTCGTTCTAAGTTTTCTCAGTCCGGCAACGCGAACACCCAGATCGATCCACCAAGCGGCATGTTCGGCAGTGTCTGCCGCGCGGTGGTGCTGCCGTACAGGCCGCCCAGGCCCGAGAGCACCGCGACATACTGCTTGCCGTTGCGCGTCCAGGTGACCGGCATCGCGTTCACGCCCGAGCTCGTCCTGAATTCCCACAGCGTCTCGCCGGTCTCCGCGTCCATCGCGAAGAACTCGCCGCTGTGCTTGCCGGTGAAAAGCAATCCACCGCCGGTCGCGAGCATGGCGGACCAGATCTGGACGTCCTTGCGCGGTACGCGCCATTTCGGCCTGGCGGTCAAGGGATCGATCGCCTCGGTATGACCGACCACCGCGCCGGGCTCGAGCGTCGGGGCGCGGTTCTGCATGCCCTGATAGCGCACCCCCGCTTTGTAGGGCGCGAGCTCCGTGAACTTGTAGATCGACGCCACATCGTTGGTGTTGGCGTAGAGCAATCCGGTATTCGGGTTGAAGGCCGCATGCGGCCAGTTCTTCGCGCCGCGAACGCTCGGCCACATCTCGATCTCTTCACCGGCGCGCAGCCTGCGGGTCACGTCGGATTCCACCGGACGTCCCGTCGCCATGTTCACGTGCGTCGCCCAGTTGACCTTCCCGAAGGGCTTCGCCGACAGCAGCTTGCCGTTGGTGCGATCGAGCACGTAGAGGAAGCCGCTGCGGTTCATCTGCATGACGACCTTGCGCATCTGGCCGTCGACCGGCATGTCGGCGAGGATCAGTTCCCACAGCGAATCCCAGTCGAAGACATCGTTCGGCACGACCTGATAATGCCAGACGACCTCGCCGGTCTTCGGACGTAGCGCGAGGATCGATGCTGCGTAAAGATTGTCGCCCTTGCGATTCACCGGATTCCACGGGCCGGCATTGCCTGTGCCCCAATACACCAGATCGAGCTCGGGGTCGTACGAGCCCGTGATCCAGGTGCTGGCGCCACCCGTTTTGTAGGCTTCGCGCGGCTCCCAGGTCTCATGGCCTTTCTCGCCTGGCCCGGGCGTGGTGTAGAGGCGCCACAAGTGCTTGCCGCTGTCGGGATCCCAGCCGTCGAGGAAGCCGCGAATGCCGAACTCGGCGCCCGAGATGCCGGTGATGACCACACCGTTGGCAATCTGCGGGGCCACGGTCTGCGAATAACCGTCTTTCCATTCGGCGGCCTTTTCCTTCCAGAGGATCTTGCCGGTCTTCTGATCCAGCGCGACAACGAATGCATCGAGCGTCGTGCGGAACACCTTGCCGCGATAGAGCGCGACGCCCTTGTTGGACACACCGCAGCAGACCACGCGCGGCGTTTCGGGAACGAAATCGGTCGGCGTGCGCCAGATCGTGTTGCCTGTAGCGGCATCGACTGCCACCGTCCATTTTGCGTCGGCGACGTACATCACGCCGTCGTAGATCATCGGCTGCGCCTGCTCGCCGAAGTCGTTTTGGAGCGCGAGCGACCACACCGGCACCAGGCGCTTGACGTTCGACTTGTTGATCTGCGCGAGCGGGCTGTAACGCTGCTGGGAATAGCCCATCCCGTAGGTGAGCACGTCGTCGGGCGAACGGTGATCGTTGACCAGCTCCTCGGTGGTCGGACCTTCGCCGGTCTTGGAGCGCGTCACATAATCCAGGGATTCATGCGTCGGCGCGGCCGCACAGCCCGCGACCACGACGACAGCTGCCTGCGCTATCCATCGTTTCATTGCCCCCTCCCTCCCTTTATTATCAGCCGAAGGCGAGCGCGCTCCCTACGCAGCGTGGAGCAGGTCCAGGTACTCCTCGTAGACCGTCATGTTCTTGCCGAAGGAGATTGCGGCCGCCTGAACACCGCAGACCAGATGCATCCAGCGCCACGGCTCATGGGTGGCGTGGAATTCTTCGATGATTGATTGGTGATGCTTGAAGGCATGCATCTCCGTGAAATTGTCGTGGCAGACGATCTCGGCGAGTCGCGCGATCAACGCCTGCGCGTCGTACCCGCACTGCACATATTGCTGGGCGAGATTCACCGCCTCTTTGACTTCCGGCACCGCCATCATCCGGCCCAGATTGGTCACCTTGGACCAGTCGGTCGGAGGCTGGTGGTAGATGCTGTACTGAATCGCGTCGAGCAATTCAGCCTGCGTGCGCGGCGGCAACGCGGCAACGGCGGCCATATCGGGCTGCGGAGCCGGCTCCATGCGATTCGCGGTCGAGCGGATCTCCGGGCCGGTATGCCAGGTCAACAGCAGGAGGAGCTTGCTCTTCATGTTCAGTCCGTCCTGCCGCAGCAGGAAGCGCCGCAGATTGACGCTGGTGTGGAGATGGACATCCATCGGATTCCCACCGAGGGAGCGCAGGAACAGACCGGCGGCACCGATGGACAGCGCTTCGCCGCCACCTTCGAGCGACAGCCCATCCGCGAGCGCTTTTGCCATCAACCGGGGAATCTCGGCAAACACGTTGACCCGCGTGATGGCTTCGCCGAGCTGGCCGATCGCCGCCGTCTCATCGTCTCCGCTGCGCTGGCGGAGGATGCGGCCCAACAACCGGTGCTCCTCGATCAGGGCTTCGATGTCCGGCAGCGGCGAGGGCATCGGGTTGCTCGGAGGGACGGGCTGGCGGGCCACAAAGCGCACCACCGGCCGCATCAAGACCGGCAGCAGCGCCTTGTCGAGAACGCCGGTCTCGAACGAGCGCCACAGAGCGCCGGGAAACATGAAGTAATGATCGTCGTTCCAGTTCTTCGGGATCGCGACGCTCATCAGCAGATCGAAGGCCTCGGTCGCGGGCACGTTCTGCCACAGCCATTGGAAGAGATGGTCCGAGTTGTTCCACTCGCCGCGCCCGACTGCTTTCAGGAAGGCCGCCTTGGTTTTCTCGACCCCGCCCGCGTCCAGCGGCGCAAACTCCAGCAGCTGGTACGGCCCCATCTCCGGATGGTTGATGTGCTTGTTCGCGAGCGCCACGTGTTGCAGCACCGGGACGAAACGCTGCTCGCCCTCCAGACGGTCGACCGTCTTCGATAGAGCGTAGAGACCTGCGAGAGCATGCAATGCGCCGCCGTGATGACCCGGCGGCATGTCGGTTGAGCGGGTCACTGCAAGAGCCGAGGCAGTCAGCATGGTCTGCGTCGGTACCCCGCTACGCAGCTTGTCCAGGGTGCGATCCAGAATCTCCGAAGGGGGCGTATCCTCGATGAATTGGACCAGGGGCTCGATAGCATCGGAAAACTGGACACGTTGCGGCGTAGGCATGGCGGGGTTCTCCCTAAGTGCGGCTGTATGTCTGGACGGCTGTTTCACCCTTTCAACTAACGCAGCGCGGCTCCACCGACATGTGGACCCGGAGCTCATGGCCGTCGTTCCACGGCGCTGTCTCGAGTTGCGCTGAAAATATGCAGTATCAGTCTAGTGAGCCCGCCATTTTGAATCAAGTTGCGAAGCGACGAGCGTCACGGACACATCCCTACCGACTGCATCGATGGCCTGCGCGTCCACATTGCGTTCCACCGAGCGGGGCGGCACACGTCGCTACATCCTGCCAGGCAGTAGATGTTGACGGTCTCGCTCCAGCCCACGCTCTTCAGTCGCGGACGGAAACTCGTGCCGATCGGCTCGCGCGAGGGGCGGATCAGGACGGCCACGGCTGGCGGGTCGGAAGCGGTCAGGCGAGCGCGGACGTCCTCGGCCTCCGCGCGGTGCGTGTTGCCCGTCAAGCACACCGGCACCGATTCGACCAGCATTTTCG
>Ga0170475_114747144_pt1 | contig 10157 bp, 13 predicted proteins | sample Soicark_Litter_5_FD_111474 | JGI IMG/M metagenome (GOLD analysis project Ga0170475, IMG submission 111474) | Avena fatua rhizosphere microbial communities from Hopland, California, USA. Combined Assembly of 48 SPs | reverse complement strand
CTTGGAGGTCGCCGGTTCGAGTCCGGCCCCGTGCCCCAATCACCCCTTCCTGCCCTATCGCTGCTTCCGGTGCTTGGCGGCTCGTTGCTCCTCGGTTCCCAGCAGCCCGGCCAGAACTGCCTCCACGAAATCCTCGCCATCCTCAAAGGCTTCGGCGTCGGGCATCTGGCCCGGGAGACTTGACGGGCGGCTGGAAGAGGCCACGGCCACGGGCGCGGCGCTGAGCAGCCTGGGCGTCAGCGGCAACACGCTGAGCGGTCGAGGGCACAGGCCGAGTGTTGGGGTTGGGATTGGGCTGTTGCCGGTTGCCCTGGCCGTTACCGTTGCCATTCGCTCCCGCTCCCACACGCTGCACCAGTCCCATGTTTACCAATGTGTCGATCATTCCCCCGAATCTCCCCTTGAGCACATTCCGGTAGTCGACGCCGTTCATCTCCGCACGCCGAATATCAAGCTGTTGGCTCAAGGCAACAAACTCGTGAATCTGCGCTGGGGCCGCATCCGGAAAATAGCTCTGGGCCGCTTCGTAAGCCATGCTCGAATACACGTCATAGGCGTGCGCAAACTCCTGATCCTTCTCAGACTCGTATCCAGGAAGACCCAGGCCACGTGCGATCTTGTCGTAGCCCTCAGCATCAACCTGTGCCAGCTCGCCCTGGGCCTGTTGCTCAATTTCGGCACGCTGGCGAGCTTGGGCGCGGTTGAGCTCTTCCTGACGCCGAGCCTCGTCTCGCCGAATCCCCTCCTCCAGCAGCCACTCTTGGTATTCGGGGGTGCCCTTCTCCGGGATTTGTGCCGCCTGCAATTCGAGCTGCTCCTGGCGCTGGCGGTTCCAGTGATCGATCAGCATCGGGCGCAGGGACTCGCGTAGAGCGGACAGCTCTTGGCCGTGACGCTCGCGCTCTCTCGCCAAATCCTTTTTGTAGCTCCCGTTCTTGCGATTAAGGTGTAGGGTCATCCGGGCATAGGCTTGATCGACTGACTCGCCGGGGACAACACGTAGGTTTTCCTCCCGCATCGCCTGCCACAGCTCGCCAGGAAGGCCGGAAGCCGCGGCTGGGTCGGTGGCGGCGGTGCCTGGGGGCTGGGTCTGGTCGCCGGCAGCAGACGGCGCGTCATTGGTGGCGCCAGTCAGTGGAAGGTCGAAATCGTCCACGCCATCGGGGGTCGGGTTGGTGCCTTCATCAGCCATCACAAATCTCCTTTTGACGGTGCATTGTGCTGATCGCTATTCGCTATTTGTTACTGGCCAGAAGTCGGTTGGCCCTGGCCTTGTCCATCTCCCTGCGACTGATCCTGTCTGAGTCCCGCCAACACCAGCGCCTGATCCGCAGCATCCGGGGCTGCTACCGCCAGATCCTTATAATTGATGCTGACGGCCTCCTTGGCGTGCTCTTTCGCCGCATCCTGCTCTTGTTGCTGTTGGGCCTGCACCTTTTGCTGTTGGAACTGCTGCTGTTGCATCTTGATCCGAGCCAACATCTTTTGTCGTAGCGCCGCAGGCATCTTCGGGAACATCTTGATCCAGTCCTCGGCCTGGAACAACGGCTGGCCCGTATCCGGCATCGGAGCTTGGAGCAACTGCACCTGGGTCTGCACCACACTCCAAAACGATTCGAGGTCGGAATCGCTCGGTGCCACTTCCTCGATTGCGATCTCTTTCCAGGCGTCCTCGTGCCACATGTCTTTGGGCGGGATCGTGAACGTCTGCTGGCCAGTGGGTTCGCCAGTCGTGGGATCGAGCACGTCATCATAGGCGTCCGATTCCCCGACGAACTGCACAAGATCTTCCGGCTCCCAGAGAGTGCGCGCGAACGCCAGGAAAATGCGACCACCCTCTCGACGGTACAAACGCAACGAATCCATGCGTTCGGCGTTGCTCGTCATTGTAGCGTCAGTGAGCTGTTTGATGACCTCACCGGATACGCGACGGATGTCGCTGCCGAGCTGCCCCAACGCGGCGGGGTTGAACCCGGCCAGCCGCGGGATTGCCTCCCGATAAAACGCCAGCATCGATTCGAGTTTTCCGGCGTATTGCCCTGGCGGGTTCGGGATCAACTCATAGGGTTTTGCCGCGCCCGCGCCCGAGAGCCGTCCACGCTGGACCTCGATTACACCACCTGGCGCTGTCCAAGCCGTCAATGCCTCGTTCTTGTCCCGGAACAATCCCTGCTCGACCATGATCCCGCCCTTGGGATTGACCTGGATGTCGCGAATCAGCGCGCTCATCATGTAGTTGACCATCTTCTGGGCGTCTTCCAGGTCCTTGAGCAGCGAGATATAAAGTGTGCGATCCTCTAGCTCGATGACTTCGGCGGCCATGGACTGGAACGTGAATAAGCCCTGCTCGATGTCGCCCTCTTCGAGGATCTCGTCGCCGCACCCATAGATGTAGCGATAGACCATGCGTTGTTTGCGAGCCGCGGCGTCATCGGGAACGTCCTCGTCGAACTGAGCCAGGCGGGCACGTCGGAAATCACGAAGCTGGTCGATGGTCATTTCGACCGTCTCAAAGGGGTCGGTGGGCATGGGACCGGCACTGCCTTCTGGGCCAGGGTTGCCGCTGCCCTGCTGATCCTGCGCCCCCGCCTCCTGCATCGCGAGAATTCGCTGCTTGTCCAGATCCAGCGCCACCTCATACGGCATCGAGGGGTCTACTGGCCGCGCGACCTCCCAAAACGTCTCCATTTCCCGCAGCTCTTCGCGCTCGATCCAGAAACACCGGGTCTTGGGGTCATACACGTCCTGCGTGGGCAGCGGCCGGTTGCCGATATCGCCCGACCATGGAATACGCGATGATTGCCCCGTCTGCTGCTGGATCGAGGACCACTGGCGCTGTCCCATCTGGAGCCGGATCTTGTCGTAGGCGTCGGGCCAACGCGCACGCACAGTGCCCTGCGGCCACCACGAGCCCCAACGGTGCCAGGCACGATCGCTCAGGTTGATCTGGCGAGTGCTGGGCCACATCATCTGCCAGATCGGGACGGTCTCGTAGCGCAGTTGCGGGGTCGAGCGGGTCCAGTCGTCGACGAACCATCGCACCCAAGAGATCCCCTGGATGCCAGGGCCGTCTCGGAACGCGGCTGAGTCGACCTGCTCGCCGTCGCATGCTTGGCACACGGCCTTGTCGACACGCGAGAGGGTTTCGGCAAACCGCGCCGTGTCCTGGTTGCGCGGGATGTACTCGCGTTCGACCCGTTGCATGATCTGCTTGCCGGAGAACGCCGCCAAGACGCGGGAGGTTTCGGGCACCGTAAGCCGAGCTGAGCGCCGATTGGGGTCGTTGGCCCGGTTATTGGCGTCACGAGATTCAGGCCACTGCTTGCGCGCAGCAAACTTCTTGAGGCGCGAGGCTTCGGCCCAGAAGTCGCGGCAATTGGCAATGCCTTCCGCGCGATGCTCACGCCAGAGCGTCTTGGTAGACGTGTCGGTCGCTAGACGGTCGGAGTAGGATACGGGGTCAGCCATGGCCTAGAGTCCCTCGTGCATCCATTGGTCGGCAGCTTCGTTCTCTCGCTCTGCATACGCCCGTCGCCCGTGCCTCAACGCCACCCGTTCCCGCATATCCGCCTCGTCGTCCGTCTCCGGAAACTCCAACCCAAACACCCCACGTTTTGGATCATTCGGCGCCATCAGTAACGCGTCACTGTCCAGCCCATCGTCCGTGAAAGGCATGGGAAACGGCAAATATTCCTCGTCCCGGTACATCTTCATCAGGTCGAACCGGCGTCCATTCTCATCCTCAGCCATCATCAGGCCCTCAGCCGGCCACAGCCTTTTCCCGTTCCTGTACATCGGCTCCAGCCTCAACCACTCCCGCATGCGCTTCTGCCCACCACCACCGCCCCAGTTGACCGCGCGGCCACCGATCTCCTTGACGTTCGCGGGACCAATGTTACCGGGCCAGTGCCGGCGTGACTCACAATACGTGATGAAGTGGGCTGACCAAGTCGACTGCGCCACCTCCTCGAACCGATACTCCTTGATGATGCCGATCCCTTCCCACAGGCACCCGAGCAGCCACATCTCCTTGCCGAAGTCCGATGGTGCAATCTTCTTGCGTAAGCCACCAACCCAGGCGATTTCGCCAGTCGGCAAACACGCCTCCACGCGCGCGAACGTCGGGTCTCCGATGCCTTTCGACGGGTCGACACAGATGTAGAGGAATGAGCCCTCGGCGATTTGTTCCGGCCGCAGCGTGTAATACCTCAACCAGTCCGACTTGAGGCGTTTTTCGGAGCCGACAATATCCCCCAACATCTGTCTGCGGTAGTCATCAAGTCCGCCCGGCGTGTCCAGCGCATCGAGTCGCATCATCGCCAGCTCTAGGGGGTGATGGAACGCGGGAGGCCCTTCAAGGCTGATCGAGCGCAGGGCAATGGGGAGATCTCGGGCCTCGCCTGTTTCGCGGTTGACGAGCTTGCCGCCACACTCATCATACAGGGCAGCAATATCGGGGGCTTCATCAGGCCGGTCCAGATCCTCAGCCGCGTGAAAGATGTGGCCGTACGTGGGCGACTTGAGCAGATTGGCCACGAGCCCATTGGGGTGATGCGCCGTCGCGTCGATGTACACGGACACGCCGCGACCCGCCGTTTTCTTGAACGACGAGAACCGACTCAGCAGTTTGTCCCGTTGGGGGTCCGTGCCAACCGTGTCCTCGTTCTCCAGGTCGTCAAAGAAAAAGTCGGAGATACGCGATCCGGTCGGAACGTGCTCGATAGCCCACCAGGAGAGTGTCGGCAGTACGGCAGGGATCTTCCGCCGCACAGTGCAGCCGGTCTCCTGGTTCCACAGCGAGCACGCCGGGTCCTTCTTGGGGTTCTGGTAGAACACGTCGGGCCACGCGGCTTTCAATTCGACGTTATTCTCCCACTCCAACATGACGCGAATCCCGTGTTTGGCCGCGGCGTCTTTCTGGTGCGCGGCAACCGCCATCACACGATCCGGATTGACCACGACCTTGCAGGTGGCACCCACGTAAATCGTCCAATGAGATTTCCAACTGCCACGGAAGCTGGTGTTGACTCTGCCCTCGCCCTCGTGCTGGATTTCGTGCGCGTGATGCCACTGGAAATCGCAATCAGCCTCGATCCGTCCAGTGTAGGGGTCGATGCGCTGGCCGCCGGACAGGAACAGGTTGGTGATGTAGTAATTTGTGCTGGAGTACTGGCGCACGAGGGCCTGCCACTGCGCGAGATTGGTTTGCGCCAGGCAATCTATGGTGGCGATCAGGTCGAATGCGTCGGCACGAGACTGCGGCTGTTCGACCTCGATGAGCGTGGGCTGGCCCTGAGCGTCAAGAGCCAGGCGCTCAAAGTAGGGGATGTAGCGGGGCCAGTCAGAGGACATCGCGAATCTCGTACGCCTGATCTTGAGTTGGCAGGTACCGGCTGAAGACAACCTTCCACCACCCCGGACTGTTCTTGAGCCTAATCACATCTCCCTCAAATATCCCGCTCTTATTTGCCATTGCTTCGACTGGCTCTGGCAGCACCAGCACAAACGGGTAATCCAAGTCACCCATCTGTCGAATTGGGGACGGTAAGGACTGCACCAACTTGGCAAGATTTGCCAGTGTTTCCACGCCAATAGCCACTGATTTATCACTCATGATGGCACCTCTCCCGCACCGTCCATCGAGTCTCGAATGATCGGCATGGCCTTATCCATTGCTTCCTCGATCGCCCCCTCAAGCGCCGTCACGCCACGTGACCCCAGAACCGACTCAACCTTTTCCCTGAGAACCCTGGTCTCGGCGCGGTGCTGCCGCATGTCAACATCGATCGTTGGGCCAGCACCATCCTCCAGCTCACGCTCTGGTCTCCCCGCGTTGATCCGTCGCACCCGGTTCTGACTTGCCAACACAACGTCCCGTGCGATTTCTGGCGCCAGCGCGTGCAGGTGCATATGCCGGTGATCGTGGTCGTGCTCGTGCTCCACTTTCCCGGTAATCTTGACCTCTTGCTGTTTCGGTGCGCTGTGCAGCCCCGGAAGCACTGTTTCCAAGATCCGCTGCCGGACTCCCGACGCTTGCTTGCTGTCCCCCTCAGCCGTCTGTAACTGCAACTCCCGCAACTTTGCTACGCGCGCCATCTCGGCCATCTTGAATCTCTCGGCGAACTCGGCGTCGTAGTGCTTGTTTCGAGCATCCATGACGTTGAGCACCACGCCATATCCCACGCCCACCATCTGTGCCGCGCGCTCAGCATTCCCATCGCACACGTTCATCGCGAGCAGAAAGTCCTCGTGCCATGTTTTGCTCAGCACCAGCTCGCCCTGATCGCGATTCCTCTTCCATAGCCCGAGCGCAGCCTTGAGCTGTTCGCCCCACGACGAGGTCTCAGCCCATTTCGAGATCTCGGCGCGTAGGGTCTGGATACTGACGTCAATGCCGGCACCCTGCATGTCGGCTGCCGCAACCTGGCACACGGCCATCACGAACTCGCCCGCCTGGAGACGCAGAAGCACGCCCTCGGGGGTCCACCACGAGGGACGTTTGCGACGGATCGCGGCGGATGAGCGTTTGACGTAGTGCATCCGGAAACCGAATCCCAGCCCTAGAAACCTCGCAGGGACGCAGCGCCGCCCAGAACGCCGCTCACCCCACCGCCACCGCCCAGGCGAGAGCGCAAAAGGGCCGCGTAGGGGTTTGTCGGCTGGGCAGCAACTCCAGCCGCACCGTTGGCCGGCAGTGGCTTGCCGAAGTTGGGGCTGCCGGGCCCGCCAGAGCCGCCACCAGGACCAGCGCCCAAGGGAACGGTTCCTGGGGAAGCCCCGAACGAACCGCTCCATTGGCGAGGATCGCCAGCCAAACCCTGCCCAAGATTGGCCCTCATCTCACCACTCATCCAATTCGCGTTCGGGTCTTTCAACGACCCACCACCCGTCCCTGTCCCAAGCTGAGCCCGCAGGCTGCTGATGGCGTTGTCTATGTCGCCGGCGTTTGCCGGGTCCTGGACTCCCAACTGCTGGCCAGTGTGATCGAACATGCCAGGAGGTCCGGCCTGACCACTCTGCGTGCCGTCCGTTGAGGCAATACCTGGGGCACCACCTGGAAACCGGCCCGGCCCGCCGTCGAGAGTCATCATGTCGCCGGGAGGCAGAGTCATCGGCAAGCGATGGATTGCGTTAGGGTCGAACGGAGGTGGTCTCCGAGTGCCTGGATTCGTAGGAAACTGCACAGTCGGCCGCACGTCAGGACCCGCAGTTGGAGGTTGAGCTACTGGCTGTGTCGGCTGACTCTGGAGCCGTCGCTGGGCCGCGGCACCGAGCTGCTGGGTCCCACCATGCGCGCCCGTGAGCGTGGTGCCCTGGGCGCCAGTGAGGTTTTGACGGAAGGGCTGTTTCGCTGCCATGCGAGACTCCTTGTGTTAAGCGAAAGGGGGTGCGGTTAGGGTTCCTTGTCCGGGGTTGTGGGCATTGCGGAGGGGGTCGAATCCTCCCAGCCGCGCCAATCGCCGGTCGTGTCGGCCGGGCCTGGGTTGCCCTGATCGTTGGGGGACTTGGGCATTGCGGAGGGGGTCGAATCCTCCCAACCTTTCCATGAGCTACCCTTGCTGCTCGCCATTTGTGTTTCTCCTTTCAGGCTTGAATCAGTACTACACGAATATCCACTGGAGCTGTCACCGCCTGCACGAACGGGGCACTGACGCTCGGACCAAATTGTCCCATCGCCACCCGACCCGGCAAGATCCGCGTGGTGACGGTGCCAGCGGTCGCAGGCTTAAGATCCACCGGGTTCGTGGCATCAAGGTTCTTGATCCAGTAGTGAGCACTGGCCGCCGGGACTTCGCCGAGCACGAGGGCTTCCTCGGTTGTGCCTACTGTTTGCTCCGTGTCGAGTGCCTTGGTGCCGGCCATGTCGATCGGCGTATCAAGCGAGTCAGCAGACGCGGACCTGCCTGATTTCCCGAAGGACAAGGCGGCACGAAGAGTGATTTCTTGGGACATGGCTCAAGGCTCAGGCCGAGTAATCGTGAACGGCTTCGACTTTCAGGTACCCGCGCCAGATCTGTCCGTCCATGCTGTCCACACTAAAGTCGATCCGGTTATTGTCCATCGTGACCGTGATCGTCGAGTGCCCTTCGAGCAACAGCATCCCAGCCTCGGGGTTCCCGGTGCCGTCGTCCGGTACTACGCACCCCACAGCGTGCCCCTCAACAGCAGCGCCAGTGTTGCTGTACGCTTTGGCTGTGACCAGGCACGCGCGCTCATTGGCCTGGAACGTGACTGAGCAGAGTACCAGCCCACCCTCTCCGGAGCCCGAGCCGACGACCTCGGCCAGATCATCCGCTACGCCCATTATCTTGCTGCCCGTTGCCATTTCTTAGGTCCCTCCTCGTGAATGATACGACGTGAAAGCTGCGGCCTGCTCAAGCTGGAGGTATCCAATGATCGAATCTGCGTCACCGACCAGATCCAGCAGTGACACTCGAAGGAAGCCCCCCGACCGATCGAGACGCATGGTCCACGCCGGAACAATAGCCAGCCCGGTATCTTTCAACTTAACAGTGAACGTGTACGGCACGCTGTCAAACGTGCCCGTGATCGAGTAAAACGAAAGGATCGAGTCGATGGCCTTGAGGACCGTAACAGCCGATCCGGTCGTTGCGGCTATAGAACTAATCTGGATGATAGACCCATTCGCGGCCGAGCTAGCCCATTCATCCGCTGTTCCATCTTGATCGATCGCTAAGATATCCCCGTTGACCAGGGTCCAAGCGGCGTCTTTGGTGAGATCTTCGGTCCAGAGCAAGAGATTGGGATTGGCATCCAGTGTCGCGCTGGGCAGGTTCGTGCCGATACCGCCGGACAGCCCCAACGGATCGCCGATCCCACTAAGCCCTTGCCGATGTCCCATTCCCAAGCTCATCACGACAGCCCCTACAGCCCAAGCCCGTCCATGCCCAAGAACCCACGGAATGGTCCAGCGGCAGTCGTGTTCGTGCTCATCAGGTGTTTCGGCAGGCCAAGCTCCAGCACCTGGCCTTGTGCCAGGTACACGTCCATCAGGGTCCCGTCGAGCCACGTAATCATGACCATGCCACCGGCTCCGCAGTTCTGGAGCCACTTGTACGGCACGCCATTTCGCTGGAGATTCAAGTCGGTAACGGTGTCGGACGCGGTTACGGCGTAGGGGCGAGAGTACCGCCGCGCGGGGACCTTGGCGTTGATGATCGAAAATCCGGTGAGTGCCATCGCTAAGCCCCCGCCTCAATCCCAAGTCGTGATGGGTCGATTCTCGCGACGTAAAGCGTTCCGTACCTACGATCCCGTCGCAGTACTTTTTCTCGTTCGGCTCTCTCCAGCTCGCGTCCCCACAAGCTCAGGATGCAGGGGTCCTCGATATGCGTAAAACGACTTGGCAGGGAGGGTCCAACCAACAGGGTATCGCACCAGATTCCTAAAACGACTTCCCGAGGCAAGAGGCCGACGAGCGGTGTCAGCGCTCGCACAACTGGTAGTGCCAACAGCCCGGCGAGCAATCCGCGTCGAGTCAACACCTTACGCCTCCGGGTCCTTGAGGAACAAGCCACGGTTTGGCGCCAAGCGATTCAGGCACCCAAGCCCGAACGCACAAAACACCTTGAGAGTTCCGGCCGCCGCGGTCGCTGCCGCTGTTCCGGTTTTCCACGATAGCCACTGGTTGCCGACGTATCGGCCCATCGTCGCGGCAATCAGCGAATCCGATCCGGCCGCGGCCTGCGCGTTCGTGGAGAGCGACACCAGGGTCAGGTTCACCGTGTCGGCGTCATCCGTCACCACGATCGAGTACGTGAGCGCCGGAGTCCCCGTGTCCATGTCGGTCGGCGTCGAGCGCCAGTTGAGGATGAATGCGCCCGCGGGAAACTTCCACAGCCGGATGATGTTGCCGGTGCCAAGCGACGTCGCCGGGATCGTGAACTTCTGGCAGATGAAGTTGTAGGCCGGACGGTGCTGGTCACGACGGGCAGTGATGGCCCCTTCGATCCAGCGCTCTTGCAGTTGATTGAAGATCTCGGCCGCGTTGACGGTAGCCATGAACGGGAACCTCCCTCCGTTGGGCCCTACAGAGGCAGCGGTCCCGGGAGCCGGCGGACAGGGGAGGGCGGCAGGTTAGGGCCCCGACGTGCTGGTGTACCAGCCTCAAGCCAGGGTTAGATGTGAAGGTGCGG
>Ga0170475_117895588_pt1 | contig 10159 bp, 4 predicted proteins | sample Soicark_Litter_5_FD_111474 | JGI IMG/M metagenome (GOLD analysis project Ga0170475, IMG submission 111474) | Avena fatua rhizosphere microbial communities from Hopland, California, USA. Combined Assembly of 48 SPs | reverse complement strand
CTTGTCAGTATGGCAATTATTAAATCAGTTAGAGGCTTTACACCCTCATTTGGAAAGGATTGTTTCCTGGCCGACGGGGCCATTGTAGTGGGTGAGGTGTCGATGGGCGATAACTGTACCGTGTGGTTCAATGCCGTTGTCCGCGGCGATGTACACTCAATAACGATCGGCAACGACACCAATATCCAGGACGGGGCTGTGATCCATTGCACCTACCAGAAGGCCAGGACTGTTATCGGGAGCCGGGTATCGATTGCCCACAATGCCTGTGTTCACGGCTGTACCATCGAAGACGACGTGCTGGTAGGTATCGGTGCGATAATACTCGACGACGCTGTTATCGGTTCGGGGTCGGTGATTGCTGCCGGCGCCATCGTGCTGCCCGGAACGAAGGTGGAGCCGGGAAGTATTTATGCCGGCGTTCCCGCAAAAAAAGTGAAAGACACAGGTCCCGAGATGAAGGCCGTGATCGAAAGAACCGCCAGGAACTACCCGATGTACGCGTCGTGGTTTAAAGACGAAGAGAAGAACTCATAACTCTTCTCTCTTAACTCTTAACTCCTATATTTGCCTCCCCAAATCAGACCAAATGAAGAACGCCTCTCTTATCCTCAACGGAGTATTGCTCGTAGCTGTAATCGTATTGTTTGTCCTTCACTTCTCTTCGCAGAAATCAAACGGCGGAGCGATGACCGGCGGATCCAGCGGACCATCCAACCTTAAGATCGCATACGTAAACCAGGACACGGTCCTCAAGTATTACGAATATGTGAAGATCAACGCCGATAAGCTCGACGCGAAAGTGAAATCATCTTACCAGCAATTGGAGAACCGCCAGCAGAGTCTCCAGCGCGAAGTTCAGCAATACCGCGCCAACGTCAACACCCTCACCATCGGCCAGGCACAGGCTGTCGAACAGGATCTCCAGCAGAAAGGTCAGAACCTGCAGATGTTCGAGCAGCAGCTCAGCCAGGAAATGGCCGACGAGCAGCAACGCATCAGCAATGAGCTCTACAAAAAGATCACCGACTTCCTGAAGACCTACAGCAAGGAGAAGGGTATCGAAGTTATCCTGAAGCTCGACCGCGGCAGCGACGTCCTTTACGGCGGCGACAGCCTCGACATCTCCAAAGATGTTGTGAAAGGCCTGAACGACGCATGGAAGATCGAATCAACAAAGACTCCAAAGGCGGATACGACGAAGGCAAAAAAGTAAGTTAAAAGTTAATAGTTAAAGGTTAAAAGCGTCGGGCTACAGCCAACTTTTCACTTTCGCTATTAACTATTAACTTTTAACTCTTAACTTTAAGGATGCTTCGCTCACTTTTAGCGGCCCTCAATGTTAGGCCGGAAGAGCAGATCCAGGTGGCCCTCATGTTGGCCATCGGATTCTTTATGGGAACGTTCACAGCAACGTTTTCCGTAACTGCCGAATCACTCTTCCTTAGCCAGCTTAGCGATCAGCTCAACAGCGCCTTCCTGTTCGCCGGGCTCCTGGGTATCGCATCGACCCTGCTGTTCACATTTTTCCAGAACAAGGTCAAATTCAGCAGCCTCACGATCGCATGTATGATCCTCATCATCATGTTCGTGACCATCGTATACGTTCTCTACCGGTTTGGATCCCAGGCATATCATAACGAGGTCCTCTTCGCTATGTACTGTCTCCAGGGCCCCGTAACGGCCATCCTGTTACTATGCTACTGGGGTATCTTTGGGCGACTCTTCAACTTCAAGCAATCGAAAAGGATCATTGGCTGGATCGATACGGGTCAGCTGATCGCCGCTATCCTCGCATTCTTCTTCATACCGATAACTTCATCGTTGTTCCCCGACACGTCCGATTATCTCATTGTTTGTAATGTCAGTGTTCTCGGTGTCTCGGTGTGTATGATCGTTGTCTCGTACAAATTCACGCTCACCAAGAACGACCCTCGCGAATTCGACGAGACCGTTGTAAAAGAAACCACGTTCCGAAAGATCCTCACCGACCGTTATACGCTGCTGTTGGCATTCTTCCTCGTGATCTCAATGGTCACCTTCATCTTCAGCCAGTACTCATTCCAGAATCTTGTAAACACACAGTATCCCGATCAGAAGGATCTCGCCATCTTCCTGGCGTACTTCAATGGTGCGATCTACGCGCTCAGCCTTATCATGCAGACGTTCGTCAACGATAAGATCCTGAGTAACTACGGCATCCGGCTGTCGCTGTTTATCCTCCCGGCGCTGGTGGCATTCTTCGCGCTCGCTTCGTCGCTGGTCGGTATCTTCCTTGGCGACGACCCGATCCTGTCGCCCACGACGTTCATCTTCTTCTTCCTGACGGTGGCGCTGATGCGCCTCTTCAACGTCATGATCAGGGATTCCCTGGAGAACCCGGTGTTCAAGTTATTGTTCATCCCGCTCGACAACCGGTATCGCTTCAACATCCAGGCAAAGCTCGAGGGTGTTGTAAACGAGTCGGGCCGTTTCCTGGCGGGTCTCACCATCTTCGCCTTTGCGTTGGTACCCATTTTCCGGACCTATTGGATTACTTTATTAATACTTTTACTGGGAGCGGCTTATGTATTAGTAATCAGAAACTTATATACCGGGTACCGAAACAAGATCCGGTCCAAGCTCGAAAGCTCCGAATTCCACCAGGAGAAACTCGAAGTCGGCTATGCCGAGATCACCAAGAAGCTCGAAGAACGTCTTACTTCCGAGAACTCCTCGCAGGCCGTGTTCGCCTTTAAGCTCCTCGAAAAGATCAGCCCCTCCCAAATAACCGGTTGGGTCGGCAGCCTTCTTCGCAACGAAACCGATGAGGTGCTGGAGTACGGCAACCGCCGGTTGAATGAGCTCAAAGGTCTTTCCGTCTCCGAACGTTACGTGGTGAAGTTCGACGCCAAAAAACAGTCGGGCGAGGCGAAGAACATTCTCACCAAGGGCGATCTCGAAGCCATCATCAATAGTGGCGGCGACGTTACCAAGTCGCGCATACAAAAGCTGTCGCGATCACTGGTCACCGAAGACCGCCAGTATGCCGCGGAACTGTTGCTTCACTCGTCGAACGATGAGAACACCTCGTTCCTCATCGAACTTCTCAACGACCCGGAGCATAAGGTGAGGAATACGGCTATCAAGACTGCCGTGAAGAAGCATAACAACGAGGTGATACTGTCGCTCATCGATAACCTCAACAGTCCACTGTATAGCAACCAGGCCATGCACTCGCTTACGTTGATTGGAGGCAAGGCTCTGAATATTCTCGATACCGGGTTCTATCGTTCTGGTCAGAATACCCAGACACTTCTGAAGATCGTGCAGATCATGGGAAGGATAGGAGGGCAACGAGCGAAAGACCTCCTTTGGGGCAAGATCGACTACCCCGATAAGGTGGTGACTTCCAGTGTGTTACTGGCACTCGGTGAATGTGGTTTCAAGGCCGGCATTTCGCAGATCACCCGTATCAAATACGCTATCGAACTCGACATTGCCGACATCGGCTGGAACCTTGCCGCATTACAAGAGGTGGGCGACGACGGCAATGCTATCGAGGTTATTAAAGCGCTGCGACGCGAGATCCAGAACGACATCGAGCACATCTACATGTTGCTGGCCATGTTGTACGATACCCGTTCGATACAACTGGTGAAAGAGAACATCGAGAGCGGTACAACCGAAGGAACAACTTATGCTGTCGAACTCCTGGATGTATTCCTTTCGGAACAACTGAAACAGCGGGTGATCCCGGTGCTGGATGAGCTTACGGACACTGAACGCATTAGCCGCCTGGAGGCATTTTATCCAAGGGTAAAACTCGACTCGAAACTGGTTCTTAAGTTCCTCATTAACAGGGACTTCACCCAAACCAATAGATGGACTAAAGCAACTGTGCTCTACCAGGTCGGGATCCTCAAGATCGCCGACTTCAAGCTCGACCTGATCTCGCAGATGTTCAATCCCGATAAGCTCATCCGCGAGGTTTCAGGATGGGCGTTGTACCAGATCAGCCCGGAGTCCTACCAGACACATTCGGTCCGCCTGGGCGATGTGGTGAAGCGAGAGCTCGACTCTTCGATCCTGGCAGGCCAGCAGTCCAGGCTCATGAAGTTTGAAAAGGTACTGTTCTTTAAATCGATCAAGTTGTTCGAAGGCACGCCCGGTATCGGGTTGTCGTACCTGGCCGACTTTTCGGAGGAGGACAGGGTCGCTAACGGCGCTTCTTTGTCGCTCGACGAGAAGATGAATAACAATTTCTATATCGTTTACTCGGGAACATTGGAGTACTACAGCAAGGGCCGGCTCCGCGGTGAGTTTGGAAGCGGCCAGTTCGTAGGAGAGATGCTCGCGCCGAGTGGTTTTGCCAACGCCAATATGCTTGTGGCGAAGGAAGATTCCCTACTGTTGCGGTTCAATAAGGATCTGTTTTATGAGCTGCTGGCCGGTCGCGTCAAATTGACCGATAAGGTTTTGGAATCCATTTAAATTCGTTAAATTTCCAAACTTTTTATTTTGAAAGGGCCCCTGATTGAGAGTGACTTATAGGCTATCTGATTTTTTGATATTTTCTTTAGACTGAACCCGACCAGACACCTCCGTAACTGATGTTAAACTACTCGGTCAAAGTTGGCGAGCGGAACGAGGAAGCAGACGTGTATGCCATTGCGCAGGACGTAGGTGCTAACCCTTTTCCCGGCTTGCGTCCATTTACCATGGACGAATGCCACCTGTTCTTTGGCCGTGAAGGACAAGTAGACGACATCCTCCTCAAGCTTGCCCAGTATCGTTCGGTAACCATCATGGGTTATTCGGGTAGTGGTAAATCCAGTCTCATGAACTGCGGTGTTGTGCCTGTGTTGTTGGGCGGTTTCATGACTCATACCAGTCCGCATTGGGCCGTTATTCCATCGCGACCCGGTATTACACCGATCGCCAACCTGACGAATTCAATCACCAACTTCCTGCTGCAGAGCGGCCGTATCGACCAGAAGGATCTCCAGATACACCAGGCCATCATAAGCTCGGTTTTGCGTAGCGGCCCCGATGGACTTATCGAAGTTTGCCGATACATACAGGCAAAAGAAGGTGAGAATCTTTTCTTCCTCATAGATCAGTTCGAAGAGATCTTTCGGTTTCGTGATTCGGGCGACGTCGATTACGCCAACGACGCGGCAGCGTATGTGAATCTCGTGATGACGGCTGTGCATCAGAAAGAAGTTCCGGTATACATCTCGATCAACATGAGATCCGACTTCATCGGAGATTGCGCAGTATTCCCCGGCCTAACCCAGATGATCAACGAGAGCAACTATCTCGTTCCGCAGATGACGCGCGATCAGAAACGAATGGCTATCGAAGGACCGATTGCCGTTGGTGGCGCAAAGATCTCCAATCGTTTGTTGAAAAGACTGCTTGCCGATCTCGGTGACAACCAGGACCAACTGCCCATTCTTCAGCACGCCATGATGCGTACCTGGGATTACTGGATTGCTAACCATGAGCCCGGTGAACCCATCGATATTCGTCACTACAATGCGGTTGGTAAGATCAGCCAGGCGTTGTCGCTGCACGCGAACGAAGCGTTTGACGAATTGACGTCGCGCGAAAAAGAAATTGCCGAAGTACTCTTCAAGAATCTTACAGAGAAGAACGTAGATAACCAGGGGCTGAGAAGGCCTTGCAGGGTGAAACTCATCTGCGAACTCGCGGAAGCGAGCGAAGCGGAAGTGATCAAGGTTATCGAAGAATTCCGGAAGCCCGGGCGTTCATTCCTCATGCCCGGTATTCATGTGTCGCTCAGTGCGAACTCCATCGTGGAGGTATCGCACGAAAGCTTGATGCGTATCTGGACGCGCCTTACCGCGTGGGTGGAGGAAGAGTTCGAGTCGGCGCAGATGTACAAGCGCATCTCAGAAGCTGCCGCCATGTACCAGATCGGTAAGACTGGCTTGTGGCGTCCGCCGGATCTGCAGCTAGCATTGAACTGGCAAAAGAAACAACGTCCTACGCGTACGTGGGCGCAGCGCTACGACGAAGCATTTGAGCGGGCCATCGTGTTCCTCGACACGAGTCGTATCACCTACGAGGCCGAGTTGAAGAACCAGGAGATGTTGCAGCAACGCGTGCTCCGCAGGGCACGGGTGACCAACTTCATCCTCGTGGTGTTCCTTGTGATTGCCATCGCGATGTTCTTCTACGGATTGATCCGGCAGTTCCAGGCCGAACAGCAACGGGCGGTCGCCGATATCGCGCGCGCAGATGCAGAAGAAAAACGACAGGAGGCCGACCAGCAGAGAGCGAGAGCCGAAGAACAAACAGCCAAAACAGAAAAAGCGCTCGAGCAGTTACGCGACGCAAACATCCAGATACAGTCCGCGTTGAATTCGGCGCGCGAGCAAAGGAATATTGCACAGGCAGCATTGAAAGATGCGCAGGATCAGAAAGACATCGCCCAACGCGAGACGAAGAATGCACAGGACGCCAGCACCCAGGCAACCAAGAACTACCAGATAGCACAGCAAGCTCTCGAAGACAACAACAAACTGCTCTATCTCTCGATCGCACAGTCCATGGAAGCAAAGTCAGTTACCATGGACGATAAAGACCTCGCAGGACTGCTGGCCATGCAGGGATATTTGTTCCATACACGTTACGGTGGCGCCCGTTATGATCCGTATGTGTTCAGTGGTCTGTATCATGCTGTAGCAAAGCAGAGTGGCTACAATTACAACGAGATCCGTGTGCCCGGCAGGACCAGGAACAGGATGTTCTCGATCGCTATCTCGAAGAAGAACAACACGTTCTATACAACCGGTAACGACGGCCGGATCATCCAGGGAGACATTGACCGGCAGGCTGCCGGAAACATCATCGCCGGGAATCCTTACCCCAACAGGGTTCTTGCATTGAGCGCCGACGAACAATATCTCGCTAATGGAAGTGACTCGTCGTTCATGCAGGTATTCAACCTGTCGAACAATCGCGCAACGATCGTGCGTGGTCATACCGGTTTTGTTAACGACATCAAGTTCCTTCCCGACGATAGTGGATTCATTTCTGCGTCGTCCGACAAAACACTCCGGTTTACCAATCACAAGACCGGTCAAAGCGATGTGCTCATATCGTTGCCTTTCGACCTGAAAAAGATGGCTATCAGCGCCGACAGCAAGTGGCTGGTTGGAGCATCTTCGAAAGGACAGGTAGTTCGTGTCGATATCGCTGCAAAGAAATACGAAGTGATTGCCGACGAGGCTCCGAACCGCATACTCTCTATCGCATTAAATCCTGCCAACACACTCATCGCTTACGGCGTGGAAGTGCTGGGCGACAACAACCAGACATTGCGTGGCACTGTGAAGATCTACGATGTGGCTTCGCAGAAGGTCACCAAACAACTGTCGGGTCATAAGTCGGGGATCTCCGACCTCGAATTCAGTCCCGACGGGCTGCTGCTCGCCAGCGCAGGCCTCGACAAGAAACTCCAGATGTGGGTGGTAGAACATCCCGAAGACCTGCCTATCGAGATGACCAACAACAACGGTAACATCTGGGACATCGCATTCACTAAAGACAACAATTACCTGATTGCCTCATGCAACGCAGGTGAGATAAGAGTTTGGCCTACAGATCCGAAAGCGCTCGCAGAGCTCGTATGTCCTAAGCTTACGAGAAACATGACCCGCGAAGAGTGGTCGCTATACGTGGAGAAAGACAAGGATCCGGAGATCACATGCAAAAGCCTCGTGATTGAAAAATTCTGATATGCGAAAACTCCTGGCAGCCGTGTTAGTGATCGTTACCCTTCCGGGGATGACGGCCTATGCGCAGGGAGATACCGACTGTCTTGCTACATTGAGTCATGCCGAGAGTGAATTCGCCGCCGGGCGTTTTTACGGAATACCCGGAATGCTCGACGAGTGTTTGAAGGGAAACCGCTTCTCAAACGAAGAGAAGGTGAGGGTGTACATACTGCTCACGCAGGTGCATTTGCTCACCGACAGCCCTACCGCCGCTGATGATGCCTACCTGTCCCTGTTGCGCGCCAATCCCGAGTTCGTTCCGTCAGACCTGGACCCCATAGACGTTATTTACCTGAGTAAAAAATTCACGTCCACACCTATTTTTACGCCACATTTTAAGGCCGGCGTCAACATGTCGAACCGGTCTATCATCTACAACCAGAACACCATATCGACACCCGATTCGACCCGCGTATCGCGCAAAGCATTGCCCGGGTGGACACTTGGAGGCGGGGTGGAGTGGAATGCCACCGACGACCTTGGTATTGGCATCGAGGGCTTCCTGTCTCAAAAGAGATTCCGGACCACCGTAAGTCAAATGTTCCAGGACGACGACGGTGTAAGCGAAGAACGACAGTTGTGGATCGACATACCGATCTACGTAAGGTACGGATGGAGCAAAGGGAACATAAGGCCTTTTATTTACGCAGGTGGTTCCATCAACTTACTGTTGTCGGCAAAAGTAGAAGAATCGTTCAACGACAGAACGGAAACGTCAAGTGCCGAAGGCCAGACCTCCCAGGTATCTCCCACGCAAGGCCCCGCGAGGACCATCTTGTATAAACGCAATTTCTTCAACAGGTCTTTGGTATTCGGCGTCGGTTCGAAGTTCAAGGTGGGAAAAGATTTCGTTGTGGTTGACCTGCGATACATGCCCGGTTTGTCGAACGTTGTCAACCGCGCGAACAACAATTACTCTTCACGTCGTCGCGATGAATTAGATCCTTCGCTCACGCAGTTTGCTTCCTTGGGCGATGTTTTTCGTGTGAATAATTTCTCATTGTCGGTGGGTTATGTGATGCCTATTTACAATCCGCGCAAGGCAACCAGGGTGAATACCAGGTCTGTTCAGAAAAGGCTATTGAAGAACCGCGATGAGAAATAGGACGCTGACCATATTGCTGCTCTTTGTTTTTGCGATTGCATCCCAGTCGTGCGATACCAAACTTAACGTTGATAACCCGAACGATTTCTATAAGTACATCGGTGAAGACGGCAGCCAGTGGGGCATCGACCTGGTGACGGACCTCGATGGTAACATCTACATACTTGGAAAGACCGAGTCGCTTCTGGATGGCAAGCAGATCTACGTGGTGAAGACCGATCCGCGCGGAAATGTTCTTTGGAAGAGCACGTTGGGCGATCGCGGCGATGAAGAACCAAAAGACATCGAAATGATAGCAGGTGGCGACCTTGTACTGGTTTCGGATTGGACTGATCCTTCAGGACAAAAGGGTTTTGCGATCTACAAGGTTAACAAGACCGATGGTGCCATGATCGGTACGCCTGTTTATAGCGAAATGCTGAGCGGCACCGAATATCATGTGAATTCAATCACACAAACAACCGACGGGTTTATTGTTGCGGCGTACATCGAACATGGCGACTACAAGAGCGGTCTCGTTTTCCGCTACGATAACGCTCTTCTTTTGTTCCCGCCATCGTGGGATGCTTCGTTCTCGCTGTTGACATCCTCGGGCGGACTTTCAACCGGTTATGACTTTGTGCCGATCAAGGTGATGCAGTTCGATGATAATACTTTCTACACGTTTGGCTACACCAATACGCTGAACGGAGATGGAATAAAAGACAACAATTTTTTTGTTTACCGTGGTGGTGAGTTCAATGGACCTTTAGGGGGTTTGTTGATCATCGACGGTCCTGATGTTAATTCCGACGAGCGTCTGACGTCAGTAAAACGCATGGCGCCTGAATCCGGTGCCGGCTATGTGCTTACCGGTTACATCTCGTACCCGGGAACCGGTCAACAAGATCTTTATGTGGCAAAAACTCCTTTGGCGTTAACGCAGGCCACCGACGACGACCAAACCACATTTGTAATTGGAACACCGAAAGTGGTGACCACCAATCTTTCGTCGATCAGCGCTTCTACAGCTTCGGTATATTCTTCGACAGGCTCAGGTTTTTTATTGCTCGCGGAAGAAAACTCGTCGGGCAACGGAAACATTTATCTTACGAAGGTTGATAAGAATTTGGTTGATGCATGGTCGGACCCTCACAGGTCGCAAGTGTTTGGCGGAGTTGGGAATGACCTTGCGGGGGCTGTAGCCGAAACAAGCAACCAAAGGATACTCGTTGTTGGCTCGATGACGGTGGGGGAGGTAAATGGGCAGTCGAAGATCGTGCTGATG
>Ga0170475_131019371_pt1 | contig 10161 bp, 10 predicted proteins | sample Soicark_Litter_5_FD_111474 | JGI IMG/M metagenome (GOLD analysis project Ga0170475, IMG submission 111474) | Avena fatua rhizosphere microbial communities from Hopland, California, USA. Combined Assembly of 48 SPs | reverse complement strand
GGGCTAGGCTGCGAAGGAGCGGGGGCGGGAGGGGTCGGCGGGGCCGGCGGAGCCTGCGCGGTGGCGGTGCCGGTGAGACAGCACAGCGCCGCCAGCAGCAATGCTTGAAGCCGAAGCGAGCACAGCAACATTAAAACCTCGTGCCAAAACTGACTCGGAAAAATTGGGTTTTGTCGAATGATTCCTTCTTGATCGGATAGGCGATGTCGAGCCGAATGGGACCAACCGGTGATTTCCACGACACGCCAAACCCTGCACTGGCTCGGATTGCCGGTGATTGCACGACCGTCGGCTGTTGTCCACCCGTCGAAGCCAATTGCGCAGGTGTAAGCACGATATTGGTTGGTTCAATGTGATAGAGGGTTCCGAAATCGGTGAAAACGCGCCCGCTGATGCCCAGTTCCTTGGGCAAGCCCAAGGGCACGCCCAGGGTCAGGGAACCCAGATAATATTTCTGTCCACCCAGAGCATCGCCGCTGACCGAATCGCGAGGTCCGATACCGGCGCTCTGGAACCCGCGCAGATTGTCGCCGCCGACAAAGAACCTGTCCTGGATCAGCACATTCTGGCCATTCCAGCCAAAAATGTAACCCGCCTCTCCGGTAACGCTCAACACCCAATCCGGCGCCACCGAGTAGTAATAGCCCGCGTTTACTTTGTTGCGGATATAATCGACGCCAAAGCCGACGCCGGCGAAATCGTTACCCACGGACGCATAGTAGCCAGCGCTCGGTTCAAGCCTATCGTCCCGGCGATCGTACAGCAGAACCTGCCCGAGCTCGGAAGTCGTATGCTGCCCGGCTTGCAGAACGATGAACAGTGACGTGTTCGGCTGAAGATTTGTGATGTTGTCGGAGCGGGCTGTGTATTTGAGGGTCTGGCGAAGATTGTCCGTAATCTGATATCCGGTGCGAAGGGCTCCCCCATATGAGAATTGCTGATACGGCGGGGTCACCCCGGAGAAAAAATTCTGAGTTGGGCTGGTCTTTACCTCAAAGATGTCGAAACCGGCCGCAATATTGCGATCAAGAAAATATGGCTCCGTGAAGCTGAGATCCACTTGTTGAGATCGCAGAGATACGACGGCGCCGATGCGCATATCCTGGCCGCGGCCAAGAAAGTTCCGCTCGCGGATGTTGATATCGCCCAGCGGACCGTCGGTCGTGGAGAAACCGATGCCAAGCGACAGCTCGCCCGTCGATTGTTCCTCCACTTCAGCGGTCACCACGGTCTTGTCGGCCGCGCTGCCCGGGCTGTTTGTCACGTCGACCTTTCTGAAAAATCCGAGATTCTTGATGCGCTGCTGCGAGCGTTGCATTTTGGTTGTGTTGAATGCGTCACCCTCGACCAGTTGAAACTCGCGTCGTATTACCTTGTCCAGGGTGCGTACATTGCCGACGATATCGATCCGCTCGACGTAGACCTGCGGACCCTCCTGAACGTCGAAGGTGATGTCGACCGTACGCTCTTCGCGGTTCCGGTTGACGCTCGGCCTGATTTCAACAAACGCATAGCCTCGATTGCCCAGCGCGTTGGTCAATATCGATATCGATTTCTCAACGGCTTCGGCATCGTACCAGTCGCCGGTATGCACCGTCAGAAGCGGCAGGACCTCTTCGGGCGGCAAATCCTTGATCTTGATGTTGACATCGACTTTGCCGAAGCGATAGCGCTCGCCCTCGTCGAGCGTGAAGGTGATGATAAAGCCATCGCGGTCGGGGGTCAGCTCCGCCACCGCCGAGACCACCCGAAAATCGGCATACCCCTCGGTCAGGTAAAACCGGCGCAGCAACTCCCGATCGTACGTCAACCGGTCGGGATCATAGCTGTCGTCGCTCGTCAGGAACCGATACCAACGGCTTTCCTTGGTCTGCAGAATTCCGCGTAATTTGCTGTCGCTGTATTGGTGGTTGCCGACAAAATTTATACCGCGCACCCCGGTGAACTCACCCTCGTTGATCTCGAATACGAGATCGACCCGGTTTTCTGTGAGCTGGATGACTTTCGGCTCGACAGTCGCTCCGAACCGGCCGTGCCGGCGATAGAGATCGAGGATGCGCTTAACGTCATTCTGAACACGGGTGCGCGTATAGACGACGCGTGGCCGCAACTGAATCTCGGCTGTCAGATCCTTCTCATCGATCTTGCTGTTTCCCTCAAACGCGATGCGATTGATGATGGGATTCTCGACAACCTTCACGACGAGCGTATTGCCGACCCGGCTCAGATTGATGTCCGCAAAAAGTCCGGTCGCGAAGAGCGCCTTCAGCGATCTGTCCACAAGCTCATCGTCCCAGGCGTCGCCCGGTTGGATCAGCAAATAAGAGCGAACTGTTTCCGGTTCGATCCTTTGGACGCCTTCTATTCGGATATCAGTGACTGTGCCACCACCACCCATCTGGGCCAGCGAAGGACCTCGAACCGCCGTCTGACCAATTGCGGTCTGGGGCAACGCGATTGCAGCCAGGAATAGCGCGCTGAGGGCAGCCCAACGCACTGAAGTCAAATGAACGCAACGCAAGGCACCCCCACCCCCGCTTCAACTCCGTCCCCTGGATCGGCGCTCGGACCTGACGGCCGCGTCCCATTACAGCGCCTTGAACAAACTCCCAATCCCGAGATGAACCAGGTCATTCCAGGTGGCGAAGACCATCAACGTCAGCACTAACGCCAACCCGATGCGAAAGCCGTATTCCTGAGCCCGGTGGCCGAGCGGCTTCCCCCGAATCGCCTCAGCCGCATAAAACAGCAGATGCCCGCCGTCAAGCACCGGCACCGGAAACAGGTTGATCAACCCGAGATTAATCGACAAAACCGCCATAAACCAAAGGACCGCGACCACCCCGCCCTGAGCGACCTCGCCCGACATTTGCGCGATGCGCAATGGGCCGCCCAACTCGTCGGTTGCGCGCGTGCCCTTGATGATCTGCCAGATCGCCTGCAACGTTCCGGCGGTCAGGTTCCAGGTTTCCACTCCGGCTTGGATAACAGCGGTTCCTGGGTCTCGCTGGGCATATTCCACACCGCTGCGTGCTATGCCGAGCAGTCCGATTTCGTAATGGTTGCCAAAGCGATCGGTCAGCTCCGTTTGACTCGGCGTGACATGCAAAGTCTGGTCTTGGCCATCCCGCCGCACGATGATGACCATCGGCACGTTTGGGTTGAGGCGCACGGCTTGCTGGACGTCTTCGAAACGATTGACCGACCGCCCGTCGATTTGGACGATCACGTCTCCAGCACGGATTCCGCCTTGTTCAGCGGCGCTCGCGGGTTGGACCTGCCCGACCTCCGGCGGCGTGTAGGGCTGGCCAAAGGTCATGAACAAAACCGCCAAGACCACGATCGCGAAGAGAAAATTTGCCGCTGGACCGGCCGCAACAATCGCGGCGCGTTGCCCCAGCCGCTTGTAGTGAAACGAGACTTCGCGCTCCGCCGGGGCGAGTCGCGCCAGCCCCGGGGTGGGAAGCCCCGAGCTGGCATCGCTGTCACCGAACATTTTCACATACCCGCCCAGCGGGATCGTGCTGAACTTCCAGCGGGTTCCGGCGCGATCCCACCAGCCGAACAGTTCGGGCCCGAAACCGATGGAAAAGACCTCGATCCGCACGCGGTTCCACCGGGCGATCATGTAATGACCGAATTCGTGAACGAAAACCAGAACCGTCAAAATAACGAGGAACCAGATAGCCGAATAAAAAAAGCTATGAAGCGGGGTCAGCCCCTTTAGGAATTCCATCATCGAGATCCGTTCATGCGTTGCCGAGCGTCGAGTTACGCTGGCCGGAAAACCGGCTGGCAATCTCCCGCGCCGCTGTGTCGAAATTGTAAACGTCATCGAGCGATTCAAGCTGGCCCTCGGGAATAGCTTCGAGGGTGCGCTCCACCGTTTCGACAATATCGAGGAAGCCGATGCGCCGATCGAGAAACGCGTGGACTGCAGTCTCGTTCGCCGCATTCAGCACTGTCGGACAACCGCCGCCCCGCATCAGCGCTTCCCGCGCGACACGCAAAGCGGGGAAACGCCGCTCATCGGGCGGCTCGAAGGTGAGCCGCCCGATTGCTGCCAAATCGAGACGCTTCGCGGGCGTTTCGATTCGGCTCGGCCAAGCGAGCGCGTAGGCGATCGGTGTCCTCATATCGGGCGACCCGAGTTGCGCCAGCACCGAGCCGTCGCGATAAACTACTGCGCCGTGCACGATAGATTGAGGATGCACGACGATCTCGACCTGCTCGAGCGCCAGCCGAAACAAATGGTGCGCCTCGATCAGCTCCAGCCCTTTGTTCATCATCGTCGCGGAGTCGACGGAGATTTTTGCGCCCATGCTCCAATTTGGGTGGGCGACCGCCTGCTCCGGCGTAACCTTCCGCATATCCTCGAATTCCCGCTCGCGGAAAGGCCCGCCGCTCGCGGTCAATATGATTCGCTCGATCGTATCGACCCGGTCGAGATCGAAGCATTGCCAGATCGCGTTGTGCTCGCTATCGACCGGCAGCAGAGTGGCGCCGCATCGGGCGACTTCCTCCATTACCAGAGTCCCGGCGCACACCAACACCTCCTTGTTGGCAAGAGCAACAATCGCCCCGCGCCGGATTGCCGCGAGGGTCGGCGCCAAGCCGGCCGCTCCTACAATCCCCGCCATCACCCATTCAGCCGGCCGGAGCGCTGCTTCGGCCAGCGCCTCAGCGCCGCACGCCGCTTCGATCCCGCTCCCCGAAAGCGCCTCCTTTAGAGCCGGGTAATGCACGGGATCTGCGATCGCGGCAAACCGCGCCCGCAGCGCCTGAGCCTGTTCGGCCAAGCGGTGCGGATTCCGATTCGCCGTCAGCGCTTCGACCTCGAAGCCTTCGGGATTGCGCAGCAGCAGATCGACGGTGTTTTGACCGACTGATCCTGTCGAGCCGAGAATCGTCACTCGTCGCGCCGCGTCACTGCGGAATCTACCGCTGTCGGGCGAGTTCATCGCCAAGCCAGTACGCTGCGGCCGCCGATCAACGTAAGCAAAGCCACCACCGGGATCACGGCCAGTAGACCATCGACTCTATCGAGGAGTCCACCATGACCAGGAATGAGGCCGCTCGCATCCTTCACGCCGAACCTGCGCTTAGCCACGGACTCGGCAAGATCGCCGAACTGCTCGACAATCGCAAGGCCCGCGCTGACGACCACTAGCGGCAGAGCCGGCGAAATGCCGAGGAACAATGCGGTGGCCCACCCTGTCAATGCCGCGCAGAGGACGCCTCCCGCCAATCCGGACCAGGTTTTGTGCGGACTCCAGCGTGGCGCCAAGCGGGGTCCGCCGAACGAGCGTCCAACCGCGTAAGCGCCAATGTCGGTTGCCCAGACAACGGCCAGCACCCACAAGAGCGTCGCTCTTCCCATCGATCCGTCGTGCGCCAGCCAGAGCAAGGAAATCGATGGAACCGCTACCCACAGGACGCCGAAGGCGGTCCACCGAGATTCGAGATCGCGCTTTTTTTGCGCCGCCCAGAAAACGACGGCGGTCCCGACACCCGCGGCGACAAGCGCAAGCGCAGGGGAAGCTATCGCCGCTACGGCGACGGCAGCGAGAACCGCCCCGACGAGGACAATGCCGGTCTGTCCGAAATGGCCCCTGCGGCAGAGCCGCCCCCATTCCCAAGCCATCACGCCCGCCGCTGCCGTGGTCAACAGCGGAAGCCAAGGCGAACCGAACCAAATCGCCGCAATCGGAACTGGGGCAAGAGCCAGGCCGGACAGCACGCGGAGCCGCAGGGAGTTGCACTGCGACATACGTCGACGCGGGCTGCCACAGCCCCTTGGGGCCGGAACCAACAGGCGACGGGTTTTCCTCGAATCGTCCGGCACGGCGCAGTCCGGTTCCTCAGTTCTGGGCGATGTTCGGGCCTCGGAAGGAACGGTGTTCGGCATTCTCAGGCCACCTCAATGCGAGCCGGCGGACGCGCCGTAACGGCGCTCGCGGCTGCGAAACTCCCCGATCGCCAGCTCCAGGTCACTTTTTGAAAAATCGGGCCACAGGGTCCTTATGAAGACCAGCTCGGAATAGGCGCATTGCCAAAGCAAAAAGTTGCTGATGCGCAACTCGCCGCTGGTCCGGATCAGAAGATCGGGGTCGGGGATGTCGGACGTGAACAGGTGGCCGGCGAGGCAATCCTCGTCGATCGCGTCCGCGGCCAGACGGCCCTCGGCTACCTGCTGCGCGATGGCCCGCATGGCGGCGATAATCTCGGCACGCCCGCCATAGGACAGCGCCATCGTCACTGTGATCCGAGTGTTATCGCGAGTCACCGCCTCCGCATGATCGATCAGGTCGATGATGTCTTCCGGGAGCCGGGCGAGTTCTCCGATTACTTTCAACCGCGCTCAGTTGCGGTGCAGTTCGGCGATCTCGCCCCTTAGATAATGCCGCAGCAACCCCATTAGGTCCTGGATTTCCGCGGGAGGCCGCTTCCAGTTCTCGGAGGAAAACCCAAAGAGGGTCAAGTACGGGACGCCGAGCTCGGCTGCGGCGACGACGGCTCGCCGGGCGGCTTCGGCCCCCCGCCGATGACCGGCAATTCTCGGCAACCCCCGAGCCTGCGCCCAGCGTCCGTTGCCATCCATGATAATCGCGATGTGCTGCGGCACCGATCGCAGCGCTTCGACGGCGTCCATCAGACCTGCAGGATCTCTCTATCCTTTTGCTCCAGCGCCTCGTCGATCCGCTTGATGTAATCGTCGGTCAGGTGCTGCACGTCCTGCTGCAGCTTGCGCTGCTGGTCTTGCGAGATATCAGCGTCCTTCTCGCGCCGCCGCAGCAGCTCGACACCGTCGCGCCGCACGTTGCGAACGGATACACGGGCCTGCTCGGCGTATTTTGCCGTGACCCGCGTCAGCTCCCGCCGCCGCTCTTCGTTCAGATCCGGGATCGGAACACGGATTACCTGGCCCTCGGTCTGCGGATTGAGCCCGAGCCCCGCCTCACGAATCGCCTTGTCCACAGCCTTTACCATCGCGCGATCCCAGACCTGCACGGTGATCATCCGCGGCTCGGGCACGCTGATATTGGCGACCTGGTTCAGCGGCATTGTGCCGCCATAGGCGCCGACAGTGATCGGCTCCAACAGGCTTGCCGAGGCCCGCCCGGTCCGCAAGCCGCCGAACTCCTTGCGCAGCACTTCCACAGCGCCGTCCATCCGGCGCCGCAGATCCTTGAGTAATGCATCTTCCGGCATAGCCTCTCGTCCTGTTTGGATTTAGCTTTGTCCGTTGATGATCGTATACCTCCCTCGCCCCCTGACAACCTCGGCAAATCCACCATTTTTAAAGATGGAGAACACGAGAATCGGGATGCTGTTCTCGCGCGCAAGCGAAATCGCAGAGGCATCCATCACGCGCAAGTCGCGCGAGAGGACTTCGAGATAGTCCAACCTGTCGAACCGTCTTGCCTGCGGGTCCAGCTCCGGATCGGCGTCGTACACGCCATCCACCTTGGTAGCCTTGAGAAGCGCGTCGCAACCCATTTCCGAAGCGCGCAGGGCTGCCGCTGTGTCGGTCGTAAAGAACGGGTTGCCGGTCCCCGCCGCGAAGATCACGACCCGCTTTTTTTCAAGATGACGCAGCGCACGGCGGCGAATATAGGGTTCACAAATCGCCTGCATCGAGATCGCCGACTGGACGCGCGTCGTCACCCCGCAGCGCTCGAGCTCGTTCTGCATGGCCAGCGAATTTATGACCGTCGCCAGCATGCCCATGTAATCCGCCGACGCCCGCTCCATGCCGACCGCGGTCCCCGACACGCCACGGAAGATATTACCGCCGCCGATCACGAGGCACAGCTCTACGCCGAGCGCGTGCACGGCTCTGATCTCGTCCGCGATGCGCGCGACCATCTCGGGGTCGAGGCCGTAGTCGCGCCTGCCCATCAGCGCTTCACCGGAAACCTTGAGGAGGACGCGACGGTACCTGAGGTCGATCGCCATGGCAGCGAGAATACACTAAACCCGCACGGCGCGTCGCACCTTTCGCCGGCTCGCGCCCTCTTCCTCGCTCTAATCGGCGAGTGCGACCGCCCAGCGATGGCGCGCAGCGTTAGTTCTTGAGCTGAGCCGCCACCTCGGCCGCGAAATCTGTGCGCTGCCGTTCAACCCCTTCGCCGAGCGCGAACCGCGCAAAGCTCGCGACACGGATCGCCGCGCCGGCAGCTTTGCTCGCCTGCTCGACCACCTTCGAAATCTTGGTTTCCTGATCGACGACGAAGATCTGCTCAAGCAGCACAAACTCTTCGTAGAACTTCCGCAACCGCCCTTCGACCATTCTATCCACCACCGAATCAGGTTTGCCGGTGGCGCGCGCCTGCTCCCTCAACACGTCGCGTTCGCGATCGAGGGCCGATTGCGGCACCGAAGGGATATCGAGGTAAAGCGGGTTTGCGGCTGCGACATGCATCGCCAGCTGTTTTCCAAGCCCCGCAAGCTGATCCGCGGCGGCGTTCGACGCCAGCGTCACGAGCACTCCGATCTTGCCGATTCCTGGACCAAGCGCGTTATGGACGTAAGACAGCACGGCTCCCTGATCGGTCGTCAGCCGCTTGATCCGCCGCAGTACAATATTTTCGCCGATCGTCGATATTAAATGCGTCAGCTCCTCCTCGACGGTGCGCCCCGATCCCGGGAAGCTGGCCTCCCGGAGCGCGTCAATCTCTCCGCTGCCGTCCAGCGCAAGCTGGCTGAGAACCTGCACAAAGCTCTGGAAGTCCTTGTTGCGCGCGACAAAATCCGTCTCGGAATTGACCTCGACGAGGGCGCCGACCGGACCTCGCGTCGCAACGCCGATCAGCCCTTCCGCAGCGACTCGCCCGGCTTTTTTTGCGGCGGCCGACAAGCCCTTCTTTCGCAGCCAGTCGATCGCCGCTTCGATATCGCCGTTGCTATCGCCCAGCGCCCTTTTGCAATCCATCATCCCCGCGCCAGTCTTTTCGCGCAACTCCTTGACCAGCGCTGCGGTGACCTCCGGCATAATATAACCCTCTCGTTCCTCTTCCCCGTCAGCGCGGGGAGGAGCTTATAAATTCGCCGCCGCCGGGGCAGTTTCAGGCACCGGCTGATTTTCGAGCCCCTCCGATCCGGCTTTCTCGGAAAGCTCTTCCGGCAGCTCCGCGCCGATTGCCCGGTTTGCAAGATCTGCTCGCGCACCGATATCGACCCCGGACGCCGCCAGCTCGGCCTGCAATCCGTCGAGCACCGCCCCGGCGACGAGGTCGCAGTAAAGGTGTATCGCCCGCATCGCGTCGTCGTTGCCCGGGATCGGGTAGGCGATCCCGTCGGGTGCGGAGTTCGAGTCTAGAATCGCGACGACCGGGATACGCAGCGTGTTGGCCTCGCTGACCGCAATCGCTTCCTTGTTGGTGTCGATGACGAACAGGATATCGGGCAGCCCGCCCATCTCCTTGATGCCGCCGAGCGCACGCTCGAGCTTGTCGCGGTCGCGCGTCAGCTCCAGCAGCTCGCGCTTCGTCAATCCGGTCTGTTCCTGAGCGATCCGTTCCTCGAGTTCGCGCAGCCGCTTGATCGACTGCGATATCGTCTTGAAATTGGTCAGCATGCCGCCGAGCCAGCGATAATTTACGTAATACTGGCCGCAGCGCTTGGCGGCGTCGGCTACCGGCTCCTGCGCCTGCCGCTTGGTGCCGACCAGCAGCACGCGCCCGCCGCCGGCGACGACATCACGTATCGCCTGCAAACCCTGATGAAGCATCGGCTCCGTCTGTTCGAGGTCGATAATGTGGATTCCGTTGCGGACGCCAAAAATGTAAGGCGCCATCTTCGGGTTCCAGCGCCGCGTGTGGTGCCCGAAATGGACACCGGCTTCGAGCAGCTGGCGCATTGAGGCGTCTGGTATTGCCATATCATTTCCTATTTCCGGTTGGGCCGCCGCAGAGGGAGATCGGCGTACGTGACGCCGACACCGGAACGGACGACCGCGCCGACGCGCGCGGCTGCGCCCGCAGCCCTGCGTGAGGTATCAAGCCTCTACTTACGGTGCATGAACCGGCTTGACAAGCCCCGTCACGCCTCCTCGGACCGGACGCCAAATCCGGTCCGAGGAGAGGAGCTGCGGACTAAGCGCCGGCCGGCTGATACAGCGGGCCGCGGATGATCTGGCCGGGCAACGCGTCGGTCAGT
>Ga0170475_122821135_pt1 | contig 10161 bp, 19 predicted proteins | sample Soicark_Litter_5_FD_111474 | JGI IMG/M metagenome (GOLD analysis project Ga0170475, IMG submission 111474) | Avena fatua rhizosphere microbial communities from Hopland, California, USA. Combined Assembly of 48 SPs | reverse complement strand
TTTGGGAATGCGGGACCGAAATTCGCGCTACGATGTCTTCCAATCACAACACGGCGTTGGCGCCTGTGTCCAAGCGACGTTTGCCAAAGCCCGGTTAGCCGGGAACTGGGCAGCCCCATCGAGACGATCGCTCCGCCGGGCCTATGCCCGAGCGGAGCGTTCTCGTGAGGGGATTGTTAATGAAGTCCCGATTCGGAATAGCGAAGCGAACAGGTACATGGCTACAGCTCGAAAAGCGATAGTCGGCGAAAAAGTCGGCATGACCCAGCTCTGGGATGAGAACAACCGGGCGATCCCGGTGACGATGGTGCGCGTCGTTCCCAATAGGGTCGTTCAGGTCAAAACTCCCGATCAACATGGCTATGCGGCCGTTCAGATCACATATGGGACCAAGAAAGCCAATGCTCTCACCAAGCCAGCGGCTGGCAATTACGCCAAGGCTGGCGTTGCACCGGGCAAGAAGTTGCTCGAGCTTCGTCTCGAAGATGTGAGTACTTACGAAGTCGGCCAAGAAGTGAAGGTCGACATTTACGAGGCCGGTGACCGTATAGACGTAACTGGTGTGAGCAAGGGCAAGGGCCATGCAGGCGTCATGAAGCGTCACAACTTCAAAGGCCAAGGCGCAGGTCACGGCACGCACGCCAAACATCGTGCTCCTGGTTCGATCGGCGCCTGTGCAACCCCCGGTCGTGTCTTCAAAGGAATGAAGATGGCAGGCCGTACCGGTGGCGAGCGAGTAACGACACTTGGTCTACAAGTGGTCCGGTCCGATGTCGACAGCGATTTGCTTCTGGTCAAAGGTGCAATTCCCGGTCCTCGCGGCGGCATGGTAATCATCCGCAACGCGGTGAAGGGGGCGAAGAAGTAATGGGTCAGTCGATTCGTAAAGAACGAGTATTGGGTGAGGCCCCAAAAGTCGATTTGATCAAAGCAGATGGAGTCAAAATACGCGAGATCACTCTCGATCCGGCTCTCTTTGCAATTCAGCCCAACGTTCCCGTGATGCATCAAGTCGTGAATGCGCAACTTGCAGCTGCACGCGCGGGTACGCAAAGCACTAAGACTCGCGCCGAAGTAAAAGGTGGTGGCGCCAAGCCGTTCCGCCAAAAGGGAACTGGCCGTGCTCGCGCAGGTTCGACTCGTGCGCCCAACTGGAGTGGCGGTGGCGTTGCCTTGGGTCCCAAGCCTCGCAGTTATGACCAAAAGACTCCTAAGAAAATGGTTCAACTAGCACTACGCTCGGCTCTTTCGGACCGCGCATCTGAAGGAAAAGTCATAGTTGTCGACTCGTATGGGTTCGATGCGCCAAGAACCAAAGACGCTAAGGCATTCATGCAGGCGTTGAACCTCGATGGTTCTGTGCTCATTGTGTTGGGAGACGAGGATGAAAATGTGTTCCTTTCTTTCCGCAATCTTGAAGGAATGCACATCCTTCACGAAAGTGAACTGAACACATTTGATGTGTTGCGTCACGATTACGTTGTCTTTTCCCAAGAAACGCTTCCGTCCACGGTGGAAGTAGAAGGAACTCCTGTAGCTGTGCCAACACGCAAGCCGTCGGCAAGTGTTGAATCTCCGATAGATGACGCCGACATTCAATCGACGACAGAAGAAGAAGGGGCTGAGTAATGGATCCCCGTCAAGTGATCATCAAGCCGATTGTGTCCGAGAAGTCCTACGGCTTGCTCGACCAAGGTGTGTATACATTTCAAGTGCACCCCGACTCAAATAAAATTGAAATTCGCCAAGCAGTCGAAAGTATTTTCGGCGTGAAGGTTGCTCGCGTCAACACGCTCAACCGTGAGGGAAAGCGCAAGCGTCAGCGTCGCAAGATGGCTTTCGGAAAACGTGCAGACACCAAGCGCGCAATCATAAGACTTGCAGGCGACGACCGTATCGACCTCTTCGAGACGAACTGAGCGAGTAAAGATGCCACTTCGCAAACGAAAGCCAACTAGCCCGGGACGCAGGTTCCAAGTCGTATCCGACTTTTCTGAAGTTACTTCGACCACTCCTGAAAAGAGTCTTCTCTCGCCTGCTCCAAAGACAGGTGGACGTAACTCATATGGACGTAAGACCGCTCGTCACCGTGGTGGTGGTCACAAACGTCAATATCGAATCATCGATTTCCGTCGCAACAAAGATGGAATTCCAGCCAAGGTTGCTTCCGTTGAGTACGACCCGAATCGCACAGCTCGCATCGCTTTGCTCAACTATTACGACGGCGAGAAGCGCTACATCTTGCATCCCAAAGGTGTGCAAGTAGGTGACGTGTTGGAAAATGGCGACGGCGCCGAGATCAGGCCTGGAAACGCACTTCCGTTGCGATCAATCCCACTCGGTACTGTTATTCACAACGTGGAACTCAAGCCAGGTGGCGGCGGCAAGATAGCTCGTGGCGCAGGTATGAGTATTCAACTGGTGGCGAAGGAAGGCGACTTTGCGACTTTGCGTCTTCCTTCCTCGGAGATGCGTCGCGTTCCGATCGAGTGCCGTGGCACTGTAGGCGAAGTCGGCAATTCCGAACACGAGTTGATCAAGATTGGTAAAGCAGGACGTAATCGCTGGAAGGGCGTGCGTCCGCAAACTCGTGGTGTTGCAATGAACCCCGTTGATCATCCACTCGGTGGTGGCGAGGGTAAGTCGTCTGGTGGACGTCATCCGGTGAGCCCTTGGGGCAAGCCCGAAGGCCGCACCCGTCGTGTCAAGTCGTCTGATTCGCTGATTGTTCGCCGTCGCCGCACCCGCGGTGGGCGTCGCTAGTAGGGAACGAGAGAAGAGTTATGGCTCGCAGCCTGAAAAAGGGACCGTTTGTAGACGACCATTTGTTGAAGAAGGTCGATACACAAAACGCTGCCAATGAAAAAAAAGTCATCAAGACGTGGTCGAGGAGATCGACGATCATTCCTGACATGGTGGGTCATACGATCGCTGTCCACGATGGTCGCAAACACGTTCCTGTCTATGTGACTGAGTCGATGGTGGGACACAAGCTCGGTGAATTCGCGCCGACGCGTACTTTTAAGTACCATGCTGGTCAAGAGCGGCAAGGGAAACGCTGATGGCTACCACTGCAGAGACTCTGCGTCGTACCAACGAAAAGCCTGGCACTCGTGCAGTACTACGCAACCTACGTACGTCTGCCTACAAAGTACGTGAAGTACTTGACCTTGTTCGTGGTCAAGATGTGCAACGCGCACTCGAAATTCTTCAGTTCTGTGAGCGTGGTCCTGCTGAACCAGTAGCCAAGTTGCTCAACTCGGCGATCGCCAACACGGAGGCCAACGACGACATGGATCGCGACGAGCTTTTTGTGGCCGCTTGTTTTGCTGATGAGGGCGTGACGATGAAGCGCATGAAGCCTCGTGCGCGTGGTCGTTCAGGGCGCATCCGCAAGCGCGCTTCGCATATCACCATCATTGTTGCTCGTCTGCCCGAAGATCGTCTGGAGCGTTTGAATGCCGAGCGCACGGCTCAACAAGGTACTCGTCGCCGCCGTGTTGCAGGCTCGCGTGCCGCTCGTATTGCAGGTGGGCGTAAGCAGACCCAAGAGTCGACTCCAATTGAAGAGACAGTCGGTGCCGATGAGTCAATCGCAGAAGAAACGTCAGCCGTGAGCGAAGAGGCGACGATCGAAGCTGAAGCGCAGCAAACAGAAGCTGCCGAAGCCTCCGAAGCCCAGATTGCCGAAACGACTGAGACCCAAGACAGCGCTGAAACCAGCGATGAATCTAAGGAAGACAAATAATGGGCCAGAAGGTCAACCCATATGGGTTTCGCCTCGGTGTCACGACCGACTGGAAGTCGCGTTGGTTCACCGATCGTGACTACCAGGACTACTTGATCGAAGATTGGAAGATCCGTGATTACCTCATGGGCGAGCTCGAGCGCGCTGCAGTAAGTCGTGTAGAGATCGGGCGCACCTGTGATCGTTTGCGAATTGACGTTCACACTGCCCGACCGGGCATCGTGATCGGTCGTCGTGGCGCAGAGGCTGACCGTCTTCGTACGAAGTTGGCTGAGATGACGGGCAATAACAAGGTTCAACTCAATATCCAAGAGATCAAGCAACCTGAACTCGATGCTGCATTGATCGCGCAGGGAATCGCCGATCAACTTGCTGGTCGAGTCAGTTTTCGTCGAGCGATGAAGCGCGCAGTCCAGACAGTGCAAAAAGCAGGAGCGCTTGGTATCCGCGTGCAGTGTGCAGGCCGCCTTGGTGGTGCGGAGATGGCTCGTCGTGAGTTCTATCGCGAGGGTCGTGTTCCGCTACATACCTTGCGCGCCGATATTGACTACGGGTTACGTGAGGCTCGCACGACCACTGGGCGCATTGGCGTCAAGGTTTGGATCTACAAGGGCGACATCTTGCCCTATAAGGTCTCGGCCGAAGAAAAGATCAGCCGTGAAGCTGCAATGGCAGTCGGTGAAACTTCTGGACAAGCTGCTGAAGCCGGCGAGGCTCGACAGCGCCGCGTAATTTCTGCAGGTGGCGGACGTCGCAAGCCTGCAAACGGTGAAGCTGTCGCGACGGTCGATCCAGCAGAGACCGAGGAGCCGACCAAACCAATTCTTGACGCTGTGGATCCCGAGCTCGAACGCCTTCTGGCTGAAGAAGAAGACATTGAACGTCGCACCCAAGGTGCTCATCACGAGACCCCTCACTTTCCAAAGGAGAGTGACTGATCATGTTGATGCCCCGCAAGGTCAAGCACCGCAAGCAACATCGCGGTCGTCGTGGCGGAATGGCCAAGGGCGGTACCACGTTCAACTTCGGTGAGTACGGTATCCAGGCACTTGAATCGGGTTGGATTACTGCTCGCCAGATCGAAGCTGCCCGTATTGCAATGACCCGCCACGTCAAACGTGGTGGAAAGGTGTGGATTCGGGTTTTTCCTGACAAGCCAGTAACGCAGAAGCCTGCTGAAACTCGCATGGGTTCAGGTAAGGGAAATCCTGAGTTTTGGGTATCTGTCGTGAAGCCAGGCCGAATGATGTTCGAACTAGCTGGCGTCAATCCTGAGCTTGCACGTGAAGCCATGAATCGCGCAATTCAAAAACTGCCGATCAAGGCAAAGTTTGTTATCCGTAGTGACGAGGTGCAAGTCGATGCCTAAAGCTTCTGAATATCGTGAGTTGAAAGATGACGAGCTCACTATCCGTCTTGATGGCGCGCGCGAAGAGTTGTTCAGACTGCGCTTTCGTCTTGCTACAGGACAGCTCGACAACTCGGCCCGAATTGGCCAGGTTCGTAAAGATGTTGCCCGTCTCGCCACGCTTATACGTGAGCGCGAGATAGTGGCTGCTGAAAAGGGAGATCAGTAATGGAGACCGAGCAAATAACGCCGAATCGCGGCCGCAAAGCGCGCGAGGGTCTCGTTGTTTCGACGGCGATGGAGATGACGGTCATCGTTTCCGTTGTCGAGCGCGTACGCCATCCTCGCTATGCCAAGACGGTTCAGCGAACAAAGCGATTTCATGCACACAACGAAGTGAGTGACCTCAAGAACGGCGACCGTGTACGCATTGTCGAGACCCGTCCACTTTCGAAGTTGAAGCGTTGGCGTGTAGCTGAAGTGCTGGAGCGTGCGAAGTGATCCAGCAGGAATCACGCTTACGCGTAGCTGACAACACTGGTGCGAAAGAGATCCTTTGCATTAAAGTGCTCGGTGGTTCTGGCCGTCGTTATGCCGGCATCGGAGACATCATTGTCGGCACTGTCAAAGACGCTATCCCTGGGGCTACTGTCAAAAAGGGTGAGGTCATCAAGGCAGTGGTTGTTCGCACTGTCAAAGAGAGACGGCGTGCAGACGGTAGTTACATACGCTTTGACGACAATGCGGCAGTCATCATCAAAGATGGTGGCGAGCCAAGAGGCACTCGCATTTTTGGACCGGTTGGTCGTGAGTTGCGTGACAAGAAGTTCATGAAGATCATCTCGCTCGCCCCGGAGGTGTTGTGATGAAGCTACGTAAGGGCGACAAGGTTCAGGTCTTGTCTGGCAAAGACAAAGGCAAGGAGGGCACGATTACGCGTGTCCTTCTGGAAAAAAATCGCGTCATTGTCGAAGGCGTGAATGTTGTGAAGAAGCACCAAAAGGCTGGCGGTCAGTCGCAAGGTCGTCAGGTGCGTCAAGGCGGCATCATCGATCGCGATATGCCGATTCATGCATCCAATGTCGCAATAATCAGTCCTGCCGACGGCAAGCCGACCCGTGTCGGCTATCGCTTTGACGACGACGGCGGAAAACACCGTATTTGTAAGCGCACTGGAAGTGACATATGAGCGCAACAGCAACTCAACAACGGCCACGTCTGCGCCAGCGCTACGACAATGAAGTCCGTGAGCAGCTCAAGAATGAGCTGGGTCTCAACAACATCATGCAGGTCCCGCGATTCCACAAGATCGTGATCAACATGGGTGTTGGCAAGGCAACTCAACAAGCGAGCCTTCTCGATAGTGCAGTTGCAGACCTGACCATTATTTCTGGCCAGAAGCCGGCTTTGACTCGAGCCAAGAAGTCGATAGCGGGTTTCAAGCTTCGTGAAGGTAATGCAATTGGTTGCAAGGTGACCTTGCGTGGAGATCGCATGTGGGAGTTCTTTGACAGGCTCGTGAGTCTGGCTATCCCTCGTGTTCGTGACTTTCGCGGTCTTCCCCCCAAGTCTTGGGATGGCCATGGCAACTACACCTTCGGAGTAAACGAGCAAACGATCTTTCCGGAGATCAATTACGACAGGATCGACGTCCCTCGTGGAATGGACATAACCATTGTCACGACTGCACAGACCGACGCGGAAGGCAAAGCATTGCTTGATGCCTACAAGTTTCCGTTTCGCAGACAAGGGCAGGCGTCATGATGGTTTTAGGAGACGATAAGTAATGGCCAAGAAGGCACTTATTGAGAAGCAAAAGCGTAAGCCCAAATTCAAAGTGCGGGCTTATACGCGTTGTCGTCGCTGCGGGCGACCACGAGCGGTGTTCCGAAAGTTCGGACTCTGTCGTATCTGTTTAAGAGTAATGGTGCATGCCGGAGAAGTTCCCGGTGTGACGAAGGCAAGTTGGTAAAGGAGGCGATGAACAATGACAATGACTGATCCGATCGCCGACATGCTGACGCGCGTTCGTAATGCAAACACCGCAATGCACGACAAGGTTCGCATGCCGTCGTCGAAACTGAAGGAAAGCATCGCTGGAATCCTTTTGAAAGAGGGTTACATCGAGGGCTTCAACATCGAAGATGACTCGACGCGTCCTGGGCGCAACTTGGTTATCACTCTCAAGTACTCACCCGAGCGCAAGCGGACCATTTCTGGAATTCGTCGTGTGAGCAAGCCGGGTCTTCGCGTTTACGCCAAACACGGTCGTTTGCCGCGAGTTCTTGGTGGTTTGGGAGTTGCGATTTTGTCGACGAGCCAAGGTTTGATGACAGACCGCGATGCTCATCGTCAACACATGGGAGGTGAAGTGCTTTGTTACGTCTGGTAAGAGCACTCATTTCCGAAGGGAGTAATTGATGTCACGCGTAGGGCGTAAGCCGGTGCCATTTCCCGGTGGAGTCGAAGTCAACATCGTCGGCAACTCTGTCTCTGTCAAGGGTCCCAAGGGAACGCTTGACATGTCGATTCCTGGCGAAATCACAGTTCAAAAAGAAGAAGGCACTCTCTTGGTCATGAGGCCGAACGACGAGCGACAGAATCGAGCGTTGCATGGTCTGACGCGTGCCCTTCTGAGCAACATGGTTACCGGTGTCACAGATGGTTTCGTAAAGGAACTCGAGATTGTTGGCGTTGGTTACCGTTGTGTGAGCAAGAGTCCAAAGACAATCGAGCTTTCGTTGGGTTTCAGCCACACCGTCACTGTTGATGCGCCAGAAGGAATTTCCTTCCAGGTTCCTACGCCGACACAGGTGATCGTCGAGGGAATAAGCAAAGAGCAAGTCGGTTTGGTCGCTGCAAACATCCGTAAAATTCGCAAGCCTGAGCCTTACAAAGGCAAGGGTGTTCGTTACAAGGGCGAGTACGTAGCTCGTAAGGCCGGAAAGGCAGCCAAGTGAGTTCGAAGACGACACAGGAATTGCGGGCACGTCGCCACGCTCGCGTGCGCCGTAAGATCGCCGGCACCGAGCAACGTCCTCGTCTTGCAGCGTTTCGGTCAAACAAGCACATTTATGTACAGTTGATCGATGATTCCTCGGGGCGCACTGTTGCTTCCGCGTCCACTGTCGCGGATGACACCGCTGGAAGTAAGAGCGAGGCTGCTGCTGCAGTTGGTCGCCTGATTGCTGAGCGCGCCAAGGCGGCAGGCGTCGAACATGTTGTTTTCGATCGCGGAGGCTTCCGTTTTCACGGGCGCATTGCTGCAATCGCCGAAGCTGCCCGCAATTCCGGGCTTAAGTTCTAAGGGTTTCTTTATGGCTGAGATGCAATACGAAGAACGCACAATCATTGTGAACAGGGTCGCGAAAGTAGTCAAAGGTGGCCGTCGTTTTTCTTTTACCGCTTTGATGGTGATTGGAGATGGCAACGGTAAGGTCGGTCTTGGCTATGGCAAGGCAAAAGAAGCTGGTTTGGCCGTGCAAAAAGGCATCGAAGAGGCAAAGAAGAACCTGTTCAGTGTTCCTCTTGCAGGCTCGACAATCACTCATCCGATTATCGGAGAGAGTGGCGCAGGTCGGGTAATGCTCAAGCCTGCAGCGCCAGGTACTGGTGTCATCGCCGGCGGTGCAGCGCGGTCCATTCTCGAGATGGCCGGCATTCACGACATTTTGGCTAAGTCACTTGGTTCGTCAAACGGCATTAATGTTGCTCATGCGACCATTGATGGTCTGCGCTCATTGCGCCGTCCTGACGAGATCGCGCGTTTGCGTGGCAAGTCACCTGAAGAAGTTACGCCGAAGGGTGTTCTCGACTCATACAACGAACGCCAACGACAGACAAAGGCCGCCGCTAGCGCAGCAACAAATGAAGGGCAGTCAAATGGCTGACAAGACCATCACTGTGCGCCAGATCAAGAGCGCTATCGGATCGAAGCCCAAGCACCGTGGCACATTACGAGCACTTGGTTTGCGTCGTGTCGGCCATGAGAACCAATTGCCAGACCGGCCGGAGATTCGCGGCATGATTGCGCGAGTCCCGCATCTGATTGAAGTTGAGGAGCAAGCATAATGAAAATCCACGACCTGAAGCCCGCTCCGGGCTCGAATCGCCCTAAGCGGCGCGTTGGTCGCGGTACCGGTGGTAAGGGTGGAAAGACTGCCGGCCGTGGTACTAAGGGCCAAAGCGCGCGCGGCTCAATTCCTGCTGGTTTTGAAGGTGGTCAACTTCCACTGACGCAGAGAATTCCAAAGCTTAAGGGCTTCAACAACCCTTTCCGTGTCGAATATTCGGCTATCAACCTCGACTCGATTTGCGCCGTAAACGGCGATGTTGTCGATCCAGACACCCTGCGTGCGCAGGGTCTCATCCCAAAGAAGGGCCTTGTCAAGCTTCTTGGTCGCGGTGAGGTAGATCGAAAGCTGAGTGTGAGCGTTCATGCCGTTTCAGAGTCTGCCAAGCAGGCAATCGTTGCTGCCGGTGGATCTATTGAGATTCTTCCCAAGCCGTTCAAAGGCCCACGTCCTCCCGCTAAGGGAAACCAACACACGAACAGGTAATTGCCGTTTTGGAGGTATGCGCGCCTTAAATGTCGATAAAGGCATTTGGCGTACAAACCTCGTTGGAATCGGCTTTTCAGCCTCTGGCTGGAATGTAGGGTAAGTGCACCCGGGGCGATCCCGGATCAGCCAGGAGTTGGGATGATCGGAAGTCTGAAGAACATCGTGAAGGTCCCTGACCTTCGCAAGAAGATCTTCTTCACCGTCTTTGTCGTCGGTCTATATCGCATAGGCACGCGCGTCCCTGTTCCAGGTGTCGATTTTTCAGCTGTTCAAGAATTGAGTGACGCTGCTAAAAACGCATCAGGCGGCATACTTCCGTTTCTGCAGCTCTTCTCTGGTGGAGCACTCACGCAGTTTGCCATCTTTGGTCTAGGAATCATGCCGTACATCACGGCATCGATCATCATTCAATTACTTACTGTTGTCATTCCGCGTTTGGAGCAGTGGCGCAACGAAGGCGTAACGGGTCAAAAGAAGATTACGCAGACCACGCGTTATGTCAC
>Ga0170475_117872709_pt1 | contig 10161 bp, 9 predicted proteins | sample Soicark_Litter_5_FD_111474 | JGI IMG/M metagenome (GOLD analysis project Ga0170475, IMG submission 111474) | Avena fatua rhizosphere microbial communities from Hopland, California, USA. Combined Assembly of 48 SPs | reverse complement strand
GGTCACATCAAGGAATTCTCCTCCCTCCGACTTCCCAAGCATCGCTCCGTCTTCAATGCTTTCACTCACCTGACGGCGGCGATCGTCGCCTATCAGATCAATCCCCTGCCGCCAAAGCCGATCGCGGCCTCTATCCCATAAGAAACCCGTAACTCGGGTTACAATACCACCCCGCGTTGGGAGTGACGTACCCTTCAACCTGACTTCCGGATCAGCGTCGATTTGTCGCCAACAGGACTCGTGACTTTGCTGGGTCCTTGCCCTTGCCTCATGGCCGGGCGGGTCCCGGCCACCCACGACTTCACTGACACCACGGTACGTCATTCTCAACGCAGGCTGATATAATCGCGCGGACAAACAGACGGATCAGGTGTTTCAGGATGCTCAGTCATCCGGTGCCTGTTCCAATCTATGGTTTGTCAGGCGTGTTTTCGTGGGCATGGTTCTCCAGGACGGTTTCCACATAGACCAACCGCACCGCGGTCATGGCGGCGGCCGTCAACGGCGTCGCCAGGATCAGCCCCATGATGCCGAACAATGCGCCCAGCATCGTCTGCGACAGGATGGTCAGCGCCGGCGGGAGATCAACAGTACGCTTTTGAATCAGTGGCGAAATGACATTCCCCTCCAGCGTCTGGACCGCCAGATAAAGCACGGCCACATAGGCCGCGGTCTGCGGCGACTGACCCACCGCAACGGCCAGCGCGGGAACGGCCCCTGCTAAAGCGCCGATGTAAGGCACGAAATTGAACAGTCCAGCGATCAGCGCCAGCGTCAGCGCGAGCGGAACCCCGAGGAAATACAGGCCCGTCCCCGTCAGAATCGTGACGACCAGCATGTCCATGAACTGTCCAAGGAACCAGAGCTGCAACGTGCTGCCCAACTCCTCCATTACCTCCCGCCCACGTGGCCGCCAGCCCGGCGGCAACAACCGTAGGAAGCCGCTTATGTAGACATCTGGTGAGGCAGCCAAGAAAATTGCCGTCGCAACGATCACGACCAGGTCTCCGCCTATCCCAAGCACCGATGATACGACACCCGGCATCGACGACGTCAGGTCACTCAACATGGACCCGGCCTGGTTGCGCAGACGCGGCATCAGGCGCTGCACCAAGGGGTTGTCTTGCCAGACGCTCCATAGGTGCTGGATCTCCCGCTTCACGGTATCCGCGACGGTGGCCGCCTGGCTCGTCACGCGCGGGCCCTGCAGCCAGAATCCGCCGCCGACCAGCAGGACGATCAGCACGACAATAAGGGCGAGGCACCATCCCGTGCCCAAACCGATGTGCGAATGCAGCCAAACGGCGGCGGCGCGCAGCACACAGGCCATCAGCGCCGCGGCAAACACCAACAACAAGACTTCCTGCAACACCGCGATCGTCGCCAGCAGAAGTGCAGCGACGGCGATGGCGCGCAGCGTGTAGTCGATGCCGCGGAGGTGATGACGGATTGAAGACACGGACACCACCAATCGCTAAGACGTCGTCCACATCAGGGTGCCGCCTCGTAATCATCCACCAGCCACTCCGCCGGTTCGCCAGCCGCCCCCTCGTACCATTCCACCACCAGGGGATGCTTGCGAACCGCTGCGCAATAGGCGGTGGTTTCGGATGAAACTTCTGGCTTCCACCCCAAGAACCGGGCGACAACCGGGGCGAACATCGCGTCGGCTGCGCCGAAGCTGGCGCCGAACAGGAATGGTCCGCCGGCGCCAAATCGCTCGCGCGTATCCGCCCACATCGCCTCGATGCGGGCGATATCCTGCAATGCGCCTTGCGTTCGGCCCAACCCGGAGAAATCGCGGCCGAGGTTCATCCACATCGCCATGCGCAGCTCGCGAAACCCGGCATGCATCTCCGCCGCGATGGACCGCGCATGGGCTCGCGCGATCCGCTCCGCCGGCCACAGTGATGGCTCGAATTCAGCGCAGTAGTCGCAGATGGACACTGACTCCCAGACGCGGGCGCCGCTATGTTCAAGAAACGGGACCAGTCCATTCGGGGACACCGCCTCGATCGCTGGCGTCGGCCCGGGACGGGTGAATCGCAGGACGCGGACCTCCACGTCCAGGGCCGCGAGCTTCACCGCCAGCCACCCACGCATGGACCACGAGGAATAGCGCTTGTTGCCGATATACAGAATGCCGTCAGTCATTGGCGCCGCCAAACAGATCGGCAGGTGCCGGCGCCTCGCGGGTATAGTCGATCGAGCAGTAGGGACCACCCATGTAGCGCTCCTCAACCGGATCTCCGCTCATGGCATCGCTCAATTGGCCGACGAATGGATCAGCACTGTCGATCGGCGCCCATCCCAGTGCCTGCCGCGCATCGTCCCGCCACCATGTCATCCGCGCATTGTTGGACGTGCCCCAGATCACCGCATGGCCCACCTTCGGGGTCAGTACGCTGCGTTCCATCAGGCGTGACAGGTCGGCATATGACATCCACGTCGCCAGCATCCGGGCGTTCACCGGTTCGGGAAATGCTGATCCAATGCGGATGTTGACGTTTTCGACACCGTGCTTGAACCAATACATGCGGCCCATCAGCTCGCCGTAGGCTTTCGACAGGCCGTAGTAGCCATCGGGCTGGAACTGCGTATCGGCCGGCAGGCTTTCGGTCCGCTCATGGAAGCCGACCGAATGGTTCGACGACGCGAAAATGACCCGTGCCTTCTCCCGCCGTGCGGCCTCGTAGATGTGATACAGGCCGCGGATATTGGGGCCGATCACTTCCTCGAAAGGGCGCTCCACCGCGACGCCGCCCAGGTGGATGATAGCGCCGCAGCCCTCCGCCACACGCAGGATGGCTACGCCATCGGACAGATCCGCCTTGGTGAACCTGGCTCCGGGGGGATCGGATCCGGGAAGGGGACGATGTCGGTCAGCACCAGCTTCCAGCCAAGAGCGCCAAGGGAGCGGGTCAACTGACGACCGAGGCCGCCTGAAGCGCCCGTCAACAGAACCGGTTTGGCAGGTGTGTCAGTCATTGGCATTCTCCCCTCATTCGCAGCGGAGGTATCATGCGCAGGATCGACGAACTCGCCCAGGCCCTGGCCGACGGCACCACGACCAGCCGGTCCTTGATCGAGGAGTGTCTGGCACGCATCGCCGATCCGGACGGCGAGGGGCGGAGGGTGTTCGTCAAGCTGCACGCGGACCAGGCGCGCGCCATGGCGGATGCGGCCGATCTGCTGCGCCGGCATGGTCGCGCGGCTGGGCCGTACACAGGAATCCCGATCGCGTTGAAGGACCTGTTCGACATCGCGGGCGAGCCGACGCCTGCCGGATCGATTGTCCTGCGCGACGCGCCCGCGGCGCGCGCCCATGCGCCGGTGGTCACCCGCATGCTCGCTGCAGGCTTCATTCCGATCGGCCGGGTGAACATGACCGAGTTCGCCTTCTCCGGCCTGGGCATCAATCCGCATTACGGCACGCCATCCAGCCCGTGGGACCGCGGGTCGAGACGCATTCCGGGCGGCAGTTCGTCCGGCACCGCGGTGGCGGTTGCCGATGGGATGGCCGCGGCCGGTTTGGGCACGGACACCGGCGGCTCCTGCCGCATTCCAGCCGCCTTCTGCGGCATTGTTGGCTATAAACCTACCGCTCGACGGATCCCCATTGCCGGCGTGCTGCCGCTGGCGCCATCGCTGGATTCGGTCGGCCCACTTGCCCCGAGCGTTGCCTGCTGTGCCGAAATCGATGCCGTACTGGCCGGTGACGCCCCGCTCGCCCCGAGGCAAGCCAAACTGAACGGGCTGCGGTTCGCGGTGCCGGAGAACATGGTGCTGGAGGGCATGGATGACGTCGTGGCCACGGCCTTTGACCGCGCGCTGTCCACCCTGTCCGCCGCCGGAGCGCGCCTGGAAAAGGTCCACTTCGGCGAATTCACCGACCTGCCGGCGGTTAATGCCAAGGGCGGGTTCGCCGCGTCCGAAGCCTATGCCTGGCACCGGCATCTGCTCGCCACCAAAGGCAGCGGATATGATCCGCGGATCCGCGTGCGGATCGGCCGGGGCGATCAGATGAGCGCCGCCGACTACCTCGATCTGGTGGGCGCGCGCGCCCGGTTGATTGCCAGCTTTGACCAAACCACCGCGCCGTTCGACTGCGTGCTGATGCCCAGCGTGCCGATCATTGCGCCCCGGATCGCGGAATTGGACGACGAGCGAGCGTACAACAGCCTGAATATGCTGATCCTGCGCAATACCGCGCTGGGCAATTTCTTTGACCGCTGTGCGATCTCGGTGCCATGTCATCGGACCGGCGAAGCGCCGGTTGGCCTGATGTTGATGGGGGAAACGATGGGTGACGCCCGCCTGTTTTCTATCGCCGCGGCGCTGGAAGCGGCGTTGGGATAGGGCGGCGTCGCGAGGTGGCCTTCCCGCGCTGCGGCTTCGACGGGAAACTGCCGAGCCGCGGTGATTTTGTCGGGCGGGGACTACCGCGGTCGTTCGTGCGGCCGTGGCAGGCCTGGGTCGATGCGGCTCTGGCCGCCAGCCGCCTTGCATTGGCTGAAGCTTGGCTGGCCGCATGGGACCAGACGCCGGCGTGGCGATTTGCGTTGCCCGCCGGCGTGTGTGGGCCGGATGCGGTACTGGGATTGCTGATGCCCAGCCTGGATCGGGCCGGCCGGCGCTATCCCTTGACCGTGGCAGCGGTCTTTGTCGGGGCGAGCATCCCACCGGCCGATGAGGCATGGCTCGACGCGGTCGAGCCGCTGGCATTGAATGCTCGGGCGCATGACTGGACTCCTGAGGCGCTGATGCTGTCGCTGGAGGCGGTCCCGGCACCCGATCTGGGCAGCGAGACCATCGCAGGACGTTGGTGGACAACGGCAAGCGCGGGTGCGTCGCCGGCCCGGTTGGCGGTCACGGGATTGCCGGAACCTGCGGCATTTGCAACGATTATCGGTGGGCGGGGCGCGCCATGACCCGTGGGATTGTTCTCACAGATAGCCCCACCTGGACCGCTGGAAACCGCTCGGATCGCACTTGGCGCTCCAACCGACGACTGACGGCACGCGCGCACCCACCGCGCATCCGCACAGATCACTCATGATCGCGTCGCCGCCCGCAGCGGATCGGCAGGCCCCATCTTTCCTCACATCTTGCACCCCAGGGACGGTAATGTTAGTGCCGCGCGACTTTCTCAGGGGCTACAGCATGGCATCGACGTACGAGACCGTGGCGGGGATTATCTCCGACACCTGCGATATCGAACCGGACAAGATCACGCCGGACAGCCATGCTATCAACGACCTCGGCATCGACAGCCTGGATTTTCTCGACGTCGCCTTTGCAATTGACAAGGCATTCGGCATCAAGATGCCTCTGGAGCAGTGGACCCAGGACGTGAACGCGGGAACGGTGACCACGGACGAATATTTCGTGCTGAAGAACCTGTGCGCCAACATCGACAAGCTGGTCGCCGCGAAGGCGGCCTGAGCAGCCCCTATGAGGCGAGGCTGACCGATGCGCCTGGAATACTTCCAGATGGTCGATCGGATCACCGCGCTGGATATCGCCGGTAAGCGGATCGCGACAAGATGCCAGGTCCCGGAGCAGTCGCCGGTATTCGAGGGGCACTTTCCCGGCCACCCGATCATGCCGGGGGTACTGCTCATCGAAACCATGGCCCAAACCGGCGGCTGGCTGTTGCTGGGCACGCTGAACTGCACCCGGATGCCGTTTCTGATGCAGGTCGAGAAAGCCAAGATGCGGTCTTTCGTCGCACCCGGCCAAGCCTTGGATGTCGAGGCGACGCTGCTGCACGAAGGCTCCGGCTATGCCGTGGTGAAGGCGAATATCGCATCGGCCGGCAAGAAGGTGGCGGAGGCCGAGATCCGCTACGGCCTGCTGTCGTTTCCGAACGAGGCTCTCAAGGCAGGAATGCTGGAGACCGCCCGCCGTATCGGCTTGCCTGAGGAATTGCAGCATGGCGCATGAGCGCGACGCCCTGATCACCGGCATCGGCATCGTTTCCAGCCTCGGGACCGGTATCGACGCGCACTGGACGGCGCTGAACAATTTCTCGCCCGTGCTGGATACTGAGACGTTCGCGCCCTTCGCGGTGCACCCGATGGCGCCGCTGGACCTCGACAGGCAGATCCCCAAGCGTGGCGACCAGCGCCAGATGGAAGCCTGGCAGCGGATCGGGGTCTATGCCGCTGGTCTGGCCTTGGATTCGGCCGGGGTGAAGGGCAATACCGACCTGCTGTCGCGCATGGGCATGATCGTCGCCGCCGGCGGCGGGGAGCGTGATTACGCCGTCGATTCCGCCATCATGGCGGGCTATCCGAAAGCCGCCAACCCGGGTGCCTACCTGAACGAGCATTTGCTGGGCGACCTGCGGCCCACCCTGTTCCTGGCGCAACTATCGAACCTACTGGCCGGCAACATCTCCATCGTGCATGGTGTTATCGGCTCGTCGCGCACCTTCATGGGCGAGGAAGCCAGCGGCGCGGATGCCGTGCGCATCGCGTGCGCCCGCATCGCGGCTGGGCAGGGCGACATCATGCTGGTGGGCGGGTCGTATAACGCGCAACGCCCGGATTTTCTGCTGCACTACGAAATGGCGCACCTGCTGCGGCGCGCGCCGTTCGATCCGGTCTGGGCGCGCCAGGCATCGGGCGGCGGCATGATCCTCGGCTCATTGGGCTGCTTCCTGGTGCTGGAAAGCCGGTCCCATGCCGCGGCGCGAGGGGCCGGGGCCTATGGGCATATTGCGGCCATCCGCACCGATCGGTGCCGGCGCCGGCCTGGCGAGGCAACCGCCAATGCGAGAACACAGCTCGCCGCGATGGCGGATCACTATGACCCGGCGACCGCGGCGGTGATCTCCGGCGCCTCGGGCGTCGCCGCACCCACTCAGGAGGAACAGGCATTCCTGCGGGAGGTCGGGTTGCCGGTCCGTGGAAGCGTGACCGCACTGGGCCATTCGATGGAACCATCGTTTCCCGGAAGCCTGGCGCTGGCGGCGATGTCGATACGGCACGGGGACCTGTTCCCGCCATTGGAATCAGCCGAACAGGCCATGACTGGCCCGCTGCGGCAGGCGTTGGTAACCGCCTGGGGGCACTGGCGCGGTGAGGCGCTGGCTCTGGTCACCGCGGCCTGAACGGGAGAAGGCGATGTCAAACGATACCGATCATCTCCGCCGTCCGATCATCGTGGTCACCGGCATGGGCGTGCTCACATCATTGGGCCAGGGTCAGGCGGACAATTGGAAGGCATTGACCAGCGGCATCTCGGGTATCAAGCGCATTACCCGCTTTCCGGTGGATGGGCTGCGTACCACCATCGCCGGCACAGTCGATTTCGTGTCCGTCCCCGAACGCTCCGCGCCGGCGCTCTCGGAACGACTGGCGGAGTTGGTCATCGAGGAAGCGGTGGCGCAGGCTGGCATCGGCCGGATCGGGGACTTTCCCGGTCCGCTGTTCCTGGCTCTGCCGCCTGTCGAGCTGGAATGGCCGCAACGCCTGGCGGTGGCGGAGGCATTGGGCGCGAATGAGGGCGTGGCCTATGACGACCTGATCCGCGCCGCCGCCGCCGGATCGTTCGAGCCGGTCTATCGCCGCTTCCTGTTCGGTTCGGTCGCCGAGAACCTCGCCGACCGGTTTGGCACCAAGGGCTCGCCGATCGCGACCTCCACGGCGTGCGCCTCGGGCGGGACGGCGATCCAGCTTGGCGTTGAAGCGATCCGCCGCGGCGAAACCGATGCCGCGCTGGTGGTCGGCACCGATTGTTCAGTGAATGCCGAGAGCCTGATCCGGTTCTCGCTGCTGTCGGCGCTGTCCACCCGCAACGACCCGCCGGCGTCGGCGTCGCGGCCGTTCAGCAAGGATCGCGAAGGCTTCGTCATGGCCGAGGGCGCCGGTGCGCTCGTCCTTGAAAGCCTCGCCGGCGCTCGGGCGCGTGGCGCGACCATCCTCGGCGTACTGGAGGGCTGTGGCGAAGTGGCGGACGGCTTCCACCGCACCCGATCCTCCCCAGATGGCAAGCCGATCATCGCCTGCATGCGTGATGCGCTGGCCGATGCCGGGCTGGCCCCGGACGCGGTGGACTACATCAACGCACATGGCACCGGCACGCCGGAGAACGACAAGATGGAGTGGGTTGGCGTGCAGGCGGTGTTCGGCGATCGGGCGGGAACGATCCCGATGTCGTCGAACAAGTCGATGATCGGCCACAGCCTGACGGCCGCGGGGGCGGTTGAAGCAATCTTCACCATCCTGACGATGCGTAATGGCCTGCTGCCGCCGACGATCAATTACGACATCCCCGATCCGGCGCTTCCGGTGGATTGCGTGCCCAACGTCGCCCGGGAAGCGCGGGTGCGGCACGCGATCTCGAATTCGTTCGGGTTTGGCGGCCAGAACGTCTGTTTGGTGCTGGGCGCCGCACCGTAGGAAACGTTTGGCGACTATGTCGGCCTCGGACCTACTATTGTTCGCAACTTTTTGTTTTGTGCCAGCTTGTGGTCTGGCCATCCACCGCGCAGGCGGCCGCGCTGTGGCCATAGGTTGGCGAGCAGTTCCATCAGCCTGATTCGCTTCGCGATTCCAGGCAGGATGGTATGACTCCAGTGTCCTGATTTGGAAGTCCGTCACGCTGTGGATCGGCACCTTACGGTCTTCTAAATCGCCATGGACACCAGCAAGGCATTGTTTTCTAGTGTGGCTTAGGTTTCCAAGTCCGATAACGCGGCTGATCCAGAGTATGGCGGGCTTCGGAACCACCGCACTAGGCTAATCAGGCGACTTGAAAGCCGCGATACAAGTGGTGCCAAGAACGAAGTAGAAGGGAGGATGATCAATGTCAACAAGTGGAGCAGCAACAGGTCCTCTTTCTGAGGCCGATCACCGGGCGCAATTGCGCCGGGCGCTGGTCGCAAGTACTGTCGGCACTACCATCGAGTGGTATGACTTCCTGCTGTACGGGCAGGTAGCCAGCATCGTGTTCGCTAAGCTGTTCTTCCCGAAATCGGCGCCACTTGTCGGCACGCTCGAAGCGTTCGCCATCTACTTCGTTGGTTTCGTTGCCAGGCCGATCGGCGCTGCGATCTTCGGCCACTATGGCGACCGCATCGGCCGCAAGGCGACACTCATCGCGACCTTGCTGTTGACCGGCATTTCGACGTTCGCAGTGGGTCTGGTCCCGACCTACGATCAGATCGGTATCTGGGCAGCCGCCATTCTGGTGGTGTTGCGCCTGATTCAGGGCATCGGGGTCGGCGGCGAATGGGGTGGCTCCATCCTGCTGGCGATGGAGTGGGCCCGGACCAGCAAGCATCGTGGCTTTGTTGCCTCCTGGCCGCAATTCGGTGGCCCGGCCGGGCTGTTCCTGGCCAATCTCGCGGTGCTGGGGTTCAGCGCACTTTCTGGTCCCGAGTTCATCACCTGGGGCTGGCGCATACCGTTCTTCCTGAGTGCGATTATGGTGGCGATCGGGCTCTACATCCGCCTCGGCATTCTGGAGACGCCGGTGTTCTCCGAGCTGGTCGCAACAAAGCGGCTGGAACGCATCCCGACAATCGAGGTCATCAAGCGCCAGCCAAAACAGATCATTCTGACTGCGCTGGCGCGCTCGGTCGAGCAGGGGCCAGCGTACATCTACTTTTCCTTCGTCTTCGTCTACGGCAATATGGTGCTGCATGTCTCGCGCGAGCTGCTGCTTACCGCCCTGTTGCTTGCTTCCTGCGTCGACTTCCTGCTGATCCCGTTCACTGGCTACGTGTCAGATCGCTTTGGCCGGAGGCGCACGTTCATGATCGCCGCCGCGGTGGCTGGGCTTTACGGCTTCCCGTATTACTTGATGATGAATACGGCAGAACCAGTCTTTATTGTGCTCGCGACCCTGCTCGCCTTCGTGTCGCACGCTTTTGTCTATGGTCCCCAGGGGGCGCTCATCGCGGAAAGCTTCACGCCGCGACTGCGCTACAGCGGCACCTCGATCGGGTATCAGCTCGCCTCGATCACGGCTGGCGGGCCAGCGCCATTGATCGCGACCGCGCTGCTCGCGACCTTTGAGTCCGGCTGGCCGATCGCTTTCTATATTCTGTTCTATGGGGTGGTCAGCATGGTCGCCGTTGCCCTGCTGCCTGACTTCACCAATCGCGATATCGGGGAGGGACAGCACGGCGTTTACCATGATTAATGCGTG
>Ga0170475_108521676_pt1 | contig 10161 bp, 4 predicted proteins | sample Soicark_Litter_5_FD_111474 | JGI IMG/M metagenome (GOLD analysis project Ga0170475, IMG submission 111474) | Avena fatua rhizosphere microbial communities from Hopland, California, USA. Combined Assembly of 48 SPs | reverse complement strand
CTGCGGCAGGCCGGCGTCGAGGACATCGGCCTCATCACCGTCCACAAGCGCACCTCGGCGGGAGGCCAGTAATGGCGCACGCACATCTACACCACGGCGCCGACAAGGTCGTCAAAGGCGAGGTGCTCAAGGCCAGCGCCGACATGAACGTCACGCCGCTCATCGACGTGCTGCTCGTGCTGCTGGTCATCTTCATGGCGGCCGTGAACCTCACGCAGCAGGGCATCGACATCAACCTGCCGGCGGAGACCAAGAAGGCCACGGATGCGACGCCGGACGTCAGCCAGATCATGCTCACCTACTCGGCTGACAAGCGGATATCCATCAACAACCAGGACGTCACGATGAGCGGCCTCGAGAAAAAGCTGCGGGATATCTACGATCAGCGCAAGGACAAAAAGATGTTCATCTCGGGCGCGGGCAACCTGCGCTACAAGGAGATCATCGAAGTCATCGACGCGGCCCGTGCTGCCGGCGTCGACAAGGTCGGCATCGTCACCGAAGGCATGAAGAAAGCAGCGGGCGCCGGAAACTAGCGCACCGCCGACCGCCAGCGACCGACAGACTTTTCACCCAACACGGCCGTCCTTCTCAACAGGGCGGCCGTTTCTGTTTCACCCCCTCACCCGTAGTAAGGTTGCAACATGCGCATATTGCCCCGCTTGTCGCGCGCCGCCGCGCCTGTGTTCGCGGTCGCGCTGCTTGCCTTCTTCGCCAGGCCGGTGGTGCGAGCCCAGCAGGCCGCCACAGCGTCTTCGGTCGATGCGGGCGCCATCCTGCCGCTCGATCCGGAGATCAGGACGGGAACCCTGCCGAACGGTCTCAAGTACTTCATCCGTCATAACGGGCGTCCTGAAAAGCGCGTCTCGCTGCGTCTCGCGGTCAAGACCGGGTCGCTCGAAGAGGCGGACGATCAGCAGGGCCTTGCGCACCTGATCGAGCACATGGCGTTCAACGGCAGCGCCCATTTCAAGCCGGGCGAGCTCGTGAGCTACTTCGAGCGCGTCGGCGCCAGGCTGGGCCCGCACGTCAACGCCTACACGAGCTTCGACGAGACGGTGTACATGCTCGATCTGCCGACCGATCAGGGCGACGTCGTGGCCCGCGGCCTGACCGCGCTGTCGGATTTCGCCGGGGGACTCACCCTCGACCCCGCCGAGATCGACAAGGAGCGCGGCGTCGTCATCGAGGAGTGGCGCGGCGGTCTCGGAGCGGGGTCGCGCGTTCGCGACAAGCAGATTCCGATCATCTTCTACAACTCCAGGTACGCCGACCGCCTCCCGATCGGCAAGCCCGAGATCCTCAGGGCGGCCCCGCCGGCGCGCCTGCGCGCCTATTACGACACCTGGTATCGTCCGGAGCGTCAGGCGCTGATTGCGGTGGGTGACATCGATCCACGGGCCATCGAGGACGCGATCACCTCCACGTTCAGCCCGCTCAAGGCCCGCGCTGCGGCCGCTCCTGTTCCCGACGGGGCGGTGGCGCTCCGGCACCCGCTCCTCGTCAGCATCGTGACCGATCCTGAATTGACGCGGTCCTCTTTGCAGATTCTCCGCAAGCGAGCGAAACCGGGCAGCCAGCACGTCGGGGACTATCGCCGGTCGGTGGTCGAACGCCTCGTGCAGATGATGCTCGACGATCGCTTCGGAGAGCTTTCACGGCGGCCCGACGCGAAGTTCCTGGGCGCCAACTCTGGAACCGACACCATCACTCCGACCGTCGAGTCGTTCGTGCTCGCCGCACGCACGCAGGATGGGAAGATCGACGAGGCGGCGGCTGCGCTTGCGATTGAAACCCGCCGTGCGCGCCAGTACGGCTTCAACGCGTCCGAGCTCGACCGCTCGAGGAAGTCGCTGATGGCCGCCTACGAGCAGATCTATTCCGAACGCGACAAATCGGAGAGCGGTTCGTTTGCGCAGGAACTCCTGAACCTGTTTCTCCAGGACGAGCCAGCGCCCGGCATCGAGTACGAATACCGTCTCGTCCGGCAGCTGCTGCCGACCATTACGACCGACGAGGTCTCGGCGATGGCGCGCACGCTGTTGTCCGATGACAGCCGCGTCGTGCTCGCAACCGCTCCGCTGAAAGATGGACTCGGGGAGCCATCGGAGGGGGGCCTTCGGGCGGCCCTTGGCTCGGCGGATAGCACTGCAGTGACCGCGTGGAGCGACACCGCGGCGTCGCGCCCGCTCGTTGAGAACAAGCCTCGGCCTGCTACCGTGTCCTCGCGTCGCGAGATTCCGGACGTCGGCGTCACGATCGTCCGGTTTTCGAACGGAGTCGAGGCATGGCTCAAGCCGACGACGTTCAAGAACGATCAGATTCTTTTCTCGCTCACGTCTCCAGGCGGGGCGTCGCTCGCCGCGCCCGATGTGTTCGTTGAGGCGGCGCTCGCGTCCAGCTACGTACGTGCCTCCGGATTCGACGGACTGAAGTCCCGGGATCTGGAAAAAATGATGGCGGGAAAGCTGGCAGGTGCCAACGCTTCCATTTCACTCTCCAGCCACGGCATTTCGGGCAACGCCGCGCCCGCGGATCTCGAAACGGGACTCCAGCTGCTCTACGAGAACTTCGTCTCGCCCGGAGACGATCCCGAGCAGTTCGAGGTCCTGAAGCGCCAGCTGACGGCTGCGGTCGCCAATCGAGGACGGTCGCCGGGCCAGGTGTTTGGCGAGCGTCTGGAGCAGATCAATACGTCGAATCACTACACCTCGAAACCGTTGACGGCCGAACGTATCGCAGCCCTCGACCGTGCGACGATGCTGGCGTTCTATCGCGCCCGGTTCTCCAACGCGTCCGATTTCACGTTCTTCATGGTTGGCGCCTTCAAGGTGGACGACGCGCTGCCTCTGATCGCGCAGTACGTGGGAGGCCTCCCGTCGAAAACCGGCGCCACGCCGGCCTTCAAGGACGTCGGCATCCACTTCCCGGAAACCGCGCAGCGGGACAAGGTGGAACTCGGCCGCGAGCCGCGCAGCAACGTCGTAGTCAGCTTTTTCGCCGATCCCTCTCCCGATCCGGTGGAGATCGAGAACGTGACGGCCGCGACGACCGTGCTCGACATCGCCTTGCGCGATATCCTCCGCGAGGATCTGGGTCAGACCTATACGGTCTCGGTGGGCTTGTCCCAGGCGCTGCCGCAAAGGGGCGGGGGGCACATCGAGGTGAGTTTCGGCGCGGCGCCGGAGAACGTCGGCGCCATGACGGATCGGGTTTTTCAGGAGATCCGGCGGCTGCAGGAGGACGGCCCGTCGGCGGACCTGACGAACCGGGCCAAGGAATCAGCCAAAGCAATTACGAAACCGCGATGCAGCAGAACGGCTACTGGATGGGCCGCCTCCAATCGGTTCATCTCTTCGGGCGCGACCCGAAGGAGATCATCACGAGGCCTGCCCGAATCGACGCTGTGACGCCCAAGACCGTGCAGGACGCGTTCCGGACGTATTTCCCGATGGACCGCTATACCGTCGTGACGCTCGTGCCGTCGGCCGCTCCGCCGGTCGCGGCGAAGTAGGTTTCAGAACGTGTACCGGACGCCCAGCTGAATCTCGCGCGGCCGCGGCGAGAAGGTGCCGCTGTTGGCATTCGTATAGGCGTTGAACGTCGTTGCATTGTAAACGAGCGTTGGTGCTGCGAGCGATCCGGAGATGGTATACAGCGTGTTGTTCACCGTCGTGTAGTTGATTCGATTGAACAGGTTGAACGCCTCGAAGATACCTTCCAGCTTGCTCTTGCCGATCGGAAACGCGCGTGACACCCGAATATCCACGCTCGCCTGCGTTGGCAGCCGGTACGAATTGCGCTCGGTCTGCGGCAGGCGGTTGATGCCGCCGGCACCGATCACACCAGTCTGCACGCGCGTCGCCTGCGGGGCGTTGCCGGACACGAGCGGCGTGAACGGCGCTGCCGACGAGATCCCGATCACCGGCGCGATCACCCAGTTGTCCAGCCAGACGTTCGGCGATTTCGGCATCCAGACCGTGTTGAAACTGAATCGATGCGGCACGTCAAATGTGGATGTGGCCTGCTCGAGGTCCAGGCGATACGGGTCGAGGACGTTGTTTGACGATGTGAACGTCTGTGACGATTGACCGTTGTCGGTCGCCTTGGAGTACGTGTAGCTGGTCTGAATCTGCAGTCCGCTGGTGAAGCGGCGGTTCAACGCGAGCACGAGCGCGTTGTAGCTCGTGCTCACGTTCGTCGTGATCTGCGTCATCCGCCCGAAGTTGGCGTTGGGACGGGGCGTCGTATAGACGGGCAGCGTGAGGTTCTGGCCGTCGAGCGGTCCGCCCTGAACCTGATACGTGTTGAATACCGTCGCTGGATTCAGGTTGAGATCGAGGAACAGCGGCAGGTTCCGGCCCTCGCTGCCCACGTACGAAACCGAGAGCACCGTGTTCGGCGCAATCTGCTGGTCGAAGATCACATCGAACTGATGGATCAAGGGGTTCTGGGCATTGGGCTGGAAGAAGACGATGTCCGGCCTGGACGGCGTCGCTGAAGCGCCGGCAAGAATGTTGGGATACGCGGGCGCGCCGGCCGCAGTCGTCGCAAGCGACAACTGGAGCTGTCCGGTTGCCATGCCGGTATTGGTGATCGCGTTCGAGATCGTCGAATTGATGATGCGTCCGTAGAACATGCCGTAGCCGCCGCGCAGAATCGTCTCACCCTTGCCTGTCACGTCCCAGTTGAGGCCGACGCGAGGTCCCCAGTTGTTCTTGTCGCTCGGGAAGGCGGCGGTTCGCGGCTCGAGCGGGTTCGGGATCTGGGGGCTCGGCATCGACTCCAGGTCGTAGCGCAGGCCCCAATTAATCGTCAGCTTGGGCTGAATGTGCCACGTGTCCTGGATGAACCCGGCAAAATCCGCGGTCGCGAACTGGAAGCTTGTCGGCCCGATGCCCTGGTTGAAGCTGGAGTAGAACCGGCCGGTACGGCCCAACTTTACGTTCAGTTCGTAGTCGCTGATGAAATCCGCGCGGGCGTTGTAGTTGTAGACGCCGCCCTCCTGGAAGAGATTGTCGAGCGTGTCGTGAGTCCGGTTGAAGTCGAAGCCGAATTTGACGAGGTGTGTGTTCCACAGCAGCGTAGCGGTGTCAGCCACCTGCACACGGCGCTCGTCCGGGTACGATCGGCGATCGAGGAAATTCGGCTTGACGAACGAGAACGTCCCCGAGGAGCCAGTCAGCGCAACGTTGGGTGAGCGGTTCGTGCCCGGGGCGATCGGTTCGCCGGGAACGGGATCCTGGCTGGTCTGGAACTCGAAGTCGCGACCCCACTGAAACTTGACCTCATTCGTCAGCCTGGGACCAAGGACCGACGTGAATCGGCCGATCACCCAGTCGCCCTTGACGCCGTCGTTGCCCCAGCTGTCCAGGCCGTTGGCGACCGTCGCCTGCGACTGAACTCCCGCCGGCGAATCCCATCGGAGGTGGTTATAGCTCACGGCGAGGGCGTGGTTGTTGTTGATCTGCCAGTCGATTTTCGGGAACAGCAGCGTCTGGTCGCCTGTGCGCGCGACGACGCCCGTCATGCTCTGGAGGAACGCCAGACCGTCGCTCGCCGCGGTCGCGTTCACGCCCCGCGAGGCCATCGTCGCCAACTCTGCAGGGCTGAGGGGAGCGAAGAATGCGCCCGCATTACCGGGGACGGCAGTTCCCGGGAAATCGCGTCTCTGCTGATCGAAGCTGAAGAAGTAGAACAGCTTGTTCTGCGTGATCGGTCCGCCGATGGTGGCGCCGTACTGGTGACGCTGGTCATCCGGCTTGAGCGGGACCGTCTGGAACACGCCGTTGACCGGCTGCACGATGGTCGTGAAGGGGTTCTGCGCTGCCCATTTGTTGTCGCGGATGAAGTAGAACCCTTCGCCCTGGATCGTATTCCCGCCGCTCTTGGTGACCGCGTTGACGACGCCGCCAGCTGCCCGTCCATACTCTGCTGAGTAATTCGACGTCGTGACCTGGAATTCCTGGACTGCTCCGAGGCTCAGCGAGTAACTCAACCGCGTGCGCCCGCGCTCCTCGGCGAAGAAGGCCTGCGTGTTGTCGCCGCCATCGACCGTGTTGCCGTTGAGGAGGCCGGAGATACCGCGGAAGCTGATCAGCCCGAACGTGCCATCCGCCGCCGCGCCCGGCGTGCTCAACACGTAGTTGGACCAGCGCCTGGCGCTGACAGGCAGGTTCGCAAGGGAGGTCTGGTTGATGTTCGTGGACAGGTCGGACGATTCGCGGTTGATGACCGGCGCTTGCGCGAGGACGCTGACGGTTTCGACCTGGCCGCCGACGCTGATGGTGACGTCGAGGTTCGTGACGCGTCCGACCTCCACGATGACGCCGCCCTGGTTGAACGGTGTGAACCCGCTGAGATTCACTTCAACCGAATACGATCCGGGATTCAACCGGACGACCGTGAAGTGTCCGTTGGTGTCGGTCACGGTGGTGGCCGTGGCATTGGTGGCGCTGTTCTTCGTGGTGACCGTGGCTCCGGGAACCACCGCTTTGGTCTGGTCCGTGACCGTTCCGCCGATGGCGCCTTCCGTCGTCGACTGCGAGAACCCGGACCTGGGCGCCGCGCAGATCACCAGAAATGCGACGGCCAGCCCGACCCCGCACCGTTCGCAGTTTCCTCTGAGAATTCATTGACGAGCTCCTGATGACGTTGCCTGTTGAGCGACCATTCTAACGTGCTGCTGTGCGGGCCGGGGAACGCCCCGCCGCGTGGTCGCAATTTCTGCGAAAGCATGTCGTGAAGGACCCGAAAGCCGTCGGGTCAATTGAAGGTATACCGGAAGCTCAGCATCATCACATACACGTCCGAGATGCCGGCGGAAGTCTGCATCGGTGTGGTGAGCAGGTTGCCGCTGAGCGTCTGCAGATTGTACGTGAGACGTCCCTGTGCGTCAGCCTGCGGGCTGGTCAGGATCTGGTTGTTGATGATTCGCTGGCCGACGCCCCAGTTGTGATTGAGGAGGTTGCCGAAGTTCGTGATGTCGAGCCGGAGTTGTCCTGAATGTTTCGAACCGGCAGCGCCGTGGAACACATCCTGGATGATGCTGAGGTCCACGCGATTGACGTTCGGCAAAAACACGGCGCCACGCTGCGCGTACTGTCCCCGATGCGAGCTGAGATAGGAATCGCTTGCGATGTATTGCTCGAATGCCGCGGCTTGCTCCGCAGCGTGAATGTCTTCGCGGGTGTAGTGGCTGTGGCTGGAAGGACCAACGTTTTGAAATTCATCTCCGACTGGGCCCGGGGGATGTAGATCAGGTCGTTGCCGCTGACGGTGTCGCCGTTCGCGTCGCCCGAGAACACGTAGCTGGTGTTTGCGCCAAAGCCGATGATGTTGGGTCGCGCCTCGAAGAATGCGACGACGGTCGTGGCCCCCCAGCCGAGGTATTGATGTGTATATGCCGGCGCCAGGTAGACGCGATGGCCGGGCGAGTTGATCGAATAGGCCAGTGGGGGGTTGTTCGGATCGAAGACGATCGGATTCGCCGATCCCCACGAGCTGCCGGCCGTGGACGAAGGCTCGACGAGGCTCTTCGACACGCCGTAACTGTACCCGCCCCTGAACGAAAAGCCTCGGGTCATCGGCTTCGACACCGACGCGGCGATGTTCCATGAGCGGTTCTCGTTCGAGTTCTTGATCACGTAAGCGGCTGTCACCTGGTTACCGGGCGCGTTGTTTAAACGCGTCACGCAGGGGCTTGCCGGACCGTTGCATGTGGGAAACGCGCTGTTCACGATCCAGCGCGGACGCGCATCCACCCCCGCGTAGGCGGACTGGGCAGCTGGCAGGTTCGCGTTGATGTATACGGGATCGTTCACGTCGCGGTTGTAGATGTAGTCGACTGTTCCGGTGAGTCCCAGCGGCAGCCTCCGATCGACACCCACGTTGGTCCGCCAGATCTGCGGGAACCGGAAGCTCTGATCCGTCACGTCGAGCTCGTAGCTCGCGGCGACGCCTCCGGTGGCCGCCGGCTTGTATCGATCCGGATTGGGGTTGAAGGGAAACGCGGTGGTGTTTCGGTTGTCGAGAAATCCATACAGCACGCCCGTGTTGCCGATCTGGTTCGAAATCCACACGTAGGGCGGCTTGCCCGTGAACAGACCGGTCCCGCCCCGCACCTGCGTGCGACCGTCGGACTGCATGTCCCAGTTGAACCCGGCGCGCGGCGACCAGTATGGAGTGGTACTTGGAAGCGCGCCGGAGTTGTACTTCACCGGAGAACCATCCTGATCGCGGAAGGTCAGGCTGTCGGCCAGCGGGTTGTCGTACGCGGTATTGCCGAATTTCGCGACGTCGAGGCGCAGGCCCGCCGTCACGGTCAGATTACCGCGCGGCCTCCACTGGTCCTGGAAGTATCCCCCCGAGTACACGACGTCGAGCGATTGCAGCGGGGGCGTCGTCTGGCCGGCCTGCAGCAGGTACTTGACCTGGAAGATATTGAGGTTGACCGGTGAGACCGCGCGGTTCGGGTTTGCGAGGTAGCTGTTCGCGTCGGCGTAGAAATCGTTCAGGCTGTTGTAGGAATACGAGCTCTGAATGCCGAAGTAGAACGAGTTGTCCGAGTGAAACTTCTCGACGGTACCCCCGAACGTGAGCTCGTGGTTCTTCGTGAACTTGGTGGCGCTGTCCTGGATCTGAAATGTCTTGTAGTTGAGCAGATTGTACGGCGTGAACGGTTCAGATCCAAAGGAGGTGATGGCGCTCCCCGCGCCGTCGCCGATGACGACAAACGGAAACAGGTCGATTTGCCCGCGCGGCTCGTCGAACACGGTATTGCCGATGATCAGGCTGTTGGTAAAGTTCCGGAACACGGAGTTCCACTCTCCGACACCGGATTTGATGTCCTCGATCATCTTGTAATTCGAGTTGGCGAAGGTCAGGAATTGCGTCGTCAGCACCGGCCGGCTGGTGCCGAGCGACGAGGACCCCGACTGGTTCTTGTCCGTGCTCGAAGTCAACTGGTTGTACTTGAATTTGATCTTGTTGGCGTTGTTCAGGTTGTAGTCGCCCTTGATGATCCAGGGCTTGGCGGGCGTCACCTGGTCGATATTTTCGAACGGCCCCGTCGCGTAGCCGAAGTTACGCTGCAGATAGCTGCTCAGCGCGTTCATGTCCGACGTGGGGACGCGGGTGGTGTTGCCGCCCACGGGTACGCCGCCCGGATTTGATGTGAACGTCGTGAGCGGCCGTGTGTCGCTCTGGCTCTCGAAGCTCTCGAAGAAGAACAGCTTGTTCCGGACGATCGGTCCCCCGGCCCATTCGCCGGTATTTTTCGTCGTGAACGTGCCGGGATTAAAGGCCAGCCCGGCGGCCTGGGTGCCGACGAACGACTGGTTGCGATACCGCGTGTACAACGACCCGCTGAACTGGTTCGTTCCGCTGCGGGTCACCGTATTCACGTTGGCGCCCACAAAGCTGCCTTCCCGGACGTCATACGGAGCGACGCTCACCTGGACCTGCTCGATCGCTTCGAGTGAGATCGGGGCGACTCCCGTGCGATCGCCCGGGCCGCCCGTCGCGGTGTCGAGACCGAACGAGCCGTTGAAGTACGATCCGTCGATCGTCATGTTGTTCCCGCGATTGTCCTGCCCGACGAACGTGCCGCTGCCGCCGTACTGGGGGCTCAGCCGTGTGATATCAGTGATGCGGCCAGAAACCGTCGGCAGCGTCGCGAGATCGTCCCGCATGATTGCCGTGGCAGCGCCTGTGCGGCTCGTGCTGAACACCGGATCGAATGTCGCCGTTACGGTCACTTCTTCAGCGACCGCGGCGACCTTCAGCTTGAAATCGAGGTCGGTCGCCACGCCCAGACTGACGGTCACCCCTTCTCTGGCTTCGGCGCCGAAACCTGCGAGCGTGGCGGTGACTTTGTATGGTCCGCCCACGCGCAGGCCTGGAAGCGTGAAGCGGCCATCCCCCTGGGAAACAGCTTCGTAAGAGGTTCCGGACGGCTCGTGGATTGCCACGACGGTGGCACCCGGCACCACCGCGCCCTGGGAGTCCGCCACGACGCCGGCGATCATCCCGGTGGTCACGCCCTGCGCGAACGCCTGTGGCGCGATCGCGACAACGCCGGCGGCCACCACGAGCCCGATCGCGCAGGCGAGTCGTGATCTCTCACGATTCATTGCAGACTCTCCTGAAGGAAATGGATGT
>Ga0170475_122037009_pt1 | contig 10163 bp, 4 predicted proteins | sample Soicark_Litter_5_FD_111474 | JGI IMG/M metagenome (GOLD analysis project Ga0170475, IMG submission 111474) | Avena fatua rhizosphere microbial communities from Hopland, California, USA. Combined Assembly of 48 SPs | reverse complement strand
GGGCGAGCAGGTGGTCGACGACTCGTTCCTCATCCTCTTCAACGGTCAGCCCGACCCCGCGTCGTTCACCATCCCGGACGCCGCGTACGGCGAGCTGTGGACGGCGGTGTTCGACACGGACTCGCAGGTGGATCCCGGTGACACGGCACGGCCGGGCGAGGAGCTCGCGCTCGCCGGGCACTCGATGGTGGTGCTGACCCGGGCGCCGTTCCAGGAGATCCCGTCGGTGTCCGGCACGGGCGCGGTCGCGGTGGCCGCGCGCGAGCAGGCCAAGGTCCAGCCGCCCGAGCCCCGCGCACCGCGCAAGCGCTCGTCGCGCCGCACGGCCGACGAGCAGACGCCACAGGCGGACGCCGCGGGTGAGACCGCCGCCGCGCCGACGGACGGAGCCCCGTGACCGAGGCGCGGCAGACCGCGGCACGCCGCCTGCCCGCACCCGGCAGGCCGGTCCCGGTCTCCACGTACCGTGTCCAGCTCGGCGCCGATATGACGTTGGACGACGTCGCCGGGCGCGTGCCGTACCTCGCGTCGCTCGGGGTCACGCACGTCTACCTGTCCCCCGTGCTCACGGCCGCACCTGGCTCCACGCACGGCTACGACGTGGTGGCGCACGACGAGGTCTCGCCCGTGCTGGGCGGCCTGCCGGCGCTGCGCCGGCTCGCGGACGCCGCGCACGGCGCGGGTCTGGGCCTGGTGCTCGACATCGTGCCCAACCACATGGCCGTGCCGACGCCCGTGTGGCACAACACCGCGCTGTGGTCGGTGCTCGCGGACGGGCCCGCCTCGCCGTACGCCGCGTGGTTCGACGTCGACTGGTCGGCCGGCGACGGCGCCGTGCTGATGCCCGTGCTGGGCGACCGCATAGGAGCCGTCGTCGCGCGCGGCGAGATCGAGCTGGTCGAGCAGGACGTGCCCGGTCACGGCACCTGCACGGTCCTGCGGTACCACGACCACGTCTTCCCGGTGCGGGAGGGGACGGAGGCGCTGCCGCTCGTCGAGCTGCTCGAGCGTCAGCACTACCGCCTCGCGTACTGGCGCGTGGCCGACGAGGAGCTCAACTACCGGCGGTTCTTCGACGTCGGGACGCTGGTCGCGGTGCGCGTCGAGGACCCGGAGGTGTTCGACGCGACGCACCGGCTGGTGCTTGACCTGCTGGCCGACGGCACGCTCGACGGCCTGCGGATCGACCACCCCGACGGCCTGGCCGACCCGGCGGGCTACCTCGCCCGGCTGCACGAGGCCAGCGGGGGCGCGTGGGTCGTCGTCGAGAAGATCCTCGAGGGCGAGGAGGACCTGCCGCCCGACTGGGCGACCGCGGGCACCAGGGGCTACGACGCGCTGTGGCGCATCCAGCAGACGTTCGTCGACCCCGGCGGAGCCGCCCCGCTCGGTGCGCTCATGCACCGCCTCACGGGCGACGCGTCCGACGACTACGCGCACGTGGCCGAGCAGGCCAAGCGCGAGGTGGTCGACGGCCCGCTGTACGCCGAGGTCTACCGGCTGACGACGCTCGCGGCCAGCATCTGCGCCGACGACCTGCGCCTGCGCGACCACACCTGGCGCGCGCTGCACGAGTGCCTCGTCGAGCTGCTCGTCGCGAGCGAGCGCTACCGCTCCTACGTGGTCCCGGGCGAGCAGGTGCATCCGGACTCGGTCGCGGCGCTCGAACACGCCGCGACGCTCGCGCGCACGCGCATGTCCGCCGAGCGCGCCGCGACCATGGACGTGCTGGTCGACCTGCTGCTGGGCCGCGAGGTCGGCAGCGCCGGCCGCACGCGCGGGGTCCGTCGCGACGAGCTCGTGGTGCGGTTCCAGCAGACGTGCGGCGCGGTCACGGCCAAGGGCGTCGAGGACACCGCGTACTACCGCTGGACGCACCTGGTGGGGCTGTGCGAGGTGGGCGGCGAACCCGCGCGCTTCGCGCTCACCCCCACCGACCTGGCCGCCTGGGCGGCGCGTCAGCAGGTCGCGGCGCCGCTGGCCATGACGACGCTCTCGACGCACGACACCAAGCGCGGCGAGGACACCCGCAACCGGCTGGGCGTGCTCTCGGAGCTGCCGAGCGAGTGGGCGGCGCTGGTCGCGCGGGTGCGCGCCGCGACCGCGTCGGCACGGAGCTCACGCGTCGACGGCCGCACCGAGCAGTGGGTGTGGCAGACGCTCGCGGGCACGTGGACCGAGGCCGGGCCGATCCCGCTGGACCGGCTCGAGCCGTACCTGACCAAGGCGATGCGCGAGGCGAAGAGCCACACGTTCTGGACCGCGCCCGACGAGGCCTACGAGGCGGCCGTGCTCGAGCTCGCGCGGCATGCGCTGGCCGACCCGGTGGTCACGGGGCTGTTCACGGAGTGGGAGGTGCGCACGCGCACGGCCGTGCGCGCCGCGACGCTCGGCACCAAGCTCGTCCAGCTCACGCTGCCCGGCGTGCCCGACGTGTACCAGGGCAGCGAGATGGCCGAGCCGACGCTCGTGGACCCCGACAACCGCCGCCACGTGCCGCTCGAGCCGCTCGTGACTCGCCTGGCGCGGCTCGACGACGGCGCCGGTCCCCGTGACCTGTCCGACGAGAAGCTCCTGGTCACCTCGCGCGCGCTGCGGCTGCGGCGCAGCATGCCCGAGGCGTTCGTGGGACCGGAGGCGGGCTACGTGCCGCTTCCGCACTCGTCGGGTCAGACGATCACGTACGCGCGCACGGTCGCCGACGACCCGCGCGTGGCGGTCGTCGCGACGCGGCTCGCCGCGTCGGTGGACCGGCTCGGCGGCTGGGCGGACCACACCGTGGGGCTGCCGGAGGGCCGGTGGGTGGACGTCCTGACCGGGACGGAGGTCGACGGCGGGATCGTCCCGGTGGCCCCGCTGCTCGAGCGGCTCCCGGTCGCGCTCCTGGTCCGCGAGGCGGACGCGTGAGCGTGCGCGTCTGGGCCCCGCGCGCGGCGCACGTGGACCTCGTCGTCGACGAGGGCCGCCGGCCCATGACGCGCGCCGACGAGGGCTGGTGGGCCGCGGACGGCCTGCCGGACGGGACGGACTACGCGTTCAGCCTCGACGGCGGCCCGGCGCGCCCGGACCCGCGCAGCCCGTGGCAGCCGCACGGCGTGCACGGCCCGAGCCGCACGTTCGACGCGCGGGCGTTCGCGTGGACCGACGCGGGCTGGGCCGGCCTGGACGTGCGCGGCCGCGTCCTCTACGAGCTGCACGTCGGCACGTTCACGCGCGAGGGCACGCTCGACGCGGCGATCGCGCACCTGGACGACCTCGTCGCGCTCGGGGTGGACGTGGTCGAGCTCATGCCGCTCGCGCCGTTCGACGGCGACCGCGGCTGGGGGTACGACGGCGTGGGCCCGTACGCGGTGCACGACGCGTACGGCGGCCCGGCCGCGCTGCAGCGGTTCGTCGACGCCGCGCACGCGCGCGGGCTCGCGGTGTGCCTCGACGTGGTGCACAACCACCTGGGCCCGTCGGGCGCGTACGTCGGCGAGTTCGGGCCGTACTGGACCGACGCGCACCAGACGCCGTGGGGTGCGGCGATCAACCTCGACCAGCCCGGCTCGTCGCACGTGCGGCGGTGGCTCGTGGACTCCGCTCTGCGGTGGTTGCGCGACTTCCACGTCGACGCGCTGCGGCTGGACGCGGTGCACGAGCTCGCGGACGACTCCCCCGTGCACCTGCTGGCCCAGCTCTCCGACGAGGTCGCCGCGCTGTCCACCGAGCTCGGCCGACCGCTGTCGCTCGTGGCCGAGACGGACCTCAACGACCCGGTCTCCGTTGCGCCGACGACCGACGGCGGCTGGGGCATGACCGCGCAGTGGGCCGACGACGTGCACCACGCGATCCACGCGCTGGTCACGGGCGAACGGCACGGGTACTACGTGGACTTCGGCGCGCCCGCGACGCTGCGGCACGCGCTGACGCGCGTGTTCGTGCACGACGGCGGCCGCTCGACGTTCCGCGGCCGCGACTGGGGCCGTCCCGTGCCGCCCGGGACCGACGGCCACCGGTTCGTGGTGTGCGTGCAGAACCACGACCAGGTGGGCAACCGCGCGCTCGGCGACCGCCCGTCCGAGCGCCTGCCCGCGGGCGCGCTCGCGGCGCAGGCCGCGCTGCTGCTGCTCGCACCGTTCACCCCGCTGCTGTTCATGGGCGAGGAGTGGGGCACCCGACGCCGGTTCCCGTTCTTCACGTCCTGCGCCGACCCGGCCCTGGCCGACGCGGTCCGCACGGGCCGACGCGCGGAGTTCGCGGGCCACGGCTGGGAGCAGGTGTACGGCGGCGACGTGACCGTCCCCGACCCGCAGGACGCCGCGACGCACGCGAGCGCGGTGCTGGACCGGGACGAGCGCGCGCAGGACGAGCACGCGCGCCTGCTCGACTGGTACCGCCAGCTCGTCGTGCTGCGGCGCTCCGTGCCGGACCTCGCGTCGGGCGACCTCGCCTCGACCGACCTCACGTGGGACGGTCCCGACGAGGCCGCGGGGCCGTGGCAGGGCGTGCTGGTGCTGCACCGCGGATCGGCACGCGTGGTGGTCAACCTCGACCCGGCCGAGCGGACGGTGACGCTGCCCCCGGTCCCGCTCCAGGTCGCCGCCGCGTGGGCCCCCGTGCGGCGTCCCGAGCCCGGCACGCTCGTCGTCCCCGGACTGTCCGTCACGGTGCTGGTGGGTCCGGCCGACTGACCGGCCGGGACACGGCCCGTCGCTCGTGCCGACGCGCGGGCCGCACCGGATACTGGGCCTGCCTGCACGCCGGCGACCCCGTGCGTGCCCGGGCCCACGAAGGAGCACACGATGCCGGACTCGCCCACGCCACCGCCCGCCTCGGCCACCGACCCGGGGCTCGCGGAGGAAGCCGTCGCGCTCGTGCGGCGCTGGTTGCAGGAGGCCGCGGCCCACCCCGTGGAGGGGTCCGCCGCACAGCTCGCCGCGCTGCTCAAGGACCCCGCGGGGCTGCCGTTCGTCGTCGGGTTCGTCGACGGCGTGGTGCGGCCGCAGGACGTGCACGTCGCCGCGCGGACGCTGCACGAGCTCGCGGGCCGCGCACCGGCGTTCCTGCCGGCCGGGCTGCGCGCGCTGCTGCGCGTCGGGGGTGCGCTCGCGCCCGTGCTCCCGCACGTCGTCGTGCCCGTGGCGCGGCGCGTGCTGCGGCACATGGTCGGCCACCTGGTGATCGACGCGAGCGACCGCCGGCTCGGGCCGGCCATCGCCCACATCCGGCGCGACGGCGTGCGGCTCAACGTGAACCTGCTCGGCGAGGCCGTGCTGGGCCGGCGCGAGGCCGCGCGTCGGCTCGCGGGCACCGAACGGCTGCTGCGGCGCGACGACGTCGACTACGTCTCCGTCAAGGTCTCGTCCGTGGTCGCACCGCACAACCCGTGGGCGTTCGACGAGGCGGTCGAGCACGTGGTCGAGCAGCTGGGCCCCCTGTTCCGCCTCGCGGCTGCGGCGCCGACCCCGGCGTTCGTGAACCTGGACATGGAGGAGTACAAGGACCTCGACCTCACGCTCACCGTCTTCATGCGCCTGCTCGACGCGCCTGACCTGCTGCACCTCGAGGCGGGGATCGTGCTGCAGGCCTACCTGCCCGACGCGCTCGACGCGATGCGCCGGCTCCAGGAGTGGGCCGCGGCTCGCCGTGCGCGCGGCGGCGCGGCGGTCAAGGTCCGTCTGGTCAAGGGCGCCAACCTGCCCATGGAGCACGTCGAGGCCGAGGTGCACGGTTGGCCGCTCGCGACGTGGTACGCCAAGGTCGAGTCCGACGCGCACTACAAGCGCGTGCTGGACTACGCGCTGCACCCGGCCCGCACCGCGAACGTGCGCCTGGGCGTGGCCGGGCACAACCTGTTCGACGTCGCCTACGCGTGGCTGCTGGCCGGCCGGCGCGGCGTCCGGGACGCCGTCGAGCTCGAGATGCTGCTGGGCATGGCGCCGGGCCAGGCGGAGGCGGTGCGCCGCGAGGTGGGTGGGCTGCTGCTCTACACGCCGGTGGTCGCACCGCGCGAGTTCGACGTCGCGATCGCCTACCTGATCCGGCGGCTCGAGGAGGGCGCGTCGAGCGACAACTTCATGTCGGCCGTGTTCGACCTCGCGACCGACGAGGGTCTGTTCGCCCGCGAGCGCGACCGCTTCCTGGCGTCGGTCGCCGCGCTCGACGACGAGGTGCCGACGCGCCACCGCGTCCCCGACCGGTACGCGGCCCTCGAGCACGCACCCGGTCCGGGTCGCTTCGTGAACACACCCGACACCGACCCCGCGGTCGCCGAGAACCGTGCGCGTGCACGTGCGGTGCTCGCGCGCGTGCCGTCCTGCGACCTCGGGCAGGACCTGATCGACGCGGCCCACCTGCGCACGTCCGACGAGGTCGACGCGACCGTCGCCCGCACCCGTGCGGCGGCGCCGGCGTGGGCGGCGCTGCCGGCGGACGAGCGCGCCGCGGTGCTGCACCGCGCGGGTGAGGTGCTCGAGGAACGGCGCTTCGAGCTGCTCGAGGTCATGGCGGCCGAGACGGGCAAGACGCTCGACCAGGGCGACCCGGAGGTCTCGGAGGCGGTCGACTTCGCGCACTACTACGCCGAGCTGGCGCGTGAGCTGCCCGGCGTCGACGGTGCGCGGTTCGAGCCCGCGACGCTCACGCTCGTCACGCCGCCGTGGAACTTCCCGGTCGCGATCCCTGCGGGATCGACGCTCGCCGCGCTCGCCACGGGCTCGGCCGTGGTGCTCAAGCCCGCGGGTCAGGCGCAGCGCTGCGGTGCCGTCCTCGCGCAGGCGCTGTGGGACGCGGGCGTCCCGCGGGACGTGCTGGCCCTGGTCCAGGTGGAGGAGTCCACGCTCGGGCGCACGCTCGTCGCGCACCCGGGCGTCGACCGCGTGATCCTCACGGGCGCGTACGACACCGCGGCGCTGTTCCGCTCGTTCCGGCCCGACCTGCCGCTGCTGGCCGAGACCAGCGGCAAGAACGCGATCGTCGTGACCCCGAGCGCCGATCTGGACCTGGCCGTCAAGGACGTCGTGGCGTCCGCGTTCGGGCATGCGGGTCAGAAGTGCTCGGCCGCCTCGCTCGTGGTGCTCGTCGGGTCGGTCGCGACCTCGCGCCGGTTCCGCGACCAGCTGCTCGACGCCGCGTCGTCCCTCGTCGTGGCGTACCCGCACGACCCGCGCGCACAGGTCGGGCCCGTGATCGAGCCCGCGGCGGGCAAGCTGCTCGCGGGGCTCACCGAGCTCGACCCGGGCGAGTCGTGGGCGCTGCGGCCGCGCCGGCTCGACGACGAGGGGCGGCTGTGGACGCCCGGCGTGCGCGTGGGGGTGCGGCGCGGCGCACGCTCGCACCTGACCGAGTACTTCGGCCCCGTGCTCTCGGTCATGACGGCCACCGACCTGGCGGAGGCCGTGGCGATCACCGACGACGTCGACTACGGCCTGACCGCAGGTCTGCACTCGCTCGACCCGCAGGAGATCGCCGCATGGCTCGGCGCCGTGCAGGCGGGCAACCTGTACGTCAACCGCGGGACGACGGGAGCGATCGTGCGCCGTCAGCCGTTCGGCGGGTGGAAGCGCTCGGCGGTGGGTCCGGGCGCGAAGGCGGGCGGACCCGGCTACCTCGACGTGCTGGGCACGTGGCACCCGCGGCCCGCGCGCGAGGGCGCGGACGTCACCGACCCGCGCGTGCGTGCGCTCGTCGCGGCCGCCCGCGCGGACCTGACGACCGAGCAGGCCGAGACGGTCGAGCGCGGTGCCCGCAACGACGCGCTCGCGCTCGCCACGCGGTTCGCGCCGCGGGACGTGACGGGCCTGCGGGCCGAGCGCAACGTGCTGCGGCACCTGCCCTACGGCGCGCCCGTGCTCATCCGCGTCTCCGCGTCCGGCGAGCCCGCGGCACTGGTCCGGGTCGTGTGCGCCGCGACCGCAGCGGGTGCGCGCGCGGTCGTGTCCACCGCGGCCGCGTTGCCGGCTGCGGTCACGGCCGCGGTCGCGGACGCGGCGGCTGCGCTCGTCGTCGAGGACGAGGACGCATGGCTGGTCCGCGCCGGGGGCCTGGCCGGGGGGCGCGTGCGGCTGGTCGGCGCGAGCGCGCACACGCTCACGCCCGCGACGCACGGCCGGCCCGATCTCGCGGTGTGGGACCACGCGGCCACCGAGTCGGGCCGCGTCGAGCTCGCGCCGTTCCTGCTGGAGCAGGCCGTGAGCATCACGGCGCACCGCTTCGGCACGCCGAACCACCTGACCGACGACGTGCTGTGAGGTGAGTCGGGGCGCTCAGGGCACCAGTGCGGCCCCGTCGGACGCGAGCGCACCGAGGCGGGACAGCGCGCGGTAGTACTTCTTGCGGTACCCGCCCGCGAGCATCTCCGGCGAGAACAGCCCGTCGGTGCCCGCGCCGCCCAGCAGCACGGGCACGTCGCGGTCGTACAGCCGGTCCACGAGCACCACGAGCCGCAGCGCGACGTCCTGACGCGTGACCGCGTGCACCCCGGTGAGCCCCACCACGCGCACGTCGTCCAGCAGCGCGCCGTACTTGGAGGGGTGCACACGCTCGAGGTGCGTGAGCAGCGCGTCGAAGTCGTCGACCGTCGCGCCCGCACGTCCGGCGACGCTCGCGCGCACCACGTCGTCGGCCAGCCCGCCGTCGTGCCGCACCGAACGCTGCCGGTAGTCCTGGCCGTCGATCCGCAGAACCTCGAACCGCGCCGCGAGCGCCTGGATCTCGCGCAGGAAGTCCTCGGCCGCGAACCGGCCCTCGCCGAGCGACTCCGGGAGCGTGTTGGAGGTCGCCGCGAGCGCGACGCCGTGGTCCGCCAGCTCACGCAGCAGCCGGGACATCAGGACGGTGTCCCCCGGGTCGTCGAGCTCGAACTCGTCGATGCACACCAGCCGGAACGCGGACAGCGCCTGCACGGTCGCCCCGAAGCCGAGCGCACCCACCAGGTGCGTGTACTCGACGAACGTGCCGAACGCCGCCGTACCGCCGTGCGCCCGCACGCGGTGCGCGAGCGCCGCGAGCAGGTGCGTCTTGCCCACGCCGAACCCGCCGTCCAGGTACACCGCGGGGGCCGCCGTCCGGCGCCGGCGCCACCACCCGCGCGCCGCTCCGCTCGTCGCGACCTCGTCGGCCACCGCCCGCAGCCGGTCGACCGCCGCGGCCTGCGACGCGTGCGCCTCGTCGGGCACGTAGCTGTCGAACGTGGCGTCCGCGAAGTGTGCGGGCGGCACCAGCTCGGCCACGAGGCGCTCGGCGGGCACCACGGGGACGATGCCCGTGAGCCCGGGGGTGCCTGCGTCGGGAGCGGTGCGGGATCCGGTCACGAGGGTCGAGGATACGTCCACGGCTCGGTCCGAGCGGTGTCCACATGCCGTCACGTCCGTCTCACCATCCGAACCGGGACTCCCCGCACGGGCGAACGCGTGTGAGGCTCGGCGCGTGATCTCGTCCGGGTACCTGTGCGCGTGTCGGCCCTGTGCCGCCTCGGCCGCGCGTGCCCGCATGTGCATGTGCTGCTGTCTGCGGAGCAGCTGACCCCGCCCACGTCCCCCACCCCGGGCGCGCGGTCTGTGCCCGGAGGGATCACCAGCACGTCTGGGTGTCGCCCCCTGCCAGGTGCAGCCGTTCGCCGTGAACGTCCTGGAGGTAGCGCCACATGGCGCAGACCCGGATCGCCCCGCCCGCCGCCAAGCCCGAGGGCCAGTGGGCCTTCGACCCCGAGCGCACGCCCCTCAACGGCAACGAGCAGCTCAAGCAGGCCGACGACGGGCTCCACGTGCGCGAGCGCATCGAGACCGTCTACGCGCTGCAGGGCTTCGACTCGATCCCCGCCGACGACCTGCGCGGCCGCATGCGCTGGTGGGGCCTGTACACGCAGCGCAAGCCCGGCATCGACGGCGGCAAGACGGCCACGCTCGAGCCGCACGAGCTCGACGACTCCTACTTCATGCTCCGCGTCCGGTGCGACGGCGGCACGCTCACGCTGCGCCAGCTGCGCGTGGTGGCCGACATCTCGCGCGAGTTCGGGCGGGACACGGCCGACATCACCGACCGCCAGAACATCCAGCTGCACTGGATCCGGGTCGAGGACGTGCCCGAGATCTGGCGCCGCCTCGAGGACGTCGGCCTGACCACGCTCGAGGCGTGCGGCGACGTGCCGCGCGTGATCCTCGGCTCACCCGTCGCGGGCGTCG
>Ga0170475_110505708_pt1 | contig 10165 bp, 5 predicted proteins | sample Soicark_Litter_5_FD_111474 | JGI IMG/M metagenome (GOLD analysis project Ga0170475, IMG submission 111474) | Avena fatua rhizosphere microbial communities from Hopland, California, USA. Combined Assembly of 48 SPs | reverse complement strand
CGTCGAGGCGCTCGTCGCGGCGCTGGTGCTGCTGTTCCAGGTCCTCGCGCCCTTCGCGCCGCACCTGGCGGAGGAGTTGTTGATCGCCTCCGGGCGGGAGGACGGGCCCGGCCTGGTCGGCTCCTGGCCGACCGAGGCGGCAATCCCGGTCGGGCCGGAGGAGACCCCGGCCACCGCTTGATTGAGCAAGGAGCCTTGATTACTACACGGTAGTGTGTTATGAATTCGCCACCGGGCGATCAATGCCGGTGAAGGAGGCGGGGCTCCCGAGATCTGGGACACCGCCTTGGGGTGGCTAAGGAGGACCAGTCATGGGCCAGGATCAGCGCCGTCGCCGACGGAGCTCCTGGGGGCGTCGGCAGACGTCGCGCCGCCTCGCCTCTCTTCATCGCGCTCGCCGGTGATGCTCAACGCACAGGGAAGCACCAAAGGAGGTGAGTGAGTGTCTTCTGGCACGCGGGCCAGTATTCGCGGGCTCTCATTGCTCGCGGTTCCCCTGAACCTATCGATCTTGAGGGTTCTCGAAGAGGGGCCTAAACGGCTGGTGGATCTCCGGCGCCAGACCGGCTCGCCGCCGCAGACGACGCTGCGAAAACACCTGCGGGCACTGACCGAGATCGGCGTCCTCGATCGACGCAGGCTCGAGGCTTTCCCAGGCGTGATCGAATACGAGCTCGGTGCGGCCGGGCAGGAGTTGATCGCCACCACGGACGTCCTCGCGACCTGGTTGGCAGAGTCTCCGCACGGCCCGCTGACGCTCGGCGACCCGGCGGCGAAGAGCGCGATCACAGCCCTAGGCGAGGGCTGGGGGACTCACATGCTGCGAGCCCTGGCGGCGCGACCGCTCTCCCTGACCGAGCTCGACGACCTGATCTCCGGCATCAGCTACCCCTCGCTGGAGCGGCGCCTCGCGGCGATGCGGCTGGCGGGGCTAGTGGAGGCGGTGCCGGCACCCGGACGGGGCACTCCCTACACCGTCACCGGTTGGGCGCGGCGGGCGGTTGCTCCGATCACAGCCGCGGCACGGTGGGAGCAACGCCACCTCAGGGGTGAGGTGCTGCCGCTGACCCGCCAGGACGCCGAGACGGCATTCCTGCTGGCGGTGCCGCTGCTGCGCCTGCCGGCCGATCTATCTGGCTCCTGTCGCCTCTCGATGGAGGTCCATAATGGCCGAGGGCCGACCCTGGCCGGCGTCCTCGTTGACGTCGACGAGGGCCGCATCGCTGCCTGCGGGTCCCGCCTCGAGGGAAGCGCGGTGGCCTGGGTCTCGGGCTCTGCCCCCGCTTGGTTGCGCGCTGTCGTCAGCGACGAATCCGACAGCCTCGAGGTCGGTGGAGATCTGCAGCTGGCGCGCCGCTTCCTCGACGATCTCCACGGGGCTTTGTTCCGGGTCAAACAGGTCAATTGACTCATTCCCATGCCCCGGAAGCCCTTTACGTACCTTGACAGAGACTCGTGTATTCCTATATCTTCGGCCTGTCCGGGATGGGTCCCGGATGGGGTTGTGGTGGAGTCACCGAACCAGGGGAGCGAGAGCATCATGTGGATGGGTTCGTCTCACGGTCGGGTGGCCGAAAGCGTTGTTGATGAATTCACTCGACAGGGAGGGTTAGATGTTCTCTTTACTGCGTAACCGGTTCGGGATTCCCGGCCTCGTCGCCGTTGTCGCGCTGGTCTTTGCCATGGTCGGTGGGGCCTATGCGGCGAAGAAATACGTGATCACCTCGACTGGCCAGATCAAGCCCAGCGTCCTCAAGTCCCTGCAGGGCAAGGCCGGCCCGGCTGGTCCGGCAGGTGCCAAGGGGGATCCGGGTGCCAAGGGGGATCCCGGCGCCGCCGGCACCGCTGGCGTAGCCGGCACGAAAGGCGCGACGGGCGCTACCGGGGTCACCGGCAGCACTGGTACGACCGGTACGACCGGCGCAACCGGCACCACGGGTGCGACCGGCGCCACCGGGCCGGTCGGGCCGACGCTGCCGTCCGGCGTCACCGAGACCGGTACCTGGGGCGGTCAGTTCACGGCGGAAACGATGCTGCCGGTCTCGCTGAACCTGCCCTTGTCCGCCGCGCCGGACCCGGTCTTCGTCGGGGTTGCCGCCTCGGCCCCCGGCTGTCCGGGTCTCGTCAGCGGTGTGCCCACCGCGGAAAGCGGGAAACTGTGCATCTACGCGGGGGTCCTGGCCACCGCGACGTTCCAGCTCTTCCTCAACCCGACCGCCAACTTCGCCGAAGGCGCGTCGAAAGAGGGAGCGGTGATGTCGTTTGGCTGCACCGGTACCTGCATCGCAGTCGGGACCTACGCCGCGAAAGCGCCGTAGCGGTAGCTCAGCCGCGTCGCGTTTGGGCCTCGTTCACCAGTTGTGCCAGCGAACTCGAGCGGCGCCCTCGGGCTGTGACCATGTCGTTGAACGGTGTCACGCACGCATCTTTGCGCCGCACTCATCGGCGCATTCGCGAACGTGTCGCACGGTGATTTGCGGGGAAATTCGCAAAATCGGAGGACAGGAGATGCACGGATTTATTTCAAGTGATCAGAAACCTTGACCATTGCACTGATCGGTGGCTATGGATTGCGACGGGAAATCAATCGGCATCCGGGGCGCAGGTGAAGGCTCGGGATGTCCTTCGAAAGGAAAAGTATGAACCGCAATCTCAAGGTCCTCGGCCTCGCCCTGGTGGCGGCGCTGGCGATGACCGCCCTGGTGGCCTCCGCCGCTCAGGCAAACAACGAAGGCAAATTCACAGCAACGTCCTACCCGGGCACCCTGCACGGGGAAGACACCGGCACGCACGTCTTCACCGCTGCCGGCGGCACCGTCAACTGCACCAACGCGACATTCACGGGGTCGTTCACCGAAGCATCGAAAACACAAACAATCACCCCTGAATACAGCGGCTGCACGGCGTTCGGCTTCATCGGCGCGACCGTGACAATGAACGGCTGCGACTACCTGTTCCACCTGACCGGGACAGGCGCCGGCGGCGCCTACAACTCGACCGTGGACCTCGTCTGCCCGGCCGGCAAAGAAATCACAATCGACGCCGTCCCGTGCATGATCAGCCTCCCAGGCCAGACCGGTCTGCCGGGCAGCACGTTCACAAATAGCGGCGGCACCCCGAGTGACGTCACCAACCACGCCAACGTAACCGGCATCACAGGGGTCCTGAAAAAAGAAAACGCCCTGTGCTTCTTCACCGCCGGTCACTTCACCAACGGCACCTACAAAGGGTCGACCACAGTCACCGGCAAAAACGCGGGTGGCGCAGCGCAGAGCATCGACATCGGCTGATCTAGCCAAGTTGTCGATCGGCTGACGCATGAGGGCGTCGGTCGGAGGAAAGAGCGGGCCGGGGAGACTCGGCCCGCTCTCGTTCCGGGCATCGGCTGAGGCGCTCGAGCACCGTTATTTGCCGCCCGCGGCGGGCTTAGCTCACGGCTCTCGGAACATTGCAGCGTTTCTTGACAAATACGCAATCGTTCCGATAGCCTCGGCAGTGCCGAGAGGGGAAAACGGCGGTATGTGGCGGCGGGGATTCCTTGCCGCGGGGACAAGGGAAAACGGGAGGATGGATCACCTTGAGACGAGGTATTGGGCGTAGCGTCGGCCTGGTCGGCCTCCTGGCGTTGTTCCTGGCTTGCTCGTGTCAGCCTGCCGCCGCCGTCGAAGAAGGGCGCAAGCCGCTGTGGACCGCGTGCGTGGATGGCGCCGCCAAAGGCCAGTGCTCGATCCCCCGCGGTCTCGCTGCCGATCCGGTCAGCGGTCACGTCTATGTCGTCGACCAGGAGAACCAGCGGATCCAGGAGTTCACCGCGTGGGGTGAGTTCGTCAAGGCCTGGGGGGCCGGGGTCGCTGACGGCAGTTCACAGCAACTCCAGGTCTGTACCACCACCTGTTTCCCCGGTCAGAAAGGCAGCGGCCCCGGCGCCTTCGATTGGCCGGAGGGGATCGCCATCGATTCGGCCGGCAACGTCTACGTGACCGACCACAACAACCTGCGAGTTCAGAAGTTCAGCCCTGCCGGACAGTTCCTCTTGATGTTCGGTGGCGGCGTCAACCAAGGTCCGCTGCATCCGGGCAACGTCTGCACCGCGACCAACATCACTGAAGGCGACACCTGCGGCTCCGGTGCAGCGGGATCTGGCCCAGGACAGTTCGCTGATCTCGCCTTCGGGGACTCGATCGACATCGACGGCTCGAACACGGTCTACGTCGGTGATCCGGACCGGATTCAGAAGTTCAACTCCGCTGGCGTCATCCAGTCGCAGATCCCCCTGCCCGAAAGCGGCCTGCCCCGAGCCGTCAACGTCGACGGCTCGGGAAACCTCTACTTCGCTTACAACCAGGACTACAGTCCCCAGTTCCCCCAGAAGCCCAATGTCTACAAGTTGAGCGCGGCCACCGGTGCCATCCTCGGGAAATTCTTCGTCGACTTTCCCCTCGCCCTCGCCAGTGACGCGGACGGCAAGCTCTACATAGCCGCGGAAGAACGGACCCCACGCCGGGGGGAAGTCCTGGTCTACGACGCCGCCGGCCTGCTGGTCCAGAAGTTCGGCAAAGGGGAAGGGTTCGGCTTCCCGGCCGGCCTCGCGACCAACACCGTGACCGCGGCCGGCGGGGGTGGCGTCTACGTCGCCAACTCGGTCTTCGGCAAAAGTTTCGTCCGGGGCTATTACCCGCCACCGGACAAATGGCCGCCGCCACTGATCCCGCCCGACATCGATGACCAGTACGCGCTGGCCGTTGGCACCCAGCAGGCCGTGGTCCGGGCCAGCATCGACCCGAACTTCTGGGTCAACACCAGCTACTACGTCGAATACGGGACCAGCGACTGCAAAACCAACCCCTGCGACACCCAGCCGATTGCTCCCGGTGCCCAGCTCGGCGCCGGCTTAGTCCAAGAACCGGTGACGACCGCCGGCGTCACCCTCTCCGGCCTGCAGCCGGACACGACCTACTTCTACCGCTTCGTCTCACTCAGCGGCGGTGGCGGCCCGGTCAAGGGCAAGGGTGGGAAAGTCGGCCTCGACGGGACCAGCGGGACCTTCACCACGCGGCCGTTGCCAAGTCCGGCCAACACGAGCTGCGCCAACCAAGCGCTCCGCAGCGGCGCCTCCTCCTATCTGTCGGACTGCCGCGCCTACGAGATGGTGACGCCGGTCGACAAAGAGGACGCCGACGTGATCGTCACCAACAACAACAACAACAACCTCGCCTCGCTCAACCAGGCCGCCGCGGCGGGTGAGGCGCTCACCTATTCGTCGTACCGCGCCTTCGGTGACGCTCAGAGCGCGCCGTACGTAAGCCAGTACATCGCTCGCCGCGATCCGGTGGCGGGGTGGGGCAGCCACGGGATCACGCCGCCGCGCAACGGCCCCTCGGTCTACCTCGGTGGCGAAGCGGCCGGCCTCGACGTCCAGTACAAGGCGTTCTCCCCGGAACTCGACCAGGGCTGGATCCTCTACGACGGCGACCTCAGCCTCGGCGCCGGCTCGATCCCGGGCTACGGCAACCTCTACCGTCGCGACAACCTCACGGCCGCCTGCGAAGCGATCACCCGGGTAACGCCGCCGCAGCTGAAACCGGCCGACTTCATCCCCGAACTTCAGGGCGTCTCCGCCGATGGTGGCCACGTCGTGTTCACCGCTTCGGACAGCCTCACGCCGAACGCGCCGCTGACCGCGATCAGGCAGCTCTACGACTTCCACAACGGCAAACTCGACCTGGTCAGCGTGCTGCCCGGGGAGACGCCGAACACGATCGGTTCCTCGGCGGGAACGGCGAACAGTCAGCTGCTGGAAGGACGCACCAACAGTGTCGCTCGAGCCGTCTCCGAAGACGGCTCGAGAATCTTCTGGACCGCCTTCACCGGCAACGCCGGGACGGGACCGCTCTACGTCCGGATCGAAGCCAAAGAAACGCTGCTGATCTCCAGCGCGGCCGCCCAGTTCTGGACGGCCAGCGTCGACGGGTCGAAAGCGGTCTTCACCAACGGGGGCGACCTCAAGGTCTTCGACGTCGAAGCCAAAACCACCCAGACGATCGCGGGCGGCGTCGCCGGCGTGCTCGGCGCCAGCGACGACGTCGGGCGGATCTACTTCGTCTCGACCCAGGCGCTGGCCGGTGGGGCTGTGGCCGGGAACCAGAACCTCTACCTCTACGAAGAAGGTGCGCCGATGACCTTCATCGCCGCGCTCTCCGCCGCCGACGCGACGGCCAACACCCCCCAGAAGGTGCCGTCGCCGGTGAACCTGATGCCGATCAAGCACACCGCGGCGGTGACGCCGGATGGCGCTCATGTTGCCTTCACCTCGACCGCGAGCCTGACCGGCTACGACAACACTGATTCCGGCAGCGGCCAGGCGGCCGCCGAGGTCTTCCTCTATGACGCCGACCCGGCCGATCTCCGCTGCGTCTCCTGCAACCCGACCGGCGCCCGACCCGCCGCTCGCAACGTCGCCAGCGGCACCAACTTCTTCCGGATGGCGGGGCGGATCCCGGGGTGGCCAAGCCAGCTCTACGCACCGCGATTGCTGGCAGCCGACGGCAGCAGGCTCTTCTTCGAAAGCTCCGACCCGCTTGCGCCCCACGACACCAACGGCAGGTTCGACGTCTACGAGTGGGAGCTGGACGGAGTCGGCGACTGCGACGAAACGGACTCCACTTTCTCCGCCGAAGCGGGTGGCTGCGTCAATCTGCTCTCCGGCGGAGACAACTCGAAGGACAGTGAACTGGTCGACGCCAGTTCTGACGGCGACGACGTCTTCATCTCCACCGCCAGCCGCCTGCTCCCCCAGGATCCCGGCTTGATCGACGTCTACGACGCCAGGACCGGCGGTGGCTTCGCGCCCGCCGCCCCGCCGGCTTCGGGCTGTGAAGGGGAAGCCTGCCAGGGCGCGGTACCGGCGCCGCCGGCCGATTCGGCCCCGTCGAGCTCGACCTTCAACGGCCCCGGCAATCTGCCCAAGCAGGCGAAGCCGAAGCACAAGCCCAAGCACAAGAAGAAGCAGAAGAAGGGCAAGCACGGCAAGAAGAAACAGGGCGGAAACTCGACGCGGGGGAGGGGCTGATCGAGATGAGGAGCACGTCGAGGCACCTGAGCAGGTTCGCCCTGTCGATCGCGATCGTGGCCCTGCTCGCCAGCGCCGCGCTCGGGCCGGCCTCGGCGATGGCCGCCTTTGGCTTCAAAGATGTCGACGTCACCTTCACCAACGCCGACGGCTCGACCGCGAACGTCGCCGGGTCCCATCCCTACGCGATGGAGACCACGCTCAACTTCAACACCTTGGTCGACCCCGAACTGGGCGAATACACCGACGATGAAGCGCGCTTCCTGACCGTCGACCTGCCGCCCGGCTTCGCCGGCAACCCGACCGCGACCTTGCGCTGCAGCGCCTCCGACTTCATCGAGAGGGTCGAAAGTCAGCCCTCCTGCCCCGACAGCTCGGCCGTCGGCTTCGCGGCGCTGCGGATCTCGTTCAACCCGATTCCCCCGGGCAAACTCGGCTTCTTCTTCGTCCCGGTCTACAACCTCGAGCCACCTCCGGGGGTTGCCGCGCAGCTCGGCTTCATCGGCCTCAACGTCCCGGTCAAGATCAACCTCGGGGTCCGCGACGATGCCGAACCCAACGTCGTCGCCTCATTCGACAACATCCCGCAGGCGATCCAGCTCTACGGCTCCGAGCTGACGGTCTGGGGCAACCCGGGGGACGCCTCTCACGACCCGTACCGAGGCCACTGCCTCGACGCGGTCAACTTCACCGGCGAGATTGTCTCCAAAGGAAGCTGTCCGGGCGGTACGTCCAACACTCCCTTCATCACGCTCCCCCGCAGCTGCGAGGGGCCGTTGTCGACCGTCTTCGCCGCGACTTCCTGGCAGAACCCGTCGAGCTGGGTCGAAGCGATCGCCGAAACCCATGACGAATCGGTGCCGCCGAAACCGCTCGGGATAGGCGAATGCGAGCGGCTCGGCTTCTCGCCCGACAGCGACTCGCGGCCGACCACCTCACGGGCCGAGAGTGCCAGCGGCATGCGGTTCAGCATCGACGTCGAGGACGAAGGCATCAATGAGCTCTCCGGCGCCGATCAGTCCGACGTCAAGCAGGTCGTGACCGAATGGCCGGCAGGGGTGACGGTGAACCCCTCGGCCGCCGCCGGGCAGGACGACTGCACGCCAGCGGAGTTCGCGCGGGAGACGGCCACCTCGGCACCTGGCTCCGGCTGTCCCGAGGCCTCGAAGCTCGGCGCGGTGCGGGTGGAGACGCCGCTGCTGGAAAACGAGGCGCTGGAAGGCGCGCTTTACCTCGCCCAGCAGGACAACCCGGCCACCACCGAACCGGGGGCCGAGAACCCCTTCGACACGATGCTCGCCGCCTACCTGGTGATCAGGAGCCCGGAGCTGGGCATCGTCGTCAAGCAGGCGGGGAAGGTCGAGCCGGACCCCGTCACCGGGCGGATCACCTCGACCTTCAAAGGTCCCCAGCTGCCCTTCAGTCACCTCGAGCTGCACCTGCGCGAAGGGCCGCGGGCGCCGCTGGTGACCCCGCAGGGGTGCGGCACCTTCATCTCGACGACGCGGCTGACCCCATGGGCAGGCAGCGAGGTCACCGTTCCCTCGACTTTCCCGATCTCCTCTGGAGTTGGCGGCGGCGCCTGTCCGAGCGGTGCGCGTCCCTTCAGCCCGGGCTTCAGCGCCGGCACCGTCAACAACAGCGCCGGTTCCTACAGCCCCTTCGAGATGCGCCTCACCCGGGCTGACGGCGAGCAGGAGCTGACCCGTTTCTCGTCGGTGTTGCCGCCGGGGTTGACCGGCAAGCTGGCCGGGGTCGCCAAATGCGGCGACGCGGCGATCGAGGCGGCGAAGGCGAAGACCGGGCGGGCGGAGCAGGTCAACCCGAGCTGTCCCGCCAGCGCCCAGATCGGCCGTACCCTCGCCGGCGCCGGTGTCGGCTCGGAGCTCACCTACGTACCGGGCAAGATCTACCTGGCCGGGCCCTTCGCGGGCGATCCCCTCAGCGTCGTCGCGATTACGCCGGCGGTGGCGGGTCCGATCGATGCCGGCAACGTCGTCGTGCGGGACGCGCTTACCCTCGATCCGGTTACCGCCGAAGTCCAGATCGACGGCGCCGCCTCGGATCCGCTCCCGACCATCCTCAAGGGCATCCCCCTGCGCCTGCGTGACCTCCGCGTCTACGTCGATCGCGACAACTTCATCCTCAATCCCACCAGCTGCGACGCCTCGCAGGTGCGAGCGACCATGTTCGGAGTCAACGCCGTGGCCCAGGCAGCTGCCCGTTTCCAGGCCGCCAGTTGCCTCAGTCTCGGTTTCAAGCCGAAGCTCTCGCTGCGACTGATCGGGAAGACGAAGCGCGCCGGCAACCCGGCCCTGCGGGCGATTCTGCAGGCGCGCCCGGGCGACGCCAACATCGGCGAAGCCGCCGTCACCCTGCCGCACTCGGCCTTCCTCGACCAGTCCCACATCCGCACGATCTGCACCCGGGTCCAGTTCGCCGCCGACCAATGCCCGCCCGGCTCCGTCTACGGCCACGCCCGGGCGATCACCCCGCTGCTCGACGAACCGCTCGAAGGCCCCGTCTACCTGCGCTCCTCGAGCCACGAACTGCCCGATCTCGTCGCGGCCCTGCATGGGGTCGTCGACATCGACGTGGTCGGCCGCATCGACTCCCGCAACGGCGGGATCCGCTCGACCTTCGAAAACGTGCCCGACGCGCCGGTCTCCAAGTTCGTGCTCGAAATGCAGGGCGGCAAGAAGGGCCTGATCACCAACAGCCGTGACCTCTGCAACCGCAAGGGCTTCGCGACGGCGGTGTTCACCGGGCAGAACGGGCGGATCCGCGAATTCCGGCCCGAGGTCAAGACCGACTGCGGCAAGGGCAAGGGCAAGGGCGGCAAGCGGCGTCGTTAGCCGCCTGGCTGCTCAGCTCGACTCTCGACCACCTCGAAGCGCCGCTTCTCCGGGTCCCAGCCGAGTCCCTCGCAGAGCTCCTGCGGGGTCGTCTCGAGGGCGCCGGCGAGCTTGACGAGCGTGGCCAGGCGCGGTTCGCGGCCGGCGCGCTCGAGCAGGGAGATCTCCGTCCGGTGCAGCTCGCAGCGAGTGCCAAGCTCCTCCTGGGAGATCGCGGCGCGTTTGCGGGCTTTGCGGAGAT
>Ga0170475_129849578_pt1 | contig 10169 bp, 5 predicted proteins | sample Soicark_Litter_5_FD_111474 | JGI IMG/M metagenome (GOLD analysis project Ga0170475, IMG submission 111474) | Avena fatua rhizosphere microbial communities from Hopland, California, USA. Combined Assembly of 48 SPs | reverse complement strand
ATTCGAATGTGGGGGATTTCCGACATGGCCAAGCCGACCAAGCGCCCGACCCGCAAAGCTGCGGTTGCCCCGACTCCGGGCACGGGCGGCGAGACGCACCAGACCACCAATTCAGCGGCCGACACGCTGACCAGCAACCAGGGCATCCCTGTTTCGGACAACCAGAACACGCTGAAGAGCGGCGTGCGCGGCCCAAGCCTGCTGGAAGATGTGCTGTTCCGCGAGAAGATCACCCACTTCGACCACGAGCGCATTCCCGAGCGCGTCGTGCATGCCCGCGGCTCGGCGGCGCACGGCTATTTCGAGGCGGCGCGGGGAGCGAGCAAATTCAGCAAGGCGGCGTTCCTGCAGCCCGGCACGCGGACCAAGGTGTTCGCCCGCTTCTCGACCGTGGCCGGCGGCGCGGGCTCGGTCGACACGCCGCGCGACGTGCGCGGCTTCGCGGTGAAGTTCTATACCGAGCAGGGCAACTTCGACTTGGTCGGCAACAACATCCCGGTGTTTTTCATCCAGGACGCGATCAAGTTCCCCGACCTCGTCCATGCGGTGAAGATGGAGCCCGACCGCGGCTACCCGCAGTCGGCGACCGCCCACGACACCTTCTGGGACTTCATCTCGCTCATGCCCGAGAGCATGAACATGGTGATGTGGATCATGTCCGACCGTACGATTCCGTACTCGCTGCGCCACATCGAGGGCTTCGGCGTCCACACCTTCCGGCTGATCAATGCGGCGGGCGAGTCGACCTTCGTGAAGTTCCACTGGCGGCCGACCGTCGGCGCGATGTCGACCGCGTGGGACGAGGCGGTGAAGATCGCCGGCGCCGATCCCGACCATCACCGGCGCGACCTGCGCGAGACGATCGAGATGGGTGATTTCCCGGAATGGACGTTGAGCGTCCAGGCGTTCGACCAGCGGACCGCCGATTCGCTCGACTTCGACATCCTCGATCCGACCAAGATCATCCCCGAGGAGGTCATCCCGCTGACGCCGATCGGCAGGATGGTGCTGGACCGCAACCCGCCCAACTTCTTCGCCGAGACCGAGCAGGTCGCCTTCCATCCCGGCAACATCGTGCCCGGCATCGACTTCACGGCCGATCCGCTGCTGCAGGGCCGGTTGTTCTCCTACCAGGACACCCAGCTGATCCGGCTCGGTGGCCCGAACTTCCACGAGATCCCGATCAACCGGCCGGTCTGCCCGTTCCAGAATTTCCAGCGCGACGGTTTCAAGCGGCATGATGTTCCGGTCGGCCGCGTGAACTACGAGCCCAACTCGCTGGCGCCCGAGAGCCCGCGCGAGAATCCGAAGCTCGGCTTCACGAGCTTCCCCGATCCCGAGTCGGGACCAAAGATCCGCCAGCGCTCCGCGACCTTCGCCGACCATTATTCCCAAGCGCGGCAGTTCTACCGCTCGATGACGCCGCCCGAGCAGGCCAACATCGTGGGCGCGCTCGCCTTCGAACTCAGCAAGGTCGAAACTGTTGCGGTGCGCTCCCGCATGCTGGGGCATCTCGACCTGATCGATCCCGACCTCGGCAAGCGGGTCGCGGCGGGCATGGCGATGACCGGCAAGGCCGACAAGATCGTGCCGGCCGTCCCGCCGCGCGACGATCTCAAGCCGTCGCCGGCGCTCAGCCTGGTCGCCAAGGCGCCCAAGACCATCAAGGGCCGGACTCTCGCCGCCCTGGTCACCGACTCGAGCGACGCCAAGGCGGTCGCGGCGCTGCAGAGCGCGCTCAAGAAGGAGGGCGCCACGCTCAAGCTGATCGCACCCAAGATCGGGCCGATGAAGAACGGTCTCACGCCCGACATGACGATCGATGGCGGGCCGTCGTGCCTGTTCGATGCTGTCGTGCTGCTGCCGGGCCAAGCGGAGGTGCCGGTGCTGCTCAACACCGCGGGCGCCATCAACTGGCTGCGCGACGCCTTCGCCCATCTCAAGGCGATCGGTTTCAACAATGCTTCGCAGGCGATGTTCGGCAAAGGTGGCCTCGACGCCGGCGCGCCGGGCGTGGTCACCGTCGCCAAGGGATTCGATGCCTTTATCAAGGCGGCGAAAGAGCACAAAATCTGGGCTCGCGATGAATTGGTGAACCCACCCAGGTGAACGGATGCGGCGGGACAGTCTTGCGACCTATCGCGCCAAGCGCGATTTCCACCAGACGGCCGAGCCTTCGGGCAAGCAAGCCGTCGCCGCCGCCGAGCAGCTGCGTTTTGTCATCCAGCGGCATGACGCGACGCGGCTGCACTACGACTTCCGGCTGGAGCTCGATGGCGTCTTCCTGTCGTGGGCCGTCACCAAGGGGCCGTCGCTCGATCCGAAGGTGAAGCGGCTGGCCGTCCAGACCGAGGACCATCCGCTCGACTACGGCGACTTCGAGGGTACGATCCCGAAGGGCCAGTATGGCGGCGGCACCGTGCAGCTCTGGGATCGCGGCTACTGGATCCCCGAAGGCGATCCGCACGAGGGGCTGAAGAAGGGCGACCTCAAATTCACACTCGTGGGTGACCGGCTGTCGGGAAGCTGGGTGCTGGTCCGCATGAAATGGGGCCGCGAGAAGGGCGACAGCAAGCGCACCAACTGGCTGCTAATCAAGCATCGGGATGACGCCGCGCACGAAGGCGACAACGATACCCTGCTGGAGGAGAACGACACCTCGGTCGCGTCGGGCCGCACCCTGAAGCAGATCGCCATCGGCGCCGGCAAGGCACCGACGCCGTTCATGACCGCGCGGAAGCGCACCGCCGGCGCGGTCTGGCAGAGCAACAAGAAGGGCGGCGGCAGGACGGCGGTGGCGCCGGAGTCCAAGGCCGAGCCGAAGAAGGTCCGCACCATCCCGGCCTTCATCGAGCCGCAGCTCGCCAAGCTGGTCGATCAGCCGACGTCGGCGCCGGGCTGGGTGCACGAGGTCAAGTTCGATGGCTATCGCCTGCAGCTGCGCCTCGCCGGCGGCAAGGCGACACTCAAGACGCGCAAGGGTCTCGACTGGACGGCAAAGTTCCAGGCGATCGCGGACATCGCCAGGCAGCTGCCGGACTGCATGATAGACGGCGAAGCCTGCGCGCTGGACAAGGACGGCGCGCCGAATTTCTCCGCCCTGCAGGTCGCCCTGTCGGAAGGCCGCTCGCAAGACATGGTGTTCTTCGTCTTCGACGCGATGTTCGCCGGGGGCGAGGATTTGCGCGGCCTGCCGCTGATCGAGCGCAAGGAGCGGCTGCACGACCTGTTGTCCGGGCTGAAGGACAAAAAACAACTGATCCGCTACGTCGACCATCTCGAGACCGCCGGCGACGCGGTGCTGGCATCGGCCTGCAAGATGGGTCTCGAAGGCATCATCTCCAAGCGCAGCGACGCACCCTATCAATCGACGCGCGCCAACACCTGGCTCAAGGCCAAGTGCCGCGCCGGCCAGGAAGTGATCATCGGCGGCTGGACGCAGGAAGGCGCCAAGCTGCGCTCGCTCATCGTGGGCGTGCATCGCGGCCGGGGAAAGAACAAGAAGCTGGTGCCCGTCGGACGTGTCGGCACCGGCTTCAGCGGCGCGGTGATGCGCCGGGTGCTGCCGCAGCTCGAGAAGGTCGAGAGCAAGACCAGCCCCTTCGCCGCCGAGGTCAGCCCGCGCAAGGAAGCCAACATGCATTGGGCCCGGCCCGAGCTGGTCGCCGAGATCGAGTTCGCCGGCTGGACCGGCGACGGCAACGTGCGCCAAGCCGCGTTCAAGGGGCTGCGCACCGACAAGCCGGCCGACGACATCGTCGCCGAGACACCCGCCAAGCCGGAGAAGACCAAGATGGCCCAGCCCAAGCCCTCGCGGGCCAAAGCCGCCGCCAAGACCGTCAGGTCGACCTCGTCCGGTCTCGCCCCCTCAGGTCCATCCGTCGTGATGGGCGTCACCATCTCCCATCCCGACAAGCCGCTGTGGCCGGACGAGAAGCCGCCGGTCACCAAGATCGAGCTGGCGCGTTATTACGAAGCGGTCGGCGACTGGATGCTGCCGCACATCAAGGGCCGTCCCTGCTCGCTGGTGCGCACGCCGGACGGCATCAAGGGCAGCCAGAATTTCTTCCAGCGTCATGTCATGCCGGGCGGCTCGCCGTTGATCACCGAGGTCAAGGTAAGCGGCGACAAGAAGCCCTACGTCCAGCTCGACACGGTCGAGGCGGTGGTCGCCGCGGCGCAGATCGGCGCCACCGAGCTCCATCCCTGGAACAACCAGCCGGGCGTGCCGGAGCTGCCCGGCCGATTGGTATTCGATCTCGATCCGGCGCCGGATGTCGGCTTCAACGAAGTGATCAAGGGCGCGCTGGCGCTGCGCAAGCGGCTGGAGAAGCTGGGGCTCGCGACCTTCTGCAAGACGACCGGCGGCAAGGGCCTGCATGTCGTCACGCCGCTGACCAGCGACAAGAAGAGTCCCGACTGGGACGCCGCCAAGATGTTCGCCAAGGAAGTCTGCCGTCGCTTGGCCGAGGCCGAGCCTGACCGCTTCCTGCTCAACATGGCGAAGAAGGAGCGAACGGGCCGCATCTTCCTCGACTACCTGCGCAACGATCGCACCTCGACCGCCGTTGCACCGCTGTCGTCGCGGGCCCGCGACGGCGCCACGGTGTCGATGCCGCTGGAGTGGAGCCAGGTGAAGGCGGGGCTCGATCCCAGGCGCTTCACCGTCCGCACCGTGCCGGGCCTGCTGAAGAAGTCCAAGGCCTGGCGCGACTACGACAAGGGCGCGGTGCCCCTGCGCAAGGCGATCCAGGCACTGATCGATTCCAAGGAGTAGTCCCATGGCGAAAGCCAAACGCGGAGCGCCCCGACGTGGAGTTCATCGCCCGGCCTGGGAGGGCCATCTGCGGCTCTCGCTCGTGACCTGTCCGGTGGCTCTGTACACCGCGACCGAGCGCTCGGCCGACGTGCATTTCCACCTGATCAATCCCAAGACCAACCATCGCATCCGCATGCAGACGGTCGATTCCGGTACCGGCCGCGCGGTCGAGCGCAGCGACCTGGTGAAGGGCTTCGAGGTCGCCAAGAACAAGTACGTGCTGCTCGAAAAGGAGGAGCTCGACGCGGTGAAGCTCGAGGCCACCCGCATCATCGACATCACCGAGTTCGTCGATGCCGACGCGATCGACCGCATCTATTGGGACGAGCCCTATTATCTGGCACCCCAGGGCAAGACCGGCCTCGATGCCTTTTCCGTCATCCAGGCGGCGATGAAGAAGCAGGCCAAGGTGGCGATCGGCAGCCTGGTGCTGCATCAGCGCGAGCGGCCCTGCGCGCTCGAGCCGCGCGACGGCGGGATGCTGCTCACGACCTTGCGCACCCACGACGAGGTTCGCAGCAGCGCCGGGTTGTTCGACAAGGACCTGCCGAAGCCGGAGCCGGGCATGCTGCAGATCGCCGAGAAGATCATCGCGCAGCAGGAAGCCAAGTTCGACCCCAGCCATTTCAAGGACCGCTACGAGGACGCCCTACGCGCGCTGATCGAGCGCAAGAAGAAAGGCAAGCCGGTCGAGGCCGAGGAGCCCGAGGAAAAGGACGAGAGGGTCGTCGACCTGATGGCGGCGCTGAAGAGCAGTCTCAAAGGGGGTGGCGGTACTTCACGTGAGAAGGCCGAGCGGTTCCTGGCCGCCCGGAAGTCCGGCGAGAAATCCGGCCAGAAACCCGACAAGACACACAAGACACAAAAGCGGAAGTCCTCGCGCAAGCGTGCCGCCTGATAGGATGGAGGCGCGATGCGCCTCCTCCTCACCCGCCACGGCCATGTCGAAGGCCTCAAGCCCGCCCGCTTCCGCGGCCGTGCCGAGCTTGAGCTGACGCCGACCGGGCTTGCCCAGGCCGAAGCGGTTGCCCGGCGGATCGCGCGGCAATGGCAGCCGGCCGCCATTTACACGAGTGGCCTGCAGCGCTGCATCGTCACTGGTGGCCGGATCGGAGCGGCGTGCGGCGCGCCGTCCTCGGTCATGGACGGGCTGATGGATCTCGACTACGGCGCTTGGCAGATGCGCACGCATGACGAGATCCGGGTGACGGATCCGGACGCCTTCAAGCTCTGGCACGGCGCGCCCCACCTGGTGCGCTTCCCCAGGGGCGAATCGCTGCAGGATGTGGTCGCCCGCACTTCGGATGCGCTGCGGACCCTGTTGGCGCGGCACCGGACGGACACCGTCGTCATGGTCGCCCACGACAGCGTCAACCGCGCCCTGCTGCTGCAGCTCCTCGACCAGCCGTTGGCCGCCTATTGGAAGATCGTCCAGGACCCCTGCACCCTGAACGAGGTCGTGATCGACGCGGACAGGATCCAGGTCCTGCGCCTCAACGATACCAGCCATCTGGCCGTCGAGCGTGCCTAGCACCATCGCTTGAGCGACCTCGCAATGAGGCGCGGCCCCATTGTTTGGACGCCTGGAAATGACCATGTAGGGAGGGTCCCCCTCCTTCGAAAAAAGGACCAGCATGCCCCCCCAACGGGATATGGCGCGCACCGCCAGTGCGGCGCGCGCGGCTGCTGCTGTCTTTGCACGACCGATTCGGAACCACAGCGCGCTGCAACTCCTGACGTCGTTCGGTCCCTTCCTCATCGCCTGCGCCGCGATGCATCTCGTCTATCCGACGAGCCCGTGGCTCGCGCTCGCGCTCGGCATACCGACCGGCGCGCTGATGGTGCGCGTCTTCATCGTGCAGCACGATTGCGGCCACGGTTCGTTCTTCACCTCGCGGCGCGCCAACACCCTGGTCGGCCGGCTGTGCAGCATCATAACGCTCACGCCATTCGCCAACTGGGCGCGCCAGCACAGCATCCATCACGGCCACTGGGCGACCGTCGAGCCGCGCCAGGGCAGCGACCTCTATTCGGCCTGCCTGACGGTGCGCGAGTATCGCGCGCTGACGGCCTGGCACCGCCTGCTCTATCGCCTGCCCCGCCATCCGTTCATCGCCCACCTGCTGCTGCCGCCGCTGGTGTTCCTGCTGCTCTATCGCGTGCCATTCGACACGCCGCGCAACTGGGGCCGCGAGCGTCGATCGGTCTGGCTGACCAACGCCGCCCTGGCCGCGGTGTTCGGGGCGCTCGTGCTGCTGGTGGGCTGGCACGAGGTGCTGTTGGTGCATGTGTCGATCATGGCTGTCGGCTCGATCCTGGGGGTCTGGCTGTTCTCGCTGCAGCATCGCTTCGAGACGGCGCACTGGATGCGTGAGTCGGAATGGAACGCGGCCGAGGCCTCCCTGCGGGCCTCGTCGTGGCTGGCGCTGCCGCGGCCGCTCCACTGGATCACCGGCAATATCGGCTTCCATCACGTCCACCATCTCAATCCGCTGGTGCCGAACTATCGATTGAGCTCGGCGCACGACGCGGTCCACACCGTCTGCCCGATCCCGCCGCTCACCCTGCGCGGTGGCCTGCGCGCCCCCTGGCTCACCCTGTGGGACGAAGATGCGGGACGGCTGGTCGGCTTCCGCGACATCAAGGTCTAAGCCCTCCGCCCGCCTGGGCTCCCACCTGGGCCCTTGACCGCGCGCGCACAATCTCCGACTTACGCCGCCAATGGGCGCGGCATTTCCCTATGACGTGATCGTGGTGGGCGGCGGCCATGCCGGTTGCGAGGCCGCGGCGGCTTCGGCGCGGCTGGGCGCGCGGACCCTTCTGCTCACCCATCGGCTCGATACGATCGGCGAGATGTCCTGTAATCCCGCGATCGGCGGACTGGGCAAAGGCCATCTGGTGCGTGAGATCGATGCCCTGGATGGCGTCATGGGCCGCGCCACCGACCGCGCCGGCATCCAGTTCCGCATGCTCAACCAGAGCAAGGGGCCGGCGGTGCGCGGGCCGCGGGCGCAGGCCGATCGCAAGCTCTACCGTCAAGCGATGCAGGCGCTGCTCGCCGAGCAGGCGAACCTCGATATTCGCGGGGCGGCCGTTGCGGATATTGTCGTGAATGCACGCGGAGAGTGTATCGGCGTCGTCACCGAGCGAGGCGAAGAGATCGGCGCCGGGCGTGTCGTTCTAACCACGGGAACCTTCCTCAGAGGCCTGATCCATATAGGTGAAATCACCATGCCCGCGGGGCGTGCACGCGGGCAGCACGAGGGTGCGCCGGCCGATCTTGCAACCGATTCGGTGGAACCCCCTTCGACGGCACTCTCGCAAAAGTTGCAGGCCGCCGGCTTTCGCCTGGGCCGCCTCAAGACCGGCACCCCGGCGCGACTCGACGGCCGCACGATCGACTACAGCGCGCTCGAGCGACAGGACGGCGATCAGCCGCCCCAGCCCTTCTCCTATCTGACCAGCGTGATCACCACGCCGCAGATCGCCTGCTACGTCACCGAGACCACGGCCGCGACGCACGAGATCATCCGCGCCAACCTTCATCGGGCGCCGATGTACTCGGGCCAGATCGAGAGCATCGGCCCGCGCTACTGCCCGTCGATCGAGGACAAGGTGGTGCGCTTCGCCCAGCGCGAGCGGCATCAGATCTTCCTGGAGCCGGAAGGCCTCGACGACCCGACCGTCTATCCCAACGGGATCTCGACCTCCCTGCCGCGCGAGGTCCAGCTCGCGATGGTGCAGAGCATCCCGGGCCTGGAGCGGGTCGTCATGTTGCGGCCGGGCTATGCCATCGAATACGATCACATCGATCCGCGCGAGCTCCATCCGACCTTGGAGACGCGGCGGGTGCCGGGCCTGTACATGGCCGGCCAGATCAACGGCACCACCGGCTACGAGGAAGCCGCTGCCCAGGGGCTGATCGCCGGCCTGAATGCCGCGCTGGCCGCGGCTGGGTCTCCGGCCTTCACGGTCGACCGAGCCGACGGCTATCTCGGTGTCCTGATCGACGATCTGGTCACCTTGGGTGTTACCGAGCCGTATCGTATGTTCACGTCGCGGGCCGAGTACCGGTTGTGGCTGCGGTCGGACAATGCGGACCAGAGGCTGACGCCCAAGGGGCTGGCGGTCGGCTGCGTCGGCTCCGAGCGCGCTTGGGTGTTTCACGTGAAACATCGGGCCTTGGCCGAGGGCTTGGCCACGCTCGAAGGCTTGAAGGCCAGCCCCTCGGCGCTGGCCAAGCAGGGAATCGCCATCAACCAGGACGGCGTGGTCCGGTCGGCCAAGGACCTGCTGGCCTATCCGGACATCGGTTGGGACCGCCTCTGCGGCCTCTGGCCGGAGCTTGGAGCCATCCCCGCGGCGATTGCCGAGCAGTTGGCCATCGACAGCCGCTACGAGGGCTACCTCACCCGGCAGCGGCAAGACATCGCCGCCTATCGTCGGGATGAGGCGTTGGCCCTGCCGGACGATCTCGACTACGGCGCGGTCGGCAGCCTGAGCAACGAGATCCGCCAGAAACTCCAGACGCACCGGCCGAGTACCTTGGGCCAGGCGTCGCGGATTTCCGGCGTCACCCCGGCGGCTCTGATCGCCCTGTTGCGGTACGTCCGGCGGCGCGCGGCTTAGTGGGTTCGCAATCCCACTTCACGGTGAGGAGCGGCCCGCCGGGCCGCGTCTCGAAAGGGGCTTCAGGCTCGGTGCGCATTGCCATCCTTCGAGACGCACGCTGCGCGCGCTCCTCAGGATGAGGCGGGGCTGATTCCATGAGCCATATCCATGCCGGCCGGGAGATGTTCCTAGAGGAGCTGCGGGACCTCCGGGTCGATGTTTCACGTGAAACACGCGACCAGCTCGAGGCCATGGTCCACACGCTGGGTCGCTGGCAGAAGGCCATCAACCTGGTCGGTAAGGCCACCCTGGAAGACATCTGGGTCCGTCACGTCCTCGATTCGGCCCAGCTGGTCCCGCTGATCCCCCAGGCGGCGCAGAGCTTGGTCGACCTTGGCAGCGGCGGCGGCTTTCCCGGCCTCGTCCTGGCGGCCCTGCGGCCGGACCTCGACGTCACGCTGATTGAATCGGACGCCCGCAAGGGTGCGTTCCTGGCCGAAGCCGGGCGTCGAATGTCCTTGAAGAAGCAGCCGAAGGTGGTGGTCTCCCGGGTCGAGACCGCGCCGCCCACCAAGGCCGATGTCGTGACCGCCCGGGCGCTGGCGCCGCTTGGCCAGTTGCTCGCTTGGGCTGCGCCCCATCGAGCCGATACCGCTATTTGCCTTTTCCACAAAGGGAAAGGCTGGCAGGCTGAGGTCGCTGCCGCCACAAAGGACTGGGACTTCGAAGCCCAGCCTTT
>Ga0170475_104913482_pt1 | contig 10169 bp, 5 predicted proteins | sample Soicark_Litter_5_FD_111474 | JGI IMG/M metagenome (GOLD analysis project Ga0170475, IMG submission 111474) | Avena fatua rhizosphere microbial communities from Hopland, California, USA. Combined Assembly of 48 SPs | reverse complement strand
GCCTTGCGCAACTTCCGCCACCTTGCATCGTTTGCAGCCGTCGCCCTGGCGCTCGCGGTCGGCCTGCGAGCGCAGGGACCGCCGCCACCGGTACGATCTCCGGAAGTGCACGCCGATCGGCGTGTCACCTTCCGATTGCGCGCGCCGGACGCAACCCACGTCGACATCGGCGGCGAGGTGCTGCAGGGCAAGCCGCCGCAGCCGATGGCCAAGGATGCCGGCGGCATCTGGAGCGTCACGATCGGCCCGCTTCCGCCGGAGATCTGGATCTACAACTTCCGGATCGAGGGCGTCGACCTGCCCGATCCTGCGAACCCCAGCCAGATGCCGCGGGCCGCGGGCACGGCGATCTCGAGCTTTGTCGAAGTACCTGGTGAGGATCCGGCATTCTTCGACGCGCGGCCGGTGCCGCACGGCGAAGTGCGGATGGTGCTCTATGAATCGGCCGCGATGGGCGTCGATCGATACATATGGGTCTACACGCCGCCGAACTACGAAACGTCGATTGATCGGTATCCCGTGTACTACCTGCTGCACGGCAACGGCGAGACGCAGAGCGGCTGGGTGATGAACGGCCGAGCGAACATCATCCTCGACAACCTTATCGCCGAGGGCAAGGCGGCGCCGATGGTTGTCGTGATGCCACACGGCCATCCGATACAGAGCGCGTCGGTTGGTCCGTTCGTGATCGTGCCGCCGCATCACGGCGATTCAGGGATGCTGAATTTCACGCTCTTCACGAGGGATCTGCTCGAGCAGATCATTCCGCTGGTGGAGCGCCGCTACCGCGTGTTGACCGATCCGGCGCATCGCGCGATCGGCGGTCTCTCGATGGGCGCGTTCCAAAGCATCGAAATCGGCCTCGCGCACCCCGAACTCTTCGGCGATGTCCTTGCGTATAGCGGCGGGTTTGGCGCGCTGGGCCCGCGGCCCCCAGCGGATCCCATCGAGACACAGGCGCCGTGGCGTCAACTCCTCGCGGACGCGACCGCAGCCAAGAAGAATCTCCAACTGCTGTTCCTTGGATGCGGCCGGCAGGAAACTGGCATGCGCGCACCCGGACAGCGTCTCGTCGACTTGCTTCAGAACCGCGGGATCAACGCGCGATGGGCGGACTACCCGGGAGGACACGTCTTCAGCGTCTGGAGAAACCTTCTGCACGAATCCGCGCCGATGCTGTTCAAACAAGAGGCGCGTGCAGCGCCTCGCGCGCAATTCAGTCCCTCGCCGCTCGCGTCGGAACATTGGGTGACCACGTGGGCAACAGCGCAGCAGCTGGCGCCAACGCGTCTGCCGTTCGGCAATGGTGAGATCGTGCAGCCACCGCCGTCCGCCCATGTTCCCGCGACCCTGAAGAATCAGACGGTCCGCATGATCGCGCACACGAGCCTTGGCGGACGACGCGTCCGCGTCGCTCTGTCGAACGCGCTCGAGAAGCCCACACTGCGCGTCGGCGCTGCGCACGTCGCTCTCCGTGCGAACGCGGCGGCGATTGTGCCCGCGTCCGACCGTGCACTGACGTTTGGCGGCCGAACATCGACCGTCGTGCCGCCTGGAACGATGGTGGTCAGCGATCCGGTCGATCTCACAGTGGCGGCTCTTGTCGACCTCGCCGTGTCGCTCTATCTCCCGGAGGACACCGGAGCGCCGACCGTGCATCCAGACGGCATGCACACCGCCTACATCGCCAGCGGGGATGCCGCGGGCGCGTCCATGCTGACTTCGACTGCGACGACGACGGCATACCTCTGGCTGGCGAGCGTCGATGTTCTCGCGCCGACAGATACCGGTGCCATCGTCGCGTTCGGCGACTCGATTACGGACGGCGTCGGTGCGACGCTCGACAGCGACCGCGCATGGCCGTCGCTGCTTGCCGCGAAACTCTCGACAGGACATGGCCGCGGAGCGCGGAGCGTGATCAACGTCGGGCTGTCTGGCAATCGATTGCTACGTCCCGGCTTCGGCGTGAGTGCACTCGCGCGTTTCGATCGCGACGTCCTGAGCGAGGCCGGGGTGCGCTGGATGACCGTACTGCTCGGAATCAACGACATCACGTTCCCCGCTGTGCCGGGCGCAGCGCCGACAGAGGCGGTGAGCGCCGACGATCTAATCTGGGGGCTTCAACAACTGATCGATCGCGGCCATCGTCACGGCATCAAGGTGGCGGGCGCGACGATCATGCCCGTGCAGGGCGTCAATACCTATACCGAAGCCGGCGAAGGAATTCGTCAAGCGGTCAACCGTTGGATTCGGACCAGCAAGGCGTATGACGCGGTCATCGACTTCGACGCGGTGGTGCGCGACGCCGATCATCCAGGCAGGCTGCGCGCGGAGTTCGACCCCGGCGATCACGTGCATCCAAATGACGCCGGCAACGCCGCCATGGCGGCGGCGATCGACGTCTCCGTCTTCCAACGATAGCGAAGGAGCTCAGACATGACGGCTCGTCCTGCGATTCTGTTGGCGGCACTCGCGGTCGCCACCGCGTTTCCTCGCATCGGCGGCGCGCAGGACGTTCGCCGTGGATCATCGCTGCGCGTGGGCGCCGCGAAGGTGGACGTGACGCCGACGGACTCTGAGCTTCCCACGAACTACCTCGGCGTGCTCGACCGCGTGTACGCGAGGGCCATCGTGCTGGACACCGGCGCGACTCGCGCTGCCCTGATCACCGTCGACGCCGGCATGATCGGCGACGCCATCTGGCAGGCGGTGACGCGGCAGATCGAGACGGAACTCCACATTCCGTCTATGAATGTTCTTCTGACGGCGACGCACACGCACAGCGTGCCAGGCTCGCCCGGCGCCGACTATGTCGGGCGGATCGTGGAAGCTGCGAGACTCGCGCAGCAGAAAGTCGTGCCCGCGCGCGTCGGCTACGGAACCGGGGAGTCCTACATCAACGTCAACCGGCAGATTACCGATCCAAAGACAGGAAAGTGGTGGGAAGGTCCCAACCGCCAAGGGCCGTCAGACAAGACTGTGGCGGTGCTGAAGTTCGAGAGCCTGAGCGGCGAACCGCTCGCTGTGTACTACAACTACGCGGTGCACGGGGTGATCGCGGGTCAACTCGATCAAATCAGCGGCGACATTCCGGGCGCCACCTCGCGTTATATCGAAGACGCCTTCGCCGGCAGCGTTGTCGCCGTCTGGTCCACTGGCGCGTCGGGTGACCAGAATCCGATCTACTTCCAGCAGACGTACGACCTGCGGGAGATCCGCGTCAAAGACTACGCGAAGCGTGGCGTCGACATCAGCAACGCGATGCCACCCGGTGGACAGGGCCTCGACAGGAACAACGCCGCGGTGGCGCGGCTGATGAATCAGCAGAAGCAGATGCTGTCGTCGATGGGTCAGTTCCTTGGAGAAGAAGTGCTCTACGTCATGCGGAACGTCGAACGGACTGATACGGATGTCCGATTGTTCGGCAGGCAGAAGACGATTCAGTGTCCCGGTCGGGAGCGGACGAACGACGGCCGCGCTGGATCGGAAGGCACGTACAAAGACGCGGGTGCCGTAGACATCAGGCTGGGCCTGCTGCAGGTCGGCGACGCGATGATTGGGACGGTGAACGCCGAGGTCTTCAGTCCGATTGCGCAACGGCTGAAGCGCGAGTCGCCGTTCAAGGCGACGATGATGTCGACGCTCACGAACGGCTCGGCGCGCTCCGGCTACATTCCCGACGATACCTCGTACGGGAAGTTCACGTTCGAAGTGTTGTCGTCGCGGCTGCGGCCAGGCTGCGCCGAGTCGTCCATCGTGAACGGCCTCTTGGAGTTGATCGACAGCGCACGCAAGGCGGACGTCGCGCGATAAGGCACGCCACGAAGTTTGAGCGATTTCAGCGGGTGTCCCGTTCTCGAACGGCATGACAATAGGCCACGATGAGCAAACGGCACGCAACGGTACTTGCAGTGTGGCTGTCTGCGGCCTTGGTGGCTGCGGCGCCCGTGTCGTCAACGTCGTGGTGGAGTCCGGGGCAGGGGACGCCGCTGCCGGAGTACGCGACGTACCAGAACGATCAGGGCGAACTCGGCGTGCTGAACACGTCCGGGTCGCTCGACACGAAAGGCCACCCATTCTTCGAACCGATCGGCACGAACGGCCGCGCCTGCGTGACGTGTCACCAGCCATCGGACGCGATGTCGTTGTCTGTGCGGAGCATTCGCGAACGGTGGACGGCGACCGGCGGCAAGGATCCGTTGTTCGCGGGCGTGGACGGCATGAACTGTCCCAATCTGCCGCCCGACGATCCCCGTTCTCACTCGCAGCTGCTCGAACGCGGCCTGTTTCGAGTCGCGCTGCCGTGGCCGCCGCAGCGGCCGGACGGCTCGCGCATCGATCCTGAGTTCTCGATTGAGGTCGTGCGCGATCCCAACCGCTGCAACACCGATCCCACCTACGGGCTGAACAGCGCGAATCCCACCATCTCCGTCTTCCGTCGTCCGCGGCCGGTCGCCAACACCAAGTACACGACGCACCAGAACTTCGGCGTCGGGCCGTTCATCGGCAAGAACGGAATGCCGTCGTCCATCGACCCGGAGACGGGCAAGCCGACCAGCATGAACCTGATGTCGGACGCGCGTGCCGCGACGCTCGCGATCCAGGCCGACGATGCCGCGAGGAATCATCTGCAGACTGCGGCGAAGCTCAGCACCTCGCAGGTCGCGCGCATCACCGAATTCGAACGGCAGGTGTACATCGCACAGGTCGCGCGCCGCGACGCGGGCAGCCTCGTCGAACCTGATGGCCCGCCGGCGTTCGGCCCACGCAATCTCGCCGCGGACGACGCGGGCGTGCTCGGCAACAACACGACGCGCTATGTCTTTCCGCTGGCCGGCAAGTGGACGCACCTGCCGCGGACGAGTGACGACACCGTGAACGCGCGCAACGTGTCGCGCGAGTCCATTGCGCGTGGCCACGACGTGTTCATGTTCCGCACGTTCTGGATCAAGGACTCGATGCACCTCAATTCAGTGGGGCTCGGCAATCCCGTCAAGCGGACGTGCGCCACGTGTCACGGGATGCACATGACGGGCATGGACACGGCGAACGGCTGGATGGACATCGGTACAACCAACCTGCCGTGGGCCACGGAAGTACCGCTCAATCCGTGGACGGAGGCGAAGCCGCAGATGCCGCTCTTCCGCGTCACGTGCAAGCCGGGCGTGCGGCCGCATCCGTTCCTCGGCCGCGTCATCTACACGCAGGATCCCGGGCGGGGGCTCATCTCAGGTCTCTGCAACGACGTCGGGACGATCGTCATGGAGCAGTTCCGGGGGCTCGCGGCGCGTGCGCCGTACTTCTCGAACGGATCAGCCGCGACGCTTCGCGAACTGGTCGACTTCTACGACCGCCGCTACAACATCGGCTACTCGGAGTTGGAAAAACAGGATCTCGTCAACTTTCTGGGGGCGCTCTGATGCACGCGCGTCATGTGATCAGCGGAAGCGCGCTGCTGCTCGCGGCCCCGCTCCTATTCGGCGCGGGGATCCCTCTGGGCGCCGAGGGCGCGCGGAAGAATTTCGTGAGCTGCCCGATCGTGCGCGACACCGCGTCAGTCCCGTGCTGGCTGACCGAGTACGAGGGCGAGCTCTACTTTCTGACCATTCAGTCGGACGTCACGTCGCCGGTCACGCCGCCGTGGCTCGGACATCGCGTGCTGGTCGAAGGAACCGTCTCGGCCGAGCCCCGCATCTGCGGCGGCATCGTCCTGAAGCCCGTGCATCTGTCGGTGATGCCTGAGCTCGATGCCTCGTGCAACACGATGCTGCCTGCCGAAGAGCGATACAACCTGACGTTCGAGCCTCCACGGCCGCCCGGTCCAAGCAAAGGACGGCTGGCGTTCGACAACACCCCGCCGCCAGCAGCGCGCAAGGCGGACGCGCTGCCGTCGACGAAAGAGTTCGTCGTGCCGTACGATTTCGACGCGCTCGTCGGATTCAACCACGCGCGCGTCTTGACCGAGATATTGGAGTTTGCACGCGCGGTGAATGCGCACGACATTGAGATCGCCGGCTTCCGTGGCGCGGTTCGCCTCTCGAATGGACAGGTGCTGTCGGAGGAAGTCGATATGGGCAAACGACGGGCCGAGCAACTGGCGGCGCTGCTGCAGGGTGCGGGCTTGAAATCGCCGTCATACAACATCATCTCGCGCGACGAATCCGCGAAGGCGACAGGCGTCGACGACTACGCGCTTCGCCGCGCCAACATCATGGTTCGATGAATCGACGATCTTTTCTTGCGCTGAGCGGCGTCACGTTTGCCGGCGCGGCACGTCACGTACTTGCGCAGAGCGCCCTTCGCCTGACGACAGTCGAGACGACAACGGGAAACATTCGCGGCGACATCGACCAGGGCGTACACGTGTTCAAGGGCGTCCCCTACGGAGCGTCCACCGCGGGAACCGCGCGTTTTCTGCCGCCGATGCGGCCGCAGCCGTGGGCCGGGATCCGGGAGGCGACTTCCTACGGACCTCGCGCGCCGCAGCCGTTCCGGCGCATGGTGCCTGAAATCGGAGACGCGTTGGTCGGCCCGGGGCCAGTGAGTGAGGACTGCCTTCTCCTCAACGTGTGGACGCCAGGCCCTGCGCGCAACCAGCGCCGGCCCGTGATGGTCTGGTTGCATGGCGGAGGGTTCCGCACAGGCTCCGGCAACTCGGTCTTCTACGAAGGAAAATCTCTCGCGCAGAAACACGGTGTCGTCGTGGTGACGGTGACGCATCGCCTCAACGTGTTCGGCTTCCTCCATCTCGCAGAGATTGGCGGAGAGCAGTTCCGGCAGGCGAGCAACGTCGGCATGCTGGATCTGGTGCTGGCGCTCGAATGGGTGCGCGACAACATCGACGCGTTCGGCGGCGACCCGGGCTGCGTGACGATCTTCGGCCAGTCTGGCGGCGGCGGCAAGACGGCGATTCTGAACGGCATGCCGGCGGCCAAAGGGTTGTTTCACCGAGCCATCATTCAGAGCACATTGGCGGATACCGCGATTACCGCCACGGAGATTCCCGATGCGTCCACCGCCGCCGAGATGTTTCTCGCCAGGGTAGGACTGAAACCCGGCGAGATCGACAAGCTCCAGGCGATGCCACGCGAGCGCCTGATCGAAGCGCTGACCGCGTCCGGGGACATCTCGACGAAGTACGTGCCCGTCAAAGACGGGCGCACGGTGACGGTGCACCCGTTCGAGCCGACTGCGTCGCCATTGTCGGCGTCAGTTCCGATGATGTGCGGCTCGAATGAAACGGAAAGCGTCCCGTACGCGAACCCTGACGATCCGTTCTGGAAGAGCGAGATCGCCGACGAAGCGGCGCTGCGCGACAGCGTCAAGCGCGCGATTCGAATCGACGATGCCGCCGCAGATCGGCTGATCGCGCTGTACCGGTCGCATCGGCCGATGGACAGCCGCGGCGACCTCGCGCTCATCATCGCGTCCGACAACAGCCCGCTGCGTCTGTCGGCCTACGCGATCGCCGAGCGGAAAGCGGCCCAGGGCGCGGCGCCGGTGTACACGTACCTGTTCAAGTGGCGCTCGCCGATCAACGGCGGCAAGCTTCGATCCATGCATAGCATGGAACTCCCGTTCGTCTTCGATCACGTCGACAACTGCGCCTTCATGAACGGACGCGGCGCTGACCGTTACACACTTGCCACGAAGATGGCGGAGGCGTGGGTGTCGTTCGCGCGGACTGGAAATCCCAACCACCCTGGCCTCGCGGAGTGGCCCGCCTTCGACAGCGCCCGACGGTCGACGATGGTATTCGATACGGAGAGTCGTGCCGTAAGCGACCCGTATGGAGAGGAACGGCGAGCGTTGGAAGCCTACCGCGCTGTCGGCTCGACGAACTCCACCAGGACGCCGTCAGGATCGATCGCGAACACGAACCGTCCGAACGCGCGCTGAATGGGATGCGCGCCGACGCTGAGGAATCGGTACCCCGCATTCTTCGTGCGATCGATGAGCGCGTCGAGACCGCCGACCTCGAGCTGGAATTGCGGCGAGCCCACGTCCTGAAGGCGCCACTCGAAGCGCGTTGCAGGCGGTGCAGCTCCGGCCGGCAGCCCGAACTCCGACAGCACCACCGTCACGGCGGTGCCGGGGATCGACATTGCGGTTTCGGTGAGTGCGCCTGCGGACAGACCACGAAGGCGCAGCTCCGCGGCGCTCGCGGTGCGCGTGCCGTTGACGGTGAAGCCCAGCAGCTTTTCGTAGAACCCGCGCGCGCGTTCACGGCTGGCCACGGTGATGCCAATCGCGGTTTCGATCACGTCGCCCGGTGCGGTCGCTCGCGATACCGCCCGCGGCGCTTGCCTCAGTTCAATCAGGCAGCCATCGGGATCGCGAACGAGCAACGCGCGGCCGCTCGGCGTTGCGAGCGCAACCCCGCCGAGCGTCACGACGAGCGCGCCGCGGGTCTTCAGTCTGGCGGCGACGGCGTCGAGATCGCGGACCGAGAAGATGATCGTGGAGGCGCCAGGGTCCCACGGGTTGGGCGCCCGATCGCCGCGCGGAATGTCGAAGAATTCCGACAACTCGAGCCCGAACGGAGTGTTCGGCGCCCGCATGAACACCGTGCGGAATCGCGAGCCGTGCGTGTTCGTGAGATCCCAGACGAGCGGATCGGAACCTGCCTGCGCCGCGGAACGGATAGGCTCGGGTGGTGCGGCGGCCGCCGCGCCACCAGCAAAAGGCGATCGCGAGAGATCGATGCCGAACATGTCGTGGTAGAAGGCGAACGCCCGCTCGGCATCACCGGTGCTGTGAATCCAGTTGTATAGTCCGCGGACGGGGGCGGACGCGCCGCCGGGCGCCAGTCCCAGTGTGGTGAGCGCGATCGCTGCGGTGCTTGTACACGCGAGAAACCGTCGTCGCATCGACATGGGCAACATCTTAAGATGTGACCGTCTCAAGAAGGGATCATTGTGAAGACAGCCGCACTCCGAACGGTTTCACTCACGCTGGTGGTTACGGTTGTTATCGGTGTCTGGCTGCGGCATCGAGTCGTCGCCGCCGCAGCAGCGGGCGGTGCGATCACCGCAGGCGAGTTCCTCGTCGACCCGCCGACGCTGATCAACCTCGGATTCGAGTGGTTCGTCCAGGGCGATGACAACCGGAACGCATCGGTTGACGTGTCGTATCGGAAACAGGGCACGAGCGAGTGGAAGCAGGCGCTGCCGATGCTGCGGCTTCGCGGCGAGCGGATCAAACAGGGCGAGCAGCTCGACGTCACCTCGCCGAACATGTTCGCCGGCAGCATTCTCGATCTCGAACCGAATACCGCCTACGACGCGCGGTTCGTGCTTCGCGATCCCGACGGCGTGAGCGGCCAGGCCACGAAGACCGTCACCGTGAGAACGCGTCCCGAGCCGATGCCGGCGGCCGGCGGCAACACGTACCACGTGTATCCGCCAGGCTATAAAGGCGCGAAGATGGAGCCCTCGTTCGAAGGCCTGATGTGCGCGTACAACTTCACCTGCGCCGGCACCGACTGGGCAACGGCCGGGCGTCCGCGCGTAAAAGCTGGCGACATCATCCTCGTGCATGCGGGCGTCTACAAATACAACCGCTACGAATATACGAACGATCCTGCGGTGAACCGCACGACACCGCTCGACGGCACGTACTACCTGCTCGCGAAGGGCACAGCCGAAAAACCCATCGTCGTCAAGGGCGCGGGTGACGGTCCGGCCATTTTCGACGGCGCCGGCAACTTCGCGTTGTTCGACGTTCGCGCCGCGGACTACACATACTTCGAGGGGCTGACCTTCCGGAACACCGACTACGCGATTCTCGCAGGCACGCAATTCCTGGCCGGCGCAAAAGGAATCACGGTGAAGCGCTGCCGGTTCGAGGACATCGGCGCCGGCGTGTTCACGAACTACGCGGGATCGAGCAACTTCTACATCGCCGACAACTACTTCATCGGCCGGCACGATCCCAATCACGTCATCGGCTGGGCGGGCGAGTTCTGGCGGAAGTTCGACGGCAAGGATGGACAGAAGTTTCCGCCGGTGATGGGTTCCTACATCGCCGTGAAGGTGTACGGTCCAGGACACGTCATCGCGTACAACTACGTCGCGAACTTCCACGACGGCATCGATACGGAGACGTACGGCAATCCGGACGGCTCGGCGGCGGTCGGCGGCCCCAGTTATCCGGCGCGCGAGTACTTC
>Ga0170475_117134267_pt1 | contig 10170 bp, 7 predicted proteins | sample Soicark_Litter_5_FD_111474 | JGI IMG/M metagenome (GOLD analysis project Ga0170475, IMG submission 111474) | Avena fatua rhizosphere microbial communities from Hopland, California, USA. Combined Assembly of 48 SPs | reverse complement strand
GTGGCTTTTTTTTTATGAGAATAGCGTATCAGGGAGAACCGGGGGCCTATAGCGAAGCGGCAGCGCTGCGGTTCAATGCGCACGCGCAGACGATCCCTTGCGAGAGCTTCGACCAGGTATTTGCCGAAGTGCAGTCGGGAAAGGCCACGCATGGGATTCTGCCGATCGAAAATTCGATCGGCGGCAGCATTCATCGTAATTACGACCTGCTGCTCGAGCACGATCTCCCCGTGGTGGCAGAGGTGCTCCTGCAGGTGTCCCACAACCTGCTGGCGTTTCCCGGCACCTCCATGAAGGACTTGCGGAAGGTGTATTCGCATCCGCAGGGCTTGGCGCAGTGCGAGGGTTTCCTGTCGAGCCTGAAGGGCGTTGAGATCGTGGCGACGTACGACACGGCCGGGAGCGCCAAGATGATTCGCGAGCAGGAGCTCCGCGATGTCGGCGCCATTGCCTCGGCGCGCGCGGCCGAAGTCTTTGACCTTGCGGTGCTGGAGTCCGGCATCCAGGACTTCAAGGAAAACATCACGCGGTTCATCCTGATCAGCAAGTCTTCCTCGGATCCGGAGAAGGCCGACAAGACGATGATTGTGTTCACGCTGCCGAACACGCCTGGCGCGCTCTTCAAGGCGCTCAGCGTTTTCGCGCTACGTGAAATCGATCTGACGAAGCTGGAATCGCGGCCGGTGCGCGGCCGCGCGTTCGAGTATCTGTTTTACGCCGACATCGCCGTGCCGCGGCAGGACCTGCAGTGCACGCGCGCGCTGGTGCACCTGGCGGAATTTGCGCGCTCGATGCGGACGCTTGGCTCCTATTCGTCGTGGAAGGAAGTTCCCACGGCTCAAGAAAAAGACTAATGGAACACAATCCCTTGAAACCTCGAAGCGGCGCCATCACCGATGGGCCGAGCCGTGCGCCCGCGCGCGCGATGCTGAAGGCGGTCGGGTTCACGGACGCCGACTTGAAGAAGCCGATTATCGGCGTGGCGAACACGTGGATTGAAATCGGCCCCTGCAATTACCACCTGCGCACGCTGGCCGAGCATGTGAAGGATGGCATCCGCAAGGCCGGCGGTACGCCGATGGAATTCAATACCGTATCGATCTCCGACGGGATCACGATGGGCAGCCAGGGCATGAAGGCGTCGCTCATCAGCCGCGACCTCATTGCCGATTCCATCGAGCTCGTGGCGCGCGGCAACCTGTTCGACGGACTCATTGCGCTGTCCGGCTGCGACAAGACCATCCCGGGGACCATCATGGCGCTCGCGCGCCTCGATATTCCCGGCGTCATGCTGTATGGCGGGTCCATCGCGCCTGGCGAGTTCCACGGCCGCAACATCACGATTCAGGACGTCTTCGAGGCGGTGGGCGCACACGCGGCAGGAAAGATGTCCGACGTGGATCTGCTCACCGTTGAGAATCAGGCGTGTCCAGGCGCCGGCGCATGCGGCGGGCAATTCACGGCGAACACGATGTCCACCGTGGGTGAGTTCCTCGGGATCTCCGCCATGGGATTCAACGATGTGCCGGCGACCGATCCGGAAAAAGCGCGCGTGGGCCGCGAGGCCGGCGCGCTGGTGATCGACCTCCTCAAAAAAGATCTCCGGCCGCGCGCGCTGATCACCCGTGACGCCATCGAAAACGCCATCGCGTCGGTGGCCGCGACAGGCGGTTCCACCAACGCGGTCCTGCACCTGCTGGCCATTGCGCGGGAGGCCGGCGTGGAGCTCAACATCGATGATTTCGATCGCATCAGCCGGAAGGTGCCGCTGCTGGCGGACTTGAAGCCCAGCGGCCGGTTTGTCGCCACCGACATGTACCGGGCAGGCGGTGCGGCCCTGATTGCGAATCGCCTCAAAGAGGCGGGTCTGCTGCACGAATCGGCCATGACCGTGACGGGCCGCACGATTGGCGAGGAAGCGGACCGCATCCGCGAGCCGAAGGGGCAGGAGGTGGTGCGGCCGCTCTCCAACCCGATGAGTGCCACCGGCGGCCTGGCGATTCTCCGCGGCAACCTGGCGCCGGAGGGCGCCGTGGTGAAAATCGCCGGGAAAAAAGTGCTGACGTTCAGGGGACCCGCACGGGTGTTCGACGGCGAAGAACCCGCGTTCGAGGCGGTGGATAAGGGCCGGATCAAGCCGGGTGACGTCGTCATCATCCGATACGAAGGGCCGAAGGGCGGACCGGGCATGCGGGAGATGCTCGGCGTGACCGGTGCATTGCAGGGGGCGGGGTTGGGCGAATCTGTGGCGCTGCTGACCGACGGCCGCTTCTCCGGGGCCACACACGGATTAATGGCCGGGCATGTGGCGCCCGAAGCGGCGAATCGCGGGCCTATCGCGGCCGTACAGGATGGCGACATCATCATTTTCGATGTCCCGAACCGTCAACTGCGAGTGGAGTTGAGCGATCAGGAGATTGCGGATCGGCTGAGGGACTGGAATGAGCCGGCGCCGCTGTTTTCAACCGGCGTGATGGCGAAATACGCGAAGCTGGTGTCATCGGCTTCGCTCGGTGCGGTCACGTCTTAATGGAGCACATATGAAGAAAACGGGCGCACAGATTGTCTGGGAATGTCTGGTAAAACAGGGGGTGACGGACGTCTTCGGATATCCCGGCGGCGCCATCCTGCCCACGTACGACGCCATGCTCGATTACCCGATCCGGCATGTGCTGGTCCGCCACGAGCAGGGCGCGACGCACATGGCGGACGGCTACGCGCGCGCGAGCGGGCGAGTGGGCGTGGCCATCGCGACGTCCGGGCCAGGCGCCACCAACATGGTGACAGGCATCGCCACCGCAATGCTCGATTCGTCGCCGATTATCTGCATCACCGGGCAGGTGGGCAGCAGGCTGATCGGCTCTGATGCGTTTCAGGAGTCGGACGTCACTGGCGTCACGCTGCCGATAACCAAACATAACTATCTGGTGACGCGCGCTGACGAGATTGCGCCGACGTTCCGGGAGGCGTTCGACATTGCCTTGTCGGGCCGGCCCGGCCCGGTGCACATCGACATCACGAAGGATGCGCAGCAGTCATCGTGCGAATTCGACTGGGACGCGGCCGCGCCGAAGAAGCACGCGTTTCGCCCCGACTGGAGCGCCAAGCCTGAAGAGTTCCAGCGCGCGCTCGAGTTGATCAACAGCGCCGAACGCCCCATCATTCTGGCGGGCCACGGCGTGATGTTGTCCGGCGCGATGGACATCGTCCGCGCATTTGCCGAAAGGGCGAACATTCCGGTCACGCCCACGCTGCTCGGCATCGGCGGCTTTCCGGCGTCTCATCCACTCAACCTGGGCATGATGGGCATGCACGGCGAGGCCTGGGTGAACGTGGCGATCCAGGAGGCCGATCTGCTGCTGGCCTTCGGCATGCGGTTCGACGATCGCGTGACCGGCAATCTCAAAACGTATGCGCAGAGCGCGAAGAAGATTCACCTGGATATCGACGCGTCCGAGATCAACAAGAACGTCCGTGTGGACGTGGGCATCGTGGGCGATCTCAAGGAAACGCTCGAGACGCTGATGCCTGGCGTCAAGACAGGCGATCGCAGGAAGTGGGTGGATCACATCAAGGAGCTGAAGGGGGATTCCGCCGTACGCGATATCCAGAATCTCCCCGACGACGGCCACCTGTACGCCGCGCACGTGATCAACGACATCTGGCGCGCCACCAAGGGCGACGCCATCGTGGTCAGCGATGTGGGCCAGCATCAGATGTGGGAAGCGCAGTACTACCATCACGACAAGGCCCGGTCGCTTATTACGTCCGGCGGTCTTGGCACCATGGGCTTCGCGCTCCCCGCGGCGATTGGCGCCAAGCTGGCGTGTCCCGACAAGGAAGTATGGGTGGTGGTGGGCGACGGCGGCTTTCAGATGACGATGTGCGAGTTGGCCACCATCGCGCAGGAGCAGATCGACATCAACGTGGCGATCATCAATAACGGCTACCTGGGCATGATTCGGCAGTGGCAGGAGTTCTTCTACGAACGGCGCTATGCAGCGGCGCCGCTGGTCAATCCGGACTTTACAAAGCTGGTCCAGGCATTCGGGCTGGACGCGCAGATGGTGGACACGCGCAGTGAGGTGATTCCGGCGGTCGAGGCAGCGCGCAAGAACAGGCGGACGGTGGTGATCGACTTCAAGGTGGAGCAGGAGGATACCGTGTATCCCATGGTGCCCGCCGGCGCCGATCTGGATGCGATGATCCGCCGCCCGAGCCCGTCACCGATTGTAGAGACGGGCGCTGACGTGTTGTAGGTAAGAGAGATGAGGATTCGGGACCCGTTGTCGCACTAAGCAGTCAAGTGTGACTGCCAAGCGCCGCCGAGCGAATCCGACAGGTACCGGGCAAGGCGGGGCAGGTCGCGGCGGTGGGGCCCCGCAACAAACTGAGTAAAGAGAACCAGATGATCACAACGTTTGCGATTTACGTAGAGAACAAGCCGGGCGTCTTGACGCGCGTGTCGTCACTGTTCCGTCGGAGGGCATTCAATATCGAATCACTGACGGTCGGCCACACTGAAAACCCCGGTGTGTCCCGGATGACCGTGGCGGTTGACGCCGACGAGTTGAGCGCCCGCCGCATCGAGGCGCACATCTACAAGCTCGTCAACGTGCTCCGCGTCGAGAACATCACGGCTGCGCCGGCGGTGTTTCGGGATCTGGCGATGATCAAGGTGGCCGCGACGGCGGAGTCGCGCACGCACATCATGCAGTTGGTGGACGTCTTCCGTGCGCGAGTCGTGGACGTGGCGCCGGATTCGCTGATTATCGAGATCACCGGCACCGAAGATAAGATTGATGGTTTGCTCGAGGTGCTGAGACCCAACGGCGTGCTGGAGATGGTCCGCACCGGGCGTGTGGCGATGGCCCGCGGCCTTCGCAGCGCGTCCGCACCAACGCCCGGCGAAGCGGCCGCGACGGACGACGAAAACGTATTTCACTCGGTTTATGTGTCTCAGCACAGAGATACAGAGTTTGCATTTCGAAAAAGTTCTCTGTGCCTTCGTCTCTGTGTTGAATTAGAAAGGACCCGATGGCAGCGAAGATGTACTACGACCAGGATGCAGACCTCGCGCTGATTCGCGCAAAAAAAGTGGCCATCATCGGTTATGGCTCGCAGGGGCATGCGCACGCGCTCAATCTGAAGGACAGCGGTGTCAAGGTGCAGGTGGGCCTGTCGCTCACCAGCAAGTCGAAGAGCAAGGCGGAGGGCCATGGCCTCACGGTCACCACCCCCGCCGAAGCCGCGAAGTGGGCGGATGTGGTCATGATTCTGGTGCCGGACACCACGGCGCCGGCGGTGTACACGGACATCGAGCCCCACATGACGAAGGGTAAGATGCTGATGTTCGCCCACGGTTTCAACATCCGGTTCGACACGGTGAAGCCGTCCAAAGACATCGACGTCACGATGATCGCGCCGAAGGCGCCCGGGCATCGAGTACGCGAGCTGTTCGTCGAAGGCGGCGGCACGCCGGCGCTCATCGCCATTCATCAGGATGCCACCGGGCAGGCGAAGGCGCTCGCGCTCTCATATGCGAAGGGCATCGGCGTCACCCGAGCAGGCGTCATCGAGACCACCTTCACGGAGGAGACCGAAACCGATCTCTTCGGGGAGCAGGCGGTGCTCTGCGGCGGTGCCAGCGCCCTGGTCAAAGCCGGCTTTGAGACGCTCGTCAACGCCGGGTACCAGCCGGAAGTGGCCTATTTTGAATGCCTGCACGAGTTGAAGCTCATCGTCGATTTGATGTATCGCGGCGGCATCAACTACATGCGGTACTCCGTGAGCGACACTGCGGAGCACGGCGATTACGTGGCCGGCCCGCGGATTGTCACGGCCGAAACGAAGAGGGCGATGCAGAAGCTGCTCGACGAAATCAAGGACGGTACGTTTGCGCGGAAATGGATCGAGGAGAACCACACCGGCCGTCCTCAATTCAATAAGACCCGGGCCTCCGAACAGGATCATCCGATTGAAACGGTGGGCGCGCAGCTGCGCGGCATGATGCCGTTCCTGGATCCCGTCACGATCAAGCCAGGGCAGCAGGGCTGATGGCTAGCTCGAAAGCCGAGGTCTCACCCGCGCCCGCAGCTGGGCCGCAGGGCGTCCGTCCACCGTTGAAGGTGGCCATCGTGGGGTTTGGAACCGTCGGGCGGTCCGTCGCCAGGGTGCTGTCCAGCGGCATCCATCCTTCCCTTCAACTCACCGCCATTTGTAATCGCGGCGTGGAGCGCAAAAAGGTGGATTGGGTGCCCGGGCACGTACAGTGGACCGACAGCGTGGACGCTGTGATCTCCTCGGACGCGGACATCGTGGTCGAGCTGATCGGTGGGATTGAGCCCGCCGGAGACCTCATCAGGCACTCGCTCCAGGCGGGCAAGTGCGTGGTCACCGCAAACAAACAGCTGATTGCACTTCACGGCGTGGAACTGCTGTCGCTTGCGCGGCGCCACAAGCGCGAGCTGCTGTTCGAAGCGTCGGTGGCTGGTGGAATTCCGATTGTCCGCGCCGTCAGGGAGGGACTTGCGGGCGACCGCTTGTTCCGCATCGAAGGCATTCTCAACGGCACCTGCAATTACATCCTGAGCCGGATGGACAATAACGGTTTGACGTTCGAGGATGCCCTGAAGGAGGCGCAGACCCTCGGATTGGCTGAAGCCGATCCCACAGCCGATGTGGACGGCTACGACGCTCGGGCCAAAATCGCCATCCTGATGGCGGTGGGTCTCGGCGTGCAGGTGGATCCGGACCAGATTCCGTGCCGCACGATTGCCTCCATTGATTCCGTCGATTTCATCTACGCCCACAAGCTCGACTGCACCATCCGGCAGGTGTCGTGGGCAGAGCGCGGCCGGGGTGGCGAGCACCACCTTTTTGCATCGGTGCGGCCGGCGCTGGTGCCGCTCACCTCGCCTCTGGCTCGCGTGGACGGCAGCCAGAATCTCGTGACGGTGCAGGGAGAATTCGGCGGCGCCACCACGTTTTCGGGGTTCGGCGCGGGCGGCGATCCCACAGCCGTGGCCGTGGTGTCGGATTTGATGTCAATCTCGCGCGCCGGCCCCGGTGCGGAAGTGCACTTTGTGAAGGAGCTCCAGGGCAATGCCCGGGTGGGCGACGATTTCACCGCGCCGCACTACGTTCGTTTCACGGTGGCTGACGGTCCGGGTATCATTGCTTCTCTGGCGGCTCGCCTGGCGGCTCACGGCATCAACATCGACGCGGTCTTGCAGCTGCCAGGGCACGAGAAGGCGCAGCTGCCGTTCGTGATGACATTGGAAGCATGTCCTGTCTCGGTGCTGGATGCTGCACTGGCCGAGATCAACGCGATGCCGTTTCATACCAAGCGGCCCATGACGGTACCAATATTAGGTGCGACGGGTGCGAGCGCACGGTAGTGTCCGGCTTTAGCCGGACCTGAGGGTTCATGAGCTACATCGTCGGGCTGCAGTGTCACCTCTGTAAATCACGATTTCCTGCGAAAGCGCTGTGGGTCTGCGATCAGTGCCTGGGCCCGCTCGAAGTCGTCTACGACTACGACGCCGTCCGCCGCGATATCAGCCGCGAAAAGATTGAGGCGCGCGGCAAGAACCTCTGGCGTTACCGGGAGCTCCTCCCAATCGAGGGTGAGCCGCGCACCGGTTTGTATTCCGGGTTCACACCCCTCGTCAAAGCCGAGCGCCTGGCGAAGAAAATCGGTGTGCGCGATCTGTACCTGAAAGACGACTCCGTCAATCACCCCACTTTTTCGTATAAGGACCGCGTCGTCTCTGTGGCCGCTACCCGTGCCGTGGAGCTGGGCTTCGACGTGTTCGGCTGCGCGTCCACAGGGAATCTCGCGAATAGCGTCTCTGCGCATGCCGCCAGACTGGGCCTGCAGTGCTATGTCTTCATCCCGAACGACCTCGAGCCAAGCAAGGTGCTGGGATCCGGAATCTACAATCCGCAGGTGGTCGCGATCAAAGGCAACTACGACGATGTAAATCGGCTGTGTACGCAGATTGCGGAAAAATACGGCTGGGGTTTCGCCAATATCAATCTCCGGAGCTACTACGCAGAAGGGGCGAAGACGTACGGGTTCGAGATTGCCGAGCAGCTTGGCTGGACGTTTCCGCGGCACGTCGTCTCGCCGGTGGCGGGCGGCACGCTGCTGCCCCGGATCGCGCGAGGCTTCAGGGAATTGAAGGAAGTGGGACTCGTCAGCGGGGATTTGCCGGTCATCCACGCGGCGCAGGCGGCAGGTTGCGCGCCGGTGATCCACGCGTTGAACGAAGGCCTGGAATTTCCGGATCCCGTCAAGCCGAACACGATCGCCAAGTCGATTGCCATCGGGAATCCGGCGGATGGATTCCAGGTGATTCACGCGGTCAAATCCAGCGGCGGATCGGGTGCGATGGCCACGGACAGCGAGATTCTCGATGGTGTGCAGCTGATTGCCGAAACCGAGGGCATTTTTACCGAGCCCGCCGGAGGCACCACCATGGCGTGCGCGCTCAAGCTCATCCAGAATGGGTCGATCCCGCGCGACGAGTCCATCGTGATCTGCATCACCGGCAACGGTTACAAGACAGCGGAGGTGATGCAGCCGCGAGTTCGGGCACCGCTTCAACTCGGACGTGCGCTGAAGGAATTCGACGACTTCATGGAGCAAGACGAGAAGGTGGGAAGTAGAAAGTAGAAAGTAGAAGGTTAGAAGGTTGTCGCTACGTCCGATCGTCGTTCAAAAATACGGTGGAAGCTCTGTTGCCACCGCTGAAAAAATTCTCGCGATTGCCGATCGCATCAAGACGATTCTTGAAACGACGCCGCACCTCGTCGTGGCGGTGTCGGCGATGGGGAAGACCACCGACCAGCTCGTGGCGCTTGCCCGGCAGGTTTCCACGAACCCGCACGGCCGCGATTACGACCTGTTGCTCGCGTCGGGCGAGCAGGTGGCTGTCGCCACACTTGCACTGGCGCTGCAGGGGAAGGGCGTGCCTGCCATCGCGCTCACCGGCGCGCAGTGCAACATCCGCACGGACGGATCCTGGAACCGCGCGCGCATCCAGTCGATCGATACCGCCCGCATCGAAGAAGAGCTGGACAAGGGCCGTGTGGTGATCGTCGCCGGTTTTCAGGGCGTGACGGAGAACGACGAGGTGACCACCCTCGGCAGAGGCGGCGGCGACATCACCGGCGCGGCCGTGGCGGCGGCGCTGAACGCCTCGGTGTGCGAGATTTGCACGGACGTGGACGGCGTGCTGTCCGCAGATCCAAACGTGGTGTCTGACGCGAGGTTCTGGCCCGAGATTACCTACGAGGAAGCCATCGAAATGGCGTCAAGCGGCGCCAAGGTGCTCCACCCCCGCGCCGCCGAAATCTGCCACTCATACAAGATCCCTATCCACGTGCGGTCGAGCTTCCATCTGAAGGAAGGCACCTGGATCCGCGAAGGAGCGAAAACCATGGAAGAGGCACTCGTCGTCGGGGTGACCAGCGACAAGAAGATCGCGAAAGTCACGCTGCTCAGCGTCCCCGACAAGCCGGGCGTGGCGGCGCAGATTTTCGAGGATGTGGCCGCCAAGGACATCAATATCCGCCTGATTATCCAGAGCGCCGCGGCGGATCACCGGGCAGGCATCACATTCATCATCGAGGAAGATCTTGCAGAGGAGGCGTCCAGACTGGTCGCGGACTGGAAGAAAAAGGGACTTGCCGCCGATGGGATGGTGGAGACGGGCATGGCGACGATTGCGATTATCGGATCGCGGCTGGCCGCCACTCCGGGGCTCGCAGGCCGGATGTTCGCGGCGCTCGCGCGCCAGGGCATCAACGTGGACTGCATCAGTTCTTCCGAAATGACGGTCTCATGCGTCATCGCGTCGGATCAGATCGCGCAGGCGGTCCGTGCCGTGCACTCCGAGTTCTTCGCCAACACACCCGCAAAAGTACCGGCCTGAAGACGGGCTCCGGGCTTCTGGCGGGCTGCAGACTTCGGACTCCAGGCCTGAAGCCCGGAGTCCGGAGCCCGATTACTGCACGTTAGGACTTCTTCGTCGGTGTGGTCTTCTTCGTGGCTGATGCTGTCTTTGGCGCGGCAGGCGCTGTGACGCGCACCGACTCCACCATCTTCTGACCGCCGGATTCCGTGTACTTCACGGTCACCTTCTGCCCCATGTGGCTCGGCAG
>Ga0170475_111394976_pt1 | contig 10170 bp, 10 predicted proteins | sample Soicark_Litter_5_FD_111474 | JGI IMG/M metagenome (GOLD analysis project Ga0170475, IMG submission 111474) | Avena fatua rhizosphere microbial communities from Hopland, California, USA. Combined Assembly of 48 SPs | reverse complement strand
TTATTCTTTAACTATATTTCTGAAAAAAATTTTTCTAATTTATTTTTTAAAAATGAAAATAAAAATTTTCTTAAACAAAGTTTAAAAACAAACTTTATTTTTTACAAAAACACTATATTAGATTTGTTAGGTAAAGTAAACTCTTTTTCAAGAAATTTTAACAATAATTATGTTGTTTTGAATAATTTGTTTTTTATATCGTTTTTTTAAAAATTTTCTATTTTATAGGAACTTTTCTAAATTGTTTTTTATAAATAATATATTTTTTTCAAATTTTTATAAAAATAACGTATATTTTTTTGATAAGTTTTTGTTATCTTTTATAAATAAACTATCTGTCTTTAAACCTAAACGATTTAGAAGATTTAGTCTGATTCGGAGGAAATTTACAAACATGCATTTCATTAATTTAAGGAAGTTATTCAAAAAAGATAAAAAGTCTAATAAATTGTATAGGTTCAAAAATTTTACTTTTTTAAGTAGATTTTTGTGAAAAAATAAAATCTATCACTTTAATTTCAGACGTAGACGATATAATCGTTGATACCCTAAAAGATTAAAAATAGTAAGATTGTCTAAAAATTATCTATCTAAAAATGATGGTAGTTTCTCTACATATTCATCCAGAAATATTGACTTTGAGAAAGTATTTGATTTGTTGTCAAATAGTAGAAAATCTTTTTTTGGAAAACCTGGTTTTGTAAAATTTTTATTTAAAAAACCTAAAAATAAGAAGCTGAGAAATGCTAAAGATAAATTTATTAAATCCAAGTACAAATCTAAATTCAAACAGCACACCCCTAAGTTGATCAAGAAGGTCAAGATTATTAAAACAACCACAATTTTTAAAAAAAAAAAAAAACTTAAATTTAAATTGAAGATTTTTAAAAAAATTACTTCCAGGAAGAGATTTAATTTTTTTTTGATGAAATCTAACACCATAATAACTAAATATAAAAGACACAAAGAGTTAAGATCATTCATACGAAAAGTTGCTTCAAATGTTTTTAAGAAACGATTAGTGAATTCCAATTTCTTGGTTAAACCAAAATCATCTAAATTTAAGAAAGGCTTGCGTTGTAAGATGATTCCTTACTTAAAGAGGGGTAGAAAATTAAAATCGTCTAAGGTTTTTAGTATAAAAATACACAGAGCATATTCCAACGCTCTATTGTTTTTACCTAAAAAATCTTTTATTGGAAGTTTGTCGTTCAAGACTCTTAAACACGTATTTGCAGTGTTTTTGAAAAAAAAAACAATAAGATACGTTCACATTTCTAATATATTTACTATCTTTGCAAAAAGGTTGAATTCAATCTTGAAATTATTTTAAAAAAATAATTTTAGTAAATTTGAACGTCTTTTATATAGTACTTTATGTTTTACAAAATTGATACCAACAATAGGCCTAGTTAAATCATTTCACATGTTTGTTGAAAAATCTACCTTTTTCAAAAAAAACAAATTAGACAATTCTTTTTTTGAAAAGAATTTTGTCGAAATTAATTCGACATATGATTTGATTTTAGATCTTATTTATTGTTGTCTCAACAATTTTGATGAGTTGAGTGCTACTGATTTCGATTTATTCGATTTTACTGATATCACTTTACTCAACTACTCGAGTTTTATTTCAAATGAAAATGATAATAATGTATTCATTATTTTTCAAGGTGTTATTAACAAACATTTTTTTAAATTGAATACATTCTACGATTTATTTTTTTTAAACTTTTCTAAATCAGATTATGTTGTTAAATTTTTTGAAAAAAAATTAAGGGATACATTTCTTGTGAAGAATAAGGTTAGTAAAATCAAACGTGGTTTTAGAAATTTTAAAAGATCATTGAGTTTGAGAAATGACTATACTATGGCGGATTCTAAATTAAAACGGATTTTTATTAAATCTTTGAAGCACCGCTATTTATACAGACGCAGCAGTAGTAGGTGGATAACTTTGAGATTTTTACTTTTTTTCAAAAAAAATGTTAGAAATTCTTTGACTAAACACAAATATAAATTTAGACCTAAAAAAAAATTAATTAGTAATTTTAAATTAAAAAGGAAGTTTCATAAAAATAAGAAAAATTTTAGAAAAAAATTTTTTCTAAGAAAAAGATTATTATCTTTAATAGACCTAAGAAAGTAATTAAAATTAAAAGACCTGTTTTGGTAAATCAGTTTAAAAAACGTATGGAAAAGTTTTTTAGAAATGATAGGGATTTAAATAATAAAAAAAAATTAATTTTTCAAAAAGTTTCATTAAAGAAATTAAGATTTTTGAAGTATTTTTGAAAAAAAGATATTTTTTCAGCATGTCGTAAATCTCTCACCAGTATTTTATATTTTTATAATTTTTTTAAAAAAAAAGTAGATTTTTTTAAAAGATTTGACTTAATAGGTAAAATTTTGCTTCTGAGTGATTTATCGCATACATATAAGTCACTTTCATCAGTATTGGTATTCAAAAAAAGTTCAATACGTATTAGCAAATGTAGGTTGAGACTATCGAAGTTTAAATATAAATGAGCGATTTCTAAAAAAATTCTTGAAAAAAGACTTTTTCATTTCAAACAAAATTATTTTTCAAGTGATACTGGCTATTTGTTAAATGAGATTTTTTACAAAAAAAATTTAGCTTGGTTAAGTTTTAATGGTGATGATATTGTTTCTATAACGTGCATATCAGGATACAGTTATGATGCAAATTTAATTATCCAACTTGACATAAATTTTTCATCTAGTAATCTTTTTAATTTTCTTAAAAAAGACATCACAAATGATATTTTTCCATTACCTAAATTTTTTAGGCGTTTCGATTTTCTTAAAAAATATATTTATTTAAATTTCATACCGGTTTTTAAAAGATTGCGTTTTAGACTTTTTAGCAATGCTGGAAATTTCTCTAACGCATTATTTTTTAGTTTGTTCAATAGAGCTTATTTTTTTGGAAAAGGTAGAAAAAAATATAAGGTTTTTAGAAGATATTCTACTTTTTTTTTAGATTCCAGTAAGATTAATACAACAATACTAAGCAGTAAGACTCCATATTCAACCTTACCTGGTTTTTTTCAAAGCATTGTTTTTAAAAAAATACGTGGTCAAACTGTTCCTAGATTTTTTAAATTCTTCCACCTATATGTGGTTTCTTTCTTAGAATCATTTTTAACAAATAAAATTTGTCTAAGAATAATCCCTGTAAGGAAAAGAATCAAACATGCGAAGCGAAAATTAACTTTTATATTCTTTAAAAGAAGATTCTTTCAGTCAAAAGTTGGTAGGGGTTTTTTTTTGAATGAGATGTTAGAGATCTTATATTTGACATTTTTTTTTAAAGATTTAAATTACTTAAAAAGATGATTTTTGCTTACTATGGAACGTATACAATTTTCTAAACATAAAAAATTTTTAAGTGTATTCAAACATATTGTAAGTAAGTTTCCTAAATTTCTAATGAAACGTAATAAGGTTAAAGGTTTCTTTTTAGATGTTAGAGGTAAGGTTGGTGTAACTGGAGATTCTAAAAAAAGAAATTTTTTTGTTAGTGTTGGTAAAAGAAGTAAAACAACTAAGAACAGTAAATATGATTATCAACAAGGTATAGTTAGAACCGACACAGGTGCTTTAGGTATTACAATGATTATGTATTATTAAACCTAAAATATAGCTTTGTATTACACGTATGTACTTTTTTTTCCCTTCCTCTTATAAACAAATTGTCTGTTTATACGTAACCCTCTTTTTGTAAAAATATTTAATGGTCTAATGTTACTTATCATTCTTACTGAACTTTTTAAATCATATTTGTGTTTTGATTTAAAGAAGTACTTATATTTTGTTAAACGTTTCATTTTTACTTTTTTTAAAAAAATTGTTTTTATGTGAGAATGTCCAAAAAGAAAATGAATGAATCTGGTTTTTTTTTTAGAAGTTAATTTAAAACCTTTACCTTTAAAGGATATTTTTTCGAAAAAAATATTTTCGAATGTGAACATTTTGTGGTTAATTTCATTAAACATACGACCTCATTTTATCGATATTGGGTTGAATAGTGAAACAATTGAATTCCCTTCTGAATCGAATGATCAAATAGATTTATCTGAACTAACGGGTATTTTTATTTTTTTAAATTCATTGTAGAAAATAATCAGATTTGATTCTTTTTTTTTAAAAACTATTGAGTTGTATAGGTTTGGTATATATAAGGAATTTCTTACGTACATTTGATATTTATTTACCCACATACAAGGATATTGAATAGGATTAATCCTCCTATTTTTTTTTGAACGCAATCTTTTGTGGTCAATAGGCCATTAGACGTCGATATTATCGCCACTCACTTTCTTTTTTTACACACTTTTAATATATTAAAATAAGTTATGTATTTTTTAGATTTTTTAATCATAGGTACTAACTTAAGTTGTGTATCTAGGTTTAAGAAAAATATGAAACTGTTGTCCTTTTTTTTTATAAAGTTGACAATTTTCAATTTTATTAATATTTTAAACAATGGTTTTGCATTTTTGAATAATTTTGTTTCAAAGTATGCTTTATTATACATTCTGTTCATATTTATTAAATTTATAAGTCGTAGCATTTCTTTCATTTAAAAGGAACTGGCTTTTGTATTATGTAGCATGGTTAATTTTGCTACATTTTTTATTGCGTGTCTAGACAGATTTCATTTTTTAAAAACTCCACCTGTTCTACTTGTTAGTAGACAAACATTATTCTGTCTTGATATACTGCATTTTTTTTTAAAAAAATTCATTTGTTTTATTGCTGCAACTCTGGAAAGACTACCGCCTCTCAGATTTTGTATGATACTTTTTAAAATTATTTTTTTAAATTCTTTTTTTAAAAAATTCTTTCTTTTTATAACATCTTTAGTAATAATAAATTCTGATTTATCAAACATTATCTATCTATTTCTCCAAAAACAATATCTATAGTACCCATTAGTGTCACTAAATCAGCTAAAAAATGCCCTTTTGCTATTTTAGGTAAAACTTGCAAGTGGTGGTATGCTGGTGATCTGACCTTGCATTTATATGGGATATTTGTGTTATTTGCAATAAGAGATACACCAAATTCTCCTTTCGGAGATTCCACTGCTCTGTAAGTTCATCCTGTCGGCACAGTAAAACCTTCACTTCAATATTTGAAATGATGTATCAATTGTTCCATCGATACGTATTCACTTTTGTAATTGTGTTGATTTCATGATTTTGGATATAAATACTTCAATAATGAATGCGGATTTATTTTATTTTTCTTGTCGATTTTGTTTTTTTTTTTAAATTTTGTCAATTTACTGACAACTTGAGTCATTATGTTTAAACTTTCAGTCATCTCGTTCATTCGTATCAGAAACCTATCATACGAATCACCACTTTGACCAACAAAACTTCTAAAATTAAGGTAGTAATAGTTTCCATAGGTTTCCATTTTATCTAATCTCAAATCTCTTTTTATACCAGTACATCTTGCCATCACACCAGTTAAGCCGTACTCTATACATGTTTTATAAGAATAGGTACCAATGTTAACCAATCTTTGTTTTCATATTTTACTGTATGTAAGAACATTGTGCATTTCATTTAATGTTGTGAAACAATTTCTTGAAAAATCAACAATATCCTCTAGTAGAAAATACGATATACTCTGCAAATTAACTTCGTTAGGTCTGTAAAATGCTGCATGCATTCTAGCACCTGAAACTCTTTCATAAAATTCCATTAATTTCTCACGTTCTTCAAATGCTCAAAAAATTGGAGACATGCTTCCTACGTCAAGTGCATGACAAGCTATCGCTAACATATGATTCAGTATTCTAGTTATTTCATCATACATTGTTCTTATTTTAACAAATGTAGCATTGTAGTTTGTAGTTCCTAACAAAGACTCTATTGCTAGACAATATGCATGTTCTTGGCATAACATCGATACATAATCAAATCTATCAAAATAAGGTAGAGAATGTAAGTATATTTTATCTTCCATTAACTTTTCGGTACCTCTGTGTAAAAGCCCTATGTGTGGGTCAACTTTTTCAATTATTTCACCATTTAATTGTGTTATTAATCTAAGCACTCCGTGTGCTGCTGGGTGTTGTGGTCCTAAATTCAAATTCATTGATTTTATTTTCTTAAAAGACGAATCATCTTTTAAATTGATTGGTTGCCAAATATTAAATATACTTCTATTCATACAAATTTGTTAAATTATTTAAATTTTGATTTCTTAAATTTTACTGGAGTATCAATATTACCTGCTTTATTTCTAAATATTAGCGTTTACATAGTAATGTTATTTCAAGTTTTTTTAGTTTTTTTTTATGTTTGATACATCCTATTTAAGGACTATAAATGAATTGAAGTTTGTAGCATCATTCAAAAAATTTTCGACTCATGTTTTGACTGCATTGCTGTCAATGGCTGGTGTTCCACCTCTCATGGGTTTTTGCACAAAATTTGTTTTATTTATTTTAATTTTAGAAAAATTCAATATTTTATTTATTGTTTTATTTAGTGTGTTTAATATGTTTGCTATGTTTTTTTACATACAAAATTTCAGATACCTATCTTCTAATAAAACATACAAAATTTTTTTTTTGTGAGATGGTTCATATTCTAATTACACTTATTTCACATTGTTAAATACAATTCAGTTTTTTAATTTTTTTTTTATTTTTGTGCTTGAAGATTTTTTATTTTATTTTTACTCAATATTGTTTTTTTCGTATCTTTAATTTAAGTTTTAGAATCGGTTTGTAGATTTTGTTTAAAAAATGAAATTCTAGAAGATTTCGCGCCAAATTAATATCAAATGATTTTAATAAATTTTCTAATAACAATTCTAGAGTCAGGATTTTGCTAACATATTGATGGACAGAACTTTTTAAAAAAGAACCTACAACTTTTCATTTTGAAGTTAATTTTTTTTTAAAAAAAATTAAAACTTTTTTTGAAAAAGGTTTATTGTATAATAAGTTTATAATTTTTTCTTGGATTTTATCTACATATACGATTTTTGTTGAAAAAAAATCTGCTCTTGACATTTTTGTGTTCAAATGTGTTGTTGTACTGTCGGTTCCATTTTTTAAAAAGGTTAAGTTTAAATTTTACGCAATTGTTACTAATATAACATATATTTTCAAAAAAAATTTAGTTTTTTTTTTAAAAATTGTTACCAGTTTTGATTATGGCTTTTTTAAAATTTATTTTATTTGACCATATATTTATATTTTAGTTTTGTTAAGTTTTTTTTTCAAATTGTTATTCAAAGAATACTATGAATTTTATAAAACTGTAAGTTCGTTTAAACGTAATATTTTTCACTACAATTATTACGTAATTACTGATATTTACCGAGATACATTTTTTTCTAAAATAAATTTATACTGCGTACGTTATTACTTCTACAACATCTATGATTTAAAAAATAGTAAATTTAGTTTTTTTATTTACAGTAGCACTAATAAGTCAAATCATATATTCTCACATTCATATAGAGGTATCATTTATTTTTTTAAATTATTACAAGCAACCATATTTATTTTATTTAATACGTTTCTTGAATTTTTCCGTATTTTTGTATTTTTACTGAATCCTTTTATTTTAATTTTTCAAAATTTCTGTGGTTGATTTTATTATTTTTACAGGGAACTTTACAGTTTAAATAGTGTATTTAGGATATTCTACAAGTATAATCCATTTTTAAAATTTTTAAAAAATAAATTTTTAAATTTTTTTCCAAGACTGTTTTATAAATTTTTTAAAATAAACGAGTTTTTTTACTCACTTAGGTTAGGATTTTACAAAATATATAAGTATTTGTACGCTGAGTATTGGTATCATATTTATGTTGGTCGTAACTACCCATTACTTGGAATTGAAAAAGAAATTGATGACTCACAAGTAAGAGAATTTACTTGATGTCACTTAGAATGGCGTGAAGAAAAAAATATTTTTTTATTTGAACATATCAATAACAGTTATGTTATTGCTCGTCTAAGACGAATAAATAAAAAAAAATTTGTCAATGCTGATAAGCGTTTAGAGTATCTGTACCGTTACAATTATTTCGAATGGTCTACAAGTTTTAATAAATGTACTTTTTCTGAAAAGCAGTCAAAATTTGCAAGTTCTAGAAGTTTTATTGCCAAGAAATACTCTAACACTGTTAGAGATTTGTGATATAAACCAGCAGTACAATCAATAACATCATCACTCCTATTTCTATTAACATTCCAAATACATAAAAATTTTTTATTAAAATTCTTTTATGGATTTTCAGGTAAGACTGGATTTATGCAATCAAAGTCTCTTTTCATAGAAGGTCAAATAAATCAGAATTTTAGCATGACTCAATTGTACCATGGAGTTCGATATGATACAATAGGTGTGTGAAGTAATCACTACTCATTGTATAATGACTATAATTTCAACTGTGATGTTAATTATACTCGAGTTGGTTGATGACCTGACCGTGGCAAATTACCAGCTAGAAATGTCATTTACACACACTGAAAGTATGATATACATGGTCAAGAAGGATCTGATTATTATTGATTTGTTTCGCATAGGTCAGTAACCAAAAATGGTTATTTAAATTTTGATTACCCATTTACAGACGATTTCGTATATTTTATAATAATTATTTAACTTTATTATTGCTGTGTCAACTATGTACCAAAAGGTTAGAAGAATTTCATTTAAAAAAAAGGCTCACAATAGAACTCCAGGTTTAAAAAAATGCCCTCAAGTTAAAGGTACTGTCAGGCGATGTAGAGTAGTTACTCCAAGAAAACCAAACTCTGCAAGACGCCAAGTTGCCAAGGTTATGCTTGTAAATCGCAAACGTGTTACAGCTTTTATTCCTGGAATCGGTCACACTTTAAAACCACATTCGCAAGTTTTGGTGAAAGGTGGTGGCTCACGTGATTTACCAGGTGTTAGATATTCCTGCGTTAGAGGTTCTCTTGATTTGATAGGTGTTCCTAATAAAAAGCGGAGACGATCCATTTATGGAGTCGAGAGGCCTCTAAAATTAAAGAAGAAATTGAGGAGAAAATTTAGAAATTTATAAGGTATATAGATATTTTTTAAAAAAAATGAGAGTAGATTATTTATTAACACCTGTTAGTGCAGTTGTTTCTTGAGCTAGACAAGGTTCTTTTTGACCCATGACATTTGGTTTAGCTTGTTGTGCAGTGGAGATGATGCATGCTACTGTAAGCAGGTATGATTTTGATAGGTTTGGTGTAATATTTAGGGCAAGTCCACGTCAGTCTGATTTGATGATTGTTGCTGGTACATTAACAAATAAAATGGCGCCAGGTATAAGAAGATTATACGAGCAAATGCTAGATCCAAAGTGAGTTTTATCAATGGGAAGTTGTGCTAATGGTGGAGGGTACTACCATTATAGTTACAGTGTCGTTCGCGGTTGTAACAGGATAATACCTGTGGATTTGTACGTACCTGGTTGCCCTCCGACAGCAGAAGCTTTATTATTCGGTATAATTCAATTACAAAAAAAGTTTGTATAGACAAATTGACGAGGAGGATAAGTTTATTGAACGATAAATCGTTTGTGAGTGGATTGGTTTTTGCTAATTGATTCTGAAACTTGTATGAGTTCACAGATGAAATCAAGTTTTGAGAAAGAGGTATAACTATGGTTAAAGTAAGAAATTTTTGAATTCATAGAACAACCATTCGATTAGCACTTAACAAAATTGCTAAAAAGGATTTTTTTGAATTCTTTGTATCTGGTGGCTATGTCAGTTCTTTATTTAAGCATAGACGGTATAACCAAGCTATGAGACATTATATGTATAACGACGTGCAACTACGTATGTGTGCTGCTGGCCCATTACATTGTACAAACGGGTCTTTGAAAAGATTATCTTTTTGAGATTTTTTAGAAAATAATAATATCAAATACATTATGTATAATCTATCATTTTTCAAAAAATGAAATTTCTCCAGGTATAAACCTTGCAAACCTTTTTTGAGTGTTTATAAAGGTAGTGATTTATTATTGGATAATTCATTTGAATTTTCTGATGAAAAGGTTGAAGATATTATTTCGGCTATCTTTAGTTATAAGGATTACTCGAATGTTCTTGAAAATTTTTATTCTGATAATTTTAATTTTTTTTTT
>Ga0170475_128905204_pt1 | contig 10172 bp, 6 predicted proteins | sample Soicark_Litter_5_FD_111474 | JGI IMG/M metagenome (GOLD analysis project Ga0170475, IMG submission 111474) | Avena fatua rhizosphere microbial communities from Hopland, California, USA. Combined Assembly of 48 SPs | reverse complement strand
TGGCGGTACTTGGTCTTGGTTTGTTGCTCTCCACGTTTGCCAACACACAACAGCAGGCGATGTTGTTGTCGTTCTTCATGATGATGATCTTCATTTTGCTTGGCGGATTATATACGTCGATAGATAGTATGCCCCAATGGGCACAGACTTTCACGAAGTTCAACCCGGTGGCGTATTTTATCGAGGTGATGAGAATGGTTGTGTTGAAGGGAAGCACTTTGTACGATATCAGGAATCACCTGGCGATCGTGGCGATTTTCGGAGTGGTGTTAAATAGCTTTGCCGTCTGGAATTACAGGAAAAGGAGTTAAGAGTTAAGAGAGAAGAGTTAAGAGTTCGAAGGCATTTGTGTTCAGAAATGTTCAGTGTTACTGTTCATTTTTTGACACTTTGCACGCAAAACCCCGCAAATCTCCCTGATTTGGTAACTGAACAGTTTTTGCATGGAGTGTCAGGAAAAACTCCTGACCGCCGTGAAAACTTCATCCTTACTCCTCGTCATTATCATAGTCTTCACCTTTCCCATCTGGATTGGAATCGCCGGCGGCTTGTTTGGCCTCGTCTTCGGATTGATCGGGGGATTGTTTGGCCTCATCGGTGGTCTCATTGGAGGCATCTTCGGATTTATCGGCTCGCTTATCGGCGGAATCTTCGGATGGCATAACCATTGGGGCAACGATTGGGGCTGGGGTCACCATCATCACTTCCATGGGTTTTGGGTTGTCATCATCATTATCGCGTTGGCGTTTGCACTGAAAGGACGTTCGAAGCGTTGAGGGAAGTAAGTGCGGAGTGCTGAGTGCTAGGTGCGGGGCAGTCGGTTAAGAGACGAATTTTAGTCCGATGATGGAACCGATGAGTAAAAAGAGGAAGAAAATTCTCCAGAAGAATGTCGGTTCGTTAAAGAAGATCATTCCAACTATCGCAGTTCCAACAGCACCAATGCCGGTCCAGACGGCATAAGCTGTGCCCATAGGTATTGTTCGCGTTGCTTGATTCAGGAAATGAAAGCTTAAGGAAATACAGACAAAGAACGCAGCCGTCCACTTACCAACAGAAAAGTTATTTGAAAGTTTAAGACTAGTCGTAAACCCTACTTCAAAACATCCCGCAATGATCAAATAAACCCAAGCCATAATTGAGACCTTTCCAGCAAAGATAACCTACGGCCCGCACTCAGCACTCAGCACTTAAAAACCCTCAGTTTAATTTAAGCTCCGTCCTAAACCCCATGATGTGATTTTTTAACGCCTGCACCAACGTCTCATCCGCATCCCACTTCGTTCCAAGAAAAACATTCCCTGAACGAATATGCTTGATATAAAACTTATACACAGGCGCTTCCGCCGAGATGGTCTTCACCTGTGGCGTTCCATTCGGATAAGTGACGGAACCATACGCCGTAGCAAAAGTCTTCGTCATATCATATCCCAATAATTCGTGCGCTCCCTTGCCATTAAGATGCACATATAATAACACATACTGAAATCCCTGTTTCACAAGATCCTTTTCATCTGCCGGCATCGTCGCCACTTTATATTTTTCAGGATAAGGATATAGTTTTTTGAAAAGCGTATCGACTTCGGACTGAACAGCCGGATCATCGAACTTCGGAATACACAAAGCATCGATCCGGAGATCGATAGGAAACAGCTCCGAACGACGGCCGGTAATAATCGGAACAGTTATATCCAACTCGGGAATATCGTTGATGAGAAAATTCTGTTTCTTTTCGCGAAGCCAACTGTCGCGATACACACGGGTGAGTAAGTCGTCGAGTTTGCGGTCTGTCACCTTCCAAGCGATCTGCCCGGGTGTAACATACTTCGGCGTATTGTTGTATTCCGTTGCGTAGAACGAATAGCCTTCGGAAGTTTTTGTAAACAAGATCAGGAAACGGATCTCGCGAACGGTAAGATAAGCCGAATAGGATCTTTCGGTATCGATGCCCGCCAACACTTTCTCAACATCGAAATACAGGTCGGCATCGATGCCAATCTGCTGAAAGGCTCCCTGGATCCTATTAAGCTCTTCCATCTTAAAACTATCGTCGAAAAACACAGCCGACCTTGAAGACAGCAATTCAGCGGGAGCGGTCTCAGCAATTTTCAATACGCGAATGAGACGCTCGCCCGGAACGGCGTTCGCCTCTTGCGAATAACCTGCAGTTATCACAGGCGAGAAAACCACTATAAAAAACCAACGTGCCATTTCGAAGTGCAATAATAACGAATCAGTGCTCTTTCTATTTTTAAAGTCCAATAAAAACCCCTTCCTGCTCCTCTTTTACAGGATAGGTCACCAGGTCGCGGGATCTTTCTCCCGACTCCCGGCCAGTTACCAGGTTGAACCGATACCCGTGCCATGGACAAACAACTTCGCCAACGTAATTGATTGTGCCTTTGCTCAACGACTCGCCATTGTGGGTACACTTGTCTTCGATAGCCAGGAGTTTCCCGTTGTGCAGCACAAGACAAATACGTTTCGATCCGATGATCACCAGTTGTGGTCTGTCGTTCACGAGCACTTGTCGTGCTGCAGCGGGATCGGCAAATATTTTTATCCAGTCCATTGACATCGGCAAAGTTACGCCTACCTTCTGAGTTTAAAGTTATCCCATGAAGAAAGGAATTGTTTGTTTGTTGATGAGTATTTCGTTTGCTGTCATTGGGCAGACCCCGGTGAAACTCCAGCAAAAGCTCGACCAGCAAGCATCGGCCATTGAACAGCAGGTGATCGAATGGCGCCGTTACTTTCATCAATATCCTGAGCTCTCGAACCGCGAAGTAAAAACGGGCGCGAAGATCGCCGAGCTCCTTCGCTCATTCGGTATCGAAGTAACATACCCGGTTGCTAAAACCGGTGTGGTTGGTCTTCTCAAAGGCGGACAACCCGGTCCCGTTGTTGCCTTGCGTGCCGACATCGACGCCTTACCCGTAACTGAGCGTAACGGTCTTCCCTTCGCTTCCAAAGAACATTCCGTTTTCAATGGACAGGAAACCGGGGTCATGCATGCTTGCGGTCATGATGCACACATCTCGATATTACTCGGTGTTGCAAAGATCCTCGCGAGTAACAAGTCGGACCTCAAAGGAACGGTGAAGTTTATCTTTCAGCCTGCCGAAGAAAGTCCGCCCGTTGGCGAAGAAGGCGGAGCGCCGCTGATGATCAAAGAAGGTGTGCTCGAAAATCCAAAAGTCGACGCGATCTTCGGACTACACATCCAGTCGTTGTTGCCACTCGGTACACTTAACTACAGGCCCGGTGCTTTCATGGCAAGCCCCGTTGGGTTTAACATAAAAGTAAAAGGCAAACAGGCACATGGGGCTACCCCGTGGGATGGCATCGACCCGATTGTTGTTGGAAGCCAGATCGTTTTAGGATTCCAAACAGTTATCAGCAGGCAAACAGACATCACAAAGTTACCTGCTGTACTCACGATCGGAATATTCAATGCCGGCATTCGTTACAACATCATCCCGGAAGAAGCAACGCTTGCCGGAACCACAAGAACATTCGACCTCGAACAACAGAAGGCTCTTCACGAAAGGATGATCAACACGGCAACACGAATTGCCGAAAGCGCCGGCGCCACAGCGGAGGTGAAATTTACCAGTAGCTATCCACCAACAACCAACGACCCTGTGCTTACGGAGCAAATGGTGCCAAGTCTTAAGCGAGCCGCAGGCGAGAAAAATGTGAACCTCATAAGTCCAGTGACGATGGGTGAAGACTTCTCTGCATACCAGCAAAAAATACCCGGCATGTTCTTCTTTCTCGGCGCATACAATCCCGACATGAAATATGACGCGCAACCTGTACATCATACTCCCGATTTTTTACTCGACGAGCGTGCATTTAAAGTCGGTGTAAAGGCAATGCTACAGTTGACTTTCGACTACATGTATTCAGCTAAGAAATAAGAGTTACATATTCCGACTAACAGGAATTTATGAATTAGCAATCGTAGTGCGTATCTTCGATATGCATAGATAGTATGCTAAGACCCCTTTTACCCCTCCTTTGTCTTGTAGTTGGCATCTCACAGGCGCAGGAACTTGTTAAAGACATTAATCCACTGAAGGGTGGACAGGTTGCTTCGACGACCGACTTCGCACAGCTCTGCATACCATGCGGAGGCTTCGTGTATTTCCCCGCGCGCGATAAAGAACATGGCCGCGAACTCTGGCGGACGGACGGAACACCGGCGGGCACCATTCGTCTTACCGATATCAAACCCGGTTCAGAGGATGGTCTTCGCCAGGAGGTGGCAATCGGCAGCGTTTCAGCGTGTCTCAACGGACACTTTTATTATGGTGACGCTCCTCTCACTAAAACCGACGGTACTCCGGAAGGAACAGAGACCATCATCTTCAATACAGGCTACGGCTTAGTGGCATTCGACAACACGGTAACGTATACCCGTGAAGCTTCCCTGCTGCAAACTACCGGGGATGCCAACAATGAAACAGTGCTCAAGGAGTTCGTGGCAAACCCTGGCGCTATCGGCGTGGCAGTTACAAGTTTGAAATCGAGCGGAGGAAAATTGTTCGTCGAAGTAGCCCACATCATGTCGCCCGATCCGGACATACACGAGATCTGGGCTTTCGAAGAAGGCAATGCAACCGGTACCATGGTGTACAGCACCGATAAATTTATCAATCGTCGTGAGACCGCTGGCGGCTACTATTACTTCCGTGGATATGACGATGATCATGGATATGAAACATGGGTGAGCGACGGTACCCCGGCGGGCACCATGATGCTTGTTGATACCAATCCCGGTCCCGATCCTTCCGGCCAGTTCGATGTAATGATCCCGCTTGATGACAAACTGATATTGGGATCACAAACACCAACCCAAATAACCTGGGTGTCATCGGGCACACCGGCAACAACCACTGCAATTGCCAACGACTTCTATCCTTATTACATCACGAAGTTTCATGACAAAGTTTATATGTCGGCATACGGGGCTGGTGGATGGCAACTGGGCCGTACCGATGCAGACTTTACCAACTTCGAAATAATTGTTCCCAACGCCGGTTCGTCGTTGAGCGGACTATTGACTGTTGCCGGCGACAAGCTTCTTTACTCATTCGAAGATCCAACGAATGGTGTCGAGTTGTATAGTGTTGATGAAGTAACGGGTGATCTCGAACTCATTAAAGATATCAACGCAGGAAACAATGGTTCTAACCCGAGATCATTTGCAGAGCTTGGAGATCTTTCGGTGTTCGTAGCCGAAGATGCCGACCATGGTTTCGAGTTTTGGGTGACTGACGGCAGTGATACAGGCACAACCATATTAGATGATATCTCCAAAGGAACAGCGACATCCGAAATAACGGACGTCTATCAATACAACAAGAAATTATACTTCCTCGCGCGAAGCAGCGGCAGTTTGAAACGCGAGATGTGGACCAGCGACGGAACCGATCCCGGTACACGTTTTCTTTACGACCCCGCTAACTCTTATCCGGGAGCGTTGATCGCAGCCAACCAAAATGTTATTATGGATGACAACGGTGGCTTCGTTAAAATTGATACTGACACGGAAGATGATATTACTCTGAATTTTCCTAACGGCGAGAGCATTATCGGTTTGGTAACGGCGCAACCCTGGCTCACGATAGGAAACACAGCGTTCTTCTATACAATGACCGACGCTGGCGTAGGTGCCGAACTATGGACTGCCGATCTCACAACGAATGACATATCGTTTGTAAAAGACATAAATCCCGGGCAAGGCGGCTCGAGCGTTTATGGCGAACGTCCGAAGAACAACGACATGGGCGTTACGCTCAATGATAAAATTATCTTCCCGGCACAGTGCCCCGAAGGCGTTGAACCCTGGGTGAGCGACGGCACCGAAGAAGGAACGATGTTGCTCGCAGACATCGCGGAGTTTGCGTTTGATTATCCCACCAACTTCACCGTGATGGGAGATAACGTTTACTTCCTCGCAAAAAGCCACAACGAGGGACGTGAGATCTGGGTAACAGACGGCACTCCCGAAGGCACTCATATATTAAAAGACATTGCACCCGGTTCAGCCTCGGGCATTATCGAAGCAAACCTTACGGTTTACAACGGCACGTTGTTCTTCAGTGCCACGACAACCGGCAACACTCCCAACAGTCTTTGGACGAGCGATGGCACCGAAGAAGGCACTGTGCCATTTGACATCCTGCCCAATGGATGGTCGAATATTAACAGCGTGACATCATCCGGAAATTATTTCTTCTTCAATGCAACACATCCTGCCCACGGCCAGGAGCTTTGGATCAGCGACGGTACTCCCGGGGGAACAGTGATGCTCGAATTGGAACCCGGACCAGCCGGATCTTCGGCCGGTCATTTTGTGAACGACAATGGCAAGCTGTATTTCACATCTAACGGTAAGATCTGGAGAACACAAGGCGATCTTTTGTCGACCGTTATTCTCGGGGAAGCGGAGATAGCGAGTGATCTTTTTGTTACCGATAGCTACCTGTGTTTCCTCGTCGACTCCGACGATTATGGTAAGGAACTCTACAGGCTCGATCTCAACGCGCCGGCCGGACAGTTGATTGTCTTCACCGGGTTCATCGATCTTCAACCAGGACAAGAGTATGACATCTCTGTAGATGCTTCCTCGGGCCTGCCTGTGATGTTGGATTCTTCCGATCCGTCGATCATAGAAGTGTCGGGCAATACGATCATTGTACACAAAGCAGGGTCGGTAACTTTCACGGCAACACAAGGTGGCGATGTAAACTTCAAACCGGCCACGTCGACGTTGGATGTTACGATTGATCTTATTCCGCAAACAATCACTTTCGAGGAGTTTCCAGCGAAGTTTATAAACGACCCCGTATTCTCTCCTGACGCATCGACGAATTCTCCGCTGTCGTTAACCTTTGAGTCTTCGGATAATGCGATAGCCGAGATAGATGTCAATGGTGTGATCACCATAAAGAAAGCAGGTACTGTAACGATCACAGCGAGACAAGAAGGCGATGACTCTTACGCAGCTGCCGATCCGGTGACAAGAACATTAACGATATCGAAACTTGTACAGACCATAACCCTGAATGACATCCCAGCGAAAAAAGTCGGTGATGCACCGTTCACGGTTGAGGCGTCGACAACCTCGGGACTCCCGCTAACATTCGGGTCGTCGGATGTTGCGATAGCCGCGATCTCTTCAACAGGAGAGATCACTATAAAAAAATCCGGTGACGTAATGATCACAGTAAGTCAAGCCGGCGATGACACTTACGCTGCAGCCAGCATTGTTTCGAAAACACTCTCGATCACCAAAACGACACAGTTCATAACATTCGAAGACATCTCCACAAAAACATTCGGCGGTGCTCCGTTTGCCATTGCCGGTGTATCAAGCGCAGGACTGGATGTGGTCTTTAATTCGACGAGCGACAAAATCACCATCAATGGGTCCAATGTTACGATGAACGCTGCCGGTAAAGTAACGATCACGGCAAATCAACCTGGCAACGACATATATGGTCCAGCCGAACAGGTATCGAAAACATTCTGCATCAACCCAAAGAAACCGACTGTTACCATGACAACAGCCGGTGCGGAGATAACACTTACGTCGTCGGAGACGAACAATGTTTGGCAACGCAACAACACGCCGATCACATTCACCGGTAAATCATTCAAAGCAACCCAGGACGGCGTTTATAAAGCTGCCGGCCTTGCCGACGATTGCCAGGGAGAATTTTCGGAGGTAGTGAATGTTGTTATTGTTGGATTGGAAGATGAAATTAGTGCCCTCGAGGTATATCCAAATCCTGTAGGAGAAACACTGTATGTGAAGATCGCAACGGCGACGGGCCAACGTGGCCTGCGAAAGATCCGGATCACCGATCTGCAAGGTCGTGAAGTGCACAAAGAATCGATGGCTGATGAGGCTTCCATCGATGTGTCATCGTTCGTTCCTGGTATGTACATTGTGACACTGCAAGATGCTGAGAGTACCCGCAGCATTAAGCTCGTCAAACGATGAAGAAACTTTTACCGCTAACGATACTCGTTACTTTAAGCACACTCTGTAAAGCCCAGGAACTTGTAAAAGATATCAATGCAACGCCGCGCTCGCAGGTAGAATCCTGGGATTATCAGCAGATATGCGTCCCTTGCGGCAACTACATTTATTTTCTTGGTCGCGATATCGAAACCGGTCGCGAAGTATGGCGCACCGACGGAACACCGCAAGGCACAAAGAGCCTTGGTGACATCGTGTCCGGCCCGGGCGACGGAGTTGACTCCCAAACAAAATTGAAGTGTGCCTTTGGACGGATCTATTTCAAAGGCGTCGGAAGCTTGTTGAATTCCAACGGTGATGATCTGCAATTCACAAATTCGGATGGTGACAACGTAGAACCATTCATCAACAACAAGATCATCTACAATGTAGGTAACAACATCGTTACGTCTTACGGCTCCTACGAAACAGAGTCGCTCGTTGACTGGCTCGTTCCCACAAGTGGTGGTTACGTCGCGAACATCTTAATTAAGGTAAGCGGAACAAAAGCCTTCATACGATTCGGCCAATTCGATGGGACGACCGGCGATTTCATTCGAACTGAGCTTTGGGTTACCGACGGAACAACGTTAACAAAGCTGTCCCAGACGCCGGAAGTTATGACCGGCAATATGTATGCATTCGGCACGGATAAGATCGCGTTGTCGTGGCACGATGCTGCTCATGGCGAAGAAGCATGGATCAGCGACGGTACGCCGGCCGGCACACGTATGTTGGTCGATGCCAATCCCGGTCCCAACAATTCCAATACAGTAATCACTGGAGTGATAGACGGGCGATTGTTCTTCGGAACGCAAATGCCATCGAACAACCTTTGGGTTTCCGATGGCACACCGGAAGGAACTACAAATCCAATCAACAATTTCTTTCCGTGGACTGGTTTGAAAATCAATGACCACCTGTTCTTCGGAGGATCGTCGGGCTACTCACATATGATCAGGACCAACCTGGATCTGTCCGGGGTGGTAGACATCGCACCCGGAAATGGTGCGCCCAACGGCAGCATGGCTTTCCTGGATAATAAGATCATCACGTCACTCGGTCCTTCTCCATCGGACCAGGAATTATACATTGGCAATGGAACAACCTTTTCATTACTCAAAGACATCAATCCCAGCGGCGGCTCTGCACCTCGCTCGTTCACACAGATTGGCAACCGGGTTTTCTTTTTGGCCGACGATGGAGTTCACGGTTACGAACTGTGGATGACCGACGGAACAGCAGGCGGTACATACATGCTGAAGGATATCAACAGGGGTACACAGCCGTCGAACATTCGGAATATTTACGAATACGAAGACCGGCTGTACTTCGCAGCGAGTACCGATGGTGATGGAGAAAGAGAGATCTGGACCAGCGACGGAACATCTTTCATTAGTGGTACAAGTTCTATCTACCAATCGTCTTTCAGTGGTTATGCTCTTGGTGGTGTAAAAGATTATTTGATTACAAGATATGCGAAGGTCCGAAAGCACAATCTTCATAGTGACGTCGACGAAGTGCTGTTCGATATGTCTGTCGATTATACCGACTCGGGAATAGCGACAGACCAACGTCCGCTGAGTGCCGGGAACGCGTTGTATTTCTTTATGTACGCGACACCGAAGATTGGGCAGCCGAAAGGCGTCGAGTTATGGAAGGCCGATCCGTTTGCCAACGAATTCAAGTTGGTGAAAGACATCAACCCAGGTCCTGCATCAGCCCAAACAGAAGATGCAATTCCAGGCGCTGCAATGGGCGATAAGATCGTGTTTGCTGCAAAGTCAACCGAAGGAATTGAACCATGGATAAGCGATGGCACCGAAGCAGGTACCATGCTCCTTAAGAACATTTCGACTTCGGGTGATTCTAAGCCGAGAAGCTTTGTATCGATGGGCGATAAGATCTATTTCATTGCTACCGGCGACGCAGGCGACGAACTGTGGACAACGGACGGAACGCCGGCTGGGACTTCGATTGTGATGGATATCAATCCCGGTAATGCAAGCAGCATGAATGGTGGTTCGTTGCTCGCAGTTAAAGGCAACCAATTGTTTTTCATTGCAACGTCGAACACCAGCGGTCCCGATCTTTGGACATCCGATGGAACAGCCGAAGGCACAAGGGTTGTGAAGCG
>Ga0170475_109849134_pt1 | contig 10173 bp, 11 predicted proteins | sample Soicark_Litter_5_FD_111474 | JGI IMG/M metagenome (GOLD analysis project Ga0170475, IMG submission 111474) | Avena fatua rhizosphere microbial communities from Hopland, California, USA. Combined Assembly of 48 SPs | reverse complement strand
CGCCAAATCAGGAACGGCATAGCACCTGCCGGGTACCTCAGGCATGAGACAATTCTTTCCTGGAGCGGCCGTCATCGCCGCAGTATTGATCGCGCCGGCAACAGTCAGCGCACAGAACGCGGATGCGATAATCGATCGCGCAGTAGCCGCTTATGGACGCCTGACCAGCATGCGCGCCGAGTTTCGGCAGACGCTAACCAATCCGCTCACCGGCAGCACGCAGACGACCACTGGTGTGATTCTGAGAAAGAAGCCGAACCTCCTCAGCATCAATTTCGCGACGGGAGATCGCGTTGCCGCCGACGGGTCGACGCTCTGGGTGTACCTCCCAAGCAGCACGCCTGGGCAGGTAATGCGGATGCCGTATACTGGCGGCAACGCCACGGCGCTCGACCCGGCGCAGGAATTTCTCGACTCGCCACGCTCGCGCTTTCAGGTCAGCGCTTCGGGCGCAGCAACGGTCAGCGGCCGGGCTACCCACGCCGTGACACTGGTCCCAAAACGCGCCAGCGCCAATTTGAAAAGCGCCAAGGTCTGGATCGATGACAACGATTCGAGCATCAGGCAGTTCGATGTCGAGACGGCGACCGGGCTCAGGCGCCACGTAGTCATCACCAGCTTCACCGCGAATCCCGCCATCAGCAGCTCCGCGTTCCGTTTCGCGGTCCCGAAGGGCGCGAAGGTCGTCGATCAGTCGAGCGGAGTCCAGTTCTAGGAGCTCGGTCCCGAGCGCTACCTCGTTGGTCTAAGCACGCCCGCGATCGCGGCCAATTTCTTCTGATCCACTCCGCGCCGCTGCGCGATCTCTCCAGCGGCTGCGGACATCGCGCGGTACACCTCGAGCGCTCTGTCGTGTCCGATCAACGCGCGCAGATGTTTCCCCACGGTTTCCAGATCGCCTCGCACGACGGGTCCCGTTAGCACGTCGTCTGGCAACGCTCTCTTCATGTTCGCCAAGGCCCCGCTCATTAGGCTTTCGACAGCCTGATGAGCGCTCGAATCCGGTACCCCGATATCGTGGAGCAGATGGCCAGCTACCGACGCGAGCACCACCGGAAAATTCGAGGCGATCACCGCAGCGGCGTGGTATGCCGCCTTCTTGCCGGGCGGGATGTCGAGCGTGCGCGCGCCGAGATGGCCGGCCAGACGTCGTGAGGTGTTTTTCGCGGCGATGTCGCCATCGATTCCGATCCATGCCTTTCTTAACAGATCCGCTGAGATCTCAGGATCGCCGAAGGGAACGAGAGGATGGAAAGTGCCGCCTGCATGACCGGCGGCGCTCAGCGCGCCGAGTCCAGCTGGTTCGGCAATCGCAGAGGTATGGAGAATAACCGAATCGCGGGCAATCCGGCCTGCGTCGGCGGCCGCGGCTATCTCAGCGATCCCATCGTCGACCTGCGTATCGCGCACGCATAGCATTACTACATTCGCGCGCGCCGCATCGGCTGGGATACTGCCCGTAGATGGGTTGACGCCGGATGGTCGCTTGCCATGCAGCCCGACTACATCGACCCCTGATGCGCGAAAGGCGCGGAAAAGACCGCGCCCAACGTGTCCGGGTCCGATAATGAAGACCCGTTCGCTCAACGTCCGCCGCCCCCACTGCTGTCAGCCGAGTCCGAGGCAACGGGCGCCAGGGTCATCGCGCGTCGCAGCAGATCCTGTTCGGACTTGGCACCGCGCGCGAGCTCCTGAGCCTTCTGCAGAACCTTGTCCGCCGCGGCGCGCCGGCGAAACTCTGCATCCGGTCCAAATACATAGCGAGCGATCTCGAAGCCAATCAGCCGCGACACGAGCGGCTCGGCCTCATCGTACACGCTGCGTGGTATGTCAACCCCGCGCGCCGTCATCCGCTTCCACACTTCATCGCGCATCACCAGCGTTACGAAGAAATCAGGACTTGCCACCCCGTTAGTCCCCTTCAGGAACAGCGCGTAATCCGTGACCGCATCCCTGAAATGCGAGGCGTTCGTCCCCAGCGCGCGCATGAAATTCACTTCCTCGACGGGAGTCGTGCTGTCGCCGGCGATCACGTCAGGAGTGATGCCGCCACCACCATAGACGATTCTTCCACCATCGGTGTGGTAGCGCTCGCGGGCCGGCGTTACCGGATCATCACTCTCGTCATCATTTGGCTGACGGCGGGTGATCGACCGGCCGACTGGAGTAAACCAGCGTGCGGTTGTGATCTTGAGCCCACCCTGATCTCCAAACGGTATGACAGTCTGCGCGCTTCCCTTCCCATACGTTGGCGTGCCGACAATGAGCGCGCGGTCATGATCCTGCAGCGCACCCGCAACGATCTCCGCGGCGCTCGCGCTGCGTCCGTCGACGAGCACCGTCAACGGCAGGTTCGGCCAACTCTGTTGCGCGGTATCGGCGTACTCCCGGTTGGTCTCGGGAATACGGCCGCGCATGCTGACGATCTTTTCGCCCTCGTTGAGGAAGAGGTCCGAAACCCGCACCCCCTGCGTCAGCAGCCCGCCCGGGTTGGTTCGCAGGTCGAGGATCAGAGTTTTCATTCCGCGCGCAAGCAGCGAGGTGACAGCCACGTTGAGTTCTTTTGCAGTCGAGTCGCTGAAGGCCTTGAGATCGATGTAGCCCACGCCATCCGCAAACATTGCTGTGCGACGTACCGCACTCTGGTGGATTGTGTTGCGCTGGAGCTTGAACTCCAGCGGCGCGGTCACGCCGGGCCGCTCGATCTTCAGATCGACGGGCGTTCCCGGTTTGCCGCGCATCAGCTTCGACGCTTCCTCGTTCGTCCAGCCCTTTGTCGACTTCCCCGCGATCTCGATGATGCGATCGCCAGGTTGGAGTCCGGCGCGCTCAGCGGGTCCGCCAGGGAGCGGCGCTACCACGATGAGCCAACCGTCTCTCAGATCGACCTCGACGCCGAGTCCGGCGTAATTGCCGCTTGTGCTCTCGTTGAGACGCGCGAAGCGATCCGGGGGGAGGAACGTCGAGTACGGGTCACGCAGCTCGTACAACATCCCGTCGACCGACTTCGCGTACAGCGCCGAGTCGGTAACCGGATCTACGTAATCGTTTTGGATGTGCCGAAAGACGCTCTCGAAGAGGCGCGCGCCTTCGAAGGTCGTGAATGTTCCAGTCCGCGCGCCGCGCTGCAGCAGCCAGCCGCCGGTGACCAGAGCTGCCAGCATCGTTCCGGCTACGATAAGCGTGCGAGACCGCGCCGACGCGCTGGGAATTGGAAGCTTCAGGTTCATGACTCGTTTAACTCTTCAAACCGCCAAAAGGTTGCGGAAAGGCCGTCATCAGCGCTGAGACGATGCGCTGATGCACGCTTTTCTCATCTCCAGTCCCATCTATCAACTTGATTGGTCCGCACTCTGGATGGGAGTGCTGCCATTTGGCGTCGGTGAATTGTCGAAACGCATCGGCGACACGGTGATGGAACTCATCAGCCGCTTTCTCCATCCTGTCCCGCGCGCCACGGGAGTCGGCGCGACTCAATCCTTCACTGGCGGGCACATCCAGTAACAAGGTGATGTCCGGCACGAGCCCGCTCGTCGCCAGACGGTTCGCAGCTCTGATCTCTTGTTCCGGCAGACCGCGTCCGAATATCTGATAGGCATAGGTCGACAGAAAAAAACGATCGACCAAAACCACCATGCCTTGTACCAAAGAAGGCAGGATCTCCCTCGCGATAAGCTCGGCGCGCGACGACATGAACAACAACGCCTCGGTCGCGGGGGTGATTTCCTGTTCCGGGTGGAGAAGGATCTCCCTGATGGCGTCGCCAACTGGAGTTCCACCCGGCTCGCGAACCGCAACGCACTCGATACCCGCTACAGCCAGCCTCTCGGCGAGCAAACGGATCTGAGTTGTCTTACCCGCGCCTTCGGTTCCCTCGAAAATTACGAGCTTGCCGCGCGCCATTCAGTCCAGCGCGGTGATCGAGCTTGCGATGACCATCTCAGGAAAGCGTTATGATGGGACTCGCCGCGCCCTTCTTCATCCCGTCCATGATCCACTGATTCACGCGAATCATGAGCTTATCGAAGTTCTCCTGCGCTGACACGGCCCGCTGATACGCTGGTTGTGACTGGATTTTCTCCAGCATCGTGTCGAGCTGTTGCTCCATTTCCGGCGTCGGATTCTCTCCGCGCTGGATCAAGTCCTGCGCCGAGCCACGCAACTTTTCCATATCCTGCAGCAGCACGACCGCTTCTTTGTCGTCGTTAAGGGCCTCGCTCGACCGCTTCAGCGCCTGGTACTCCGAACTCTGACCGATCAGCCGCCCCAGCTCCTTTGCCTTGTCCTCAACCATTCTTTCTCCTTTCCGAGCAGCTAGACTCTTCGCGCGAACACAAACCGTTCGCGTCCGGTGAGATCGAGCAGCACTTCGACGTCTCCATACCTGTCATCCACCGAAACCATTTCGGCGACCGTGCCCGCGCGCCGCGTGTCTACTTCCACTGCCAGTAGCCCATCCGGGGCAAGGTGGTGCGGCGCCTGGCGTACCAGCTCGCGCGTTGCAGCCAGACCATCCTGTGGCGAGAGCAATGCCAGGCTCGGCTCCCAGTCCCGCACGTCCGGTGGGAGATCCCCCAGTTCCGCGAAGCTCACGTACGGCGGATTGGAGACAATTACGTCGAGCACCTCGCCCTTCAGAGGGGCAAGCAGTGAGCCGTGCCGAAATTCGATCGAAGACTTGAGGACACTGCGAAGAGAGGCGGCATTGGCGGAGGCGACCGCGATGGCGTCGAGGGAGATATCGGTTCCAAAAACGAGATCGAACTCCCGCTCGAAAGCCAGGGACAACGCGATTGCGCCCGAGCCGGTTCCAATGTCTGCAACCCGCCTGGTGTTACTGCTGCACCGCTCTAGAACGCGATCCACCAGGACTTCGGTCTCGACTCGCGGAATCAGCACGCGGTCGTCCACCTCGAGGGTCAGGTGGCGAAAGGAGGCGCGCCCAACAGCGTAAGCCAGCGGAGCACCAGCGGCGCGTTGCATCGCCGCTCTGATGACAGCGATTGCGACATCGGGCGACGCATCAGCGATTGAGTTGGCAGCCGCCCAGAACTTGGGCACGTCGAGAACCGCCGCCACAATCTCGCGCGCTTCGCGCTGGGGCTCTGTCACGCCTTCCGACTCCAGCATCGCCGTACAACCCGCGAGCAGATCTCCAATCGTTCCGATCGGCAGCGTCGTCGGAAAGTAGGTGCTGCTGCTGGTCTTATTCGCCAAGTTTTTCCTCCACGTCGGCAACCTTGAGTGCTTCGATGAATGGATCGATGTCACCGTCCAGGACTTTTGTCAGCTCGTGCAGCGTGAGATTGATGCGGTGGTCGGTGACGCGGTTCTGCGGATAGTTATATGTCCTGATTTTGGCCGACCGATCGCCGGTCCCAACTTGCGTCTTCCGCATGCGGGCGCGCGCTGATTCCTGCTCCGCGATTTTCGCGTCGAGCAGGCGCGCGCGCAGCACTTCCATCGCCTTGAGCTTGTTTTGCAGCTGTGACTTCTGATCCTGCTGGCTGACGACGATGCCGCTCGGAATGTGGGTGATGCGAACGGCCGAGTCGGTGGTGTTCACGCTCTGACCACCCGGCCCGGATGATCGAAAGACGTCGATGCGGAGATCCTTGTCTTCGATCTTGAGATCGATCTCTTCTGCTTCCGGCAGAACGGCAACCGTCGCGGCCGACGTGTGGATGCGTCCCTGATTCTCGGTTACCGGCACGCGTTGAACTCGGTGGACGCCGGACTCCCAACGCATGACTCCAAACGCCCCTTCTCCCTTGATCTTGAAAATCGCTTCCTTCATTCCGCCGAGCGTGCCGTCGGACTGGGAGATCGTCTCGATGCGCCAGCGGCGACCTTCGGCGAATCGAGTATACATGCGGTAGAGGTCGGCGGCGAACAAAGCGGCCTCGTCGCCGCCAGTGCCGCCGCGGATCTCGACGATCGCAGGACGGTCGTCGAGCGGATCGTGCGGGACGAGCGCGGGCTTGATCCGCTCCACCAGCTCGTCGATGGACTTCTCCAGCCGGAGCGCCTCGGCCTCGGCTTCCTTCGACATCTCCGGGTCATCAGACTCGACGAGCTCGCGGGTTTCCGCGAGCTCGTGCTCGTACTTATCGAGTCTCGTACCCATTTCGACCAGCGGCGTTAAATGCCTGTGCTCGCGGCCCAGGGCCGCCATCCGCTGCTGGTCCCTTACGGTCTTCGGATCGGAAAGCTCTCGCTCTACCTCAGCGGCACGCTGGATAGCGTCCGTGAGCCGGTCTCGGAGACTCAGGTTTCAGAACTGGAGCCAGCCGTCTGCTTGCCGTACTTCTGACGGAAGCGCTCAACGCGCCCCGCTGTATCGACGAGCTTCTGCTTGCCCGTGAAGAATGGGTGGCAGTTGGCGCAGATGTCAGTATGGATCTCAGCCTGGGTGGATCTGGTTTGATATGTGTTCCCGCATGCGCAGCGAACGGTCGCCGTGGCGTATACTGGGTGGATATCGGGTTTCATGGAAAGTCTCTCTCGGTGATTCGAACGTAGCTAGGAATTATAGCTAAAGTTGACTCATCAAACAAGTTAGCGGGAACCGGCGCGCTGCACCTCCCCACTCCAACGGCGCTCTGCAGCTTTGACCGTTTCCGCGCTCAAAGTGACAAACAATTTGCCGAAATGGCAAAGAAAAAGTGGTCTGCGCGTTGCCAATCTGCGGACCGGTAATACCAAACTCCAACCCTTTACTACAGGAGACGAAAATGCTTTACAGAATGACGACGAATTCCCCGATTTTCGGGCTCCGGCGCGAGATCGACAGGCTCTTCGAGGACACCTTCGCGCGCGACGGCAGTAGCTTCACCCCGGCCGTCGACATCAAGGAGAACGAGGCTGAAATCAGGCTCGAAGCCGAACTGCCTGGCATCAAGCCGGACAACGTCGAGATCACGGCCGAGAACGGCGTACTTACTGTCCGGGGCCAGAAGGAAGCCGAGCGGAAGGAGGGAGATGAGCGCTACCACGTCGTGGAGCGTACCTACGGCACGTTCATGCGCGCCTTCCAACTGCCTCAGGGTGTCGACGAAAACCAGATCAGAGCGGATTTCGAGCATGGTGTGCTCACCGTTCACATTCCGAAGGCGGCACTGCCCCAGCCGAAGCGAATTCAGATCGGAGTGCAGGGAAAGCAGAAGGAGCAAGCCGGCGTCGGAACGGGAACGTCTAATCAGCGCGCCTCTTCGACCCGTTCAAATCGCGGGAACGAGGAAGTCGCGCAGACACGCTGACACTGGTAGCACCAGCAGGCCCACTCCTGTAGTGGGCCTTTTTTTTGCCTTCTTACACTCGGGCAACCCTCGTAGGAATCGCGCCGGAAGTGCATTTTTACGGCGATGAGAGCCCGTGCACTTTCTTTCATGGCTGGTCTGGGTTGCGCGTTGAGCGGATCACTCGCCGCTCAAGGCGCGCCCGTCGCGCCAGTGCCCGCTCCCTCGACGGCTCCGGCCGCGTTGGAACCTGGTGCGGACCTTACCGTGTACCTCCTCACCTTCGGTTGGGGAGAGGTGTCGTGGGAACGCTTTGGCCACAACGCGATCTGGATCAAAGACCGCGCGCGCGGAACGGATCTCACCTACAACTGGGGGATGTTCGATTTCAATCAGCCACGTTTTGTGTGGCGCTTCGTCACGGGTGACACACAGTACTGGATGGAAGCGTTTGATCTCAACACGATGATCAGCGTTTACCGGCGGGAGAACCGGTCGATTCTTGCACAGGAGCTCAATCTCACGCCGGCGCAACGGCTCAAGCTTCAACAATTCGTCGAGTGGAATGCGCTGCCTGAGAACAAGTTCTATCGCTATGACTACTACCGGGACAATTGCTCGACCCGTCTGCGCGATGCGATCGACCACGCACTCGGCGGACAGCTGCAAACCGCCACGGTTTCCCGGAAGACCGAAGGGACGTATCGCTCGCACACCCAGCGGCTAATGACGGGCGACATTCCGCTCTACACGGGCGTGACATTCGCACTCGGCCAGCCCGCGGACAAACCGCTGTCGGTGTGGGAGGAGATGTTCCTGCCGGTAAGGATGGCCAACGATCTGCGCTCGGTTACGGTTGCGGACACCGCCGGCAACCAGATTCCGCTCGTCAAATCGGAGATGGCGATTTATACCGCGGGGCGATCACCCGAACCGGCATCGCCGCCCAGATATTTCTGGATCTTCGTCGTGGCTGGTCTTTTTTACGCGGGGATACTCGTCAGCCTGGTGAGGAGCGCGGAGCACGGCTCGCGCGTCGCACTCTTCGGGGCGAGCGCATTGTCCATGCTTTGGAGCCTTGTCGCGGGAGTCGCGGGGTTGGCGCTGCTCTTCGCCTGGTTCTTCACCAAGCACTATTTCATGGGACGGAATGAGAACGTGCTGCACATGGATCCGCTTTCGCTCGGACTCGTAGTTCTTATTCCCCTTTCGATTTACTTCAGGCGGGCAAGCTCCAAAGCGGTCAAGCTCGCGGGTTGGATCGCAGCGATCTGTCTGCTCGCTTTTGTGGCGCAGGGCCTTCCGCTGTTCGATGAGAAGAACGGCGAAGTCATCGCCCTGGCGCTACCCATCAATCTCGCGGTTTGGTGGACGGTGTATCGGCTCACCGCTTACAGGCGAACTTCCTTGCCCTCATCCGCCGCTTTGTAGATCGCTTCCATCAGCTTGATCACCGCCAGCTGATCATCCGGAGCCTCGTACGGCGTGCTCTCGTTCACGACGGCAACGAAATGCGCCAGCTCGGCGCGATATGATTGCAGGAATACGCTCTCGCGTGCCGCGGCCCCGCTCGGCGACACATCGGTCGGCTTTCCGTTCAGCATCTTCACCACTCGCAATGGAGCGAGTCGCGCGCTGCCGCGCCCGGAAAGAACCTCGAACCACCAGCGTTCCTCCTGACCGACGTATGACCAGGACACATCGAAGCTGAAGCTGATGCCGCCGGCGCACTCGACGTGCACGATCATCGAATCCTCTACCGTCGCTGCGCCACGCGCGCGGTCCATATGCGCGGAAACTCTCACCGGCTCTGGGAAATCCGCCACCCATAAGGCGAGATCGACGAGCGGGTAGCCGTGCTCGAAAAAGGCGCCGCCCCCTGCTTCCGGGCGACGGAACCTCCAGCCGGTGCGGCTCGGCGAGAACTGGTACTGGCCTGCGCGCACACCGATGAGCCGGCCAAGCTCGCCGCCCTGCAGGAATCGATACAGCTGCTGCACGTCGCTGCGGAAACGGTGATTGTTTCCGACGACCACCTTGCGGCCCGCCTGCTTCGCGGCCGCGATGATTCTCTCCACCCCGCGCGACGTGAGCGACAAGGGCCGCTCGCACAGTACGTCCACTTTCGATTTCAAAGCGCGCAGAACGTGCGGCTCGTGCAGGTGGTTGGGGGTGGCGATCACGACTGCGTCGACCTCATCGAGCTCCAGTAAATCCTCGATGTCGGTGAAGACGTCGGGGACTTTGAGACGCTCGGCGATCGCGCTCGCTTTCGGCCCATCGTTGTCGCAGAGCGCGACTAGCTCTGCGCCCTTGATCTTGGAGAGCACTGGAAGGTGTGCCAGCTGCGCGATCGCCCCGGCTCCGACCAGACCAAGGCGTACGGGATCCTTCGTCGATCTGGATTCCCTGGAGCTAGCCTGCGATTCGGCCAATCGTGGTTCCCGGATAATAGGTCTCTAGAATCGTACGGAAATCTTGCCCCGCGCGCGCGCGTCCGATAGCGCCCCACTGGCACATTCCGATTCCATGACCGTAACCGCGGCCGTTGACGGTGAGGCCGGATACTTCACCGCTCGCCTTTGACTCCTGCACACTGATGAAGGTGCTGTTCAGAATCGCACCTTTCGGATCCCTGAGGACGAAGCGAATATCGTTGCCGCGCAGAGTGTAGCTGCCGCTCGTCGTCTGAACGGTCAGAGCACGAACGCGACCGGACGGGGTCCGACCCTGCTCGCTGATATCGGTGATCCGGCCAACTCCCGATTTCGGCGCATTGGTATAGGTGGCGAGGTATTTCTCCATCACCGCCTGGAGCGCCGCGGCATCATAGCTTTGCGTCCAGCTGAACCTTGGCGATGCGTCGCAATAGAAACGATCACTCCCGGGAATTCGGTCGCTCACGGGTCGCAGGTACGGCTCGTCCGGCTGATCG
>Ga0170475_123816097_pt1 | contig 10175 bp, 8 predicted proteins | sample Soicark_Litter_5_FD_111474 | JGI IMG/M metagenome (GOLD analysis project Ga0170475, IMG submission 111474) | Avena fatua rhizosphere microbial communities from Hopland, California, USA. Combined Assembly of 48 SPs | reverse complement strand
GAAAATTGTTTTTCTAGGCGGTGGTTCGATTCCAACCTTTATTTTTTATTTTTGATTGATTTTTATAATAAATGTTTACAAATTATTTACTAATAACTTTTTGTGTACTTTCTTTATTGTGTAGTATTATGGTTATAGCATCAAAGAATCCTATTCATTCTATTCTATATTTGATATTGGTTTTTTGTAATGTTACTTTTGTTTTAATAATACTGGGTGTGGAATTTATAGCTATTATATTCCTTATAGTTTACGTTGGTGCTATTGCTGTATTATTTTTATTTGTCGTTATGATGCTAAATATAAAAATTATCGAGCTTGATGAAGTTTTCTGAAAATATATACCGGTGGGTTTGGTTATTAGTAGTTGTTTTTTATTTCAGCTTTTTTACTTTGTTCTGGGGTTTGATGTTTTTCAAGTTTTAAGTTTATTTTTTTTTGGTGAATTTTTTTCAATAACTTCCGTGGAGTCAATATTCGTTTTTCCGCATTTCGAATCTAGCCCATTAATTAATAGTTTTTTTGTTTCACAACCAGTTACCCCTCAGTTTAACGTTAATAGTCTTTATTTGGAACAAACTTTTTATTTTAAACCTTTGTCTGAATATTTTTATTTAAATGGTCTTTCTTTTTCTTACGAATTAACCAACACTGAGGTTTTGGGGTGAATGGTGTATACCTATACTTTTTTTATTTTTCTAATTATTAGCCTAATTCTTCTTATTTCTATGATTGGCTCTATTATTTTGGTGTTAAATCAAAATATTAATATAAAAAGACAGGTAATTTTTAGGCAAACACTTAGAAATTTGCATACTTCCGTTTCTTTAAAGTATTAACCTGATGTATTTACTTGCTTTATTTTTGCCTTTTTTAAATCTTGTTGTTTCTTGTTTGCTAGGAAAATTTTTAGGAAATAAGGTGGTAAATTTTTTTATTTTCAATATGTTAACCGCAGTATTTGTTTCATTTTTTGTTTTATTCGAGGTTGCTTTTAATAAGTCTGTTTGTTTTATTGATTTAGGTAATTGATTTCATATTGGTTTATTGAAACTAAATTGGGTGTTTATGTTTGATAGTATAACATCTATTATGTTGGTTTTGGTTGTTTTTGTTTCTTTCTTAGTACACCTTTATTCTATGGATTATATGAGTGGCGATCCCCACATTGTTCGCTTTTTAGGTTACTTATCTTTATTTACTTTTTTTATGCTAATTCTTATTACTTCCGGAACTTTTGTTCAACTTTTTTTAGGTTGGGAGGGGGTCGGGTTATCCTCATATTTACTGATAAATTTTTGATATACAAGAGTTCAGGCTAATAAATCTGCCATGAAAGCTATTATTGTTAATAGATTTGGGGATTTTGGTATATATTTTGCCCTTTTGATTATGTTTTTTTATTTTAAAAGTTTTGATTTCGGCGTCGTCTTTAGTCTTGCTCCTTATTTAGCTTCTAATGTTTATTTAAATTTTTTAAGCTTTAGTTTTAATAGTATCGATTTCCTTGTTTTTTTCTTATTTTTGGGGGCCATAGGTAAATCAGCACAGTTAGGGTTACATACTTGGTTACCAGACGCGATGGAAGGTCCTACACCCGTATCTGCTCTAATTCATGCAGCTACGATGGTTACAGCGGGGGTTTTTGTTTTAATTAGGTCTTCCCCAATCCTAGAATATAGCCCATCGGGTTTGTTTTTAGTTTCTCTTATCGGCGGATTAACTGCTTTTTTTGCAGGTACTGCGGGTTTAGTGCAGTACGATATAAAGAAAGTTATAGCTTATTCCACATGTAGCCAGCTGGGTTACATGTTTTTTGCTTGTGGTATGTCTAATTATTCGGTCGGTTTATTTCACCTTTTTAACCACGGCTTTTTTAAAGCTTTACTCTTTCTTGGTGCTGGTTCTGTTATACATGCATTGTTGGATGAGCAAGATATGAGAAAAATGGGTGGCATGGTAAAATTGTTACCGTTAACTTATACTGCTATTTTAGTCGGCTCCTTATCACTTACAGGATTTCCGTTTTTAACTGGTTTTTACTCAAAAGAAGTGGTTTTGGAAATAGCGTTAACTAAATTTTCTTTTAATAGTTTTTTCATATATTGGTTAGGTGTTGTAGCAGCCTTTATCACTTCATTTTATTCAATTAGGCTAATTTATTTGGTTTTTTTTTTCTCTGCCGAATTCAAATAGTAGGTCAGTCTCATCTTCCCACGAATCTTCATCTTATATATTTTATGTGTTGTCGTTTTTAGGTTTTTTGAGTATATTTATAGGGTTCATTTTTAGGGATGTTTTTATTGGTTTGGGTACGGATTTTTGGGCTAATTCGATTTTTACACTCTATACCCATAATGAAATTTTGTATGCTGAGTTTATCGATTATTATTTTAAGCTTATACCTTTAATATTTAGTATCTTTGGGCTTATCTCTTCTTTACTTATTTATTTTATTTTTTACAATTCTACTTTACTTGTTATAACTAATGATTTGTTTAGGTCTTTATATTTTTTTCTTGTAAAAAAATGGTATTTTGATTTATTATATAATAATATATTTGTGTTTAATTTTTTAAGTTTGTGTTACTTGTTAACTTTCAAAGTAATTGATAGGGGTTTAGTAGAAATTTTTGGGCCACTTAGTTTAGTTAGATGAGTTTCAAAATCTTCGTCTGTTTTTAGTTTTTTTCAAACTGGTTTTTTATATAACTATATTTTTGTTGTTTTACTCGGTACTATTTTTTTTTTAAAACTTGTTTTTTCTACTTCAATTTTTTCTTTAGTCTCGGTAAACTTTAGTTTATTTCTATGTTTGCTAATTTTTACTATTTTCTTAACTTTTTTCGAAAAGGCAAAATAAATGAAAAGTATTTCCTTTAAATTAAATGATTTTCAGTATACAATAAACAACAAATTAACGCTTATTCAGGCATGTTTAAAAAACAAAGTTGACATTCCTCGTTTCTGTTTTCATGAAAAATTATCGATTGCAGGTAATTGCCGTATGTGTTTAGTGGAGGATCTTAAACAAGTTAAACCACTTGCTTCATGCGCTGTTAATGTTTCGAATTCCATGAATATATATACAAATACTAAAGGTTAAGAAAGCTAGGGAATCGGTTTTAGAGTTTCTTTTAGCTAACCACCCGTTAGATTGTCCTATTTGTGATCAGGGTGGTGAATGTGATTTACAGGATCAATCAGTTGTCTTTGGTAGCGACAGGGGTCGTTTTTATGAATTTAAAAGATCGGTGGAAGATAAGGACTGTGGCCCGCTCATAAAAACTATTATGAATAGGTGTATTCATTGTACTCGTTGTGTAAGATTTAGTAATGAGGTAGCTGGTGTTAATATTTTAGGTGTTACAGGTAGGGGTTCAAAGATGGAAATAGGTTTTTATATAGAAAAATTAATGTCTAGTGAATTATCTGGTAATATAATTGATTTATGTCCGGTCGGTGCTTTAACGTCCAAACCGTTTGCTTTTACCTCCCGACCATGAGAATTGAGAAGTTATAATTCTATAGACGTTCTAGACTCTTTACATAGTAATATCCGTATAGACATAAGGGGTACGAAAATTATGCGAATATTACCTCGTACTAACTCATTAATAAATGAGGATTGAATTACGGATAAAATTAGATTTTCTTACGATGGTTTTAGACGACAAAGACTTTACGATCCTATGGTAAAAATTTCAGGTAATTTTTTAAAAATAAGTTGAAAAAGATCTTTAATATTTTTAAAGTCTTATTTTTTAAATTATTTAGGTATTTCCCAGACTGCTATTACTTCTTTTAGGGGCTTTATTGGTGAGCATTTAGACATCGAAACTGTTTACATGTTAAAACGTTTCTTTAGTTTTAACGGTTCAAATCTGCTTTTTAGTTCGAAAAATAGAGCTGTCGGTTTTGATTTTACTAAATATTATTCTTTCACCACGCCTTTATCTAATCTTTCTGAGTCGGATATTTGCCTTTTAGTAGACGTTAATTTAAGGGTTAGTCTACCACTTTTAAATTCAAGATTAAGGCAGCTTTCGGCTAAAAGAATGTTGCCTATTTTTGTCTTAGGTTTTTACTCTAACTATACTTATTTTGTTAAACATATAACAAATTCCCAATTCTCGGTTTTGGGTGTGTTAGAGGGCTCACATTGATTAAGCTCCAAATTATCTAAAAAATTTTCAATTAAACCATTGCTTTTTATTTCTTCAGCCTCGTCTTTTTTAAATAAGTCCTTCATTTTTTATTTATTAAAAAACACTAACCTTTTTTCTTCTAATTGGGCTGGTTTAAATATTGTTCCTATAAGTACTTCGGAATTTTCATTTTCTGAGCTGAATTTAGGTTCAAGTTCTATAGACAATTCTAATATTCCACACGGCATTGATTTTTTTTTTAATTTTGATAATGGTGGATCTTTCTGTAAGAATTTTAATAGTTTTAAAGTTTATCAAGGGCATCATGGCGATATTAATGCTTCTACCTCTAACCTAATTTTACCTACTACAGCTTTTATTGAAAAAAATTCAACATATTCTAACGTTTTAGGTATTGTTCAAAAAACTAAAAAAGCCCTGTTTAGTCCGGGTAATTCTCGAGATGATTGGAAGGTCTTAAACGCCTTATCTGAAGTTTTCGGTTTTAATTTATTTAAAGTCGATGGTTCCATAGATTTAATTTCTTACATTTCTCGTATTACCCCATTTATTTTGTACAAACGTAATTACACAAAATTTTATGTTCCTAATTTACAAGGCCACACTTATCTTCATAACTCTTCCTCAAGATCAATTATTAACAGTTATTATTTATCCGATAATATTTCAAGAAATTCAAAAATTATGTCACTTTGTTCTGTAAAGTTTCGGGGTAAATCGTTTAATTTTGTTTAATTCTTAAAAAATTCCTGTAAATCTTAAAATTCCGCTTTAGCGCAAATTTTCATTGTGTAACTAACACGCTTATCAAATTTTTTAAACAAGGCCTTTTCTGATTGTTCAGAAAAAGAGAATATTTCTGTTTTTTTATATATAATATGAACCTAAATTATAATTCTTTTTTAGATAAATTTAATAATCTTTATAATAGTGACATAAGGTTAGTGGACTTAAATGATAAGTGATGGTATCATAATTCCGTGTTCATTTTGCCGGCAATCAAAAGCATAGTTTCCATATTGTTACTAGAAGTCCTTGACCACTTTACTCTTCTATTGCTGCTTTAATGTTTACATTTGGTTTAGTTATGCATATGCATAATTATATGTATGGTAATGTAATTTCGTTATTTGGTTTCTTATTAATACTTTTAATGATGTTTGTTTGATGGAGAGATGTTATAAGAGAAAGTACTTTTAGTGGTTATCATACAAAAAAAGTTCAACAAGGTTTACGTTTAGGCGTTATACTATTTATTATTTCTGAGGTTATGTTCTTTTTTTCTTTCTTCTGAGCTTTTTTTCACGCAAGTCTTTCACCCAGTGTTGTTTTAGGTTCTGTTTGGCCGCCTCTAGGAATTAACGTTCTTAATCCTTTAAAGATTCCGTTGTTAAATACTTTGATATTGTTATTATCAGGTTTAACTGTTACCTGGAGTCATCATGTTATTAGAGATAAATCTTGACAAAAGTTTTTTTTTACGGGTGATATAGAAAAATCCTCTTCTTTAAATTTACTTTTAGATAATTACTTGATCTGTGTTTTTGCACTTTTTTTGACTATTTTTTTAGGGCTAGAGTTTACTATTTGACAAGGCTATGAGTATTATAAAGCTACATTTTATATTTATGACGGCGTTTATGGATCTACCTTTTATATGACAACTGGTTTACATGGTCTGCACGTCATAATCGGTACACTATTTCTAATTGTTTGCTTTTTTCGTTTAATTGATCTTCATTTTATCTATAATCATCATTTCGGTTATGAGGCTGCAATATGATACTGACATTTCGTCGACGTCGTTTGGATTTTTTTATTCTTATCTATTTATTGCTGAGGTTCCGGTGTAGATAGTTTTTTTAAATAGTTTTTCGGATGAGTTTTTTATTATATTACCTATTATTTTTTTCTTTTTTTTTGTGGTTAATCATATTAGTGATTATCTCACTGACTATTAACAATTCTTTTTTAAAGGTAAGGTTGGTAAAGAAAATTTCATTATTTTTTTCCATATTTCAATTTTTAATAGTTTTAGTTTTTTGGGTACTTATCGATAATATCGGGGTTTTTAGTTCATTTGATGTTTACAATTTTCAGTTTGATAAACAGTGATTATTTTTTACAAATTTTCATTATGTTTTTGGTTTAGACAATATTTCTTTTTTGTTTCTACTGTTAACATTTTTACTTACGCCATTGTGTATTTTGATAAGTTGAAACAGTATAAAATATAAATATACTTCTTTTATTATTTGTTTAATATTTATTACTTTTATATTATTTAATATTTTTTGCGTTTTAGACTTGGTATTTTTCTATATTTTTTTTGAAAGTATACTTATCCCTATGTTTATATTAATAGGCGTTTGAGGTTCTCGTCAACGGAAAATACATGCTGTATATCAGTTATTTTTTTATACACTTTTTGGGTCTCTCCTAATGTTGCTTGGAATTTTAGTTATCTATTCTCATATTCAAACAACTGATATTAGGATTTTGTATAACACTAATTTTAGTTTTTATAGACAACTTGTTTTATGGTTATCATTTTTTTTTGCTTTTTGTATAAAAGTGCCCTTATTCCCCTTTCATATTTGATTACCCGAAGCTCATGTTGAAGCTCCGACTGTTGGGTCGGTTATCCTTGCAGGAGTTTTATTAAAATTGGGTACTTACGGTCTTTTAAGGTTTGTAATTCCTCTTTTTTGTGACGCAACTTATTTTTTTTTACCCTTCGTCTATACATTGTGCATATTGGGGATCATATATACTTGTTGTAGTACTATACGTCAAGTTGATTTAAAAAAAGTTATTGCTTACGCATCCGTTAGTCATATGAGTTTTGTCATTTTAGGATTGTTTACATCGAATTTACAGGGTATTTGTGGTAGCGTTTTTCTAATGTTAAGTCACGGTATTGTATCGAGTGGTCTATTTTTTTGTATAGGTTGTATTTATGATAGGTATAAAACACGGATATTACGTTATTATAGTGGTTTAGTATTCACTATGCCTATATTTAGTTTTTGTTTTTTCATTCTAATATTATCGAATATTAGTTTTCCGGGTACTAGCAGTTTTATAGGGGAGTTTTTAATTCTAGTTGGTTTGTTTGAAAATAATCATTTTTCTGCCTTAATTGCTACGTTTAGTATTATTTTGACTGCTGTTTATTCTATATGATTATACAACAGAATAATATTTAATAAATTGAACATCTGCTATTATTCAAAATTCTCAGATTTTTCAAAAAAAGAGTTTACAATCGCTGCTATTTTTTGTTTTATAACCATTTTATTCGGCTTAAAGGGTTCCTACATAATTTCTTTAATGGAGGCCCCTCTTTATACTTTTCTTATATTTAAATAAAATGACCAGTATTTTATCGTTATTTATTAATAATATTTTTTTTTATACACAATTAATGCATAATTCTAGCAATAATGGGTTATTTCTAAATGATTTAAATTTTTTCTATTTCGAGCTTTATTTTCTGTTTGCAATTTCGATACTTTTAATTTTTTTTGTAATGTTATCTAACAAAAAAATTGCTTTTTCAAAATACTTAAATGTTTCCGGTATTTTTTTAAATATTTCATTTTTTGTTATTCTGGTTCTTTTATTTTTATTGAACAACTCTTGTGATGATTCTTATTATTTGTTTTCTGGTTTTTATTTTAACGATTCTTCAGTAGCATTTTTTAAAAATTTATTGTTGTTTAGTTTTTTATTGTTTTTGTTTTCTGTTAAAAATTACGCCCTTAAGTTAAAAAATTACGATTTCGAATTTGTCTTGATTTTATTAATTTCTCTTTTTAGTAGCCTTTTACTTTTAAACTCTAATGATCTAGTTAGTTTATTTTTTATTATTGAATTACAAAGTCTCAGTTTTTACATATTGGTAGCATCTAAGCAAACCTCATCTTTTTCTACAGAAAGTGGGTTAAAGTATTTTATTTTAGGTTGTTTTTCGTCAGGAATTATACTTTTTGGTATATCTTTAATTTATGGGTTTACTGGATTGTTATCATATAATGACTTAAGTTTATTTGTAAGCTCCTTTTTTTTTAGTTCTGGGGGTACTTCAAATTCTTATTTGTATTTCCCTTTTACGGGCTTTGTTGCAGGGTTAGTACTTTTAACTATAGGTTTCTTGTTTAAATTAGGCTCAGTTCCTTTTCATATGTGAATGCCTGATGTTTATGAAGGAGCCCCGATGATTATTACCTTTTACCTCTCAACTATTCCCAAAATTGCCCTGTTATTTGTTATGTTTAAACTTTATTACGGTGTTTTTTCTCCCGTATTTATATTTTACCAAAATTTATTTGTAATTAGTGCATTACTTTCTATTATTTTAGGTTCTATTGCTGCTATATATCAAGTTAAGTTAAAGAGGTTATTAACTTATAGTATGATAACTAATACGGGTTACATCCTGCTAAGTTTTTCATTCGGTGATATTTCTGGGATTTACGTTACTGTTTTCTATTTAGTATCTTATATTTTTATAATGTTCGGTTTATTTTTTTGTTTTATATGTTTAAGAAGTAGGTCCACTAATTTTTTAATAAAAAGAATAAATATTTTAGCTAATCTTGTTGAAATTAACCCGTATCTCGCATTTAGTATTTTTGTATTATTATTTTCTATTGCCGGGATCCCTCCTCTACTGGGTTTTTACAGTAAATTCTTTTTATTTTTATTTGCTGTAAAATTTAAAATGTATTGATTATCTTTACTTTTTGTTATTTTCAGTGTTATAAGCGTTTTTTACTACATTAGGCTTGTAAAGTTGATGTATTTTAATCGCTTATCTGGTTGAGTGTTTTTACATGAGATTCCGTTTAGTAATGCTTTCACCATAGCTTTAATAACTTTGTTAAATTGTGTCTTTTTTTTGAACCCAAATCTACTCTTCAAATTTATATATAATTTTAGTTTTATTATTTATTTGTAAATATGGTAAAAAAATTAGACCTTACTATTAATCAATTAATCGGATCTGACCTTTTTTTAGGTTATCATTTATCAAATTGAAATCCAAGAATAAATTATTTTTTACTTGGAAAATACAGAAATACTAATGTTTTTAACTTAAATTATACTTATTCTTTTAGTAAAAAATTTATTAATTCGGTTACTTCTTTATCCTTGAAAAAATCTAAAATGTGGTTGGTTAACCAAAATTTTGAGCTTTTTCAAAGAAGCACTGCTTTAACTAATCTGCAAAAACATTTTCCGGAAATTATTTTTGTTAATTCTAAGTGATGTAAGGGAACATTATCAAATTATAAGCACGTTAGGATAGTTAAAACATTTAGTTTTCCGCACGCTTTATTTTTACCAAATATGGAGAATAATCATTACGTTATAAATGAGGGTTTTATAATAAATATACCAACATGGGCGTTAGCCGATTCTATTGATAATCCTTCAAATGTTTTTTTCCCTATTCCGGGTAATTCGAAAAGTATTAAGTCATTGTTCTTTTTTTACTTGTTAACAGCAAAGTCTGTACTTTCTTCACGTTACTTTTCAAGTTCTTCTTTTATTTTTAAGGCTTACCTTTCTAGTAAAAATTTTTTCCTAAGGAATTTTGGTTTAAATAATAATTTAACCTCAATATTTTTGAAAAATTATTTTACTATTTTTAGAAAAAAATTTCTGTTAGAAACAGTTTTATTTATCTTCAAAAAAAAATCTGTTAAGATAAAAAAATTATTTCGATTCTTTTTTTTGACTATTAGAGACAGGCGTAAAAAAAGAAGAAGGTTGAAGTTACGTCAAGCTAGTTGACAAAGAAGTGTATTATTATCGTGAAAAATTTCATTTCTACTATTAGTTGGCTTTTTTAGGAATATTTTATCTTTAAGCCTTTTTCATATTTTTCGGCTTCCTTCAGTTTTATCGCTTAGGGTCCGCTCCTTTTTCAAAGGCTTGTTATTACTTTCTATACTTTAAAGTATAGGGGTCTAGTTGGTTTAGGTTTATGGTTTGGTG
>Ga0170475_108602634_pt1 | contig 10177 bp, 3 predicted proteins | sample Soicark_Litter_5_FD_111474 | JGI IMG/M metagenome (GOLD analysis project Ga0170475, IMG submission 111474) | Avena fatua rhizosphere microbial communities from Hopland, California, USA. Combined Assembly of 48 SPs | reverse complement strand
GCCCCGCGGGCGGGGGCACGCGTCCATGCTAGTTTTGGAAGCATGGTCGGGTTCACGGCGTGGGACGCGGTGCGGCGTGTGAGTGCGCGAACGGGCGCGCTCGTGGTTTTGGGGGTTTTGCTCACCGGCGGCTGTGCCGGCAAGAGCAACGACGGTTCAGAGTCCGATCCGTGCCCGGACGTGTGCGCGAGGGGCTCGAAGTGTCCCGGCGCGCCGCCGCTGCCGGCAAGCTGCGACGACACGTGCCTCGGGCAGGACGCGCTCGCCCTGGACAGCGGCTGTCACGATCTCTACGTCGCGTCGATTCGATGCTCCGCCAAGCTCGCGGACATCTGCACGGCGCTCACGGCGTGCCGGACCGAAATCAACGCCGTGAACGCGTGCGAATACAATTACTGCATGGCGCACCGCTCGGCGGACGTGTGCGTGAACGTGATGTAGCGCTTGCTGTCCGGTCTCGTCTTGGTGCAGAGCATGCGGTCGGCGTCGTAAGTGTAGCTCTCTTGATGCCTCCACTCGCACGTGCTCGCCCGCGTTGCGAGCTGCGCGCGCGCGGTCTCCTCCTTAATCATGCTCGCCTGCGGCTCCGCGTGATTGGAGGAGACTGGCCTTGCCAGCTGGGAGCGCCGGGTAAGACTGCGAGGTCGGTGGCTGAAGGGCGTTGGCGTCGCGGCGCTCAACACCCCCGCCAGGGATCATGGCTGCTTCGCGGGAGCTCTGTCAGAGCCGCCTCGGTGTGCCGTTTCGCAGTTCGTGCTGGGACGCGGTACATCGCTGACTTGGTCGCTCCGTCGCTGCGGCTGGTCCTAGGAGTGCATGGCGTCATTCACGCTGGGCAGCGGATGCGCGGCGCGACCGGGAGCTCGCGCGGCTCGGTTACCATGTCCTTCGAATCGCGCACAGTTCGCCCTCACTGATGTTGTCAGCGCATCGCCATCGTGCCCAGCGAAGGAAGTAGCCCGGCTCCGATCGTGAAACGCGGAAGTCGTGCCGCTCCCCGGTCTGGCTACGACGTATCCCTTGCCAGACTCGCATCCGCGAGTGATATGCTTTGGTTTGGGGCGTGCGATTTCTTCTCGATACCAATATTCTCATTCCGGCGGAGCCGACGAGCTCCGACCACCTTGAGGCGACGACTCCATCGGTTACGGCGCTCCTGGGGGCTCTTTCACACGGCGGCCACCGGCCTCTCGTGCATCCGGCATCGATCGCGGAGCTACGCGGTGATCGCGACGCCGTGCGAGCGACCACCCGCGAGGTTCTGCTGGAAAAGTATCCGCTGCTCGTCCAGCCTCCGGGCCTGAGCACGCGACTCGTCTCCATTCTTGGCCAACCGGAGGCGCGCACCAACTCATACGTAGATCTCCTTCTCCTCTCGGCGGTGGAGGCGAACGCCGCTGACTACCTCGTCACGGAGGACGACGGCATTCATCGTCGAGCCAGGCGATGCAACCTCGGCGATCGCGTTCTGAGCATCGCCGATGCCGCCATAGTAGTTCGGGCGCTGTTTCCGACGGTGCCAGAAGCGCCGCCGCTCGTCTCACCTCTGCTCGCGTATCAGCTGGATGAAAGCGACCCTATCTTCAGTTCGTTCCGGGCGGACTATCCAGGCTCGGACGACGATCCAGGTTTCGACGATTGGCTCGCAAAGTGCAAGCGCGAACATCGTCAGGTATGGGTTATCGTGGTGGGTCAGCGGTACGCAGGCATCTGTATAGTCAAAGACGAGCCAAACGCCCTCGGCCTACCTGGCAAGACTCTCAAGCTCTGTTCCTTCAAAATCGACGATGCGTTTCGTGGACATCGGTACGGCGAACTCCTCCTGAAGGCGGTCTTCGCATACGCGCATGAGAATTCATACCAGCGAATGTTCGTGGAGGTGTTTCCCAAGCACGAGAACTTGCGAGCTCTTCTCGGCGACTTTGGATTTGAGGACACGACCGAATCACCGAAGGGTGAACGCGTCCTCGTCAAGGCAATGGTCGCGCCAACACGCGAAACCGAACGTCTAGCGCCGCTCGACTTCAATGTTCGTTACGGTCCCTTTGCCCTCACGCTTGTCGGTGCACGGGTATTTGTCGTTCCTATCCAGCCGCGTTATCATCGATTGCTTCTTCCAGAGGCCGAACCGCAGCTGTTTCTTCCCATGGAGTCTCGGCCTTTTGGAAACAGCATCCGAAAGGCTTATCTGTCGCACTCGAAAATCCGCAAGATCGCAGCGGGCGATGCGATACTGTTCTATCGTTCGGGGCCGGACGCGGCGGTTACGGCAATCGGCGTGGCCGAGGGCACGCTGGTGACAACTGATCCCGACGAGCTGGCGAGGTACGTCGCGAGGCGGACGGTGTATTCGTTCGCCGACATCCAGCAGATGGCAGCTAAGCAAACCCTTGCCGTGCGCTTCCGCCTCGCTCGGACGTTCAAAGACCCCTGGAAACTTGACCTGCTCATCCGCTCAGGCATACTCCGCCGTGCGCCGCAATCGTTCATGCAAGCGTCACCGGAGGCAGTCGATTGGATAGCGAGCCAGCTTCATGTCCCGCACTGATGTCCATTCGGCCGGAATTCGCGAGCCGGCTGCTTAGCGGCGAGAAGCGCGTGGAATTTCGACGTCGCCCAGCCGCCCGTAGCGTGACCCACATCCTGATCTACGCGACGAGTCCGGTTTGTGCCGTCGTCGGCGTAGCGGAGGTCGAAAGGCTTGAGCATGGAACCCCCCAGAGTCTCTGGCGTGCGTTCGGGTCAGTGGGAGGCATCGAGCGCTCCGATTTCTTCCAGTATTTCGCGAACGCAGATCAGGGTTGCGCGTACGTAGTCCGCAAAACGTGGCGGTGCACCCCCGTCCGTCTTGGGCGAAAGGGCCTGCCAGCGACTGCTCCGCAGGCTTTCCAGTACGTGCGTCCGTCAACGCTGGAAGCCGTGCTTGACGGTGTCACCGCCAACGCTCGGCGAACTCAGCCCGGAATCGCGCCTGAACTCTCCAGTCCAACTATCGGATGAAGCTGACGAGCTTCGCTCGCAGGGTATCCGCGTATCCGCAGGGTTGGAGACGAGCTCAGACGACGACTTCCCGAATAGTCCATCTCATCGCGGCGAGCAGCCGTGACACGGCGGGACGACGTCTATCTCGTACGAGCCCTATCGGCACGTTCGCGTCGCCGTTCCGACATCAGGCTGAGTTCGCGGAAGGCGAGGACAAAAAACAGAACTGAATAGACCGTTCGCCATGGCTCGCTTGTTAGAGATCGTGTTCTTAGTTCGATAAAAGCTGAAAATGCGATCAGAAACGCCGTCAAATCAAACCAAAAACTGCGGAAAGCACGAAGTATTATCGCGGTCACAGCTACGTCTCCTACGGTCCTAAAGGAAGGCAAGAGCTAACGGTGGGGTCACATGGCGGAGGGGGTGGGGTCGCGCCGCACGTCGGCGCCGGCGGAGTCGGCTTCGGCTTGTGACAGGAGGCAAGATCGGCCGCTGAACAATAGCCCAAGCAAGCGAGATTGAATGGAATGCCCGCTCCTCCGCTCAGCGCGTCGACGAGGACACATCCCACGCCGCAGCCAATGCCGAGGATCCAGCTGCACGCGTCCTCACCCAAAGGATCGACGTGATTGATCGGATCGTCCATCGTATAACCGAAAAGGTTCGCGCCAGTGGCATCGAACCTTTTCGGATCACGGGACAGCCATCGACCAATTTGAGGATCATAATCTCTGGCACCGAACCGCACCAGCCCACTCTCGAAGTCGTACGAACCACCGGCAAACCCAAACACCAGCCAATCGAGTGCTGATCCTGTCATCTGCCCGAAGCTGGTGTAGGTAGCGGTGAACGGCACATCGCTCAAGTTCGCTACGTTCACTGCCAGCCTGGGCGACCCGAGCTGATCGCTGATGATGCGATAGATGTTCCCCCCTCGTCGGACGTAGTCAGGGACTGTATTCTTGGAGCCGTACACGAATTCTACCAAGAGGTTGCCCGCGCCGTCGAGCTCGGCTGCAGGTTTTAGGCTGCTTCGATATATCCACTGCTTCTCAAGTACGCCGTTCCGCTTCTTTCCAACACGTCGCCCCAGGCCATCAACGAGATAATCAATGACATCGCCGTTCGGTAGCCCAACGCTCAGCAAATTCCCGAGCGCATCGTACTGGAACAACCACGCTTCCCCCGTCACTCGATTCGTCTTCGTCTCAAGCTCCCCGTTCGCGGTGTAGGTGAAATCAAACGGTCCGTACGACAGCAACCGGTCCTGGTCGTCGTACGTCCCCGTATACGTCGTCCCCGCAGTCGCATTGAACCCCACCAACCGGTTCCCATTGGCGTCGTACTCGAAGTGCTCCTCGAGCGTCCCGTTGACGGTCACGTCCGTGAGCCGGCGCAGATGATCGTACGTGTAGTGGTACGCTTTCGTTGTGCCGCCGATCACCTCGGTCTTCTGCACGATGCGCCCGAGCTTGTCGCGCTCGACGCCTGCGGCGTCGTAGGTGATGTCGACGAGCGGCGTGCTCGGCGCAAACGTCGCGGTCTGCCGCGCGAGCTCACCGAAGGTGTTGTAAGTGACCGTCTCGCTCGTGCTGCCGAGCGTGATGTTGCTGACGAGTCCTGCCGTGTTGCGCGTCAGCTGAAGCGCATCGGAACCGGGCGGCGAGCACGTCGTTGGTGACGCACACGTGAGGAGCTGGTCGTTGTCGTACCCGAACGCCGCCTGCGCGCTGCCGCTCGCTCCGTTGACCGTCTCGAGGATCTTGTTGAAGTCGCTGTTGTACGTCCAAGCGACGCTCCCCGCGACGTGGCCGTTCCACGCCGTGCTCGTCGTGAGCATGCCGTCATACGTGAAGTGGAGATTGACGCCGTAAGGGCCGAGGATGTCGCTCGTTTTGCCCGCCCCGCTCGCGGTGCCTGCCGGGTAGTAGTTGTACTGGAGCATGCCGCCCGGGATTTGGACGGTACTGAGACGGCCTGCGCTGTCGGGCGTCCTCACGATCTGCACGCCGTCGGGTCTCGTTTCGGTGCGGAGCATTCTGTCGGCGTCGTAAGTGTAGCTCGTCGATGCGACGGGAAGTCCTGCGGTAGGCGGGGCGTAGGTTTCTAGGAGGTTCACGGGGGTGTAGGTCATCCCGTGGCTGGGTTTGCCGGGGGGCGTGACGGTTGAGAGGTTGCTCTCGGGATCCCAGGTGAAGGCGGTCGTGGCGGATGCGCGGGTCTCGGTGAGGGCGCGGCCGAGGGTGTCCCGGGTGTAGGAGGTGGGATCAGTCAGCGCGTCGGTGATGCTCTGCAGGTAGCCCGCGGACGCCCCGGTCGGGAAGTATCCGTACGTTGTCGTGCGGGCGAGGGCGCCGCTGGCTTGCGTCGTGTGATCGAGACGGCCGCTCGTATCGTAGAAGAAGTTCGTGGCTGCGAGGCCGTCAAGCTGGGCGGCGGCGGTGCGGCCGAGAGTATCGATAACGCGAGTGGAGGTGCGGTTTGCAGGTGTCGTCGTGGTGAAGGTTTTGCTGGAGGTGGTGTATGTAGTGCGCCAGGTGCGGCCGTTGATGACTTTCTGGTCCGTCCGGTCGACGAAGTTCAGGATATTGGTGGCGTTGAGGTTCGTGTAGGAACGCGTGGAAGTTTCGGTTGAAGCGAGGCCGGAGGGAAGCGTCGTCGTGCGAGTGAAGACGGGTGCGTTCAGCCCGAAACGCGCGTCGGGAACTTCGGACGTTGTAATCGCGGTTCCGTCTGCTTCCACGAACTGGCTCACCTTGTCCGGGCCCGTTGCAGTCTGGGAGGTAGTGCCGTCAGGGGCAGTTTCGACGGTCGAACGATGCTCGTTGGGCAGGCGGGTCGCTGCGTACGTGGTGGTGCGGCTGAGCGCCGTCGAGCGCGTGACCGTCCAGCCGTCGCTGCTTTCTGTGCGGGAAAGGGTCTGTGAGCCTCCTGCCGCGTCGCTATCGAGCTGAAGTCGTCCATCCGCACCATAGTGCATGGTGCTCGTCAGACCGCGAGCGCCCGTCAGGCTCGTCAGGAGACCATCCTGATACGCAAGAAGGGTGTCGTGACCTTCTGGGTCCGTGACGCGTGCGAGGTACCCGGTTGAGTCGAGTTCGAGCGTCGTGCGCTGGCCAAATGGGGCGACGACGGCTTGGGGTCTACCGCTGCCGTCGCGTTCAATAGTGGTCACCATGTTCGCTTCGTCGGTGACTGTGACGACGTGGCCCTGCGTGTCGTAGCCGAAGCGCAAGAGGTCGGCGCCGGTCAGCGAGTGCTTGGTTGACAAATGCCGGCCGTTCGCATCGAAATTGAAGTAGGTGTCGTCGTTGCGCGACGCGACGATGGACGCAGCGCCCGTATCGTGCGGGAGGGGGACCGTCAGGTGATAGAGATCGAGAAAGGTTCCTGATTTTGAGTTGGTTATGTACAGCCCATCAGGTCCCCAAGTAACGAAGCGTGTACTGCCGCTGGGGTCTATGAGGTTGGCCTTCGTTGCGGGGACGCCTTGTCCTGCAAGTAGGTCAAAGCCCGAAAGCACGCCGGAAAAGCCGTGAACGCCGGCGACGGTGAAAATCCTTCCGTCAGGCGTCAGGCGCGCTACACGTGCATACCCGCCGTTGCCAGTGCCATTGATGTCGCTGAAATAAAGGGTCCCCGTATTGTCGAACACAAGTCCGGTGGGACGGACGTTGCTCAGCTTGCCGATGTCACCGTCGACCCACGTGGGATTGCAGGTGACACACCCGGTGCCTATGACGCGCGACATCATGCCGTCCACGAATTTGACGACGGAGGTTCCAATTGTGTCGCAAGTAGTGTTGCTACAACCGGTCAGGATGGCATAGAGAGTTCCGTCGGGCGATACCGCCAGTCCCCGCGGCTGAATGCGTACCTGGGTGGCCACGCCGTCCGGCGGCGCACTCGAGGCGTCTCCTCCGAGGCTCGTCATCACCAGGCCGGCAACTCGCACCAGTTGCCCGTCGGTCGTGATTTTCATAATGTTTGCGTCGGTACTCACATAGGCTGTGCCGTCCGGCCCCGTTGCCAGATACCCTGGATTCGACATGGCGGTTGAAGTTGCCGGTCCGTCGTGCGCGGGGATGCTACGAGTGCCGGGAATGCCAGCAATCGTGTGAATGATGCCGCTTGGGTCGACCCGCCGGACGATGTGGTTCACGCGATCAGCAATGTAGACCGAGTTGTCTCGCCCCACCGCAACGTCTGCGGCGCTAAGCCCAACAGACGGGTTGGTCGCTGGAAGGCCGTCGCCGCCATAGGTGGTGTTCCCATTGCCAGCAAACAGCACGGGGCCTTGGCCCGGCGTCATGCGTAAGACGCGATTCGAGGCTGCAAAATACGCGTTTCGGTCCGGCCCCATCGCAACCGAACCACGAGCACCATCGCCGATCTCACCCATGAAATTCAAGACTGGGGGAAGGACGGTTGATTCCAAGCGCTGGCCGGTTCCGAGTTCAAGGCGCTGCGGTAGCGGTTCGTGGACGTGGTGGACGTTCAGTGTCCAGCCTCCGAGCCCAAGCTTTTCGGCGTCGAGGGTGCCGATTGGGAGGCGGTAACCTTGCGCGACGGCGATGGTCGCCCGGGTTGCCGCCGGGCCTGTCGCGCACGTTGGCGCCGTACAGCGCGTGGCGAATTGCCCGGCCTGGACCTCCTGCTTATTCGCCGTGATAGTCAGTCCATTGCCATTGTATCCGAACCGATCGGTCTTCGTGTACGTGTAGTTGTAGACGAAGCCAACCGACACGTTTGCGATTACCGCGCCCTGCGGCCGCCGCCCGAAAATGTCAAAGCCGTCCCACGTGAACTTGGTAATTTGGTTCGGGACGGGAGGGAATTCTTGATGGTGCGAAACACCCTCGACCGTTATGTCCAGATCTATGCGGAGTAGGCTTGATGGGACTGTTGCCCCGGATAGCGGAATCGTGATCTGATTCTGTGCGATGTTTCCAGGGACACGCTCGCTGGAGTAGTTGAGCGAGTAGGCGGTGCCCGCAATCGGCAGCTTCTCGTAGAGTACCTGGGAATCGCAATGAATCGTCGACGCGCCATTGGCGTTACCGGTGCCGGGACCCGTTGGCGCTGAGGCCGAGCAGCAGCCGCCTGGGCAAGGTCCATTGCCGCTCGGCGGGTTGCCATTCGGGCCAGTAGCATCGCCCGGTGGGCCACCGCCCCAATTCTCATCCCAACTCGAAAAATGTGGGATAAGGACGCGCCAAAGCATCCGTCCCGATGTGTAGAGTTCCGCAAGCTTCTGTTGCTCGACGTCCGTGATCCCATAAGCACTCAGCGCTGAGGCTGAGTCAGCGATCCCGTCACCAGTCACGTCGAGCTGTGCCCGCCCGCCAGAGATGCTGACTACGTCGACGGCGATCCCGCTGTCGGCCGGCAACCAAGCGCTAGTGCTTGGATCGTAATAGCCCAGCGGAACCTTGGTGCCGGCGGGAAACTGCAGGAAGTTGTCCACGTAATGAATGAGCGGAGCATCAAAGGTAATGCTCGCCGCATTGGCGGCGACCGCCTCGTCGGCGTTTACCTCGAACGCATACGTGTATTTGCTCTCACCCGGAAGGCTTCCGGGCATCGCCTTTTGTCCGTTGGCACCCACGGTGTACTCGCTGATGCGGACATTCATCGAGCTGAGGGATTGCGTGGATCCGTCAGACAGGTGCATGGTGGCGTGCGTGCCCGACGGGATGAGTAGTACGCCTTGGCGGGTTCCGGAGTCGTCGGTTTGGATACTGGCCGCGGCCACCTGAGTGTCGCCGCTCGAGCCGGTCAGGTCGACGGTGGTGACGACCGGGTCCGGAGGGATCATGACCACGTCAGGCAGGGTCGCGTAATCGTTCCAGGTGCTCGCGATGGGGCGCTGCACGCGCAGGTACCCGGCACGCTGGTAGTCGATGATCAGTGTGCCGCCGCCGTTGACGACCATGTCAAACGAGCCGTCCGTCTGCGTGGCGGTGTGACCGAACTCTGGATGGCTCAGTATCGTAACGGTGACGCCAGGCAGCGGACCGCCGTCGCGGGTGGTGGCGCGGCCGCGTAGCGCCACAGCGTGCTCCACCTGAATCGTTCCGCCGGCAACTCCCTGCTGCACCGGGTTCGTTCCGGTGTACAGCCACTTCATCGATTCATTGAGCGTGGTGCCGACGGTCCGATCTAGGGTGGAACACGTCGTCTGTTGGGGACCTAGCACCGGGTCGCACCATTCGACGGTGCAGGGGTTGTCGTCGTCTTGGGCAACGGAGCCGGCGGCGGTGCATTCGCCGGTGGCGTTGCAGGCGCCGGCCGTGCAAACGTCGAGGAAGCAGGTCGTGCCTTGCGGGAGTGAGTTGTAGGTGACGACGCCGGTTGCCGGGTCGCAAGTGCCGGCACGGCACGCGTTCGAGGTGTCGATGCTGACGGGAGTGCCTGGTCGGCAGGTGCCCGCGCCGTCACAAGTCTCGGTGCCGTTGCAGAGGTCGAAGTCGCTGCAGCTCGAGCCGGCGGCTCGCGGAGTGTGTGCGACGCCCGCTGTGGGGTCGCAGGTGTCGTCGGTGCAGGGATTGTTATCGTCGACGGCGACCGGCGTGCCGGGGGAGCAGGTGGCGGATTGGCAGGTTTCGGCGCCGTTGCAGACGTTGGCGTCGGCGCACGAGGTGCCGTTGGCTGCGGGGGTGTGGCTGACGCCATGGGCGGGATCGCAGGTGTCGGCGGTGCACGGGTTGCCGTCGTCGAGGGCTGGGACCGTCCCAGCGACGCACGTTCCGGAGGAGCTACAGGTCTCGGCGCCGTTGCAGGCGTTGCCGTCGGAGCAGGTGGTGCCGACGGCGACGGGTGTGTGCGTGACGCCAGTCGATGCGTTGCAAGCGTCCGTCGTGCAGGGATTGCCGTCGTCAAGGGTTGGGGGCGTGCCGGCGACGCACGTTGCGGACGCGTTGCACGTCTCCGTTCCGTTGCATGCGTTGGCATCTGAACACGACGTGCCCGCGGCCAAGGGCGTGTGCGTGACGCCTGTCGACGGGTTACACGCGTCGGCGGTGCAGGGGTTGCCGTCGTCAACGACCGGGGGCGTGCCGGCGACGCAAGTCCCGGATGCATTGCAGGTCTCAGCACCGTTGCAGGCGTTGCCGTCCACGCAGCTCGTGCCGCTAGCGACGGGCGTGTGGGTGACCCCATGAACGGGGTCGCAGACGTCCGTCGTGCAGGGATT
>Ga0170475_127786757_pt1 | contig 10178 bp, 8 predicted proteins | sample Soicark_Litter_5_FD_111474 | JGI IMG/M metagenome (GOLD analysis project Ga0170475, IMG submission 111474) | Avena fatua rhizosphere microbial communities from Hopland, California, USA. Combined Assembly of 48 SPs | reverse complement strand
GGCCCGAGAGGATTAACAGGCTGCCATCATTCAGAGCCGCAAGGTCGCGGATGCCGGCATTTTCTCCCAAGGAAAGCGGACGTGTCTCGACCTGCTCCGCAGAGAGTTGCTCCTTACCCAATTCAAAAAGGGCGTTGACCGAGGCTCGGATCAGGACCGCCGCCGTTTTGACCATCGGCGTGCGCAACCCTGCGTAAAGATGCTCTCCGACGACGGCTACACCCTCGATATTCGTGCCCGACCCCTTCGGCTTGCCGTAGGCAAAGCCCGCGCTCGAGTGTATGAGCATATCGGCTCCCCGCCACGAGCGCTCTACCACGACCGACGCTCCCGAGAGGAACCCTGCCGAGCCCGCAAACCGAAAGCGGCTTATCAGATAGCTCGACGGCTTGTATTTCCCAGATCCCGAGCAGGAATGAGACCTAATGATGTAGGCATATTCCTGAGCTACCGCGATGCCTTCCCCGTCGAGCTCCCCAAATTTGCCCTTGCCGTCACATACACCATCTCGCGCCGTACCGACGATCGCTTTGCCCGTCTCGCCCCGCGAGACGATCGACAGCACCTTTCCTGTCGGCCTCAGACTACGGTCTTTCAGAACGGCGATTTCAGCGAAAGTCTCCTCATCATTGATGACGAGACACTCTCGCGTTTGATCTGTCATCTTTCCAAGGCATGCCATTCCGCTGATGCCACGCGGCTTGCCATCTTCGTCCGAAGCAGGCGCCGTAAATTTGGTTTCAACGTTGATTGGCGTGCCATACGAGACCGCCTGGCCGAAACATCGATCGACCTTGGCAAAACCGGTCATCATCACCGCAGAACCGCCAAGAAAAACGGAAATGGTCTTCAACCGCTTCATCGCTTGTCCTTCAAAATCGCGCGACCGTACTATTTGCGGCCCGTGGATTGGGCTTTCCCGCATTCGACAGTTTGACCGGACAAGCCGTCAACGCGTCGATCTGGGCAAGGGTCAAGTTCGGTGACGTGAGGCCAACCTGGCCAGCATTGTCCTCGGTCAAAGAAAGAATTTCGATGCGTTTTGGTTTGTCCGACGGCTTACGAAACTGGCGAATTTCCTTGATTGGAACACTTGCCCCTAGCAGCGTCTTCGCCAGCCGCTTGAGCGTTGCAAAGGGGATGTCCGGACCACAAGCAATCGCATTTGCCACGAACCTTTCGGGCAATTGTGCGCGCGTACTGATGTATGGTATCTCGTTAGCCGAGAGGGCGAGCTTGACCCGGTCGCCATCTGCCACTTTCTCATAATAAAGAACCTCCACACCTTCAAAGAGCGCACCAGCCTCCGAGCTTGGTTTGCCAATCCCTCTTAGTGCACTGCCCCGCGGGCCTTCCAATTCGGGAGCCCTCAGAGCCGGCAGGTTCGCTGCCACCATCGTGGAGGGAGAAATGAATATCTCGTCGCCGCCGCGGTAGTCGACGGAGGTGTCGGATCCATACTGAGGCGTCTGCTGGTTCTTGGGGATGATCGTACTTCTCAGGAAATAGCCCAGTTCGCTCGCCGAGATAACGCCATCCTTGTTGTAGTCCGCCCCACCTTCGAGGCCAGACACAAATGCGTCGGCAAAATCGAGTTTGTCGGGTACCTGCTCCTCAGCTCTGCCCGAGGTAATGATCTGACGGCCGGGCCGATCGATGTCGACTAGAAACAATTTCTCGACTGGCGAGAGGTTGTGCCGCGAAAGGAAAATGGAGCCCGAAAAGCAGCTGTCAAACACCAGCAGGATGTGCTTTGCCTTGGAAAGATATGACCAATTCCGTATTTCCTCGAGTCCCACCAACTTTGCAAGAAATTCCGGATCTCCGGGTGCCGGTGCATCAACGGGGACAACAAACCCTGACTTCTTATTATCGGTCCAGCCGTGGCCCGCGAAATAGACGAGCATGCGAGTATCGCGATTGACCGACTGCGAAAGAAATGACTTCAATTTCGCTGATAACGTTTGGCTGTCAGGATTTTCGAGTTTCGAAACTACGAACTTGTGCCGAGCGAGGATATCCTCTATGCGTTTGACCTCGTCAGGAACCACATCAAGGCGATCCCAGGCCAGCGCATTCTTGTACGATGATGCACCGACAACGAGCGCTAGACTCCGCGAATACATCTTGTAAGGATCTGGCTTCGTATTGACGAGCACATCCCAATTGCTCTCGTCGGCGCCGGCAGTTGCCGCCAGGCACAGACTGAAAACAACCGCGCCCAATATCAAAAAAATACGCATAAAAAAACAGCCTTGGCCGGAAGTAGAGGTCAGGGCGACATCAACTTCTTGTAGGCTTCAATGAGGCTCGTATAGGGAGGCAGGTATGCAACAATCGTCCTATCACCCACGCGGACCGGGCCCTTGATGTCGAAGTGGAGATGGATTGTTGTCCTCTCGTCCCCGAACCAATTCGACACCTTTCCAATCCGATCCCCCTTCCTGACGTGGTCTAGCTCGTCGACGGCCAGATCACTCATATTGAGGTGAAGGTACCGATAGAGCACCCCGTTCGGCGCCTGAAGGGTGACGCTGTAAGTCCCTACGTTGGCGATGACGCCGTCACTTACGGCGACGGCCCAATGCAAATCTTTCTTGCACGTGGCTGGCCTGATGTCCTGTCCTTGGTGCCCCTTGGCGCCCGGACACATCGGCATCGCCCATGATCTCGTTTCGCAATAGATATCGCGCCAGGGATACGAATAATTACCCGATGCACATTGATCACCACCGCCTCCGTGCATCCCTCCGGGCCGGTAGACTTGCGAATTCGCATAGGCCGGTCCCGCCTCGAGTGGGAATCTCATGGCGGGAAAATAGACCGTCGTATCGTTCCGGCCAGCTCCACTGCCTGATTCAAGATCGCCTGGCGGCTTCGCGAAATCTGCGGGCAAGCCAGCCGCTAAGATCGACCCACAGGTAAAGGCGAGTATTCCAAGCGCAGCGCCGACAACCCATCTTGAGCTCATTGTTCCCTCCCCCCTATTGGCAATAGACTGTCCGCAACAGCATTCAAGAAAGCGTCGTTGGTGCATCGCGCATCGTCGAGCCTCGCGCATGACAGCCGCAATACGTAAGCCGCCCCGTATCGTACGAAACTGAGGTCTGCCCCGTCCTCACCTTGCTCGAAAGTCCGCGCCTCTGCACGGTTTGCGAGCGCCGTGAACTCCTCGGGTCGCGGGGGGACTAGCGCTGACGCAGTCCCCATGACGCTGAGCTTGGCCGCATTGAGCATGTAAGTTGCTGCATAGGCGGTACCCTGCCCCTTGACGTTCGGCGCTGCGCGCACGGGCCCAGTACCTGGCACAAGGACCGGCACGCCTATCGAGTCGAGATTTGCTGCGTTGGCAGAGCGAAATGAATTCAGCCCCGCGCCTTGCGAGCCAGCCAGCCGCTCGGCATCAGCGCGCGCCGCAGCCCAATCAATATTTGCGCGTGCTTCTCGAACTTCCTGCGCGTGAACAAGCCCGGTCAGCGACAAGCCAAATACACTTCCAAAACAAATCAGACGACGCCATAGATGCATCGAAGCCTCCGATCAATGAGCCGTTATCAAATCAATTTGCGAAATGGTTGCAGACAGGCTACAATACCCGCTAAGTGGTTCACAAGAGCCAAAATGGTCCCTTACCACTGACTGCTTTTTGAATGTTTATTTCGCACTGCGCCGTAGATTCCAAATCGACGGCCGCCGTTATTGTTCGCCCTACTGTCACGCAAAGTGCACACGACAATGCCCTCACACCCGACACATGGAAACGTCCAGGTTGTCGACATTAGTCAAGGACCCTTTGAGAACAGGACAAGTTGCACTGGGCCCAAGAATAATTTCCTGAGGGGACTTGCCGATCACGGCGTGAATACAATCATCCGCTATTACTCGGACAAGAACAACCTTCCCTGCAAGAACATCACTATTGAGGAGCGGAAGCTCCTGCACGATTTCGGGTTCAATGTTGCCATCGTCTATCAGTAAAACGGCCGCATGGCAGGAAGATATACCGCAGCTACAGGACGGAAAGACGCTGCGTTCTGCCTCGATCGCGCAAACGAAATATGCCAGCCGGACGGTAGCACAATATACTTCGGAATTGACGCAGACACTGCCGTCCACGACCCTCAAGGCGTCCTAGACTACCTGACCGAAGTAAACGCCGCGCTAGCACCGCGGTTTGCTATCGGCTGCTACGCAGCAGGCAAGATTTGCGAACTCGCTCTCAATCGGAGACTGGTCACTTTCACCTGGGTGCCGGAAGCGCCAGCCTGGTCTGGGACACGAGAGTTTATGAACAGCGGCAAATGGACTTTTTACCAGAACAAGACAGATATGCGTAAGAGTGACCTTTCGCGAGGGCACGGCATCGAAGTTGACACAGATATCGTGAACCCAGCCAACAGTACGATCGGCGCCTTCGATCGCGCCGGCAACCTTGTCAGCTATCCCAAGGAAGACCTTGATGCGATTGCAACGATGCGAATGTGGGTGAACAAGCAGGAAATGACTGTTCGATCGGCCGGGCGGATCCAAAGTCGGTCACATGTGTGTTGCCCGGATGGTCAGAGCCATTTCAAAAGTGGATGCGAACTGGGTCACCATCGATATCAATGAGGACGGTCGAGCCGACGGCGTGTGCCGGCTACAGGATCTTTCGCCGCTCTTTCAAATGCCCGATTGGAGTCCGGGCTGCCAGCCGATGCCGCTCTGATCGTGGAGCGTCCTTAATCGTGTACTGCCGTGTGCTAGCTCGCCATGAGCTCCGTTCGGCCTTGCAGAATCACGGATTATCGGGGATCTATCGGCACGCAGGGGCCGCGCAGATACATCCCTCCCAACCGACCTGCCGGGAATAATGCAAGACTCCGCTTCAGCTTTTTTTCCACTCCACCGGACCTAGTACGCGTACGAGAGCTTCAACAGTATCTGATTGTGGAAGACCAGGATTTCCTTGTCAGTGACTCTCATATACTGCAGCTGGATGGGCGAATTTCCAGTCTCCGAAATATTCTATTTCGCCGTTGCAACATACTTGTGGATCTGTCGAGAAGATCACGTGAACACTAACGTCCGCTACGACTTATGAACCCAATCGTTCATAGAACAAAAGTGCTTCTAACTTGCGCCGTCGAGCGACACTGATTACGTCGGGCGTAGTCCAAAAGTCTCGTCATATTAGATATTTGATCTGGGACTTGTGCGAAATTTCGGTCTTTGACAAGTTGTCTGATCTGACGCATTTCCGCGTGACGCGACCTAGGCTTCTTGAACCTAGCTCCGCGATTGTAGACCAACGAAACAAGAGCTCCGAGTGAATCATCGGACAATTCCGACGCCGCGGTAACACAAACAGCGTTGCTGCAACGTAAAATGGCAATACGCGATCAGAAAATTGATTCACCGCAACGTCATAGGGATTCTGAATTTGCGATAAGCGTCGGCGAAGTGCTTGGGCTGCGTTGCCCGTCACCCGCAGGCGATCGATAACGCTTTGATATTGGTATCCGAGATGAACCCGACTCAATCCTCTCTCAAATATTTTTCGGTCACATAGCCGACATCGTATCCTATTCCGCACGTGATGACGTCGACCAACGATTTGACTTTGCCTAGCCGGGTCTAATGAAAGCCGATAGATAATGAATGCCGACACTCCGCCTGCGCTCGGGATTAATTGGATATACCGCTCGGGTAATCTTGCTTTGGCGATAGCCAACGCCGCAATTGGTCGCGGCTTCACCAGTTTGGTTTCCGCCCAGTACCGTTACTGATATGCCATCGGAATCTGCAAAAAAGCCAACGTGCCCGTGGGCGGGATCATTGATAGTAGTAAAGACACACAGATCTCCAGGTGCCGGCTCGCGCACACGGGTCCCATAGCGCAGAAAACTCTGAGAGGAGGCGGGGTCTCGTGGTATCTTAAGCCCTGCGCGCTGAAGACACCAAGACGTTGTAGCAGCGCACCACGGGGTACAGTCGCCGGGATAGGGTGTGCGCTTGTAGCCGATGTCGTGGAAAAATCGAACTAGCAGTGGGTTAGCGAATCTTTTCCACCGCTCGTTAAACACCTCGCCCGTGGACCCGACCTGCGTGATCTGAGAAAGCGCCTGCATTACCTCAAAGGGGTTCGTCTTGGGCATCGCTTGGGCAAGCTGGTTGGCGATGACAATGTCGGCTGGGTCGCTTGGGTAGGTCCCGCGCAAGCTATTAGTGGAAAAGTAGTCTTTGAAACCATACTCGCGGTATTCATGACGACTGTCGGCAAGCGCCGACGAACCCGCGATTGAAGCAATGCCCGTCAGGAAAGCTCGCCGATCAAAAAGCATCGTGTCGTCCTCCTACAATCTCCGTCATCAGCTTTAGACGGCCTCAGCACGATCTTGGGCTGGCAGTGCATGATGCAATCCACGAAGTGTAACGAGCCACGCGCGTGTACACCCCATATTTGGCGAACCTGGCGCAACCTTCGCCCCAGCTAACAATTCCGATCAATCGTACTGGCCCTTGGGCTTGATCGGTGACGAGCGGTCCCCCGCTATCCCCTTGACATGAGTCCGTCCCGCCGGCCGCTCGACCGGCACAAAGCATATTTTCGGTGACCTTGTTGTTGTAGCTGGATCGCTGATTGCATTTGTCTCGCGACACCCACGGAATTTTAGTGAAATTCAAACCGCGCACTGGAAAGCCACCCTCTTTGTCAGCACCCCAGCCAGTCACGATCAGTTCACTGCCAGACAAGGCTAGTTGCTGTTCATCTATATCCGATACCAGTGTAATTGGCTTGATGACTTCATTGAACTCCAGTGGCGATAAGAGCTCAAGAAGGGCTATGTCGTTGTCGTGCTCTTTCGGTTGATTGTACCGACGGTGAATAAGTATACGCTTTATATTTGACCGGGCACTTGCTGGTTTCAAAACGATTGTGCCGGCCAGAACAAGAATGTCTCGCGGCTCATTATCTTCAACGCAGTGTGCTGCAGTGACAATCCAGCTCTCATTAAGAATCGCGCCTCCGCAAAAGTGGGCCTTGCCAGCGTCAGCAATCCACGAAACCGACAACGAGACTTGCCATGGGTAGGCACCGACTGCGGCGGGCAGTCCATTGATGATCTTCGAATTATCTCCCTTCAAAAACGCTTTAACAGTGCTGACGTAGTCGCTTGAGCCACGAATTTCCCGCTCGTCAAGTGGCAACTGTGTGACGCGCTCCGCGCTTTTGACGTTGTACGAAGCGAATAGTAGGGCGAGAATTGCAACGCTGAAGCTGATCGCTATTCGCATTAAGTACTCCTACGTTCCAAAGAATCGAATCCTAACCAAGTCTTTCAGGGGGTCTGTTCGGCCTAGCTTGGATTGCGCCGTATCATCGGCCACCAATACGGAGGTGATTTTGTCACCACTGATGCCAAGCTCCTTCAGCACGTAAAAAACGTTTGTAACGCGGCCATCCAGCATAAGAGCAAGCCGCTCATCAGATTGACGTGCTGTAGCTATCGAAACACGCGAGATGGAACGACCAGCCTTTCTTAGTTCTGCAACAGCGTCGCGAATAGGCTTTTCGTCAACGAGACTCTCCAATGTTGGACCTTGCGAAACCTTCACCTCGGCAAGTGGGAAACCAACGGTTGCCTCGCCGACAACTGCGCGACTTAGCGGGAGGTAGCCAGACTCCCCCTTTTGATCAAACTCAAGCCAAGCGTTTCCAGATGTATCAGCGATCACGTTCTTAACCGATACGGCAGAGCCCGCGGCCACCGTCTTAATGGCTTCTGCTCCGTCGTCCGCAGCTGCTCGTGCGGTCACATTTTTGGTGACTACCAAACTACTGTATTCTGCGACGACCTGACCGACATTGGTCGTTACATCGGTCCGTCGCGAACTACTCACACTGCCAAGTAGATCAGCGTATTTCTTGAATCCGAACGGACCGTCCAAGCGTGGAACGACGGCCTTTTGCCCGGACTGAGTCTCCTCGTAGGAGCGATCAAGCTCTTGAGGCGATACTTTCGTGACGATTGTCGGCCTGTTGTCTTGATTTTGCTGCAGCCAGCGCTTTGCAGCCTTCACGTATCGGCTAGTCGGGTACTGCAACGTGAATTTCCAAATTTGATTGTAGCTGCTCGAATCAAGTCGCGTCAGCCAAGCTTTCCTCTCCGCTTCCAGTATCTCAGTTGTGGGTTTCAGATAAATTTCGGCGGAAAGCGACTCCGAAAACCACGGTACTTGGTCACCGGTCAGTTCAAGCAGTTTGATAATGGTCTCGCGCTTAACGTAATTGTATTCAGTTCCTTCGAGCCCTAAATATTGTAGGAGTGCTTCTGTATAGTAACTCATTTCACCAGGACTTGTCCGACCTTTGGAGACACTGCCGGCGTCCGAAGAAAACGCGATTGAAACATTCTCGAGTTTCTTACTCGTTGGCGGGGTCATACCCTTATTCACGCCGATGGGAGCTTTATTCTTTGGCTTAATGTTGCTCGCAATTGACCGGCAGGCGTCGAAGATAAAAATTGAAAGTCCGGGTTTGTAGTACTTCACGTTGTCGCGTAGCGCGGTCAGGGGGATCAAAAAATCGGTCATATCTTCTTCTGGAAGTGTCTTCGGATAATCCGTCATGACAAACAGATTCTCGCCGCCGTAATTCAGGCCGTGCCCCGAAAAATAGAAAACTACTAAATCATTTTCGCGAATGCGATTGAGGAACGGCTGGAACTTTACATCCCAAAAACTCGCAGCGTGCTTTATGTTAGCGGCTTCGAATACGACAAATCCCAAATTCTTGAGCGTCGACGCAACATTTTTCGCATCCTCGTCGGCGCTCGGTATTGCGTCATGGTTGGCGTAAGCCGAATTTCCAAGCACGAAAGCTAATTTCTGAGTCGGTGCTTCCTCTAGAAAGCTGGACTGCGCGGCAGCTGGCGAAGCCAGGAGAGACATGCCGAAGAGCGATAGTACGAAACGCTTCGCAACAGGTCGCATTTCATTTTCCTTGATCTACTATTTTCCCATAATCGTTGTTGAGACACCAATTGCGAAATCGTGCAAGCGCAGCTTCGAGTTGACGATTGCTGTAAGGCCGGGACTGGCGGTAAAATGTAGATCCGCTTCTGGTATAGTTCAGGGCCTCTACCACAAATTGGCTTACGGCACTCCGCGAGCAATCTCGTGCGTTGGAAATTTCCAGCTCCTTGATTGTAAGATTGAAGAATAGCATTGCGACTCTGAAAGCACCTCCAAACGCTTGAGTACTCCCGGAGATTAGACCACGTCCAATCGAGGATACCGAACGTCATTCATGCAAAACGCAAGTTTCCCAAACACGTCCAGGTCGGCTCCACATGGCACAGTCCAGAAGACGTGAGATTGGCTGCGCCATTTGACCGTCTCGATACTACTCTGAAAACATAATTTCTGGGATTACCTATTCTCATCGTACAGTATAGCTTGGCGAGGCTGGCAAAACCGATGGTCGCCTGGACATTCCTACCACACGATTATTCCTCAGTGAGAACGACCGGGACTGCCCAGATCCTGCATTGTCGTTCTTCTTCTCTTTCGGTTTGTCGCGGGCATCGACGACGTTTGTGTTTGTAGCAACCTGTTGATCGAAAAGCATCTGAACATAGGACAGCGTGCAAATGCTCGCGTGCTGTTGGACGAGAACGTACGCGCTGCAGTATGCGTCCGGGGTCGAGCGGCCGTTGAGGCTCTCGAGCTTCAAATTATTGTCGTGGCTATGCTTGTCGAATGCTTGCCAGGTCAGTTCCCGAATTTTGTAAAGGTATGGAGAAAAGGCGTATTGTTCGACAAACGAATTGAACACTGCCTCTGTCAGTGTAAGAGCCGAACTTACTATTGTAACATTTGACGCGGCGACCTTGGCTGCCTGCAGTATGCTTTGCGCGCCCAAGTTGGTGGCATTCAACGCTTTGATCGAAAATCGACCGCTTTGAGTCAAGCTGGCCAGATTGTCGAAAAAGACGCCGCATTGCTGCTCTACGTAACCAAAGCCCGTTTCAGCATAACTTAGGGCCGATCGAGTACCGTCAGGTGGAATCGCAGTAGGATCCATACTGGAAGACCGCACCTTGATCGATCTTAGCGCTGACCGGATCGCCGATCGAAAGACAGCCCGACAACAATAAAAAAATACATAGCATTGCTGCGCCGCGAAAAACCAT
>Ga0170475_123797049_pt1 | contig 10178 bp, 5 predicted proteins | sample Soicark_Litter_5_FD_111474 | JGI IMG/M metagenome (GOLD analysis project Ga0170475, IMG submission 111474) | Avena fatua rhizosphere microbial communities from Hopland, California, USA. Combined Assembly of 48 SPs | reverse complement strand
TAAGCATCCAGTCAGAGCTTAAAAACAAATTACCTATTATGAACATCCACGAATATCAAGGCAAAGAAATTCTTAAGAAGTACGGTGTAGCAATTCAACGTGGAATTGTAGCTGACACGCCCGATAGCGCAATTGCAGCAGCAAAAGAATTACAAGCCGAGACGGGAACAAAATGGTTCGTAATCAAATCACAGATACACGCTGGTGGCAGAGGTAAGGGAACGGTAAGAGAAACTGGTTCAAGAGGTGTTGTGCTGGCAAAGAGCATGGCAGAGGTACCAGATAAAGTAAAAGCCATTTTAGGCGGTATCCTGGTTACACACCAAACTGGCCCTGAAGGAAAGAAAGTTAACAAGGTGTTGATTGCCGAAGATGTTTACTATCCCGGTGAGTCAGAGCCTAAGGAATATTATATGAGCATTCTGCTTGACCGTTCAAAAGGCTGTCCGGTTATTATGGCTTCTACAGAAGGTGGCATGAACATCGAAGAAGTAGCAGAAACACATCCGGAAAAAATCATTAAAGAATGGATAGATCCTGCAATTGGTCTGCAAGCTTTCCAAGCAAGAAAGGTTGCTTTTGCATTAGGCTGGGAAGGCAATGCCTTCAAAGAGGGTGTTAAGTTTATCCACTCGCTTTATACTGCTTACTTAGGATTGGATGCGTCAATGTTTGAGATCAATCCACTGCTGACAACCTCGGATAATAAAATTCTGGCTGTAGACGCAAAAGTTGATCTTGATGATAATGCACTTTACCGACATAAAGACCTGGCTGAACTACGAGATATAACTGAGGAAGATCCTTTGGAAGTCGAAGCAGGAAAAGCGGGCTTGAACTACGTAAAATTAGATGGTAATGTGGGTTGCATGGTAAACGGAGCTGGCTTGGCTATGGCTACCATGGACATTATTAAATTGTCAGGCGGTGAGCCCGCAAACTTCCTTGATGTTGGCGGTGGAGCAAATGCGGAAACGGTTGAAGCGGGTTTCAGAATCATTTTAAAAGACCCAAATGTAAAGGCCATACTAATTAACATTTTTGGTGGAATTGTTCGTTGCGACAGGGTTGCTAATGGCGTTGTCGAAGCCTATAAAAAGATAGGTAACATTCGCGTTCCAATCATTGTAAGATTGCAAGGTACCAATGCCGAAGAGGGCGCAAAGATCATAGAGCAATCAGGATTAAAGGTGTCTTCCGCGATTGTATTGAAAGATGCCGCTCAAAAAGTTAAAGAAGTATTGGCTTAAGGCGTGGTTTTTTAAGCACTTAAGATTTAGTATATTGTAACTAAAATTCCATTTAATTATCGTGTAAAAAATGGGCAGAATCAGGATAATTATATTCTCTCTTTTGATAGCGCTTCCCTCAATACTTGAAGCCCAAAGCTTTTTTGCCGTCAGAAGAAATCGTGAGTTATTATTAAATGTCGGGACGGGAACAGCCAATTATTTTGGAGAACTGGTTAATCCTCGTCACCTAGGAAAAGTCAGACCAAACCTTGTTGTTGGAGCTGAGTATTTTGTTACGCCAAGAATTGCCGCAAGAGCAGAGCTAGCATGGTTTAATATATCAGGGAGCGATAAGAAGGCAGATACGCAAGATCGCAGAGATAGAAATTTATCATTCACATCTAACAATTGGGAGCTAAGTTTTAGTGGAGTTGTTAATTTGACACCAGTAGGTCATCGATTTTATCAACGAAGCTTATTAAATTTTTATGGGTTTGCTGGTATTGCGCTACTCTATATGAACCCTAAAGCGGAAATTAACGGTGTGAAGTACGCTTTGCAACCTCTACAGACAGAAGGTGTGAAATATAGCAGATTTCAACCGACTATTCCTTTAGGTTTCGGAGTTAAATTGAAATACGGACCATTCCTTAACATCTGTTTAGAGGGGGGTTACAGGTTTACCTTCACTGACCACTTAGACGATGTTAGCATTGAAAGATATCCAGATCCAACCTCCCTTAAAAGCGATATGTCCAGGAATCTCTCTGACAGAATTGTCGAAGGTTTTCATGACAGGGGTTACTCGGACGACCAAATCCCAGGAGCATATCAGGACGGTGGCTGGCATAGTGGAAAACCGTGGAGAAGAGGTAATCCAGATAAAAAGGATGCATATTTTTTAATGAATGTTAAAGTTCAATATTATTTGCCGTACGAGATTTTTCACACTAGTCAGCGCAAGCTATATAACCAGAAGAGAAGAGCTATCTACAGAAAACATCACATTAGATAAGAGACACTGGTTCTCTAAAATTAACTAATAGACATCCAATATTTCAAAACGCGAATAGTTGCTTTTAAATTCAGGTACAATCTCCTTCATTAAAGCCACCATTTTCAAATCATTTTTATCTTCCATTAGATCCTCCAAGAGTCCCAGATATCTACTAATTTCATCATAGGAATATTCAGAAACTTTGGCTTTCAAAATCTTTTCATGGTGGGTTGGTATAGTATTCTCTCTATTATTCAACAGCTCTTCAAATAGCTTCTCGCCTTCCCTTAAACCTGTAAATACAATATCAATATCCTGCCCTGCGGTCATGCCAGATAACTTAATCATCTTCTTAGCGAGGTCATAAATACGTACAGGCTTACCCATATCAAAAATAAATATCTCACCCCCTTGCGCCATTACCCCTGCCTCGATTACCAATTGACAAGCTTCAGGTATGGTCATAAAATATCTTGTGATGTCAGGATGCGTAACGGTTAATGGGCCACCTGTTTCAATTTGATTTTTGAAGATAGGTATAACTGAACCATTAGACCCTAATACATTGCCAAAGCGAGTGGTGACAAAAGTTGTTTGACCGATACCTAATTTCTCTATGTAATTATTAAGGGATTGAACATAAATTTCAGCAATACGTTTCGTGCAACCCATTACATTTGTTGGATTCACAGCCTTATCTGTAGAGATCATCACAAATTTTTTCACTCTACATTTCATAGCAATGTCTGCAAGTCTCTGTGTACCCATCACGTTTACGTGCACTGCTTCGATGGGATTGGTTTCCATTAAAGGAACATGTTTATAAGCTGCTGCATGAAAAATTATCTCAGGTTTTTCACTTTCAATGATATACTGGATCCTAGATTCATTGCAAATGTCTGCTACAAACGCAACAAGATTTGTTGAGTTACTTCTTCCAACCAATTCCCGCTGTAGAAAATAGAGTGGAGATTCTGCCTGATCGATAAGAATTAACTTCTTAGGATTATACTGGATAACCTGTCTTGCCAATTCGCTTCCGATAGAACCAGCAGCGCCAGTAATACAAATTGCTTTGTCTGTTAATTCACTTTGAATTGATTCATTGGTCAGCATGATTGCGTCTCTTCCCAGAAGATCTTCAATTTTCAACTCTCGAATTTGTGCTTCTTTCAATTCGCCCTTAACCCATTTATCTACCGGAGGAACAGAACGAACTTTGACATGAAACTGTAAGCATTCGTCAACTATATCATTTTTTCTTTGAAAGGATAGGTCAATTACCGAGATGATGACTTCCTGAATATTAAAATCTTGAATTAAAGTTGACAATTTACGTGCTGATAAAATCGGTGCCCCATTAAGCATCTTACCAATTTTTTTGGGGTCATCATCAATGAATGCAATTACTTTGTATGCTTTTAAGAAGTCAGCGTCAAGCACTTGCTTGGTTACACTACCTGATTGCCCTGCGCCAAATATTAAGACCCTTCGTTCATTTGTATGTTGCGTCTTATAATAAGTAAATAAACTTTTAACCAAGAGTCTATAGTAAAACAACCCCAGGTATGATATAAAGAAAACCATCAAAAGAACTGAATAGGGTATAAAATTCTTCGATGTATTGTAATAATAAACAAGGTTAACAATGCAAAGCAAAAGCAAGCTTAGAAAGTTAGTTTTCAATACCCGAAACCCATCATCCATTCCGGTATACCGTACAATGCCTGCATAACTCTTGGTAACCAGCGTAGCTAACGAGTAGCAGCTTGATATGATTAAGGTGCCATAGATAACATGAAAATGCTTAACACTCGCCACTTCAAAATTGAAACGCAGAAGGTAACTTAATAAAGCAGACGCTACCACTACATCTATATCGATGAGAATTATAATCCACCGAGGCAAAATGGAAAGCCTATTAACAAGACGTGAAATCACCTAATTTTCTTTTGCGTTTTTATGTCCGATTATTTTCTTAATTCCAATGATCAATCCTCCAAGAATTAGGTAGGCAAGGCCAGGGATTGGAACTGGATTATCTGGATCAGATTGAGGATCACCCGGCTGTGCCAAACATATTGAGGAGGTCATTAACATAATGCCAACAGTGAAAGCAATTATTTTATGCATTTTTTTAAGAATGAGGATCTTCATTAAAATTACTTCTTAATAACTTTATAACGATAGGGTTTTCCTTTTAGAAGAGCTTGAAGATAATAGATTCCAGAAGAAAAACCTGCCATATCAACGCTTATAGATTCGCCTTCACGGAAAGCATTGGCCGATTTAACTCTTCCGAGGTTATCGATTAACAATATATCGTTAGTGGTCAGAATCTTGTTCTTTACGTACAAGTACCTATCCACTGGCATTGGATACACAATAATTTCTGACGTTTGAATTTCATCATTACCTGTCACGAGGAACTCAAGTTCTGAAGTTACCGGGCAACCGCTGGTGGTAACTGTTACGCTATAAGTGCCTGACTTATCTGCCACTAAATCTGGATTGACAGCACCTTCTATTAAATTGTTATTAAAATACCATTGAATTCCCTCACTACTATTAACGGTAAGTGTATTTGCGTCTAACACTGTAATTACTGGCTCATCAATATTAATAATCTCTGCAGTGGCGATCAAACGTGAACTTATGCACCCATGCACACTTTCGATTGAAGCATAATATGTTGATGTCTTATCAATTGAAGGCGTTTGAAAAATTGCTCCTGTAAATAAAACCTCTTGTGATGCTAAAGATGCAAACCAATTTACAATATAACCAGCAGGTACACCTGTGGCTTTTAATGAAACCTGACCTTGGCCGCAGTTACTTGCGCTATTTACAGTAAAATTTTTAGGCGTTTCCTCAACTTCTATCTGAATTTCCTTTGTTTCATAAATCGTATTGCAAGATGATATAGATTTAACTTTGTAGGTGTTTATACCTGTCTTCAAGTCTTTTGCTAACACTTTTATTGAACCGGCACCCCCATCTCCTGAAACACTACTCAACAATTGATCCGTTGAATCGGTGACTTGATAAGTAACACCGTTTGTAGTGGCGTTTAACTGAATGGATGCGTCATTATTTTTGCAAAGTATGTTCTCATAACTTATGTCAAGTGGAGCTGCTTGTATTTTAGGCCCTAACTCTAATTCAAATCTATCTGCACTTGCCGAAAGTGCATTGTCATCTACTGAAAATTGGTAAGGACTATTAAATGAGAAAGTTTGATTTGTGTAGTTGTCTTTCAGGCGAAAACTATACTGATCGAAAATTCCCAATTCCTCTGCCAATGATAACGTATAAGTTTTCTTTTCCATGTCCTTTATTCCAAGAACAAAAGTAGATTGACAACTTACATCATGAAGTGAATTAATGGCCATCTGAATTCCATCTTCACTTAATGTATATAAATCAAATTTCGCGTTGTCTAACTTTGGCGCATCCCAATCATCCAAAGAATTCTTAGACATAGATCTAACTTTAATATAGGTTTTATCTGTAATGACACCATCGCTTAATGAAATGGTGGCAACATCAGGAGCGGCTTGCCTGAAAAATTCTGCTGCCTGTTCAGGCGCAATAGCTTTTGACGTCTCGATAATTCTTAATATTGGATTTGCTGCAGTTGCCCGTACCCAGAACGCTTGGCCAACTGCAATTTGTCCATTGGGAATTCCGCCTGTCGTTCCATCCCAATAAAGAACCACACCAGTACCATTGTCAGTAATTGAAATCACATTGGAAATTCTCGTTTTTGTAAATCCCATATCCCAATCAATTGTACAAGGGTATGGATTACCAACTAAATTATATCCATCTGCAGCGGCATTTCCAGTATTGGTATAAGTGACACTATATGTAAAGTTTCCTTGGTTAACAGGCCCTGTAACATCAACTACAGTTGGACTAATACACTGGCGAATAAAAGATGCATAACCACGGCCTGCAATTAAAGAATTGCTTGCAGCTGTGCCAGAAGTAGGATAAGCAACATAGCCAGTATTTACTGCTCCTGCTATTGTTTCATTGTAGTAATACAATGATGGCGTTGAAGGTATCAATTTGGTTCCACAAATTGTTTGTCCACTGCTTGGGTTTGAAAATGTTCCTGTAATGGCAAAATCATCCTGCCAGGAAGCAACTGTCGCATTGGTAATTGGCGAAGATAAGTATCTGTAAATTCTACCCTCACCGCTCATATATCTTTGCACGGTAACATCCCCAGAGATATTATTACCACCAGAAAGTCTATATATCTGGCCTTGATGAGGTATTGTAGCTGTACCTAACGAGTCACTCGATGAGATAAGGGTTAAAAAACCATTAGATTGAAAACTGCAGTTGGCCGATGGATTGCTGAACTTTAGTATACTTAATAAATCCATGGAACTAGCGAGCTGCACATTGCCACCGGACTTTGCAACAGTTACATTGAAGAAATCGGCTCCATTTGGCGACACTGTTTGAAGTGCAGCGCCATTCAATGTAATTGTAAAAGTAGATGGATTAAAAGTCGCTCCAGATTGAAAATCTACATTTCCTGAGATGTTTGAATTCTTTCCAATACTAAGGGTGCTACCGGCTATGAGTTGAATGTTTCCAAACAAAGGTGTTCCTGTTCCAGCTACGGTTGTGTTGCCACTAAATTTTACCAGCCCAGTTCCAGGAACAAATGTTCCTGCGTTATCTGACCACGAACTTCCTTTCATAGTAATGGTAAAGGAGTTTGCACCGAAGCTTCCTTTATTCAATGAAACATTTCCATTCACAGTTACGTCTTGCGCAAGATTGACCACATCTGCTGTTTGTGCTGTACCAATTGTTAAATTATTAAGAGCTGTTGCATCTGTTGATAATGGTAATTCTAGCGCAGTTGAATATGTAACGAAAGTACCTGCAGTACTTGCAGTCTTATAACTTACATCATACAAATCAGTGACCGCATGTGAGAGCCTATTCACGAGCAGAAAAGCTGTTGGATATCGAGAAACAACACATCCATTTCCAGCTGTCAATCCTGAGTTATTGTTCAATGAACCATTGGTTAGATTCAATTGAGAACTAATTATCAAAGTCGCGTTTACATCAACGGATGCTCCGCCTCCTGTTCTATTTAAAGTCAGTGTACCGAGTACATTGTTAGAAGGATCAAAATTTAATGCGCCAAAACTGCCACCTGAACTTCCTCCGATTAATAACACTGAGCTACTGGTACCTCCAAACGAACCAGCGTTATAAGTAACATTTCCGGTTAAGCTAAGCGTACGCGCTCCAATAGAAAGTATTCCTGTTTTAAGTTGAAGTGTTCCACCAATAGTGAGTGTTGCAACTGATCCTTGATATAGGGTTACTCCTTGCGCATTATCTATTATAGTTGTAATGCCAGCCGCAGAAGGTTGGCCATCACCCATAAATTGCGCACTTGAACTTCTATAAATGATTGTTGACCCAGAAACATAATTACGACCCACGTTAGGTGTCCTTATATTTCCCAATGTTGTTGTTGTTCGAATGGCTCCAGTGGGTTCAAGCGAGCCACATATAATGGTTCCTTGATCCAAAGTAAATGTACTACCTGTCCCTGATGCAATTGGAGATGTCCCCAGATCAAGTGTAACCGTTGATGCGATGTAATAATTTATCCAATTTAAAATGGAACCTGAATTGGTAAATGTAAAGCTACCGTTGCCTATGAATCTAATATTCCCATTCGCATTACCACTGCCAGATTCTGTAATTGTTCCTGAGGTAAGGGTAAAGTTTTTATGAAGATTTAGCGTGCTCACACCTGTAGCTCCCGCAGAACTGGCCATGAAAAGTCTACCTGCTCCTGCATTCATAATAAAATCACCCGTAATATTGGCAGTAAAACTCCCATTGTTAGTTAAGATCGAGCCCAACGTACTAGTTGACGTATGATTGAAATCCCCAGCTAAATTCAAAACACCACCCGTCCCATCTTCAGAAAAATCAACGCGAGATGTTCCCAAAATTGAGAGATTTCCCGCAACACTAATTGTAACATTTACTTCATTATCCGTAATCCTTACCAGATTATTTCCGGTACTTTGAAAAGTAAGATTTCCTTGAATGTTTGTAACCAATCCATTAAAGCTCACAATTGCTTTTTGTCCTGAACAATTGTAGGTAAAATTACCAAAGGTTTGGATCCACGCTGATGAGGTCAGGTCTAATGTAGAGGTGTTCGCAAATCCTTCAATAAAAAAATTGGAGGTCGCACTCCAGGTTGCTGTCGGAGGTACACCTTCCGTTGTCTGATATCTGTGACGATAAATTGACCCTGCATTGAAGCTGGCAATAGAAGTTACATTTTGGGTAATTGTAGAAAGATTATTTCTAATTACCTCTCCATTAACTATTAGTGATGATGACGCATTCATCGTTAAATCAACGCCTGTTCCATCAGCTAACGTCAACAGCCCGCCAGAAGCTACTGTTAGCGTAGCATTGACTGTGGTCTCATCAATTGTAAGACTATATCCCGAGGGAATTGATACGTTGTGGTTAACTGTAATCGAGCCTGACGCAGATGTCGGTACCGAACCAAGATTCCAGATTCCAGGGTTATTCCAGCTACCCGCTCCTATCGTAACATATTGCGCATTTGTTTTTGCGACAATCAAAGAAAAGACAACTATAAGATACTTTACCAACTTCATGTTTTCTAAAATACTAAAATATAATGTTAAATCCTTACCATTTTGGGATTGTAACCATCATGGCTTTTTACACAATTCTTAATGGTTTCTACTATTCTGATACGATCATTATTAGTAAGATTTGACCCGGAAGGAAGGCATAAACCTTTTTTGAATAATTCTTCGGAAACACCACTTGTATATGCCGGGCACGAGTTAAAAACAGGCTGTAAATGCATCGGCTTCCACAATGGCCGGCTTTCAATATTTTCCGTTTCCAGGTACATACGCATTTCCTCTCTTGAACAGATCTTTGGGTCAATCAACACTGTAGTAAGCCATCGGTTCGCGAAATACCCTGAAGGTTCTTCGACAAACCAGAAAACCCCAATATTTGCAAATTCGTTTTTATAGAATTCAAAATTTCTGCGTCTTTGATTAATGCGTTCTTCAAGAACCAATAACTGCCCTCTTCCAATGCCTGCCAAAACATTGCTTAATCTATAATTAAATCCTACATGTGTATGCTCATAATGAGGAGCGCTGTCTCTTGCTTGTGTTGCAAGAAATTTCGCTTTGTCTATCCACTGCGTATTTCTTGAAACCAATGCACCTCCTCCGGAAGTTGTGATAATCTTATTTCCATTGAATGAGAAAACGCCCAGGTCTCCGAACGTTCCAAGCTTTTGTCCATGGTAGGTTGATCCTAATGCTTCGGCAGCATCCTCAATAATTGGAATCTGATATTTCTTAGAGACATGAATGATCTCTTCGATTTTAGCCGGCATGCCATATAAATGAACCAGAATAATAGCTTTGGGTTTCTTTCCTTTTTTTTTAATCCGATCAAGAATAGCTTCTTCCAGCAGTTCAGGATCCATATTCCATGTGTCCTTCTCAGAATCAATAAAAACAGGCGTAGCTCCTTGATAAACTATCGGATTACATGAAGCTGAAAAGGTAAAAGAAGAACAGATTACCTCATCTCCTCTTTCTACTCCTAAAACGATTAGCGCTAAATGGATAGCTGCTGTTCCGGACGAAAGCGCAGCACATGCATCAATTGAATTATAACTTGCTAATTCCTTTTCAAACGCTTGAATATGGGGACCAACTGGCGAGATCCAGTTTGTATCAAATGCTTCTTTTACAAATTGCCATTCTTTTTCACCCATGTGGGGCGAAGAAAGATAGATTTTTTCCTTAATAGACATTATATCAACTGTGTCCCGTCTAAAAATTAAGTTTCAGCAATATCACGCGAAAAGTATCAGGGGG
>Ga0170475_100877011_pt1 | contig 10179 bp, 11 predicted proteins | sample Soicark_Litter_5_FD_111474 | JGI IMG/M metagenome (GOLD analysis project Ga0170475, IMG submission 111474) | Avena fatua rhizosphere microbial communities from Hopland, California, USA. Combined Assembly of 48 SPs | reverse complement strand
TTGGCCATGGCGCCGACCTCGTCCTTGCGGCCGACGCCGGGCACCTCGACCGCCCGTTCGCCGCCGGCCAGACGGCCCATGGCGGCGGTCATGGCGACGATGGGCGAGGCGATGGCGCCGCGCAGCACCATCCCGGCGGCCACGGCGACCAGGACGGAAGCCAGCGCGCCGATGATGGCGGTGAGATAGCCGGTGGAGAAGGCAGCCTTCTGTTCGTCCTTGCGCAGGGTCAGCAGCGCGCGCTCCGCGTCCTCGATCTGCGCGACCAGCGTACGGACATTGTCCATCGAGGCCTTGCCCAGCGCCTTCGCCTCCATCGCGCGGGCTTCCTCGCGCGATTCGGCCTTGGACATCAGGGCGATTTCCTTTTCCGCCACGGTCTGACGCCAAGTGGTGGCGTTCTTGCGCAATTCCTCCAGCCGGGCCTGCTGCTGCGGGTTGTCGGCGGTCAGCGACTTCACCTCCGCCAGGGCGCGGTCGAACGCCTGCTCACCCTTGCGATAAGGCTCCAGGAAAGCCTGGTCGCCGCTGACCAGATAGCCGCGCAGCCCGGTCTCCTGGTCCACCAGCGCCGCCAGCGCCGTGTCGGTGGTCTGGATCACGCGGTAGGTGTGGATCGTCCAGCCGATGGAGGATTGGATGGACGACAGCGTGGCATAATTGGCAAAGCTGATCGCACCGATGATGACGATCAGCGCGGCGAACGCCGTCAGCAGCTTTCCGCCGATTCGGAGATTGGTGAACCAGGACATTTCTTGCGCCTCATGTGACCGGACGGGCTTGTGATTCGCGCGGACAGTCGCCTTGCCTCGCGGAGTCGCATCCGATTGGGTGAGTGTCTAACCCGTTCGATTGCAAAACCTGATACGGCAGGAATCCCGATTTCGATCACCTGGAATTTTGCGTATGTCGAAATCTTCTGTCTGTCACATAAGGCCTATACCCGCCTTGCAAACAAAGCGTTAACGGTCTGACGTTGTTCTACCGACGGTAACTGGTCTGCGCGCCGTCATTGCTGCCGCGGGCATGCGGCAGGGTGACGCACCAACCTATGGAGATCGGAGGGCCGCTTTGGCGGTCAGCGACGAAGCCGCATGTCGATGTGGGGAATGCCGAAATCGTCATAGGGCTCGGTGACCCGGACAAAACCGAAGCTGCCGTAGAAGCGCTCCAGATAAAGCTGTGCGCCGATCAGCACGTCGCGGTCGGGCCAGCGTTCCGCCAGCACCGCCAGCGACTCCGCGACCAAAGCCCGCCCCAGCCCGGTGGAGCGTTGCGACCGGTCCACCGCCAGCCGGCCGAAGGAGACCGTCGCATCCGGACCTTTGGAATCGGGGGCCTCGCGGTCGGGGCCAAGGCAGCGGGCACAGCCGACGATGGCGCCGCTGCCGTCCGCCGCGATCAGGTGAAGCGCCTCGGGGTCGCGGCCGTCGATGTCGGGATAGGGGGACGACTGCTCGACCACGAACACGCGGCTGCGCAGGGCCAGCATGTCGTGCAGGTCGGTCAGCGACAGGGCGTCGAAGGCGACGCGGCGGATCGGCGGAGCGGACAATCCGGCGGGCCGCTCAGGCGATCGCATTGCGGATCATGTAGTCGGCGATGTCCTTGGGCTTGACCTTGATTTCGGTCAGCGGCTCGTCGGCGGTCATCGCCTTGGCAACCAGCAGGCTGTTCTGCACATTGGTCAGGGTGATGCGGTAGACCCCGGCCGCCCCCTTCAGGCGTGGGTAATAGGTGGGGTCGATCACCTTCTCGCGCCGGCCGAGCCGGGCCAGCGCGCTGTCCTCGTCCAGATCTTCGACCTGTTGGGACTGGACCAGCTTCCAGTCGGATTCGCCACCCCAGCCGGCGGCGACGGCGGCCTTCACCGCGGCCTCGTCCGTCGCGACGCCCAGCTTGTAGATGTGCTTACCCTGTCCGACGTCGGACGCCCATTTGGTCAGGGCGGCGCTGCGCGCGACATAGACGACGGGCATGACGACTCGATCCTCCCGGCACTGGCTGTTGGAGTTGCGTTATTGCAGCGACGATTGGCGCGCGATGGGCGTGATCAGGATGCGGCTGACGACGTCCTTGCCGAACATGGCGACGACCGATTCGTCGATCCGGCGGCGCAGGGCGGGGACGTTCGCGATGTTGCCGCGGACGATCCATCCCTCGTCCACGCCCCTGTAGATGGCGGTCAGGATGGCGTCGTGCAGGCGGGGGATGCTCAACTGCACCTCGCCCAGTTTCAGCGCGTCGCCGATTTCCAGATTCACTTCGACCTGGGTGTATTTCTCGATCCGGCCGGCGTTCACCACCGGGACCATCAGCGGCTTGATCCGCACGGACGGGGGCAGGGCGCCGGCCGCCCCTTCGTTCGCGGCGGCCGGCGGCGCCGACGGCAAGGTCAGGAACAGGGCAAGGCAGAGGGCAGGCAGAAAGCCGCGCATGACAAACACCGCGAAGGACTGTAGGGCTGGATTCTACCGGTCCGACGCGGCGGTTGCAACCGCCGCCCGGGTCCTTTGCCGACCCAGGGGCGATTGGTCACGGTCTGGCTGGGATCAGGCGGCCTTCTTGCCGCTGGCGGCAATCGCCTTCTTGTTGACGTCGCCGATGGCCAGCTTGTTCAGCAGCGAGTCGGTGTCTTTTTCCTCCTGCAGCGTCTCGTCCAGCAGCTTGGCGACCTTGTCGAGGCCGCAGGCGGTGGCATAGGCGTGGAGCGTGCCGTAGCTGGCGATCTCGTAATGCTCCACCTTCTGGGCGGCGGCGATCAGGGCGGCATCCTGAACCTCCGGCGCCAGACCCATTTCGAGGATTTCCTGCGCCTCGCTGATCAGCCCTTCCATCGCGTCGCAATGCTTGCCGCGGGGGCGGGTGTCCATTTCCTCGAACACCTGCTGCAGCCGTTCGATCTGGCCGTTGGTCTGTTCCAGATGGGTCTCGAAGGCCTTGCGCAGCTGGTCGGAGCTGGCGGCCCTGGCCATCTTGGGCAGGGCCTTCGCGATCTGCTTCTCGGCGTGGTAGATGTCGCGAAGATCCTCGATCAGCAGGTCCTGCATCGTCTTGGCGGCCATTATGATGGTCCTTCCTCGCTGTGGGTGTTGGCGGAGCGGGGCTCCTGCGCGCCGAATGGCAGCGGGAACAACAGCGATGGTCACCGGGCGTTGCGGTCTCGAACGGGGATCGGCCTTCGGATAGGGGAGGGGACGGATCATGACGGCAGCGGGCGGCGACGGCGAGGTGCTGTTCGAATTCCAGCGGGTCGGCAGCTATCTGAGGGTCACCGCCATCGACGCGAAGACGGGCGTCGAGGTGACGGTGGCCGGCCCGGCGACCGGCAGCCTGGAGCTGCTGAAACGGACGGCGATCAACAAGCTGCGCTTCGTCCAGAACAAGAACGCGGACAACGGGGGGGCTCCCGGGGAACCGGGGAAGCCGGCGCCGAAGGGGCGTGGCGGCCTTTACTGATCGGCTGCTTTTGGCCGACCGCTTTTGAACCACTGCCGGGGCCTGCCAAAGAAAACGCGCCGCCGGACGGGGCCGGGCGGCGCGTATCGAAGTCTGGCTTTTGCTGATGGTGAGCGCCGGCATGCCTCCGCCGACAACCCCGCATGGGACATCGCCCCAATCCGGATCGCCGGTCGTAGAGCGAACCGCTCGACCCAGACAGTAGACCTATGCCTGCCCGTTGGCACTGGCGCAGGGGGTGTAACGCTTGTAGAACCGCGCATCTCTGAACGAATGGCGCATAGAAAGGGCCCTTCTCCCGTGCCGTCGGGGCGGGTAAGCGAAGAAAGGGCCCGGCCGTTGTGCGGCCGGCTTTCGCACAGAGGAACGAAACACCAGAGGATCGAGGCCATGGTTGGTGTGAGGGCGCTTCGTGTGACGGCTTTCCTGCGCGTGTCGGTGATGTCGGCGCTTCTGACGGCGACCGCCCTGGCGGCGGCCCTGCCGGTGCTGACCACGGCGCGGACGGCAGGCGCCGCGACCTCGCAGAAGCCGGGCCATGGGACGCAGGATCATGGTAGCCGGTCTGCCGCGCCCGCTGCGCCTTCACCGGGCGCTCAGGCCGGCGGAGCGGCATCGACGGCGCCCCAGCCCACCACCCCGGCGGCGGGCTGCCTGAAGCCGGGCGTGCCGCTGTGCATGGACGACCAGTCCACCTTCCTCAGCGCCGACAAGATGTCGTCCTGTCAGGGCGAGGTGAAGGAGTATGTCGACAAGTCGATGGCCTACCTGACCTGTCTGAACGAAGAGAATGTGGCGACCGGGCGGGAACTGAGCCGCAATGTCGACCGGTTCAACTGCCGCCTGTCGGGCCGGAAGGGCTGCGCCAACTGAGATTGGCAAATTGGGAGGCCGCCGGGATGCGCCGGGGCGGTTGAGATGCCGGCGGCGATCGGTCCGCCGCAGCTGGCGGGAGTGGCCGGCTCGCGTCTTCAACCAATCCGATGGCTTCGCCGTCAATCCGACCGCTTTGCCATCGTTCTGACATGCACACGGGCCGCATCCCATGGGACCGGCCCGCGTTGCATACGGACTTTACACGATCAACCGGCCTTGCGGCGGGTCTGGCGGCCGGAGCTGCGGCCGAGGCCGATGCGCTTGGCGAATTCCGAACGCTGCGCCGCATAGTTCGGCGCGACCATCGGATAGTCGGGCGGAAGTCCCCAACGGGAGCGATACTCGTCCGGCGACATGTTGTAGGTCGAGCGAAGGTGCCGCTTCAGCATCTTCAGCTTCTTCCCGTCTTCCAGGCAGACGATGTATTCGGGCGTCACCGACTTGCGAATCGGAACGGCAGGCTTCAGCGGTTCCGCCGCGACCTCGCGAGGCTGACCATTCAGGCCAGTCAGCGACGAGTAGACCGTATTGATCACCTCGGGGATTTGCTGAGCAGGCAACACGTTCTTGCTGACATACGCCGATACGATGTCGGCGGTCATCCGCAGCAGCGCATTGTCCGGTACATCGGCGCGAAGCTGGTCGCTCATTGCACTGTGTCCTGGTTTTTCATTTGTCCGTACGAACCAAGTTGCATACCGTGATTTGGGTGTCAATATAATTTCGGCAAGCTCCAAATTAGTTGCTCTTGGCTGCCAGAACAAAGGAGCGCGGTGCAAATCAGCCTTCGCTGAATATCGTTGCGCGGTTGTGGCTGTGCCGCAGCTTTAGCGGCGGTCTAGTAAGCGCAGGCTTGTGATTTTCCGCCGAGTCCGCAGCGGCAATTGGGCGTCTTCCCGCTCCTATAACGAATCGGCTAACTCCCTTGTTTCGGCTTCTCGGCAACGCAGAGGTGAAAACCGTCTCCGAACCTTCGCGGTGACGGGGTGCAATGGCTTGGCGCGGGCAGGGGACCGCGAAGAACGGCCTGCGCCGGGCGTTTAGCCGGGGCAGGGCGGGTTTGGCCCCGAGCCTAGCCATGCATCCACGTCATGGTGTGGCAGTGGCGGTCTGCACCGACATCTGGTAGGGTGCGGGCGTCTTTCGCCGCGTTGTCGGCGCTGTCGTCGCTTGTGCATCCGCTACCGCACGCACCGGAGTTTTTGCCGTCATGACCGTCCGCACCGTGGCACTCGCTTCCGATCACGCCGGCTATGAGCTGAAGGCCCAGATCGCCCGGCAGCTCGAGGACGCCGGCTTCACCGTCCTCGACCTCGGTACCGACGGGCCGGCCTCGGTCGATTACCCGGATTTCGCCGCGGCGCTGGCCGCCGCCGTCACCGACGGCCGGGCGCAGCGCGGCGTGCTGATCTGCGGCAGCGGCATCGGCATCAGCATCGCCGCCAACCGCCATCCCGGTATCCGCGCCGCGCTGGTCCATGACGTGACCACCGCGCGCCTGTCGCGCGAACACAACGACGCCAACGTGATCGCGCTCGGCGCCCGCGTCATCGGCCCGGAGATCGCCAAGGATTGCGTCGACGTCTTCCTGAAGACCGCTTTCGAGGGTGGGGAGCGTCACAGCCGCCGCATCGCCAAGATGGGCTGAGCGCGCCCGTCGCGCCGCCTTTCCCGGCCCCTTATTTGGCCGCCAAGGCCCGCAACCGGGTCGCGACAGAACCCGGAAAGACCCAACGGAAGCCGCCGGACCGGGCGTCCGGCCGGCTTCGCGCCCTTCGATCGAGGAACCTTCCGCCATGACCAGCAGCAACACCGCCGAGATCGGCCGCTTCTTCGCCGCCTCGCTCGCCGAGACCGATCCCGAACTGGCCCGCGCGGTGCGCGACGAGCTGGTCCGCCAGCAGGAGCAGATCGAACTGATCGCGTCCGAGAACATCGTCTCGCAGGCGGTGCTGGAGGCGCAGGGTTCGGTCCTGACCAACAAGTATGCCGAAGGCTATCCGGGCAAGCGTTACTATGGCGGCTGCGAGTTCGTCGACATCGCCGAGAACCTGGCGATCGAGCGCGCCTGCAAGCTGTTCGGCTGTGATTTCGCCAACGTGCAGCCGAACTCCGGCTCCCAGGCCAACCAGGCGGTGATGCTGGCCCTGCTGCAGCCGGGCGACTGCGTTCTCGGCATGTCGCTGGCCGCCGGCGGCCACCTGACCCACGGCGCCGCCCCCAACATGTCGGGCAAGTGGTTCAAGGCCGTGCAGTACGGCGTTCGCAAGGACGACCACCTGATCGACTTCGATCAGGTCGAGGCGCTGGCCCGCGAGCACAAGCCGAAGCTGATCATCGCCGGCGGCTCGGCCTATCCGCGCGTTCTCGACTACCAGCGCTTCCGCGCCATCGCGGACGAGGTCGGCGCCTACCTGATGGTGGACATCGCCCACTATGCCGGCCTGATCGCCGGCGGCGTCTATCCGAACCCGTTCCCCTATGCCGACGTGGCCACCACCACCACCCACAAGACCCTGCGCGGCCCGCGCGGCGGCATGGTGATGACCAACAGCGAAGAGATCGCCAAGAAGATCAACTCGGCGGTGTTCCCCGGCCTGCAGGGCGGCCCGCTGATGCATGTCATCGCCGCCAAGGCCGTCGCCTTCTCCGAGGCGCTGCGTCCGGAGTTCAAGACCTATGCCCAGGCGGTGGTCGACAACGCCCAGGTGCTGGCCAAGACGCTGATCGGCGGCGGGCTGGACATCGTGTCGGGCGGCACCGACAGCCACATCGTGCTGGTCGACCTGCGTCCGAAGAACCTGACCGGCAAGGCGGCGGAAGCCAGCCTGGAGCATGCCGGCATGACCTGCAACAAGAACGGCGTGCCGTTCGACCCGCAGAAGCCGATGATCACCTCTGGCGTCCGTCTGGGCAGCCCGGCGGCGACCACCCGCGGCTTCGGCACCGCCGAGTTCAAACAGGTCGGCGAGATGATCGTCGAGACGCTGGACGGGCTGGCCGCCAGCAACTCCGGCGACAACACGGCGGTCGAGGCCGCGATGCGCGAGCGGGTGCGCGGCCTGTGCCGTCAGTTCCCGATTTATCCGACCCTCTGATCCGATAAGGTGATCGACAGATGCGCTGCCCGTTCTGCGGAAACGAGGATACCCAGGTCAAGGACTCGCGCCCGACCGAAGACAACTCGGCAATCCGCCGGCGGCGCTTCTGTCCCAGTTGCAGCGCCCGCTTCACCACCTTCGAACGCGTCCAGCTTCGCGAGCTGACGGTGGTGAAGAGCAACGGCCAGCGCGAACCCTTCGACCGCGAGAAGCTGTTGCGGTCGATGAAGATCGCGCTGCGCAAGCGCCCGATCGACGCCGACCGCATCGACCGGGTGGTGAACAGCATGGTCCGCCAGCTGGAATCCTCCGGCGAGAGCGAAATCCCGTCGAAGCAGATCGGCGAGAAGATCATGGAGGCGCTGCAGACGATGGATCAGGTGGCGTATATCCGCTACGCCTCCGTCTACAAGGACTTCCGCGAGGCGTCCGACTTCAACGAGTTCGTCGAGCAGTTGGCTCCGGAAGCGTCGCCGGGGATGTGAGTGGTCCGGTGCGGGGCGGGTGGTTGTCCTGCCCCGCATCAACCCCTCACCCGAACTGTGCCAGGATGGCCAGCAGCAGGATCGCCACGATGTTGGTGATCTTGATCATCGGGTTCACCGCCGGGCCGGCGGTGTCCTTGTAGGGGTCGCCGACGGTATCGCCGGTCACCGCCGCCTTGTGGGCGTCGGAGCCTTTGCCGCCGTGGTTGCCCTCCTCGATGTATTTCTTCGCATTGTCCCAGGCGCCGCCGCCCGACGTCATCGAAATGGCGACGAAGATCCCGGTGACGATGGTGCCCAGCAGCATGGCGCCCAGCGATGCGAAACCGGCCGCCTGACCGCCGATGGCGGCGATCACCACATAGAGCACCACCGGGGCCAGCACCGGCAGCAGCGAGGGGATCACCATCTCCTTGATCGCCGCACGGGTCAGCATGTCGACCGCCCGGCCGTAGTCGGGCTTGGCGGTGCCCTCCATGATGCCGGGGATGTCGCGGAACTGGCGCCGCACCTCCACCACCACCGATCCGGCGGCGCGGCCAACGGCGGTCATGCCCATGGCACCGAACAGGTAGGGCAGCAGGCCGCCCACCAGCAGCCCGACGACGACATAGGGGTCGTTCAGCCGGAACTCGACCGGAATGTTCGGGAAGTAATGGCCAAGGTCCTGGACATAGGCGGCAAAGAGGACCAGGGCGGCCAGACCGGCGGAACCGATCGCGTAGCCCTTGGTCACCGCCTTGGTCGTGTTGCCGACGGCGTCCAGCGCGTCGGTGGTGACGCGGATGTTGGCGGGCATGTCCGACATCTCGGCGATGCCGCCGGCATTGTCGGTGACCGGGCCATAGGCGTCGAGCGCCACCACCATGCCAGCCAGTGCCAGCATCGTCGTCGCGGCGATGCCGATGCCGAAGACGCCGGCCTGTCCGTGGGCGATCAGGATGCCGGCGCAGATGACGATCACCGGCAGGGCGGTCGATTCCATCGACACGGCAAGGCCCTGGATGACGTTGGTGCCGTGCCCGGTCTCCGACGCCTTGGCGACGCTGCGCACCGGGCGGAAGGCGGTCGAGGTGTAGAACTCGGTGATCCAGACCAGCAGGCCGGTGACGCCCAGCCCGACCAGGGCCGAGACGAACAGGTTGAAGCCGGTGATCGCCGTGCCGTCCGTCATCGGAATGGCGCGGGTGAAGCCGAACAGGATCGCGGTGACGATCAGGATCAGCACCAGCGACAGGCCCGCCGCGACGGCCAACCCCTTGTAGAGCGCCTTCATGATGGCGTTGTCGGCACCGAGCTTCACCGCGAAGGTGCCGGCGACCGAGGCCAGGATGCACACGGCGCCGATCAGAAGCGGATAGACCAGCATCAGCCGCAACACGCCGCCGGTAAAGAAAATCGCCGCCAACAGCATGGTGGCGACGATCGTGACGGCGTAGGTTTCGAACAGGTCGGCGGCCATACCGGCACAGTCGCCGACATTGTCGCCGACATTGTCCGCGATGACCGCTGGGTTGCGCGGGTCGTCCTCCGGAATGCCGGCCTCCACCTTGCCGACCAGATCGGCGCCGACATCGGCGCCCTTGGTGAAGATGCCGCCGCCCAGCCGGGCGAAGATGGAGATCAGCGACGCGCCGAAGCTGAGCGCCACCAGCGCCTCCAGCACGGTGCGGACCTCGACCGGGTCGTTGACGTGGTAGACCAGCGTCAGGATGCCGAAATAGCCGCCGACCCCCAGAATCCCCAGCCCGACCACCAGCATGCCGGTGATCGCCCCCGATTTGAAGGCGATGTCGAGCGCGGGAGCCAGCCCATGGGTTGCTGCCTCCGCCGTGCGGACATTGGCGCGAACCGACACGTTCATGCCGATATAGCCGGCGCTGCCCGACAGGACGGCGCCGATCAGGAAGCCCAAGGCGACCGGAAAGCCCAGCGTGACCCACAGGATCAGCAGCAGGACGACGCCGGCGATGGCGATGGTGGTGTATTGGCGGTTCAGATAGGCGCGGGCGCCTTCCTGCACCGCGGCGGCGATGGCCTGCATCCGGTCGGACCCCGGCGACGCGGCCATGACTTCTTTTCCGGTACGAAAACCGTAGGCCAGCGCGAGCAGGCCGGCGGCGATGATGACGATGAACGCTAGAGCCATCGCATCCCCCGATTGCTTTTAAGGACGCGCCCCGGAAAGGCTGGTCCCACCACGCATTCAAGTGGGGGAGAAGTCGGGCGCAAGTATTATCGGGAAAAGCATGCGCCCG
>Ga0170475_104992365_pt1 | contig 10180 bp, 4 predicted proteins | sample Soicark_Litter_5_FD_111474 | JGI IMG/M metagenome (GOLD analysis project Ga0170475, IMG submission 111474) | Avena fatua rhizosphere microbial communities from Hopland, California, USA. Combined Assembly of 48 SPs | reverse complement strand
GACCGGCACGGTAGATTTGGTTACGATGACGGTACGCCCGCCATTCTGCTCGGCCAATGCCCGGCCGATCTCCTCGGCGGCGGCGAAGACATGGGAGAGGTCGGCATGACCGTCGCCGCGCCGGGACGGCGTGCCGACCGCGATGAAGACGGCGTCCGCCTCCCGGACCGCCTCGCCGAGCTTGGTGGTGAAATGTAACCGCCCGGCCGCGCGGTTGCCCGTCACCAGCTGCCTCAGCCCCGGCTCGAAGATCGGCATCTCGCCGCGCTCCAAGCGCGCGATCTTCGCCCGGTCTTGGTCGACGCAGGTGACCGACACCCCAAACTCCGAAAAACACGCCCCCGAGACCAGGCCCACATACCCGGTTCCAATTATCGCTATCCGCACGGCATTACCCCTGTTGCATCAGGACTGTGGGATCCGATCAGGTCGAGCTGCTGCCCGCTCCAGATCCGGATGAGAGGCTTTCGCTCCGAAGCAATCCCGAGCAAGAAGCCATTGGGAAAGGACCTGTCGCGCCACCTCGTCCCAGGAGCGACGCGCGACGTGAGCCCGGATCTGTTGCGGATCCCACTCACGTCTCAGGGCGGCGCTCACACACTCCGCCAACATCACATCGTCCTCGGGATGCTCGAACAGCACTCCGGCGTACGGCGGCACCATCCGCTCAATATCGCCGACCTTGCTGGCAACGACTGGGCGTCCGCACGCCATCGCCTCCAAGACCACATTCGGACACCCCTCGAAATCGCTGGCAAGAACGAAGACATCAGCTGCCGCCAGCCAGACCGCGATTTCGTCGGGGGTTTTCGGTCCGACGAATAGTACATGTTCGGATAGGCCGAGCCGCTGCACCAGCGCGTGTAGTGCTGGGGTATTATCTTCTTCCGCACCTCTGCCCCCAACGATAATGAGACGCATCTCGGGGTCGGACTGGAGGACGCGAGGCAGGCTCCGGATCACACGATGAAAACCCTTGCGCGGTGAGATATGGCCAACCGAAATGAGTATGCGGCCGTGTTCCGGCAAGTGCAGTTGCCGGCGGGCCTCCTCACTAGCCATTAATTGAAACCGCGCAGTATCGATCCCGTTGGGGATGGTCATTAACCGATCTTCACGTACCTGCCCCTCCCGAGCTCGGTCTGCGAGGCTTTCGGCAACGGCGATTACCCGGGCTGCATGCCGCATTGCCCAATCGCACAGCCATCGTCCGATTGGCCGCCGCGACCATTGAACGATCGTGCCGCGCAAGGTTATACACACCGGACGCTCAAACCACAGACCAAGTAATACAGCCGCAAAGCCGTCGGGATACGCAAAATGCGCATCGATCAGATCGAAATCGAAGCTTCGGCGCAATCGCGCGATTTCGCGGACCGTCGAGAGAAACAGAAAAGCTCCCCGGAAATATTTGAGGACCTTTGGCGGATACCAAAACTTTGGATGCGTGATAGGAACAATCGGGCTCGGTTGATTTTCTAATGTCTGAGCCCGGAAAGCGCGAAACCATGGGATTGGCGCCACGACCTGGATGTCAGCGAGTGTCGCCAGGCGCCGAATGCGTTCGAGAACAAAAGTGCCGTGTAATGGCTGTTTCGCATTCGGGAAAACCAGTGTGAATACGAGCACGCGCAGGCGTCGCGATGATGAACCCAACGCTGTATCTGAGGCAAGGTGCGAACCGCTCACTACAATCTCTACTTTGAATGCAAAAATTCGAAAAGGTGGTAGTTATATAGCCAAATTTACTGGTAGTATAGAGGCCGATAACGTGTCACATTGACCTTCTCCTGTCAATTCTGTTAGCGAACTTGCTAATATCGCGCTGCGGTCCGTGTGCCGTATGGTAGTATATAATGATGTCAGCCGCTAATCGAAAGACTATGCAATCGTGCGATGGTGCGCGTGCGCACTGATTATCTCCTGAGGACAATGCCGTGTGCGGGATAGCTGGCTTCCTCGATCTGCGGCGTCGATTCAGCAATCATGATGCTGGCGAATTGGCGCGCATGATGGCCGATCAAATAGCTCATCGCGGACCCGATGCCAGCGGATTTTGGGCCGACGAGACGGCAGGCATCGCCCTCAGCCACCGTCGGCTATCGATCATCGATATAACCGCGGCCGGTGCGCAACCCATGGTCTCGGCCAGTGGTGCATCGGTCTTGTCCTATAATGGCGAGGTTTATAATCCGGAGGAGTTGCGGCCCGATTTGGAGCAACGCGGTATCCGCTGGCGCGGCCATTCGGATACCGAAGTCATCCTCGAGGCTTTTGAGGCCTGGGGCGTCATCGCCACGGCAAAGCGCCTGATCGGCATGTTCGCGCTGGCCTGGTGGGATGGACGCACCCGGAGATTATGGCTGCTGCGGGATCGGGTCGGAAAAAAACCGCTTTATTATGGTTTGTTCGACGGTACCGTGGTTTTTGGCTCGCAGCTCAAGGCCTTGATGGCGCACCCAGCTTGCGAGCGCGCGATCGACCGCGACGCGCTGACTGGTTATCTGCGGTTTGGCTATTTCCCATCGACCCGTTCAGTGTTTAAGGGGGTCTGCCAGCTTAGACCAGGATCCGCTGTTGCCATCTCCTTTGCTGGGCAAGGGGCGGGCGAACCGGTCGAGCATGTTTATTGGGATGCTTGTGAGGTCGTCGGAGCCGGACGGCCGGCGCCGAACGGCCATGATTTGACCGACGAGCTCGAGCACCTCCTTCAGGACTCGGTACGCAGGCGCATGGTCGCGGACGTCCCTTTAGGGGCCTTTCTCTCAGGCGGGATCGACAGTTCGACCGTGGTAGCGCTGATGCAGAAGTGCAGCAATCGCGCGGTCAAGACCTTCTCTATCGGTTTCGATGAACCCCGTTACAACGAAGCACCCTATGCCAAAGCTGTGGCTCAGCATCTCGGCACGGAGCATACAGAGCTATACGTTGCCCCAAAGGCCGCACTCGAGCTGATTCCAAAGCTCGCTGAATGGTACGATGAGCCCTTTGCTGACGCATCGCAAATCCCGACCTTGCTGGTCGCTGAGCTGGCCCGCCAGCATGTGACAGTCGTTCTCTCCGGAGATGGTGGGGATGAGCTCTTTCATGGCTATCCATGGTACCGGTTCGGGTCCACGCTCGCAGGGATTACTGGCGTCTTGCCGGTCCGAGCTCGGCAGGCCTTGGCGGGACTGTTGACAGCCTTGTCCCCGGCTACTTGGGACGCTATTGCCCGGATTCTGCCGCAGTCAGGGCGACCGGAGCGGGTGGGAGACCGCGCACACAAACTGGCGGCATGGATGACGCTGCCGAGCCGTGATCTCCTGTTTCGGGAAATCCGCAGCTTGTGGTCAGACCCGGGGGCACTCGTCCCCGGTGCAAGCGAACCCGTCGAGCCGGTTTGGACCGGTGCTTTGGCATATGCAGCGCCAGATTTCCGTGACCGCATGCCCTTAATTGATCTCCTGACCTACCTGCCGGACGACATCCTGACTAAAGTCGACCGCGCGACGATGGCGGTAAGCCTGGAAGGGCGGTGCCCGATCCTCGATCATCGCGTGGTTGAATTCGCACTCCGGCTTCCGAACGAATTTAAAATTGCCGGCACCAGGACAAAGGTCATCCTCAAGGACGTCTTGGCTCGACATGTCCCACGCGCGCTGTTCGAACGACCGAAGCAGGGCTTCGAATCGCCGATCGCGGTTTGGCTTCGAGGCCCGCTTAGAGAATGGGCGGAGGACCTTCTCAACCCGACGAGCATGCTGGCCGACGGCTTGCTCGATCCAGAACCCATTCAGAAGAAATGGATCGAACACCAGTCAGGGCGTCGAAATTGGCAATATGCCCTTTGGAATGTGCTGATGTTCCAGGAATGGAAGCGGCGTTGGGCTTCCTGATCGCGTCAAAAGACGTCCCGTAATCCGCGCTTCGGAGGTTCGTGGGTTTTGAGGCGCGTCCAGCGGTAACCTGCAGAGGCAAGAAACGATCCGGAGATCGATGGCCCTTGCGGAACCGCTCCCCCTGGGGTCGACGAGGCCCTGTTATCCTTTTGAAAGCTCCCCCAGCAGTTTCTCCGCAGCCGGTTTGTCATCGAAGTTCGCGGGCGCGCTGATCAGCTCAGAGAGTATTTTCCGCGCTTCCCCTTTCTGGCCCAGATTGTTAAGCGCTACCGCATAATGGTAGCGGATTTCCGGGAGTGCACCAGGCGCTCCGCTCGCCTCCTTCAGCAATCCAATCGCTTTCGCCGCCTGACCTTCCTGTACCAAGATCCAACCCAGCGTGTCCTTGGTTTGCGCCAGATTCGGACCCAGCAGATACGCACGCTCTGCAAAGGACAGAGCGCGTCGATCGCCAGAGCGTTGATAAATCCATGCAAGATTATTCAGCGCTACCGCATTCTGCGGCGCCTTTTCCAGTATGCGCTCCAACTCTAATTTGGCCTGGTCGAACCGCTGTGCAGCCAAATCATAGCCGGCAAGCACCACCGTGACGGCGCTGTCGTCCGGGTGCTTCGATAACCAGTCCCGCAGCACCCCGGCGGCGGCTTCTGTATTTCCAGCACTCGCCTTTGCCTGGGCGAGCCGCAAGGCCAACATTGCCGACGGTCCCTGCTGGATTGCCTTTCCATACGCCTCGCTGGCTTTGTCGTATTCCTTTCCCAGCATATAGGCATCGCCCTCAAGCGCCGGGCCGGTCGCCAAGTTTGGGTACTTCCTTCTGAGCTCATCGGCGACGCCGACCGCGCCAGCAACCCCCGACCCTTTGAGAGCTATCGCAATCTGGTCCGAAGCTAGCTGCGGGTCGTTAGGGTTGATTTCCATCGCCTTGTCGATCGCTTGCTGCGCGCCACTCATGTCGCCTGTCGAAACCAACAGCGCGGCCAATTGGCGCCGATACGTAATCTGCGAAGGAGCAAGCTCTATCAGCCGGCGAAAGCTTTCCGCCGCCTCGTTGTTCAGCCCTGCTGCGACCTCGGCGCGCGCCCTCGTGGCGATTACTGAACCGTTGTTGGGGTCGCTCTGACTCTGCTGCCGAGCCAGGGCCAGCGCCTTCTCTTTGGCGCCGGCTTTCAGATAAAGCTCAATCAGCCCGAGGGTGATGCCCAAATTTGTCGGTGCTGCGGCATGCGCCCGTTCGGCCGCAGCCATCGCTGCATCCGTTTTTCCCTGTCGCCCCAGCAATTCGACGATCCGAGTGAGCACGATCGCATTGGCCGGCTGCTTTTCTAGCGCTTCGGAGAGCGTCTTTTCGGCTTCTTCATCCTTTCCTTCCAACTCCAATGCACGTGCCAGGTTGAGACGAGCAGCCACAAACTCCGGATTGTTCTTTACAATTTCCGCAAATTGGGTACGCGCCCCATCGAGATCGAATTGCGTAAGCTTGATCAGGCCGAGTAGGTTACCGGAAACGGGACTATTGGGCTCCGCTTGCTGCAGCTTGTTTGCGGCATCGCTCGCGCGCTGCCAATCCCCGTTAGCAAGCTCGGTGAGGACCAGCATCTCCGCGGCCGGGGTAGATGGAGCGAGATTCAGCGACTGCTCAAGATTGCTTATGCCCTCCGATCTGTGCCCGGAACGCAGCTGGGCCTCCCCCAATTGCGCCTGCAACACCGCATTTCCCGGTGTCAGCTTGGCGGCTGCGTCAAACGCAGCCACCGCCTCCGCCATTTTTCCAAGCTGCATGTAAGATCTGCCGAGCAAGTCAAGCGCCGCGGCATCAGCTTTCCCTTCGGCCTCAAATCTGCTGAGTGCCTCGATTGTCTCGGCAGGCCGACGGCGAGCCAGCTCGATAGACCCGAGCAGCTTCTTGCCGGCGAGGTTGTCTGGGTTTCGCGCCGCGTAGCGTTGCGCCGCATCCGCCGCTTGCTCAAGGTGGCCTAAACGGTATTCGACAAATGCCTGCAGATAATACCCCGGAGGTATGGATCCAATCGCCCCGGAAATCTTTTGCAAATCCGCATTGGCCCTTTCGAGATCGTTAGCCTTCGCCGCAAGCAGGGCATCAAGATATATTCCAGCGACGCTGCCCGGCTGGGCCGCCAACGCCGCCTGAACATCGGTTTTAGCCGCGCCATCCTTGCCTTGCGACAGCAAAATCTCAGCCCTTGCGATCCGTGCCGGGAGATAGACGGGCGCATCGGCTACAAGCTGGTCGAGCAGCTGCAGCGCCTGATCTGATTTTCCGTTTGCCCGGAGCAAATTCGCTTTGCCGAAGCGGGCTTCATTCAATTTCGGGTCGAGCTTCAAAGCGCGCTCGAAGAGCGGTTCGGCCGCGTCCAGTTGGTGCTCCGAAACCAGTAATTTGGCTTCGGCGAGAAGCGGTTGCGGTGCATCGGGTGTCAACGCTTGCGCCGATTTGAACGACTTACGTGCTTCTTCCGGATCTCGCAGAGCGAACTGCGCATAACCTCGTGCGACGAGCACACCCGCACGCTCCGCAACGCCGCCCTGGTCTTCGGGAAATGCCTCAAGCAGCTGCTTATATTTCTGCTGCATGAGATATGTTTCGGCCAGCAGTGGGACGGTATGATCCGGGTCGTAGCCGCCCGTACGCGCCACCTGGGCCTCGTGCTCCGCCGCAGCCGCCTCGCCAAGCTGCAGCTGCACCGTAGCGAGCCGATAATGCGCTGCCATATTCTGGGGATCCGCCTGCACCGCTTTTTTGAGTTGGATCTCGGCTGGCTTGAGTTGTCCTTTGGCCAAAAACGCCTCAGCCTCGGCGACGTAATCCGCTGCAGACGCTTGATCAGATGCCTGCGCAGCGCCTATGACCGCCACTCCGAGCAACACCAGCAATCGTAAAAACCCTGTCATGGACCAACTCACTCTTCGATTCCCCTGCCGGCGCCGCGTCATTGTACTTCGGCGCGCTCGTGCTTGTTCACAGGCGCCTCCGCGACTTCGCCGAGACCGTGCGTTGCCAAAAGGTCGTAAAGCGTCGGGCGGCTTACGCCCAGGAGCTTAGCCGCCGTTGAGATCACGCCGTTACTTTGCATCAGAGCAAGCTGAACCACCTCGCGTTCTGCTCTGGTTCGCGCAGTCCGAAGATCTAGATTCGTGGTCTCCTCGGACACACTAGCTAACTCAAGGTGCGCCGGCTCGACTATCCGGCCCTCCGACATCACAACGCCGCGTTTCACCTTGTTCTGCAACTCGCGCACATTGCCCGGCCAATTATACGCCCTGATGGCAGCGGCGGCAGGCGCGCTGAAACCTTTGATGGATCTCTTGAATTCCGCCGCGAATTTCCCGAGGAAATAATTTGCAAGGAGTGCCGCATCCCCAAGCCGCTCGCGTAACGGCGGGATATGCACCGAGACTTCGTTAAGCCGGTAAAAGAGATCCTCGCGGAATTCGCCGCGGGCCATCTTCGCCGCGAGATCCTGGTTCGTGGCGCAAACAATTCGTACATCGATTTGGATAGGGCGGCGGCCCCCAACACGCTCGATCACTTGATCCTGCAGGAACCGAAGTAGCTTGACCTGCAATGGCTGCGGCAAGTCGCCAATCTCATCGAGAAACAGCGTGCCCCGATGCGCTGCTTCGATCTTACCAATTGTCTGGCGGACCGCTCCGGTAAAAGCACCTCGTTCGTGGCCAAACAACTCACTTTCAAGCAATGTTTCTGGGATCGCCGCGCAATTTATCGGCACGATCGGCTTGTCATTCCTTGGCCCCAGCTCGTGTAAGGCGTGCGCGACCAACTCCTTGCCAGTCCCGCTTTCGCCAAGGACTAGCACCGTCACGTCTGTCGTAGCGAGCCGCTCAATGCTGCGGCACAGCTTTAACATCTCTGGGTCGCCGGTGATTATCCGGGCTATTGGTGAGGCAGCCGGTAGCGAGCGTAAACGGCGGTTCTCCGCTTCAAGCTGGTAAAGCGCACTGGCACGAGAAATCATCACTTTCAGGACGTCAATATCGACCGGCTTTTGATAGAAATCGAATGCCCCGCGTGCCACCGCCTCCAACGCGTGTCTCGTATCGTCGCTGCCGGTTGCCACGATCAGCTTCGCGTCGGGCACAAGCCCCAGAAGCTCCGGAAGTAACGCCAGGCCTTCGCTCGCCCCCTCTGGATCGGGAGGCAGTCCGAGATCGAGGATCGCGACCGGCGGGCGTTCACGAGCAGCGATGGCGACTGCACCTTCTCGCGTACCGGCCAGAAGCAGTTCATATTCCGGAAACGCCCAGCGGTATTGACGGCACAGGCCCTCATCATCTTCAACGATAAGGAGCTTTGGCTTACTCATGCAATAGCCTCCGACCGCGTCAGCTCAGGCGGTCCGTCAGCCTGCCGCTCGACACACGGCAACATTATCCGCATGGTTGTTCCAAAACCCGGGCGGCTGATCGCCAGTAAATCACCGCCGGCCTCCCGGATAAGCTCCCGGGCTTGGTACGCGCCGATTCCAAACCCGTCTGCCTTCGTCGAGCCAAACGGCTGAAACAACTTGTCGCGGATGAACTCCGGAGTCATACCGCACCCTTTGTCGACAATGTCTATCTCTACCCGAAGCTGATGCTGGCGAACTCGAATTTCTACAGCGTCTTGCGAGGCTCTAAGGGCATTATCGCAAAGATGAGTTATGATAGAACGAAACGCGGCAGGATCAATCAGGATCGCAGCGGTGCGTCCATCATGCACCACATTGAGCGATTGGCCGCTCGAGCGCCGAAGAGCCGCGACCTCCTCGTTTACAATATCAATCGCTACAACCCCTCCGGGCGATTTCGGCACCCGCCCCGGTCGCAGCCGGGCAACAAGTCCATTCATCCGGTCGAGCGCGCCATCGAGGGTGGCAAGCAAATCTTGCTGAAAAGCCGGATCATTTAGATGATGGCGAGCATTATGAACAACCATCGACAACTGGTTGGCCACATTCTTCACATCATGGCCCACAAAGGCAAAATGTTTCCCGTAATCTCGCAATTGTTTTGCCTCGGCAAGCGCAAGCGCATACCGTTGCTCAGCGATATGAGCCGCCGCCTGGCACGCGACGATCCGTAAAACGTCAAAAGTCTCGCGATCAAGCTTCAGCGGAGCACGAGGCCGAACGAGCACCACAAACCCGATTAGCTCGTCATCAGCGGAGAGCGGAACCGCCAACCAAGCGTCCGGGATCGCTGTCACCCATTGCGGCCGAACCGCCAGATTTTCGAATTCGATAACCCAGCTTCCGGACTGAAACTGGACAACAAAGCCGCCATCGGTCAATTCCGTTGCCGAGATTGGTGGCTGATTCCACGACCCCGCCCACTGAAAAACGGTGCCCTCGAGCTCGCGGACCCATAAAAGACCGGCAGGACTATCCACAATCTCCGCGATGGCTCTGATCACCCGGGTTTGTACCGGAAGGTGGCCCGGCCCCGCCGAAAGAATGGCAATGTTCTTGAGCCACTCCTGTCGGTAATCGTACCGATGCGTAAAAAAATTGTCAGAGACGATCCGCCGCAGGCGAGAGCGTATCGAACCGGAGGTCAGCAGGACGCCAACAACCGTGACACCTCCCATCATCAATGTGAGTTCCGCCAAACCACCCCAACCAGGGCTTACCAGACGCAAAACCTCGCCTGTCGCGGCAAGCGCAAGCAAAAAGCTTCCGCCGCCGAGCAACGTTGCGGTGTGTAAGACAGCCGCACGTGAAATCTGAATATCGATCGCCCAGTCTCGATTTCGTGCTGCAGTGAGCGCGAGCAGCGGGGCGGCGAACGCAAACGCTAGGCCTCGCCCACTCCATAACAGGATGGAAATACGATGAAACAGCAGTGCATCGGCATAGACGACGACGCTATAGGCAAACATGGTGCCCAGCCCGACACACAGCAGGTTTATATGCCAACGCGATTCCGAAGCCGTGTTCCGGTACAGATTTTCGATCAGAAAAACTCCGTACATCCCCAAGGCCAAACGGGAGAAAAGCTCGAGCGTGAGAGGAGTCGTCACGCTTCCATTCGCGCCTGGCTCTGCAAATGCGAAGGCCAGGCTCGCGGCCGTAATCGAGATGCCACAGCCAACCATCAACCTATTTATATTGAGATCTGGCCGTATATGCCGGCGCAAGAGGTAGAGAAGGAAGGCGCACCACGCCACCGGGCTCGCGAGCTCAACGAGTGCGCCGCTAGGGCTGAGTACCGCACAACAATCGGCTGCGGCGGCGCCCATCGCGGCGAACGTGATTGCGCAGGCGGCAACCATCGCCATG
>Ga0170475_131608473_pt1 | contig 10181 bp, 12 predicted proteins | sample Soicark_Litter_5_FD_111474 | JGI IMG/M metagenome (GOLD analysis project Ga0170475, IMG submission 111474) | Avena fatua rhizosphere microbial communities from Hopland, California, USA. Combined Assembly of 48 SPs | reverse complement strand
TCCCGCCGCCATCTATAGCTCGACAATTCGCGGCCTGGCGGGCTTTCACATAGCCGGATAGAAAAGAATCTATACCATGCAAATTTGCGCCACCATCAAGCGCGCGCTGCTTGTCCTCGTCATCGCCCTTACAGCACTGCCGCTTTACGCCTATTCCGGCCAGGCAACGGATGAGGCCTTCGCTGCCCTGCTATCCATGCCCGGCGCCGGCCCCAGCAGCGGCTATTGGAATTTCCCCCTGCAGACAGATTTCCGTACCCGCACGGAAGCGAGACTGATTGCGTATCTTGCCAAAAAACAAAAGGCCGGCGCCGACTTCAATGCCTATCGGCATTTTGGCCCGCTGCTGCACCATGCAATCCGGGGTGGCCTGGAGAAAACTGCGCTGTGGCTGCTTGATCATGGGGCAGACCCGCGCAAGACCTTGCGCGGAACAAGCGACAATGCGCTGGACCTAAGCCTGAGCTACCAACGTACGAATGTGACATTAGCACTGCAAAGTAAATACGGCCTCCTACCAAAGGCCAAATTACCGCCAGAACCACCCACTACAGACGATATTGAGATTAGCACCCTAACGCTTAGCTATGCGTCTGCGGCCGATTATGTATTGGCAGGAAAGCTGCTCACGAAATTTGCATGGGCAGTCCAAAATACAGATCCAGCTACGCCCAACAAGATAGCGGCCAAAGATGCTTTAAAGAAATGGACCACCTTCGCCGCAAAAATGCCACTGGGCGCCTATAAAAAGCTTATGGACGATGACGAGGCCATAGCAAGCCTAGTCTTGATGCACAGCAAGTCCGCAACCAATCTGGAAAAAGCGCTGGCCGAGCTGCCGGTGGAAATAGTCCAGCGCCACGCTAAGGCGGCAATAAACAAGCTTGCCGACCGCTCTCGCTTTGAAGCCCGCAGCGAGACACACCCACAGGCCAGATACGCCATCCAGCCCGACATATGGCGAACCCTTTGGCGGCATCTGAGCAAGGCGAACGACTACACGGATCGGCCCTATCTGGCAGGCCGCATCCAGCCGGAGTTGTGGCCCGCATTATTTATGAGTGGCTATACCGAACGCCATGCAGAAACTGCTCTCGGCTGCCTGCTATCGGATATGAGCGCCAGCGACTTCAAAGCAACATGGCCCAGCCTAGAAGCGCACTTTCCAGACATCCGCCATGTAGCACCGCGCATGTTGCTTTCTCATTATCGTTTGGCTGGAAGCCATTTTTGCTGGAACTGGGCTACCGAAGAAACAATCAATAAGTTGACGTTTTTGACCTCGCTTGGCATACAGCAAACCGTCACAGGAATTATCCCGCGTGAATTGGATAACCAAGCCTCCAGGTTATCGGCGGCCATGGAACCGTTTCTTGAAAAAAGAGCACCTCCATTCAAAAAACCCAGAATCGTCGATAGGAAACCGCAATGCTCTTTTGAACTCACCGACATTTGGTATCGCGAGCTTTTGAACAATGCAGTAGTGACTAGTGTTGCAGATGCATCTGACCGCGTATTGGTCGATACGGTGCAGCTCGTTGAGATACCCAACCAATCTGAATGCGGTTTGCTGGTAGGTGGCGCAACACGGTTGAACGGTTATATGGGTGGCGTTATTGACACCTTCAGTGGCCCTGATGAAAATCCTGTTCCATCCTGTCCCGACCCAACTGACAAGTATGAAATATGGCAGAACCGCCAAGGTGGAATAGCCCGCCTGAAAACGGATATGGGTAGCGATTATGGGGAAGGCGGCTTGACTTTGGTAAGCGACAGCAAGACCGGTGAGACCTATTACCTGCATTCCGGCAATCATTTTGGTCAGTGCGCTGGGCAGCAGCGCCTACCGTTCACATTCAAATGGCAGCGCACACAAAACGGCTGGTCCTTGCTCTCGAACAGGCAATCGGCAGAGATTGAAGAAGCGCTTTTCGAGCAGTGCCCCGCTGAAGGAGAGGGTGTGCAATGCCGAGGCATTACGTTCGCCGACATCGATAAGAACCACCAACGCGAACCGGCGCTTCAAGATGCATTCCATGAGCTGTACCTAGATCACTTTATCAAAAAATACCGGCAGGCGCAGTTCCAAGCATATCAATCCGCTATATTGACCCTGGACAAATCAACATTGCGGGCGCTGCAAGTCGCCGGCATTCCAGCAAGCTGGACCAGCGAAGCCATTGAGCGAGTAGGAAAATCCACGCTGACGCTCGCTGAAAAGCGCAAACGCACCGCGTGGCTATTTTTTGACCATGCCCAGCTTAGCCGCGCAGTAAGCGGCGCCACCTTGGACAGCCTGCTCGACTGGCTGCCCCGCGAAGACTGGGCGCCGGTGCTGGGCGCCATCGCCGCGACCCCAGGCGATGGCTATGGGTTAAGCAGTTTGCGCAATAAGGCGCAAGAAAAAGGTCTCACCCAGCTCGCCTGCGATATCGACCATGCCCAGGGTCTGATTTGCGGCGAAGCATGGGGAGTGAGCCGCTAACTAAGCGCCGGTTCACTCGCCCGTTTTTATATGACGCTCACGGCTTCGCCACCGATGTTATGCGTCAATTTGGTATGTTACGCTGCATATTGACTGCTGTATAATTTGCGTTAGGGAATATACATGGAAAACAAAATCCTCGCCAACGCTGAGCTGGTGCGTAGCATCGCACGGGAGCAGCTAGGCATCCTTGTCGGATACGACGAGGCGGGTGTTCGGTGGCTCGATCGGTACATTGAGGGTCAACGAGTCGGGGCTAGCGAGTCCACCAAGGAGAAGTTGCCAAATACCCTGGGGTCCTATCTTGGTGAATGCATTCGCCAGTCTTTTGGCGGCAAATGGATTCAAGATCAAGAGTACGGCTGGGCAGTGCAAGTCAATCAACGGATCACTGTCTTCCCCTTCAACAAGGTTCGCAAGCAGCTCGCCAATTCGGAAGGCGATTCGGTGCTCGGCCTCTACACCTCCCTTCCTGCACTGCTCAAGGAGCGGAGCATCAATGCTTCGCCATCACCTGCCAGCTCCAAAGCAAGCAAGCGGCCTTGGTGGAAGCTATGGTGAGCGCGGCGTTCCCTAACCCCTCCGTCAGGGGTACTAGCCTGCGGCCAGCCCCTTTACATCGAACGTTTGGCTGAATCCAAATGAGCATTAGGCACTCCCTTTCTCACTGTGCGATTGGACTATTGGTAACTCTACATATGGCCGCTGCAAATGCAGTCAGCACATCGTCCGACTTAATCGGCGTCTGGCGCGGCACTCTTGGCAAAAAGGAGGTTGTCGTCTGCTGGGATATGGACGGAGGAAACTATTACACTCTACAAAAGCCTTTGAGACTTGCCCTATCTGTTGACGATCATAGGAGTGGCGTCTGGATTGAAAACGACGGGAACGAAACGCCAACTGAATGGCAGCTTCGGAGGCTGGATAAAAGGCATCTAACCGGCACCAGACGAAAAGGCGTCAAGGGCAAGGCTTTACCCATTTACCTTAACCACACGCAAGTTACGGCGAAAGATAAAACCGATCAGCAAAATTGTAATTTCGATAGTGCCTTATATGTAGCCTTCAATGCCCCACGCGTGAGTTTAGTTAACGTGCATACTGCGGGCCGCTCAATTCTGATTAACCGCAAATACCACGTGATCTCAGCATTTGCTGGAAACGTTGCTTCAGTCGAATTGATCGGCGACGAGGAGTCAGTAAGCAAAGTGAACAAGCTCCTACGCGATCAACTTGTGGATGATATCCGTAGCCACCTGACGTGTGAGGTATATGACCCGCCGCAGCAAGGTGATTTTCATACAAAGGTACGTCTGCGCTTTTGGAGCGACGAATTGCTTTCGTGGTCAAGTCACGGCAAGGGTTACTGCGGTGGAGCACATCCTTTTTTTGACTTCTCGACAAAAACTATCAAATTGCAGACCGGCAAGGAAATCAACCTCTGGGACTGGTTCAAGCTCGTAAGAAAACGGGATCACAGCCCGAGTCAGATATGCGAGCTTGGGGGGAGTCGTTGCCTTCCAACAAGCCTTAGCAAACGCATAGGAAAGCTCCGCCCACATGTGGAAGATAGCAACTGCGGTAACGTTGACTTTCACGCCAGCAATGATGATCAAGGTTACTCAATAGGGCTGAACCAAAATGGTGTCGCATTCATTCCGGACTTAGTTGAACCTGCTCGGATCTTCCGTACCTGTTACGCTAACTTCACCCTTCCATTTGTCGAACTGGCACCCTATCTCAACAAAACCGGATCAGCTTTTGTCGATCGCATCTTGGCGCCGTCGGCTAACCGAAAATAGGGGACAGAGCACGAAATTTCAGAATTCCCTTGAATTTCTAGTAACGTAGGGCGCAATAAGGCTGGTCGCATTGCGCCGCATATACATGGTGACAGCAGAATAGTGTCTGCCCCTTATTTTTTTGCCTATTTTTTCCAGCAGAGACATCGGCTGAGCTTGCTCGTTGGGCCTCCCGAAACCGATCACGCACACATTGGATTAACTATGAAAATTACCGTTTCAACATTGGTCGCAGCGCCACTTGCCGATGTCTGGCATGCCTACACGACACCCGAAGACATCAAAATCTGGAACACGGCATCTCCAGACTGGCATACGACCACCGCCACGGTTGACCTTCGAGTCGGTGGCAAGTTCACTTCCCGAATGGAGGCCAAGGATGGCTCGTTCGGCTTCGACTTTGCCGGCGAATACACGCGAATCGTTCCACTTCAGCATATCGAGTACACGTTCGGTGAGCGCGTCGCAACAGTCGAGTTCGCTCCAGGGCCAAATGGGGTGACGGTGACAGTCACATTCGACGGTGAGGCAACTCACTCGGAAGAACAACAACGCGCCGGCTGGAAGGCAATTTTGGACAACTTCGCACGTCACGTGGCGGCACGTCATGCTCGTGGCTAGGTCCTTGCCTATATACGACCATAACAACTGTCATGTGAGGCCTAACCTCTCCGGCAATGGAGCTGGCCTGCGGCCAGCCCCTTACGTCGAGCGCTGGGCATCTCGATGAACAACTCAAGTCGCGTGTCAGAGGAAATCGAACAGGCGAGCGCTTACCGCAGTTGCCGCGCATCCTTTACAGAAGGAAGCCCTCGGCTGGCCGTACTGTGCAAGCGACGTAGTCGAGGAACCAAAGACATTCGTTGACCGCATACGCCTGCCAGAGGAGGCGAAGGTTAGCATTCAATCTGCACTTCATGCAGTGGATTCCGTACTTGTTGTCAGCTACTGGACGTCTGAACAGGAGCCAGGGCCGTTGGCTGGCGGAGGAAAGCACTATGCATTCCTCGTTCACCCGCAATCGCTTATAGTTCTTTACTTTGGAGTTGGCACATGGCGTTCGTGACCAACAGTGGGTGTGCGGCGATGCCCAAGCCATCACTCCAGCGGACCGGCTATGTAACAGCTGTCTGTCACAACGCACCTATCCCGGAGGAATCAAATGAAATGCCCGCACTGCTCGGCCAGTATCGGCCTGTTCTCGAAGGAAATGACCGAACTCGGAAAGTCCAAGGCCTGTCCTAGCTGCGGCAAAGGGGTCAAGGTCGGCATCATCCATACCCGCTTTGCGCTGGCATTCATCCCCGTTGCAGCCCTGTCCATCGTCTTTGGGGTCAGCGGGCCTATTGCGGCTGGCGTGGCAGGCGGAGTCGGAGCTGCATTTGGCCTGGGTCTCAAGCGTGCCGAGGCCTAACCCTTCCATCGAGGGGACGACCACAAGCAAGCTTCACTTGCTTGTGGTCGTCCCTCATGTCAAACGTTAGACCTCTATGCCCTTCACCCGTCACCTTCTCATCTGCTTTCTCCTTCTGGCAGGAGTTTTTTCGGCTGCCGCTGGTCAAGGCGCTGAATACGTCAACTCGTACTTTGAGCTGTGGCTCAAGGATCACCACTTTGGTGACTTCCAAAAGAGAAAGGATGGAATCTTCTTTCCGAGCAAAGGTGTCCTTCTTGATGGCGAGATCAATGAGGCCAAGGAACTCACGCTGGGTAAGTTCTATTCCGTCGAGTCAAGAATCTCCGTTACCTTTAAAAACGGAAGAAGGCTTGACGACTTCGTAGGAGGAGCTGGTACGAACGCAAATGAAGCGTTTTATGACTCATTGCAGAATTTTTGCCTCACGACCCTTCATCCAATCTATGCCGAGCTTTTCGATCACTCGGATCCGCATGTTCGGAAGCAATCCTGGCCGATCAGGAATGTTCAGCGCAGAGTCTTCCTCTCTGAATGGGGCCATCGCGGCAGCCCGATTCCTGTAACATTCCAAAAGGAGGTCGAAGCAGTCTTCTTACGGGAGCTGGCAAGTTCTCAAGTCTCCAAGGAAATTCACTGGGTAAAGCTGGTGGTCTTCATCGACCAGGGACAAGTAAAGGAACTGGTTGTCACCATCGATGGTGAACGCAGCGAAGGCTTAGTCAAGAAGCTGGCATCACTTACCTGGCCGGTGCCAAAGGACTTTTCAATCGCCAAGTTATTCTTTGTCATCGGAGAGGTCTAATTCCTCCGTCAAGTGGACTGGCCTGCGGCCAGCCCCTTATGTCGAACGCTAGAAGGTCTTCACAAATTTGGTAGCCCACAAATGACACCGATTACCACCGCAATGCTTTGTGCTTTCGTATTCGGTCTCAGCGCCGCCCTCGTGCTGTTGCCCATGGCCACGGGAATCCCAGCTCGCATGGAGAGCCAGTGGGCAAGAGATTTGGAGGCCCATGCACTTGCCACGAAAGACACCCCAGAGTCGACGGTCCATTTGTATACGTTGCATCACAAGGCCATCGTCGTTGCTGTGGCAACGCTGCTCGGCTTTGTTGTGGTCACGACCTATGGGAGCACTACTGCGGGTGCAGCGTATTCGCTCTACTACTTCAGTCTCCTGCTTCTAGTGGTAATCAATGTCAAGTACACGTTGCTACCTGACAGCGTCGTCCTTACCATGCTATGGGCTGGCCTGCTGTATCACGCGTCTACCGGAGGCGCCGCCGACCACGTCTACGGAGCAGCGATTGGGTACATGGGGCCGTTTCTCATCGCATTCATGTTCAAGTCGATCACGGGCAAGGAAGTCATCGGGCACGGAGATCTCAAGACGCTGGCAATGGCTGGCGCATGGTTCGGCACGGCCGCCCTGCCCACCATTCTTGCTACCTTTGTCGTTGGGTTCATTCTTTGGGCCATCGTCATGAGCCTCCTAGGCCACAAGTCACGGGGCTTTGTGCCTACTGGGCCAGCCCATCTACTTGCGTCCCTGGCAGTCACTTTCGGCGCGGCGGCCTTCTAACCCTTCCATCGAGGGGACGCCCCTCATGTCAAACGATAGGTGTCATCGGAATGAACCAATCAAGCACCTTGAACCTGCCGTATGATCTCGCCGACGCAGACTGGGCAAAAATCCAGGCGGTATACGAATCAATGGATGGCTGGCTTCCAGGTCAGCCGGTGGCATGTTGGTTTGGCCCGCTTGATAGTGCCCAGTTCGTGGCGGCCTCGGTGGAGCCAAGTGGCCTCCATCTGGCAGGCAACCTAGACTCGCAGTTGTTTCGGGGCTGGGTCACCAAGCTCTGCGCCAAGCTGTCACTTGCGCTCGGACGTGCGGTGTATGATGCCGAAGTCTAGATGCGAGGGTCACACCCAACCCAACCCAACATTCCACCGGGTAGCTGCCGGTGAAGTCAAACGTTAGGCATCACCCCACACCTACGCCATGAAACACATTCTTCTCTCCACGGTTCTCGGGCTGCTCGTAACTGGCAGTCTCGCCGCTGACCCTGTGTTATCACCAAACGCTCCGAAAGACAATCCTGTCCGCGCCGAATCGGCAGCGCGCATGGAGAAAGCGATTGCGCCCTACGTGGCTCAAGCAAAGGCCTCGTATCAACAGGCAAAGCAACGGTTCCTAGTCGGCCTTCCGAAGGGCCATTCGTTCTTCCTGACTACGCGTCTCACCGACAAAAGCGGAAATGTCGAGCAGGTCTTTATTGCCGTTCAGAGCATTAGCAACGGATTGGTCACGGGAAAGGTCTGGAGCGACATCGAGCGGGTTGAAGGCTACCGCCATGGCGACGCGTACTCGTTCCCGGAGTCAGCAATGATCGACTGGCTCATAACCAAGCCTGACGGAGCGGAAGAGGGAAACTTCGTCGGGAAGTTCCTTGATACCTACAGCACGAGGTAAGTCATCTGATGCCTAACCCTTCCATCTAGCGGCGGCACGGCTGGTGCGCGGCTACGCTGTAAAGATGGGTGTTGGCAGCTCGCGGCAGTTTAGGGATAGGTGTTTTTTCCGCTGGGCTAGAACGAATTATTGGCCCGCAGGCTAACTACTTGGTTTTGTCTGCGCCCTCACGGCTTCGCCACCATCTCCACCGTCTTGCCTATGCTCTTGTTCCAACTCGCCACGCAAGCCGCCCCGCAGCGTTGCGCCCAGCGGCGCAGCACCACGTTGCGCAGCACGTCTTTCAGCACGCGCCTGTCTTCGGCGGAAATCGGTACCAGCGTCATATTGCCCTTCGTTCCCTTCTCGCAAGGGTCACGCCCCGTATTGCAGTTGATGCCGTCTTCCGTTTCCCTGGCGGTCGCCGCCCAGATGGCGTTGCTCATATCCTTGATCCCCTTGGCAAGAAAGCTCTGCACCTGCGGGTCGAGATAGGACCAGGTTTTCATATTGACGCCCTGCATGGCCATGCTCCAGCCGATTGGCAGGGGGTAGAGGTATTGCGTCACTTCGTAGAGCTTTGCTGCGTTGCCGGGCAGGGTGCCGGTCACGGCGCAGTCGATGTTGCCCTGCTTGATCTTGGCATAGGCGTCGCCAAACGGGATATTGATGGAAATACCGCCCAGTGCTTCCACGAATTCGCCGATGGCGCGCGTGCCGACGCGCACCTTGCGCCCTTTGAGGTCGCCGAGGCCATTCAGGCGCGATTTGCAATACAGCACCTGCGCCGGATACGGCCACACCGTGAGTACCTTGATGCCTTGCTTGTACTGAAAATGCGCATCCAGCACCGGCAGATAGGCATCGGCCACGTTGCGTGCCTCTTCTATGGTCGGGTTGAGCCCTGCCAGGTCGATGCCCTCCACTTCCGCATCGTCATCGGCGCCGTAGGCGAGCACGGATGTGCCGAAATCGATCAGGCCCAGACGCATGAGGCGGATGATTTCCGAGCCGCGCAGGTCGAGCTTGTTGAAGGCGGTAATCTCGGCGGTGATCTGCCCGCCGGATTGCTCGGTAATGGTTTTCGTCCAGAACGGCTCTTCGAAATTCCGGTATTGGCTCAGGAAATCCCAGCCGCCGACCACCTTGAGGTGGGTAGCCGGCAACGCCGGCCCTTCCATGGCGTGCAGCGCGGGTGCCATGGCGGCCAGTGCCGACAGCAATCGCAACACATATCCTGTTCCGCCCATTTCGTCACCCCTGGAGAAAATACGCCGAGAAAATACGCCAATTCAATATATATATTATTCCTGGCCCTACCGTAGGCATTTAGCCAGCGGAAGCTTGCGGCAAGCGCTGGCCCTGCGCGGCGGCCACCCTGCTCGGTGGCATGGCAAACGTCGCGCAGGCCCACCCTTGTTGCCTGAATCATTCACATCTACACGCCGATAAGAAATTGCCAGTGCTGCATCGCCATCTAATACACACGGCAGTGCTATATTGCTGCTGAGCTATTAAAAAAACGGTGGCGCCCGTGCGGCGCTTTCGCAATGCTCGCTCAACCTAGCATGATGCAAGCATAACCCTTATTCTTGCAAGCAGGCGAGCCGGCAGGAAACCGCGCTGCCGAGATCGGCAGACGCGTGAGGAATATACAAAATAAGCGGGAACCACCCCATACCAATTTGGGGCTTGCCGACAGGGTGCCGACATATTGCGTTTTCGCACCCTGCCCTTGGGAGATGCCTTGCCGATGACCAACGCTCGCCATGATACTCCCCAGCCGGCGTGCGGGCTGGGCATCGGTGGCCGTTTGCAACTGGCGTTCGCCGTGGTGGCGGCGACGACGGTGATCGCATCGTTTGCCGGCATCTGGTCGTTCAGCAAGGTCAGTACCACTTTCCGCTCCGTTTCCGCCGAAAGCCTGCCGGCCACCGCCGCAGCCTGGCGCCTGCGCGCCGATAGCCAGGACCTGGCTGCCACGCTCGCCGTCCTGGCGACGGCAGACACCGAATCCGCCCG
>Ga0170475_128708021_pt1 | contig 10183 bp, 7 predicted proteins | sample Soicark_Litter_5_FD_111474 | JGI IMG/M metagenome (GOLD analysis project Ga0170475, IMG submission 111474) | Avena fatua rhizosphere microbial communities from Hopland, California, USA. Combined Assembly of 48 SPs | reverse complement strand
TAGCACGCGGGCCGCTGAGCGGCTTCTTCCGTGAACCGCCCGTGGGGAGTAATATGGGCTGGCCAACCCCTGCATGCCGGTCCACGTCGCTCTCGTCGTCCTCACGCTCGCCTTTCAGGACCCTCAACCAGCGCGCCCGGATTGTCAGGAGTGGCACGAGTGCCGCCAGCTCGCGCTCGATGCCGCAGCGCGACAAGACTACGAACGCTTTCACGATCTGGCGTGGCGGACCGTGCAGATCGGCCCGAAGAACGATCCTGCGCTGATGTATCAGCTCGCCCGGGCGCAAAGCCTGAGCGGCCGGCCGGGTGACGCGCTGGTCATGCTGCAACGGCTTGCGCAGATGGGGACGAAAACTGATGCGGCAACAAACGACGACTTCCGTCGTGTCCGAGCGCTGGCCGGATGGGCGGAATTCGAATCAGCCGCCGGGGGGCTGGCGAATAGCCAACCGGCAACATCGCCGACCGAGAACCAACCGCGCGACAGTGTTGCGAACCGGGTGAAGCCGCCGGCCGCGGCGGAGATCGCGATCAAGGCCGCACCGAAACCAATCGACCCGGCTGCTGCCCCGCCCGCCCTTGCCGCGGCCGAGTCGCTCCGTTTCACTGCATCGACGTCGACGCCCGCCGGGATCGCCTACGATGCGGTCTCGCGCCGGTTCATCATTGGCGATCGCGACGCGCGCAAGCTCACCGTCATCGACGAGTTTTCGCAGCACGTCGCCAACCTCGCGAGCGCACAGTCCGCCGGATTCGGAAATATTGCCGCGCTCGAGATTGATCCGCGCCAAGGAAATCTCTGGGTCGTCAGTGGCGGAGCAACGGTGCCGGACAATTCTGTTACCGACAGCCGTGCGCTTGCGCCTCACCCGATACTGCACAAGTTGCAGCTCATCTCCGGCCGAGTCCTGCAGAGCTTCCCACTGCCGAATCGTCTCGGTTCCGCGCGATTCGCCGATGTTGCCGTGACCTCCGACGGCACGGTTCTCGTTGTCGACGACGCGAGCCAGCGGATTCTGCGTCTTCGATCAAAGGCTGCCGATCTCGAGGTTGCTGCGACGCTCGCCGATCGTCCGTCAACCATTGCTCCCGCGTCGGACACGCTTGCGTACGTCGGCACGGCCGACGGCATCCTGGTCGTCGATCTATCAGCCAGGAGTGTCACGCCGCTCAAGGCTGCGTCCGGCGTGGATCTCGCGCACATGTCGCGCCTTCGGTGGCACAAGGGCTCGCTGGTCGGCATCCAACAGAGCGACGGGTCGTACCGCGCCATACGTTTTACGCTTGATTCGACCGGACGCCGAGCGACCCGTCAGCAAATCCTGGATCCGTCGCTGCCGACGACCGATCCCACCGCCGCGACGATCGCTGGCGGCGTCCTGTATTACCTGGCGTCGGGCGATGGCGGCGAAATGGTGATTAGAAAAATCCCGCTGCCGTAAGCGCGAATTGTCCCGTCAACACTTTGCTGACGCGCTTCGCGCCCGCGCCGACCGGTTGGCTGCATCTGGGCCACGTCCTCAATGCGGAATTTGTCTGGAACCGCGCGGCGGCGCTCGCTGGGCGTGTGCTTCTACGAATAGAGGATCACGATCGAATCCGATCGCGCAAAGACTTTGAACGAGGCATTCTCGACGATCTCGACTGGCTTGGATATCGTTCCGACATTCATCCGACGGATGCCTACCGGGCGGGGAGATGCGACGGCCGTCAAAGCGATCGCGACGGCATCTATTTCGACGCGTTCCAGATCCTGCAAACCCAGGGACTCGTATATGCGTGCGACTGCTCGCGCCGAGCCGCCGCACAATCCGCATCGCTGGTGCCGACGGCGAGTGGTGAGGCCACTGAACTGCGATACACCGGCTATTGTCGCGACAAGCAGCATCCGATCGTCGATGGCTACGGCTGGAGGGTGCGGATCGAGCCGGGAGTCGTGGAGTTCGAGGACGCGCGACTGGGTCGGCAGCGGCAGAATCCTGCCGAGCAGTGCGGCGACGTGCTGCTGCGCGATCGACACGGAAACTGGACCTACCAGTTCGCCGTCACGGTCGACGACTGGCGTCAGGGCATCGACCATGTCGTCCGAGGCCTCGACCTGCTGCCGTCAACCGGGCGTCAGATCCGAATCGCCCGGCTCCTCGGACGCACCGAGCCGCCCACCTTCCTCCACCACCCGCTGATCATGAAAAGCGCCGGACAGAAGTTGAGCAAGTCGGATGGCGATAGCGGCATTCGTGATCTGCGAGCGCGCGGCTGGAGCGCGCGCGAGGTGATCGAGTACGCTCAATCACTCATCGCTCATCACTCACCGTGAATCGCTAATCCTTGAATCACGTGATCCTCGAATCGTGGGATCCCGGACCCCGGACCCCCGCATCCCGGAGCTGGAGTGTCGCGAATTGGTTCGTCGCTTCCGACGGCCTATCTGATCAACAATCTTCGCTTGCTGTCGGCACTTCACAGCACTCACGGCACTCTTGGCACCCCTGGCACCCCATGGCACTCTTGGCACCCCTCGGCACCCAATAAGTGAGGCCCCGTGCATCTCGAAGGCGTCTACTCGGTTCTTCCGACCCCGTTTCAAGCGAGCGGCGATCTCGACGAGGCGAGTCTCCGTCGGGTGATTGACGTATTCATAGCCGCGGGCGTCAACGGCGTCACCGCACTCGGTGTGACCGGCGAGGTCGCGCGGCTCGACGATACCGAGCGCCGGCGAGTGCTCGATGTGGTGGTTGATCAGGTGAAGGGGCGGATCGGAGTGGTTGCGGGCACCACCGCAGAGGGGACGCGCACGTGTATCGAGTACAGCCGACACGCACGTGAAGTCGGAGCGACGGCGGTCATGGTCAGTCCGCCGCGCATGCCGAAGCTCAACTCCGAAGCCGTCGTCCGGCACTACCAGGCGCTGGCCGACGCGGTCGATATCGAGATTGTCGTGCAGGATTACCCGCCCATTTCCGGATTCACAATGGAGCCGGCGCTTCTCGCCCGCATCGCGCGCGAGATTGCGCGGGCCCGGACGATCAAACTCGAAGATCCGCCGACGCCGTTCAAGACATCACGCATCCTTGAAGCTGCCGGAGACACGCCGGTGCGGATCTTTGGCGGCCTTGGCGGTGTGTTCCTGCTCGAAGAGCTTCTCGCGGGCGCGACGGGAGCCATGACCGGCTTTGCATTTCCCGAGATACTCGTCGAGATCGTGACGCTCTTCCGCGCCGGCCGGATCGAGGAGGCCGCGGACACGTTCTACCGCACCGTCCCGCTGATGCGGTTCGAGTTCCAGGAAGGAATCGGGATGGCGATCCGCAAGGAAGTGCTGCATCGCCGCGGCGCGCTTGCCAGTCCGTCGACGCGAGCACCCGGCGCGGCGCTCGATCAGACGACGCGCGAGGCGCTCGACCGCGTGATGCAATGGGTGCAAACACGGGCCGCGAAGTGATGTGACTTACTCGAATGGCGGAATCTGGGGTGCGGGATTCGAGAGCCGCCCGCCCGAGCGTCTACGGGTGCTTCGGCGTGACACCGTTCGCCGTAGACCTGAGCCAAGTCTGGCTGGAAACTGGTAACTGGTAACTGGTAACTGGAAACTGAGATACATGGATCTTCAACTCAAAAACAAAGTGATGCTCGTCGCTGGGGCAAGCAAGGGGCTCGGATATGCTGTTGCGCGCGCGCTGGCCGGGGACGGTGCAATCGTCTCGATCTCGTCGCGCGACGAGGCATCAATTGCGTCGGCCGCGTCGCGGATCGAGCGTGAAACCGGATCCACGGTGTTCGCGATGCCCGTGGACGTCCGATCGCGAGAGGCGATCGAGACGTGGATTGCGGCGACCGCCCACAAGTATGGCGGTATCGACGGTCTGATGACCAATTCGGGAGGTCCGTCAGCAGGCCTTGCCGTTTCGTTCGACGACGCGGCGTGGCAGGACGCGGCGGACCTGTTGCTGTTCAGCACGATTCGAATGGTGCGCGCGACAGTGCCCCATATGAAAACGCGCGGCGGTGGATCGATCCTCGTGTCGACGTCCTCATCGGTCAAGGAGCCGGTTCAGAATCTCGCGCTGTCAACCGTGCTTCGAGCGTCCGTATCAGCGTTGGCGAAGACACTGGCGATCGAACTTGCACCGTCGAAGATCCGCGTGAATCAGATCATCCCGGGACGCATCGACACGGATCGCGTTCGTCATCTCGATGAAGTGAACGCGAAAAAGCAGGGTGTGTCGGTCGATGAGGCGAAAGCACGAGCAATCTCAGCAATCCCTGCGGGCCGGTATGGAGAGCCGCCCGAGTTTGGACGGGTCGGTGCATTTCTCCTCTCCGAGGCCGCGTCGTACATGACCGGCGCGACGGTGCAAGTCGATGGTGGATTGATCAAGAGTGTGCTGTAAGAGAATCGACAATCCGCAATGAGCCAAATCGTCAATCGGCAGTCCGCAATGAGTCAAATCGTCAATCGGCAGGCCGCAATCAGCGAAATCGCCAGTCGGCAGTCCGCAGTCAGTCAAATCCGCAATCCGCAGTCCGCAGCCCGCAATCGATCATGTCGTTGATCCGCAACATTGTGCTCGCCGGCTCGACGAATAGATGGCTGCGCGAGCGCGCGACGAAGACCGCGTTCGTGCGCCGGTCAGTGTCGCGGTTCATGCCGGGGGAGCAGATCGAGGATGCGCTGCGCGCCGCGGCGGAGCTGAAGCCGCAGGGGATCACCACCATCCTGACGAAGCTCGGGGAGAATCTCGCTGCGATCGACGAGGCCGAGGAGGTCACCTTGCACTACCTCGACGTGCTCGATCGGATCGATCGCTCAGGACTTGACGCGCACATCTCGATCAAACCGACGCAGCTCGGTCTTGATTTCGATCGCGCGGTGTGCGAGCGAAATCTGGATCGATTGATCGAGCGCGCCGACGCTCTCGAGAACTTTGTCTGGATTGATATGGAAAGCTCGGCCTACGTCGATCGAACGATCGAGCTGTTCAGGCGGGCGCGGGCGCGGACGGCGCGTGTCGGCATCGCTCTGCAGGCCTACCTGTATCGCACCGAAAACGACGTCGACGCGCTCGTTCCGCTCGGAGCCGCCATTCGCATCGTCAAAGGTGCGTATCTCGAGCCGTCGTCGATTGCGTTTCCGAAGAAAGCAGACGTCGACGCCAACTACTTCAAATTGTGCACGCGCCTGCTTTCGCCCGATGCGCGCAAACCGGGGGCGCTGCTGCACATCGCCACGCACGACATCGCGCTCGCCGATCGGCTGGCCGCCTACATTGGCGATCGCAAGATCCCGACGTCGGCCTACGAGTTCGCGATGTTGTACGGCATCCAGCGTGGTCAGCAGTTGCGCCTCGCCCGCGAAGGACGGCGCTTGCGTGTCCTCATCAGCTACGGAGAGTATTGGTTCCCCTGGTATATGCGACGGCTTGCCGAGCGTCCGGCTAACATATGGTTCGTCGTCCGCACGATGTTCGGCTGATTATTGCCATAACATATTGCAGCGACAGAAGATAGTCTGAAAAACCACAAAAAAGGTGGCTGGCACCTTTCCGGGGAAGGTGCCAGCCACCTTTTACCTATTTACGTAGGGGGCCTATGAAGACCACGCGGATGATGCAGGCGGTTTTCGTTGCGGCGGTTTGCGCCCTCGCGATCGGCGCAACGCGCGCGCGACAGGGTATGACGGCGGCTGTCCCGATTGATGGCGACGACATTGGCGGCATTGTGAGCGGACCGAAAGGTCCGGAAGCAGGCGTCTGGGTCATTGCCGAGACGACAGAGCTCCCGACGCGCTTTGTTCGCATCGTCGTCACCGACGATCGCGGACGGTACGTCCTTCCCGATCTGCCAAAAGCGAATTACACCGTCTGGGTCCGCGGCTACGGTCTCATCGACTCGCCGAAGACGACCGCGCAGCCGGGCAAGGCGCTGAACCTGACCGCGGTGCCGGCCCCCGATCCGCGCGCGGCGGCAGAAATCTATCCCGCGGGTTACTGGTTGTCGCTATTAAAAGTGCCGGAGAAGAGCGAGTTCCCGGGCGGCGCGGGCATCAGTCAAGGTGTTAAGAACCAGGCCGACTGGATTCGTCTGATCAAATCCGGCGGATGCACCTCGTGTCATCAACTCGGCACGACAGGCACACGCAAACTTCCGAAAGACTTTGACCACTACCCGTCGTCGGTGCTGGCATGGGAGCGCCGGCTGCAATCCGGCCAGGCCGGCACGAACATGATCCAGACGCTCGGGCAGATCGGGCACGACCGCGCGCTGGCGCTGTTTGCGGATTGGACGGATCGTATCGCCGCCGGCGAAGTGCCGCAGGCCCCGCCCCGACCACAAGGCGCGGAACGGAACGTCGTCATCACGGAGTGGGACTGGGCCGATCCCAAGGCTTATCTCCATGACGAAGTGTCGACCGATCGCCGCAATCCGAGCCTGAATTCGTTCGGCAAGATCTACGGCTCGCTCGAGCTGAGTGCGGACTATCTGCCTGTGCTCGATCCTCAAGAGCACTCGATCGGACAGGTCAAGCTGACGGTGAGAGATCCGAATACGCCGCAGACGTCACAGTTGATGATCCAGCCGTCCGCGTACTGGGGCACGGATCCGGTGTGGAAGAGCAAGAACAACGTTCATAATCCGATGTACGACGAGAAGGGCCGCGTCTGGATCACCTCCGCGGTGCGGCCGCCCGACAATCCCGCGTTTTGCAAATCTGGGTCGGAGCATCCGTCGGCGAAGCTGACCCCCCTCGAGCGCTCCGGTCGACAACTGGCGATGTACGACCCGAAGAGCGGCAAGCTCGCGCATCAGTACGTGCTTCAGCACGCATCACCTGATGTTCGCCGAGGATGCGAATAACACGCTGTGGACGAGCGGCGGCGGCTCGGTGGTCGGATGGTTGAATACGAAGATGTATGAGGCGACCGGCGACGAAGAGAAGTCGCAAGGATGGACCGCCCTCATTCTCGATACCAACGGCAACGGCAAACGCGATCAGGCCGTCGAGCCGAATGAGCCAGTGGATCCGGCCAAGGACAAGCGATACGGCAGCGCGTTCTACGCGGTCGCGCCTGCGCCCGATGGGTCGGTATGGGGTTCCGTCCTCGGTTTCCCGGGTGCCATCATCCGGTTGAGTCCTGGCGCGAATCCGCCGGCGACCGCGCTCGCTGAAGTCTTCGAGCCACCGATGAAGAACGGCGTGCCGGTCGAGGGCTACTCGCCGCGCGGCATGGACATCGATCGGAATGGCGTCGCATGGATCGCGCTCGCCAGCGGCCACATGGGAAGTTTCGATCGACGCAAGTGCAAGGGCTCGCTCAACGGTCCGAACGCCACCGGGCAGCATTGTCCCGAGGGCTGGACGTTCTATAAAGAACCACTGCCCCAACTGAAGAACGTGACCGACTCCGGGAGCGCGGAAGCGAGCTATTACACCTGGGTCGATCAGTTCGACACCTCCGGGCTAGGAGCGAACACGCCGATCGACACTGGCAATGCCTCCGAAGGACTGCTCGCGCTGAAGGACGGAAAGTTCATCGTGTTGCGCGTGCCGTATCCGACCGGCTTCTACACCAAGTGGATGGACGGACGCATCGACGATGCGAAAGCGGGCTGGAAGGGGAAGGGGTTGTGGGCGACGGTCGGCACTCGCGCTCCGTTCCACATGGAAACCGGCAAGGGCACGACGAGCAAGGTTCTGCACTTCCAGATGCGGCCGGATCCGCTGGCGAAATGATCTCCGCCGCGAGGCGGAAGTTCACGGCGTGCGCGGTTGTTCTGGCGATCGCGTGTTTCTCGTTTGAAGCTCCACCGCAGGCACAGCCGGCGAAGCCGAATATCCTGCTCATACAAGCAGACGATCTGGGCTACGGCGATATCAGTGTCTACGGCCAGGCGATGTTCCAGACGCCAAACGTCGATCGCCTGGCGCGCGGTGGCCTCCGCTTCATCAGCTACTACGCCGGCAGTACGGTGTGCGCGCCGTCACGCGCGGCGCTGATGACCGGTCTGCACACCGGACATACCTCGATCCGTGGGAACGTCGCGGGCATGTCGCTGCGCGACGAGGACCGCACGATCGCGATGCTGTTGAAGAACGCCGGTTACCGGACGGCGATGATTGGCAAGTGGGGACTCGGCGAACCGGAATCCCCTGGACGCCCGGATCGCAAGGGGTTCGAGCACTACTTCGGATACCTGTCACAAACCCACGCGCATCGGCAGTTCACCGATCATCTGTATCGTGACGGGCAGCGGGTCGAGGTCACTCAGAACGAATACTCGAACGATCTCTTTACCCGTGACGCGATGTCGTTCATTGAGCAGAGCGACAGTCGGCCGTTTTTCATCTACCTCAATTACACCGCACCGCACGCCGAGCTTCGAGTTCCCGACGACTCGATTGCGCCGTTCAAGGGGAGATTCCCCGAAAAGGCATTCGTCAACGATGCAGCCGACGCAAAGCTGACCGGCCCTGATGAGCCGTCGCTCGGTTACCGGTCACAGCCGACACCGCACGCGGCGTTTGCCGGGATGATCACGCGCATGGATCGTGATGTCGGACGCCTCATCGATCTGCTTCGGACACGCGGACTCGATCAGCGGACGCTGGTGCTGTTCACGAGCGATAACGGACCGCACCAGGAAGGAGGAGGCGACCCGGAGTTCTTCAAGAGCTCAGGCGGGCTCCGCGGGATCAAGCGCGATCTCTACGAGGGCGGCATTCGAGTGCCGATGATCGCGAGCTGGCCTGGCACGATTGCCGCCGGCACGTCGACTACCTACGCGGCCGCGCACTGGGATCTCTTCCCGACGTTCGCGGAATTCTCGGGGACACAGGTTCCCGGCGGACTCGACGGCAAGTCAATCGTGCCGGTGCTGCAAGGAAAGCCGCAGGCGCCACACGACTTCCTCTACTGGGAATTCCACGAACGGGGTTTTCAGCAGGCCGTCCGCATGGGCAACTGGAAAGCGGTGCGGCTGGCGAAAGACAAGCCGCTCGAGCTGTACAACCTCGCGGACGATCCGACGGAATACACCAACGTCGCGGCCAAGCAGCCAGCGATCGTGGCTCAGATCGAAAAGTATCTTCAAACAGCAAGGACGGAATCGAAAGATTGGCCGGTTAAATGAGAGTCTCCAGTTTCCAGTGTCCAGTTTCCAGTGGCGACCAACAAAAACTGGAGACTGGCAACTGGGAACTGGTAACTGCATCATGAATCGACGCGCTTTTCTCAAGACAGCGAGCGCCGCGGCAGCCATCCCGTCAGCGCGCATTCCGGCGGATCAGCGGCAAGTCGGCGCACGCGCGACGATCGATGATCGCGCCATCTGGGTCGAACTACTTCGCAAGCTCGCCGATCCCGTTCTCACCAATCTCGCCAACGGAACGCTGAAGGCGCGCATGCCGGTCGAACAGGCCGCCGGCGCGAATCGTCAGAACGTCACACACCTCGAGGCCGGTGGACGTTTGCTCGCCGGCCTGGCGCCGTGGATCGAACTGCCTGCTGATGGAAGTGCGGAAGGAAAGCTTCGGGGCGAGTACGCGGACCTGGCACGCCGTGGAATTGGGCGCGCGGTTGATCCCGCGTCGCCCGACTATCTCAACTTCACTCGCGAGCGGCAGCCGCTCGTCGACGCGGCATTTCTGGCGCAAGCACTGCTGCGCGCGCCCCGCGCCCTGTGCGATTCGCTCGACGGCACGACCAAGCGTAACTTGATTGCCGCGTTCGAATCGACCCGCGTGATCGTTCCCGGGTTCAACAACTGGTTGCTGTTTTCCGCGACCGTCGAGGCTGCGCTGCTGAAACTCGGCGCGCCGTGGGATCGCCTGCGCGTGGATTACGCGCTCCGGCAGCACGACCAGTGGTACAAAGGCGACGGCGCTTACGGCGACGGCCCGCAGTTTCACTGGGACTACTACAACAGCTTCGTGATTCACCCGATGCTGCTCGATGTCCTCGACGTCTGCCGCGATGAAATGCCGGCGTGGAAGGAACTGTCGGCGCGTGTCGATGAGCGCGCAAAGCGATATGCGGCGGTGCTCGAGCGGCTCGTCGCTCCGGACGGAAGTTTTCCACCAGTCGGACGCTCGATTGCGTATCGCTGCGGCGCGTTTCATCTGCTTGCGGCGATCGCGCTTCGGCGCGCCCTCCCCGATGGCGTCTCGCCCGCTCAAGTGCGCG